>ENA-OPIO01000474-OPIO01000474.1-human-gut-metagenome-genome-assembly--contig:-NODE-474-length-13189-cov-8.428887_pt1 | contig 13189 bp, 10 predicted proteins | sample MGYA00241395_ERZ501636 | MGnify/ENA primary metagenome ERZ501636 (study PRJEB25962, sample SAMEA2042198) | human gut metagenome | biome: human gut; feature: human-associated habitat; material: faeces... | reverse complement strand
AACCGACGACACGCTGCCGCCGCCGAGGCCGATGCGGTAGTTGTCGCCGCCGACTACCACCACCTTGTTGCCCTTCTTAGGCTCCTTCTTGAGGCAGTCGCGCTTGGTGCCGTAGCCTACTCCTCCGGCCAGCATGATTACCTTGTCGTAGGCGTACTTCTCGTCGCCTTCCTTGTGTTCGAAGGTCAACACCGAACCGCAAATCAGCGGTTGACCGAACTTGTTGCCGAAATCCGACGCGCCGTTAGACGCCTTTATGAGGATTTGCTCCGGCGTCTGATAGAGCCACTTGCGCACGGTCAGGATGTTCTCCCAGTCACGTTTGAGTGAAGAGTGAAGAGTGGAGAGTGAAGAATCCAATACTTCTGAACAAGATAATTCTTCACTCTTCGTTCTTACCTCTTCACTTAACCTCGGGTAAGCCGTCATATACACCGCCGTGCCTGCTATCGGCCAAGAGCCCGTGCCGCCGCCCATACGGTCGCGTATTTCGCCTCCCGTGCCCGTAGCCGCGCCGTTGAAAGGCTCCACGGTGGTAGGGAAGTTGTGCGTCTCGGCCTTCAGCGAGATGACGCTCTCTATGTCCTTGACCTTGAACCAGTCGGATGTTGACTGGTCTTCGGGCGCAAACTGCTCGATGGCAGGGCCTTCGCTGAAGGCCACGTTGTCCTTGTATGCGCTAAGTATGTGGTGCGGATTTTCCTTCGTCGTCTTCTTAATCATGTTGAAGAGCGACGATTCCATCTCCTTGCCGTCAATGATGAACACTCCGCCGAATATTTTGTGGCGGCAGTGCTCGGAGTTGATTTGGGCGAAGCCAAAGATTTCCGAGTCGGTCAGAGGCCGTCCCAGCTCCTTCTCTATCTTGTGCAGATACTCTATTTCCTCGGGCGAGAGGGCCAAGCCTTCCTGCTCGTTGTACTCCTCCAGGTTGTCAACGTGCTTTATAGGCTCGGGCTTGTGGTTGACGGTGAACACCGTCTGGTCCAGCCCTTCGTACATGCGCTGAAGCATCGGGTCGTGGTCGGCGTCCTTCGAGCTTACCGGAAAATACTCCTCTATGCGCGAAATACCCTTCAGGTTCATGTTCTGGGTTATTTCAACGGCGTTCGTGCTCCACGGCGTAACCATCTCGCGGCGCGGACCTACAAAGCATCCGCCGATGCTGTCGGCCTCGATGAGCGTTGCGTCGCCATATAGCCAGCACAGTTCTTTGACTTCTTCTTGCGAAAGCTGATGGTCAACCTCGGTTGCAATCACGCTTTCCGTAGGGGTCTTGAAAAAAAGTATCATACCTTTATGTCGTTTTTATTGTTGTTTGCCTCGCGTATATTTATATAATAGGTGCAAACTTACTAAATTTTTCCGACATACGGACGGCTTGGCCTGAAAAACGCTTTTTATGCCGCATTTTTGGCTTTTCGCCACCTTGCGGCGCATCAAAAGCACCATGTCAGCAGGCCAGTTTTAACACACGTCATCACCACTTTGTAACTCGTTGACTGTCAACGCCTTGCCAATATGCCGTCTTTTAGCCTGCAAAAGGCGGCCTTTTAGCGCACGAAAGACGGCCTTTTGCAAGGCGAAATGCCGCCTCTTGCGATTCATCCGCAAACCTTTTGGATAGAAATATATACCAATTCCCGTCCCAGAAGGGGGCGAACTATGCTTAACCGCATGTGGAGTGACCGAAGGGAACGGAACTTGCGGTAGGCCGAAATCACCCAGACCGTCCCCAAAGGGGGCGAATAGCGTTTACGGTTATGAGGTTTTACGGTTGTGAGGTTATGAGGCTTTACAGTCATACCGTATAACCGCAAGACCTCAAGACCCCATAACCCTAAATGTTGTTCGCCCTCTTCGAGGACGATGTTGATAGCCATCGGATACCGCAAGTTCCGCTTCGCTCCACATGCGGTTAAGCATAGTTCGCCCCCTTCGGGGACAGAATAAAGCCACAGGTGTCAGCCATACAGTTTATTTTTTCATTGTTAATTGTTAATTTCCGCACAGCGGACATACCTCTTCGACGCCATGCTGCGCCTTGTTGTCATCCAAAAGGTTTGCGGATAACCCATCTCTTGAAAAACGGACTGCCACTGACGGCGCACTTATCAGCCATTATCTTAAAATCTGTTTACAAACAACCGATATTTACTTGATTATTGTAAACACAAGTTAAAAACGCGTCTTTTCTTGCATTTTTTCGCCGAAAAACTTGCAAGTAATGTATTATCGCCTTACATTTGCAGTGTACTACAACAACAGTACACTACGAAACAAGAAACAACAAATACAAATATTGACAATTTAAAGACTTTGACAATTATGGGAACTATCATCACAGCCGCCACAATCATGGCAATGTACCTTAACTCAACAGGTAACCTCAACTCGCAATACTGCTATAACGCAGACGTGGAGAACGGTCAGGTAAAGACCATGTACGTATATGACAAGGTGGGCAACAGCCTCAGCGGCAAACTGGAATACCGCTACGAGTATGACGCCGAGGGGCGCGTCACCGCGAAAGAGACCCTGCGCCGCAACGCATCAACGGGCCGCATGACACCCGAGAGCCGCCTCACCTACACCTACTCAGCCGACGGCTACACGCTGGAGCGCAGCCTCTGGAACGGCAAGACCAAGACCTACGACCGCGCCACAGAGCGCACAGAGTACCGCATGGAGACAACTGGCGTAATGTCGGTGACGGCATACGAACTGGCCGAGGACGGCACACCGGCCGCAGTTACCGACAACATGCTGGTAATGATGCCGCAAGACGCCGGACTGATGGCGGAAAAGACAAAGTAGCCGAACGGTAAAAAGTGGTTGGAGCAGTTAAAGCCAGATGCTTTCCAAAGTGTATGCCATAACTCTCTCTACAACAAAACAAAGCCTGAAGGAAAGGCATCCGGCTTTAACTTCTTAGCGACCGAAGGGAGCGATAACTTCTGCAAATTCTATAAATTCAAACAAAATGATACACATCGAGAACCTGAAATACAAGTACCAGGGCGCGAAGCAGTACGTATTCGACAACTTCAGCCTCAACCTCGAGGACAACAACATCTACGGACTCTTGGGCAAGAACGGCACGGGCAAGTCAACCCTGCTCTACCTTATAAGCGGTATGCTGCGCCGCACGGCAGGCAACATAACCGTTGACGGCGTCGATACGCAGCGCCACCAGGCCGAAACGCTTGAGGAAATATTCCTCGTTCCCGAGGAGTTTGACCTCGCCCCGATGACCCTCGAAGCCTACGTCAGGCTCAACCAACCGTTCTATCCGCGCTTCAGCCGCGAGGTGCTGGAGAGCTGCCTGCGCGACTTCGAGCTTACGCCGGACATCCACCTGAAGGAGCTTTCAATGGGACAGAAGAAGAAAGTGTACATGAGCTTCGCACTGGCGGCCAACACCAAGCTGCTGCTTATGGACGAGCCGACCAACGGACTGGACATTCCGTCGAAGAGCCAGTTCCGCCGCGTGGTGGCAAACAACATGAGCGACGACCGCACTATGGTAATATCCACCCACCAGGTACACGACGTAGAGTCGCTGCTCGACCACATCGTGATGCTCGACCGCTCCGAAATACTGCTCGACGCGTCGGTCGCCGACATCTGCAAGAAGTACAACTTCGAGTACCGTTCACTTGGAGAGCCTGCCGACGACGTGCTCTACGCCGAGCCGTCGGTGCAGGGCAACGCCGTAATAACACGCAAACGCGAGGGCGACGAGGACACTCAGCTCAACCTGGAGCTGCTGTTCAACGCAGTGACACGCAGAGCGTTGTAATGACACCCACCCCAACCCTCCCCAAGGGAGGGAGCTTGATATGCCTTGAATGACAGGCTGCGGATTTACCGCCCGCCTCTTCCCATCAGGCTCATTAGGCTTATCCGGCTCATCAGGCCCATCTTTCAAACTTTCAAAAAACTTACAACCATGACAAAATTCGATATAAACCGCTTCGGCAAAGTGCTCCTCTGGTCAGCCCGGATGACTAAGAAAGAGATGCTTACGAACATGGGCAGCATGTTCTTCGCCATGTTCATACCGTTCCTGATACACCTGCTCTCGAGCTACCGCACCGACGAAATACACGCGGCAGGCAGCCTGCTGAGCGCCATGCAGTTCTGCCTCGTGATATACTTCATCGTCACCGTAATTGGCGGATGCTGGCTTTTCAGCAACATGAAGACAAAAGAGCAGCGACTGACGTTCAAGATGCTGCCCGCGACCGACCTTGAGAAGTTTGTCGCCCGTGCGCTTTACGTCACCGTGGTGTGGTGGGTCATGGCCTTCGTTGCGTTCTGCGCGGCCGACGTTTTCCGTATGCTCATAAGCCTCGTGGCCGGCATCCCCGTGGTGAAATGCGTCATCCCGGAGTTCGCTTCGATACTTCTCGGCACGAGCGAGTACTACACCTTCAACGTTGACGGCATGACCATGGCCGAAGCCTGCTCAATCCTTGCCCTGGCATACGCCTGGCTCTTCTGGCTGTATTCGTTCTACATCCTGGGCGGCGCGCTGTTCCGCAGGCGGCAGTTCGTGTTCACCACGCTGGCGCATTTCATCATCGGAATGGCTTTCTTGCCGCTGTTCGTAGGCTTTGTAGACGACATCGACCAGCATATCGCACGCTCAATGTTTGTCCCCCTGGCGTGGACGGGCGCGGCGGTGTTCGCCCTCTGGGGCGTGGCCGACTGGGTGTTGTCTTACAAAATATTCCGCCGTATGCAGGTAATCAACAACAAATGGGTGAACCTGTAAGGCTAAGTGAAGAGTGAAAAGTGAAGAGTGAAGAATCCATATGCCGGGAAGTAAAATGACAAGGGAAACCTACCGGTTTGCAAAAGGCCGTCTTTCGCCATGTAAAAGGCCGTCTTTTACAACGCAAAAGACCGTCTTTCGCAGCCTAAAAGGCCACCTTTCGCAACGCCGAACGTAACACACTGACAATCAAATACATACGCAATATATGTAAAAGAGAAATGTACCAGAACACCATAATACCCTTTGTAGGGACATAATTCATTATGTCCGCACGCCACGGAGGGGCGTATAAATATATAAATGTCAGCGTAATACGTTTCTTACGAAACGTGCGGACATAATGAATTATGTCCCTACAAGAGCGGTATTCCTAATTCTGATACACCTACGGCTTTAACTTCTTAGCGACCGAAGGGAGCCTTCACTTCTTTAACTCCTTTAACTTCAAACAGTAAAAAACCAAAAGAATATGAGCAATTTCGATATAAAACGCTTCGCAAAAACAGCCCGGTGGCAGTGCGGAATGAGCCTGAAGAGCGTGCTGTCGTTCGCCGCAGGCATGTCGTTCGGCTACCTCTTCCCCATGTTCGGGTGGCTCTGGCCGTACTTGAAAGGCACGGAAGCGATGGGCGAAGGCCGCCTGCTGCGTTCCGTCGAGCTGTGTACGGTGGTTTACTTGGTGGTGTTCGTCATCGCCGGAACATGGATTTTCGCCGACATGAAGACAAAGGAGCAGCGCATAAAGGTGAAGATGCTGCCTGCGACAGACCTCGAGAAGTACATCGTGCGCTGGCTCGGCGTGACGCTGGGGACGATGATTGTAGGCATGGTTTCATACTGCGTGGCCGACACGCTGCGCATACTGACGTGCCTGGTGGCAGGCGTTGATTATATTGGCTGCACCATCCCGGACTTCCTGCGGCTGCTGTTCACCGACACGGAGATGGGCTTTACGACCGCAAGCACAGTCCCGGCAAAAGCCCAAGGCGTGTACTTCCTTGCAACAGGATGGCTCATTTGGGCGCAGTCTTTGTACGTACTCGGCGGCTCGCTGCTGCGCCGTTACCAGTTTGTCGCCGTCACGGTGGTGCACATTGTGCTGTTCATTGCCTTTGCAGCGGTGATAAGCGGCGCGTCGGTCAACGTTGAAACGTCAGTCATCGACAGCTCGAACAACGCCGCGTTCTACGCCGTCGGCACGCTGCTCATGGCCGTGGCCGTAGCTAACTGGTGTCTCTCTTACCGCGTATTCAAGCGTATGCAAGTCGTAAACAACAAATGGATTAACTTATGAACTTCAGTACAGAAAAAGCCATATACGTGCAAATAGCCGACCGCCTGTGCGACGAAATCCTTACGGGGAAGTTCGCCGACGACGAGCGCATTCCCTCCGTGCGCGAATACGCCGTGCTGCTTGAGGTGAACACTAACACCACCGTGAAGTCGTACGACCTCCTGGAGCAGCAGGGAGTGATATATAAGAAGCGCGGACTGGGCTACTTCGTCACCGCCGGAGCCAAGGAGAAAATCCTCGAAGAGCGGCGGCGCGAGTTCATGGAGACGCGCCTTCCCGAGATGTTCCGCCAGATGCGTATGCTCGGAATAGGGCTGGAGGAAGTGGAAAAGGCATGGAATGAATAGGAAGTAAAGGAGTAATGGAGTAAAGGAGTAAGTACAAATGAAAGGAAGTAAAGGAGCAATGGAGTAAAGGAGCAAGTACAAATGAAAAGGAGTAAAGGAGTAATGGAGTAAAGGAGTAAGTACAAATGAAAGGAAGTAAAGGAGCAATGGAGTAAAGGAGTAAGTACAAATGTATTGCCGGCAACTAACCTTGCCACTCCGTACAAAGCCACTTTATTGACATACAAGGCATTTCTACTTACTCCTTACTCCTTCTCTCCTTTACTCCTAAAAACAATAATAAACAATGATTCACCTCGAAAACATCAACAAGACATACGACAACGGCCAGCCGCTGCACGTGCTCAAGGGCATCAACCTCGACATCGAGAAGGGCGAGTTCGTCTCAATCATGGGCGCGTCAGGCTCGGGCAAGTCAACGCTATTGAACATCCTCGGCATACTCGACAACTACGACGAGGGCGAATACCGGCTGAACGGCACGCTAATCAAGGACCTTTCGGAGACGCGCGCCGCCGAATACCGCAACAGGATGATAGGCTTCATCTTCCAGTCGTTCAACCTAATATCGTTCAAGACGGCCGTAGAGAACGTCGAGCTGCCGCTGTTCTACCAGGGAGTGCGCCGCCGCGAGCGTCACCGCAAGGCCATGGAATACCTTGAACGCCTTGGACTGAAAGACTGGGCCGGGCACTATCCCAACGAGATGTCTGGCGGACAGAAGCAGCGCGTGGCAATAGCGCGCGCACTCATCACGCGCCCCCAAATCATACTGGCCGACGAACCGACGGGCGCACTCGACTCCAAGACGAGCGTGGAGGTGATGAAGCTGCTCAAACAGCTCAACGAAGACGAGGGCATGACTATCGTTGTGGTGACCCACGAGAGCGGCGTTGCCAACGAGACCAACAAAATAGTGCACATCAAGGACGGGCTAATCGGGCAGATAGAGGTGAACTTCGACCACCACGCATCGCCGTTCGGGGCAGGAGGAGTGATGAAGTAAAGCCCCATCCCGGCCAAATGGAAGCCCCCACCCGGCCTCCCCGAGGGGAGGAGTTTGGTTGGATAGCCATCCTTCACATGGCTCCCAGTCCTCCCTGCTCTCCCAGTCCTCCCTTCAAAAGACCGTCTTTTAGTTTACCAAAGGCCGTCTTTCGCCTTCCAAAAGGCCACCTTTTACAGGCCAAAAGGCCACCTTTTGCAAGGCAAAGAGTAATATCTTGATTATCAACAACTTACAAAGCAAGACAAGAAACAATGTCAATTAAAGACCATACAACCACAAACAACCAACTATGCAAACTTAATTCCTCCCCTCGGGGAGGACAGGAGGAGGCTTTATGAGAGACATTTTCGTCGAGATATACAGCACAGTAAAGCGCAACAAGCTGCGCACCGCCCTGACAGGTTTTGCCGTGGCGTGGGGCATCTTCATGCTCATCTTCCTGCTCGGGGCGGGCAACGGACTAATCAACGCCATGACGTTGCAGAGCGACCAGTTCCTCGACAACTCCATGATGGTGGGCGGCAGCTACACGTCGAAGCCCTACGACGGCCTGAAGGAGGGACGCTCCATCGAGCTGAACGACAAGGACATGGCCGTGACGGGCAACAACTTCGCGGCCAACGTGGACGAGACGGGCGGCTCGTATGACCAGAGCGGACTGACCTTCAGCCGCGGCGCAAACTATGTAAGCGGCACTCTCACGGGCGTGTATCCCAACGAAATCGAGATAAACAAGAAGGAAATGCTCTGCGGACGCTTCATCAACGACATAGACATAGAGCAGAAGCGCAAGGTAATCGTGCTCGGCGAGGACGACGCCAAGGAGCTGCTGCCGCAGGGAACGGAGCGTCTCGTAGGCCAATACGTCAACGTTGACAGCCTCGCCTTCCGCGTTGTGGGCATATACAAGGCCGACCGCAGCGGCATGAACACGTCGGCCTTCACGGCGTTCACCACCATACGCGCCATATATAATAAAGGTAACAAGGTGGGAACAATACTCTTCTCGTTCAAGGGACTTGACACCCAGGAGGCCAACGACGCCTTCGAAGAGCAGTACCGGGCACGACTTAACCTGAACCACCGCGCCGCCCCCGACGACGAACGCTCCGTATGGATATGGAACCGCTTTACGCAGAACCTCCAGATGAACACCGGCATGGGCATCATACGCACCGCCCTGTGGATAGTAGGCCTCTTCACGCTGCTAAGCGGCATCGTCGGCGTGAGCAACATCATGCTAATCACCGTCAAGGAACGCACCCGCGAGTTCGGCATACGCAAGGCCATAGGAGCCAAGCCGGGCTCTATCCTGCGCCTCATCATCGTAGAGAGCGTCGTCATCACAACCTTCTTCGGCTACATCGGCATGGTGCTCGGCGTCGCGGCGAACGAATACATGGACGCCACAATAGGCCAGACGAAGGTGAACAGCGGCCTGTTCGAGGCCACGATGTTCTACAACCCCACCGTCGGCATCGACGTTTGCGTGGCCGCCACGGTAGTAATGATTGCCGCAGGAACGCTCGCCGGACTAATCCCGGCACGCAAAGCCGCACGCATAAGGCCCATCGAGGCACTTAGAGCGGAGTGACACTAAGATAAGCCCAATAGGCCTAATTAGCCCAATGAGCCTAATTAGCCCAGCCACATCGCCCACGACCACCCTGGCGCATCAGGCCAATCAGGCCCATTCGGCCCATAATTCTTAATTAAAAACAACACCAATGAAATTCGACATCGACCGCTTCCGTGAAATAATCGACACGCTCACGCGCAACAAGACACGCTGCTTCCTCACCGGCTTCGGCGTGTTCTGGGGCGTGTTCATGCTCGTCGCCCTGCTCGGCGGTGGCCAGGGGCTGAAGCAATTGCTGCAAAACAACTTCGAGGGGTTTGCCACCAACTCTGCAATCATCTTCGCCCAGCCCACCACAAAGCCCTACGCCGGATTCCGGAAGGAGCGCCCTTGGAGCATGGTTTACAACGACGTGGTGCGCCTGAAGCTGCATGTGCCCGAGCTGGAGACCGTCTCGCCCGTGCTGTCTCACTGGGGCGGCAGTGCCACTTACGACGACCGCAAGACCAACTGCACGATGAAAGGGCTGCTGCCCGACTATCAGAATGTGGAGACTCCGCAGCTTTTCTACGGACGTTACATCAATGACATGGACGTAAGTCAAAACCGCAAGGTGTGCGTTATCGGCAAACGAGTGTACAAAGAGCTGTTTCCGGGAGGCGGAGACCCGTGCGGCAAGCGCATCTGCGTTGACAACATATACTATGATGTGGTAGGAGTTGATTACAGCGCGGGCAACATGAGCGTAAACGGAAGGAACGAAACGTCGGTCATTGTGCCGCTTACGATGATGCAGCAGGCCTACGCCCTCGGCGACAGCGTCCACCTGATATGCGTCACGGCGAAGCCCGGCGTCACCATGAGCAGCATCACCCAGAAGATGCGCACGGCCATAGCGCAGGCCCACCAGATAGACCCTACGGACGAGAAGGCCGTCACCGTGTTCAACACAGAGGTGCTTTTCGGTATGCTCGACAACCTTTTCACCGGCGTGAACTTCCTCATCCTTCTCGTCGGCATAGGCACATTGCTGGCCGGAGCCATAGGAGTGAGCAACATAATGATGGTGACCGTGCGCGAAAGGACTACCGAAATAGGCATCCGCCGGGCAATAGGAGCAACGCCGAAGAACATCCTCGGGCAAATAATAACCGAGAGCGTGATGCTCACTGCTGTGGCCGGGATGAGCGGAATACTGTTTGCCGTGATGATACTCGAGATGCTTGAGCTTGGCAACACTACCGACGGAATAGTCGCGGCGCACTTCCAGGTGCAGTTCTGGACGGCCGTCGGCGCGACAGCTTTGCTCGCCCTGCTCGGCGTATTGGCCGGACTTGCCCCGGCGTTGCGCGCCATGAGCATAAAGCCTGTCGATGCGATGAGGGACGAATAGCTAATTCATAATTCACAATTCATAATTCATAATTGGGCGGATGAATACAAACGACATGGGCAAATCATCTTGTTTGCTTGTCTGCTCGTAACTTGTCAACTAACAAAACATGAAAAAGTATCTGAAAATCATTGCCGCGGCGCTGGTAGCCTTGGTGTTCATCGGGACGTTCGTGTTCCTCTACCAGAAGTCGAAGCCGCAGCCGGTGACCTACGACGAGTTCACTCCGAAGGTGGCCGACATCAACAAGACAACGGTAATCACCGGCTCAATAGAGCCTCGCGACGAAGTGGAAGTGAAGCCGCAAATCAGCGGCATCATCACCGAAATATACAAGGAGGCGGGCGAAACGGTCGAGGCCGGCGAGGTAATCGCCAAGGTCAAGGTGATACCCGACATGAGCCAGCTTAGCTCCGCGGAAGCCCGCGTGCGCCTGGCGGACATCAACCTGAAGCAGGCGAAGGTGAACCACGGGCGCGAAAAGCAGCTTTTCGACAAGCAGCTGGTAAGCGCAGAGGAGTACGACAACGTGCGCCAGGCTCTCGAACAGGCGCAGGAGGAGAAGAATGCGGCCGTTGACGCACTCGAGGTAGTGCGCGACGGAGTGTCGCGCAGCAATGCAAGCGCGAGCAGCACGCTCATCCGTTCCACCATCAGCGGCCTCATATTGGACGTGCCGGTGAAGGTAGGCAACTCGGTAATCCTGAGCAACACGTTCAACGACGGTACGACAATAGCCACCGTGGCCGACATGAGCGACCTCATCTTCCGAGGCAACATAGACGAAACGGAGGTAGGACAGCTGACGCAGGGGATGGCTATGAAAATAACCATCGGCGCACTGCAAAACCTCAAGTTCGACGCTTCATTGGAATACATCTCGCCCAAAGCCACCGACAACAACGGCGCGAACCAGTTTGAAATAAAGGCGGCGGTGAGCGTGCCGGGCACCAACGAAATACGTTCGGGCTACAGCGCGAACGCCGAAATAGTGCTGGCGAGCGCGAGAGGCGTGCTCACCGTGCCCGAGAGCGCAATCGAGTTCAGCGGCGAAGACACGTATGTCTACATCGTGAAGGGCGCGGGCGAGGACAAGACCTACGAGCGGCGCAAGGTAAAGACGGGGCTTAGCGACGGCGTGAACATAGAAATCAAGAGCGGACTGAAGAAGACCGACAAGGTAAGAGGGCCGCAGAAAGTAAAGGAATAAGCCCCCACCCCGTCTCTCCCCGTGGGGAGGGAGAATGTGAAAAACGGCAAACAGCTTTGCAAAAGGCCGTCTTTGGGAAGGTAAAAGGCCGTCAATCGCAATGCAAAAGGCCACCTTTTGCAAGCTAAAAGACGGCATATTGGGAACATATTGATTATCAACCACTTACAAACAAGCCATAAAACAATGTACCGCATCATATTTACATTGTCGTTCCTGCTGGGCTCTCTGGCCGCATCGGCGCAGGAACAGAAGGAATGGACGCTGCGACAGTGCATCGACTATGCGCTGGAAAACAACATCACCGTAAAGCAACAGGACGTGACGAAGCGGCAGAACGAGGTGCAGTTAAGCACCGCCAAGAACAGCAGACTGCCCGACCTTAACGCCTCGGCGTCGCAGAACTGGTCGTTCGGGCGCGGCCTTACGTCTGAAAACACGTACTCAAACCAGAACACGAGCAGCACTTCTTTAAGCCTCGGAACGAGCGTTCCGCTCTTCACCGGCTTCCGCATACCGCGCACAATAGAACTGAACAAGCTGAACCTGGAGGCCGCCACGGCCGACCTTGACAAGGCGCGCGACGACGTTAGCGTGCAGGTGGCGCAGGCATACGTGCAGGTGCTCTACGACCTTGAACTGCGCGACGTGGCCCAGAGGCAAATAGACATCGACTCGATGCAGGTGGAACGCCTGCGCGAGATGTACCGCACGGGCAAGGCCAGCGGCGTGGAGGTGGCGCAGCAGGAGGCCACCCTGGCGCAGAGCCGCCTCACCCTGACGCAGGCCGACAACGACTGCCGCATGGCCTTGCTGTCGCTGGCGCAGCTGCTCGAGCTTCCCACGCCCGAAGGTTTTGCCATAGTGCGCCCCGACACGGCGTCAATTGCCATCGCGGACGCAGCCGCCCTGCCCCTGCCCGACGACATATACCAGGAGGCTTTGGCCTTCAAGCCCGAGGTGAAGGCCGAGAACCTGCGCCTGAAGGGCAGCGAGGTGAACATCAAGCTGGCGCAAAGCGCGCTGTGGCCTACGCTCTCGCTCTCCGCCGGACTTGGCTCCAACTACTACACCACAAGCGGAATTAAGACGGCGAGCTTCGCCTCACAGATGCGCAACAACTTCAGCCAGTACATCGGCCTAAGCCTTAGCATACCCATCTTCAACCGCTTCGAGACGCGCAACAGCATCCGCACGGCGCGCCTAAACCAAGAGACGCAGCAGCTGCAGCTGGACAACGTGAAGAAGACCCTGTACAAAGAAATACAGCAGGCATACTACAACGCCGTGGCGGCGCAGGCTCAATACACCAGCAGCCGCGAAGCGTCGCGCAGCAACAAGGCGGCCTTCGACCTTACGGCGGCCAAATACGAGTATGGCAAGGCCAACATCACGGAGTTCAACGAGGCAAAGAACAACTGGCTGAAGGCCGAGAGCGAACTGGCAAGGGCCAAGTACGAGTACATGTACGACACAAGTCTCATCGACTTCTACCGTGGCCGCAAGCTCGAGTTTTAAAGTCAGTTCGGCATAAGAAAACCGCCTTTGTAGGGACATAATTCATTATGTCCGCA
>ENA-OPIO01000469-OPIO01000469.1-human-gut-metagenome-genome-assembly--contig:-NODE-469-length-13350-cov-2.848815_pt1 | contig 13350 bp, 10 predicted proteins | sample MGYA00241395_ERZ501636 | MGnify/ENA primary metagenome ERZ501636 (study PRJEB25962, sample SAMEA2042198) | human gut metagenome | biome: human gut; feature: human-associated habitat; material: faeces... | reverse complement strand
GGTGTTAAATTTGTTTGTGGTGGTGAGCATATATATACTTCTTTAATGACATTTCCAATTTCAAATTATTTTAAAAACATTAATACGTCTTTTAGTAAAGGACCAATAATTATTGATGATGATGTTCGGATAGGCACAAATGCACTTATATTGTCAGGCGTTCATATAGGGCAAGGAGCGGTAATAGCTGCTGGTTCAGTAGTTACTAAAGATATCGAACCATATACAATAGTAGGTGGTGTCCCAGCAAAGCCTATTAAAAGAAGATTTTCGGATGATTTGATAAGGAAATTAGTTAATATTAATTTAGGCGAATTAGATAAAAAGGATATTAAAAACGATTATAATATTTTCGAAAAGAAACAGTTTTCCGAGGAAGACTTCGAGAGTTTAGCTTGCATATTAAAAAAAATACCTAAAAAATGTGAACCGATTTTTGAGTTAAAAATATTAATAACTGGTGTAAATGGTCAACTTGGTCATGATGTATTTACGGAACTCAAAAATAGAGGTTTTAAAAATATTTTGGGTGTAGATGTTTCTCAAATGGATGTATCAAACGAAGAATCTGTACTAAAATTTGTTTGTGATTATAGACCTGCCTTTATAATACATAATGCAGCTTGGACAGCTGTGGATAAGGCTGAAGAAAACGCAAATAAGGTTTACCAAGTCAATTCGCTTGGAACAAAATTTCTTGCTGAGGCTGCTAACATAGTAGGTGCTAAGTTTATGTTTATTTCCACTGACTATGTTTTTGATGGAAAAGGAGAAAATTTTTACGAAGTAAATTATCCTAAAAATGGGTTATCTGTTTATGGTTTAAGCAAGTCGAAGGGAGAAGATTTCGTCAAGTTATATTTAAAAAGTTATTGGATTATAAGAACTTCTTGGGTTTTTGGCCTTAACGGAAATAACTTTATAAAAACGATGTTAAAAATTGTTAAATCGGGTGTAAATGAACTCAACGTCGTCGACGATCAAATAGGTTCTCCAACGTATACACGTGATTTGGCTAAATTAATGTGTGATATGATTTTTACAGATAAGTATGGTGTCTATCATGCCACAAATGAAGGTGTTTGCTCATGGTGTGAATTTGCGGAATATATATTTAAAACAGCCGGGTATACTGATATTAAGGTTAATCCAGTTTCGACCGCTGAATATAAAAAACTTGTACCTAATCAAGCTGATCGTCCTCTTAATTCTAGATTGAGTAAAAAGTCTCTTGATGATGCAGGTTTTGACAGGTTGCCTGACTGGCACGACGCTGTTGATAGATATTTGATAGAATTAAAAGAGAAGGGAGAATTATAATATGTCTAAGTTTTTAGTAACCGGAGGGGCCGGATTTATTGGAGGCAATTTCCTTCACATCATGGTAAATAAATATCCAAATGATGAATATGTTTGCTTGGATGCTTTGACTTATGCAGGTAATATGGAAACACTTGAACCAATAATGAATAAACCAAATTTTAAATTTGTTCACGAAAATATCTGCAATAGAAAAGCTATATATGAACTTTTTGAAAAAGAACATTTTGATTATGTGATTAACTTTGCTGCTGAAAGTCATGTTGATAGAAGTATTGAAAATCCAGAAATATTTTTAGAAACAAATATAGTTGGAACATCTGTTTTGATGGATGCCTGTAGAAAATATGGTATAAAAAGATTTCATCAAGTTTCAACTGATGAAGTTTATGGTGATTTGCCTTTAGATCGACCAGATTTATTCTTTACTGAAACTACACCATTACATACGTCTTCACCTTATTCAGCTTCAAAAGCTAGTGCTGATTTATTAGTGCTTGCTTACCATAGAACTTTTAAATTACCAATTACAATTTCTAGATGCTCGAATAATTATGGTCCATATCAATTTCCAGAGAAGTTGATTCCTTTGATGATTCAAAAAGCATCCAACAATGAATCTCTTCCTGTATATGGTAATGGTGCTAACGTTCGTGATTGGTTATATGTCGGAGACCATTGTACAGCTATTGATCTTGTTGTTAGAAATGGTCGAGATGGTGAAATTTATAATATTGGCGGGCACAATGAAAGAACTAACTTACAAGTAGTTAAAACAATATTAAAAGCATTAGGAAAACCTGAATCATTGATTAACTATGTTAAAGATAGACCAGGACATGATTTAAGATATGCAATAGATCCAAAGAAAATTGAAACTGAATTAGGTTGGAAACCAGAATTTAATTTTGATACAGGAATTGTTGAAACAATTAAATGGAACTTAAATAACAAAGAATGGTTAGAGCACGTTGAAAGTGGCGAATATCTTAAATGGATGGAAAGATATTCGAATAAATAGTTAGATTTTGTGAGGTTTTGATATGAAAGGTATTATTTTAGCTGGTGGAAGTGGAACAAGACTTTATCCTTTGACACGTGTTACAAGCAAACAACTTTTGCCAATTTATGATAAACCGATGATTTATTACCCGCTATCAACATTAATGCTTGGTGGTATTAGAGATATTCTTATTATTTCTACTCCGCAAGACACACCAAGATTTAAAGAGTTATTGGGTGATGGCTCTAAATTTGGAATTAACTTGTCTTATGCTGTTCAACCTTCTCCAGATGGTTTAGCACAAGCTTTTATTATTGGTGAAGAGTTTATTGGTGATGATCCTTGTGCGATGATTCTAGGAGATAATATTTTTTATGGTGCTGGTTTAACAAAGCACTTGGAGAATAGCGTAAAAAGAGCTAAAGAAGGAATCGCAACAATTTTTGGATACTACGTAAAAGATCCTGAAAGGTTTGGAATTGTTGAACTTGATGAAAATAAAAAAGCTATTAGTATAGAAGAAAAACCTGCAAAACCTAAATCAAATTATTGTGTTACTGGTTTATATTTCTATCCTAAAGGAGTTAGCAAAATTGCTAAAAATATTAAACCGTCTCCTAGAGGTGAACTTGAAATAACAACACTTAACAATGTGTATTTACATAACAAGAACTTACATGTAACTACTTTAGGTAGAGGATATTCTTGGCTAGACACTGGAACTCACGAGTCTTTAATTGATGCATCAAGTTATATTAAAATTCTTGAAGAGCACCAAGGTATTAAAATTTCTTGCCCTGAAGAAATTGCTTATATTCATGGGCGGATTACAAAAGAAAAACTTATTGAGATAGGTGAAAGTATGGCCAAGAATGAATATGGCCAACATTTGCTTAATGTAGCGCATGGAAAAATTATATATTAAGAGGATATAACTGGATGAAACTAACATTAACACCAATTAAAGATTTAGTTGTTATAGAACCAAAAGTTTTTGGTGACGAAAGAGGATATTTTTACGAAGCGTATAACAAAAATACCTTTCATGAATTAGGATTAGATTATGACTTTGTCCAAGATAATCAATCTTTTTCAAGAAAAGGAGTGCTCAGAGGCTTACATTTTCAAAAAGAGTTTCCTCAAGCAAAACTAGTTAGAGTAATTGAAGGCGAAGTTTTTGATGTAGCAGTTGATTTAAGAAAAGACTCTCCTACTTTTGGCAAATGGTATGGTGTCACTTTAAGTGGTGAAAACAAAAAGATGTTTATGATTCCTAGAGGCTTTGCTCATGGTTTTTTAGTATTGTCTGAAACTGCAGTATTTAATTATAAATGTGATGATTTTTATCATCCAAATGATGAAGGCGGAATTATTTATAACGATCCTGATATTGGCATTGAATGGCCTGAAGTTGACTGCGAACTAGTACTTTCTGAAAAAGATAAAAAGCACGAAACGCTAAAACATACTCTTTAAATTTAGTTAGAATATACTCTTTGCATTAATGTAATATTCCTATAAAAAATGATAAGAAGCGTTGTTCATTATGTTAGAACGCCTACATTTTTTACGCTAAAAGTCTACGTTTTTACGGTTTTAGTTGAAAAGGACGATAACAATCGCTTTTTTTCGCTCTATGTGAGATAACGGATTTAATACTTTTTTGTCTACTGCAAATTTTTGGCTAAAATGCCACTTTTTTGCATTAGGAATATTAGTTATCTTTTTAAAAGACTTTAGTATTTTTTGAAGACGATTGTAATTTATTGAAATCGCTAGAAGTTATTTAAGAAGTATTTTTATGCCAGCCAAAAGAATCTCGTTTCGCTTAAAAGTTAAACAAATTATTATTAATTTCGAAATTAAAGTGGGTTTTGCGGGCTTTTTAAAAATTAAATATAGGTTTTAGACTATTTACAGAAAAAAGACACAGTTAAATTGCACTCAAAGTTGAGTTAATCATTAAACCTCTAGCAAACACACTTTAAAGAGAAATATAGTTTCCACATATCTATAAATATACTATTACCTAAGACTTCATTTAATAAATCTAGAAGAAGAGGAAGAGATGGTATTTCTTCTTTAATATCATCTCTTTTAATATCTTCAAAGTATCTAGTAATTAAAATAAGCATTGATTCTTGTAAAGAGGATAATAAATACTTTTTGTTAACTGATGCTTTTTGATATATGTCTTTGAAAGCTTGAACTCCTTTAATGTTATTTAAATCTAATGTATCAATATTGATATCTACTTGTTTACTAGCAAAGCTGATAAATGAAATAGCATTATCTCTATCAGATGATTCTGGCTTTTCGTTATGCATAAAATAAGGTAAGCCAATTTCATCAAAAGTTATGGTAAAGATATTTCTACTTGTTCCGTTAAGAGAGTCAGTAGTGACAAAGCCAAATACTCCTTTATCAAAGGAAGAGTCACTTACACTAACAGAACGAATATATTTTTGATAGTAGTAACGTCCATCTTTACCATATTTATCAATTGAAATTTGAGTGTTAATTTTTGTGATTGATTTAACGGAAAGAGTTAATTCTTTAAACCAATCACCAGTGTTGTAATAAAGTTTAATTTTAGAAGATAAAGGATCATTTGTATCAAATTCTTTGCTAAGAGGAAGAGCAATGATATTAACTTCTTTTCCTTTAAGCAAAATATGAAACTCACCTAAACCTTTATAATCAATTAAATCATCAATATTACGAAGAATTTTGTAGTAGTCATATTCTTCTTTTTGATTACTTACTTTTTCAAAGAAAGAATTATAACTTTTAAGAAGTCTTTCTTTTTTGACCTTTGGTAATGTATCACATAATTTTTCAATTAAGTCTTTTTTAGAAGAAGCGGTTAATGATTCATCTGAAAGAATAGATTTAACAACAGTCGAAACATCTAATTCTTTTAAATTAACTTCTTCTAAAGTAAAACCTTTTACTCCGCAAGAATAGATTAAAGCCCCATACACAGATAAAGCAGTTTCTTCATCTAATTTTTGCATTTCTTGAATTGTCTTAAGGACGGTTTTACGGTCACAAGACTCATCATATTTTTCTTTAATCAAACGAGCGATTTTTTCACAACCTAATGGATGATTAATATCTGAATAGTTCTTCAAGATATTAATGATATAAGTATCAAGTAAACGCATAAAACACCTCCTTTAAATATACAAAACAAAAACTTAATAAGATTAGATAAGTTCATAAATGAAAAAATATTTTTATTAAGCTCTTTGTGAAAAAATTATAAACATTTAATGTTTAAAGAAAAGAAAAAAGAAGTGAATTGTACAAAAATAGGGACACTAAAATTTAAATATAAGTAATTTTAAATTTTTTTATCAATAATATTGCTACTGGAGGAAATGAACATGTTAAACAAAGAAACCTTTTTAAGTAATGTTATTGGACTCGATTATGCTAGAGAAGAACTATTTAATACAATTAACTGGTTTAAAAATTCTGAAAAATATGAAGCTCAAGGAATTGAAGTACCTAGAGGCATTCTTTTATATGGAGATCCAGGTAATGGTAAATCTTTAATCATTAGAGAAATTAACAAAAACTTAAACGACATTCCTTGCTTTTATTTTGACAATAGCACAACAGCACCGATTGGAACTTTAAATCAGTTATTTAAAGAAATTCGTAAATACTCTAAATGTATTATTACAATTGATGAAATTGACTTACTTGTTGATAAAGAACCTAAAATTATTCGTTTACTTCAAGAAAATTTAGATGGAGTTAAAACTGAATCAAAAAACTTCTTACTTTTGTGTGCTTGTAATTATATGAGAAAATTACCAGATAGTCTTCTAAGAAAAGGAAGAATTGATAAATTGATTCAGGTTGATGAACCTAGTAAAGAAGATATCAGAAAATATCTTAATTACTTACTTGAAAAAGCTAACATTGATAATCGCGAAGAAATGATTGATCAAGAAGTGGTTAATGTTTTTTCTTCTAAAAGATTTGTTGATGTTAAAGCGGCTTTTAATGATGCCTGTTTAAGATTTGGGAAAGAAAATATTAATTCATATAATTTAATTCAATCAGCACTTTTACTAGAAGAAAACATCAGTCCAAATTTACTAGAACATATGGATAAAAACGAACTATATAAAAACTGTATTCATGAAGCCGGACATTGTGTTGTGTCTTTAAAGTATCGTGATCAATTAGATATCAATTCTTTAAGAGTCAATAATGGTGGGGGCTATTATAGATGTAATTTTCTAAATCAATTTGATAGCAACACTCACTATATTGATATTCAGATTTCTTTAGGGGGAGCTATTGCTCAAAAGCTTTTCTTTAAGCATGTTGGAATAGGTAGTAATGAAGACATTTCTAGAGTTAATACTAGAGCAATGGAAATGATTGAATCACTTGGCTATAAAGGATTTTATAATGGCAAAGTTACTATTAAAAACTTTATTGATACTGATTACTTATTAACCCAAAAAGAAAAGGCTAGAGAACGCATTATTAAAACATGCACAAGAAAAGTCTATTGGCACCTACTTAAAAACAAAAAGCTTGTAGAAGCAATTGCTAAAGAACTATTAAAGAAAAAATACTTAACTGCTAGAGAGATTTTAGAAATTGAATCTAGACACCCCTTAAGATAAAGAAATTATAAATATATAAGTTTTGCAAGGTTTTACATCAGTTTAAGAAGGTTTATATGCTCTTAAATTTGTGTAAAATCTTTTAAACTTTTAGTATTTTTGATGAATAAAATACTAAAAATACAAATCTTCCTCTTTAGGCGTGTTTGTAATAAACATCACATAATATATTGGTAGATATACTATTTTTCCTTTTTGTTTAACAAGGCGTTTGTTAGATAAAACATAGGCTTTTTTAATATGGTAGTCTTCATTAGAGAGTAAATTATTAAGCGCACTATGGATTGAATAGTCTTTACCTGATTTAACTTGAATTGGTAAAGCGGTGAGATTTAAGTAATCATCAATAATATAATCAACTTCGCCCTTACTTCGGTTGTCATAATAAAATAGTCTAAATCCGTGAGCGATTAATTCACTAGCAACAACAGTCTCGTATACTGAACCAAGATTGATGCTATTAGCATCATTTAAAATAGCATTTATATTTGTGCTATAAAGAGTGTTAGTTAGAAGACCAACATCATTTAAGTAAAGTTTTAATAAGTTCTTTGTTTCTGATTCAATTAGAGGATATTTTGGATTTGATATGGCTTTTACTTCTAAAGCAATACCTGAATTAATTAAATAATCAAAATCTTCAAGATAAGTTTTATATTTAGCACCTTTTTTGTTTTCTATATCTTGAACAATTAATCTTTTCTTTTTGTTTTCTAAAGTTGAAGGTATGAGATTATAGATGCGTGAAATATGAAGTTTGTGTTCTTTATCATATTTTGTAGCATCAGCAGTGTAATATTCTTGAATTTCACTTTGTAGATCTCTTACTAATTGAATGTTGTGTGTATTTAAATATGCATTAACAGCATCAGGTAAACCACCAACTAATAAATATCTTCGAAATAAATCTAAAATTCTTTTGTGGAAGCTTTCTTCAAGTGGTTCAAGATTTTCAAATTTAGTTTTCATAGTATTGATGGCAAATTCATTTACGCCATTAGCAATAAGGAATTCCTCAAAATCTAAAGGAAACATTCTAATTTTTCGAATACTTCCCATTGGAATAGAGGTTGTATTAGCTAAAGTTACACCTAATAAAGAGCCACTTGCTATATAAGTAAATTTACCTTCTTGAGCTAAAAACTTTAAAAGTGTTAACAAAGTCGGATATTGTTGTATTTCATCAAGAAAGACAATAGTGTCATCTTTATTTCTTATTTTAGATCCGGCAATAGTGCTGAGTTGAAGGTAAAAATCTTCAGTTGTACGAACGTTAGCAAAAATTTTAGGACCTTCAAAGTCTTTTACCATATCGATTTCAATGAGGTTAGGAAAAAGAGTTTTTGCAACTTCTCGAATGATAAAAGATTTGCCAACTTGACGAGCGCCATCTATTAACAATATTTTATTAGAGTTAGATTTTAAATGTGCTTCTATCACAGACTTTATTTTTCGAAAAAGCATTAATGATACCTCCGATATTTATATTTTGCGTTCAATTATTTAAAATAATTTCCACTTTTCAATATAATTTTAACTATGAATTTTCCACTTTTCAATATAATTCGAAGTATTAAAATGCCACTTTTCAATAATTTTTAAGCTTAATAAATTCCACTTTTCAATATGCGACAGATGGTTTGTAAACGCCATAATTGTCTACAATAATTTAATTAGTTAAGATAGTATTAGGTTATTTTGAAGCTAACCTTGCAAAAATTACATTAAAATCAAAACATCTAATCACCTAACTGCAAACAACATATAAAAAGGAAGATAAGTAAGATTGTCTCCAAAAGATAGTTGTTTAGTATTAACAACATATTTTTCGCCTATTCTTTTTACAAACTTAGTTCTAAAGCGTTCAAGTGATTCTTTTAAAGAGACGTTACGTGATTTAACTTCAAAAGGAATCGTCTTACCGTTTTTATAAATTATGAAATCAATTTCGTAAAACTTTTTAGTTTTATCTTTTTCTTCATACCATGAATAATAAAATGGTTCAAAGGAATTTGCTACAAGTATTTGAGTAGAAGCGTTTTCATAAAGCATACCAAGATTAGCTTTTAATTTATCAAATATCAAACGTTGATAAATATCAAGCGAATCATTGATTGTATTAGGGTAGATGATAGATGTAAATAGACCAACATCGTTATAGTAAATCTTGAATGAGCTTAAATCTTTGGTAAGCGTAAATCCACTACTTGGATCACTGGCTCTATAAACAGCTAAAATCATTTTAGATTCAATAAGTTTTTCCATTGTATTAGCAAACAGGACAGAGTCTGCTCTTTCATCAACTGAAGAAACAATGAATTTTGTTGAATGCTTTGTGAGCATAGTAGGAATTTGCTTCCAGACAAGATAGCAGATTGTCCCAAACTTATTATCAATCTTCCTTAAATCTTCTTCATATAGTTTGAGAATATTTCTTTTTTCTTTGTCAACAGCATAAAAATCATGTTTTTCAAGATAAGTTGAAACAACTTTTGGCATACCACCAACCGCTAAATATGTTCTAAAATTTCTCGTAAGTAGTTGATGAGTATCATTATCAAATCGTTCTCTTGAATTGAAGTGCTTGATAATTGAATCAGCTTCAAATTTCATGTCTATAGCCCAAAGAAATTCCTCATAATCCATTGGATACATCTGAATTGACTCTTCTTCCGATGGAATTAATATATCTTCAGTGTGTTCTTTAATCGAGACAAGCGAACCAGTTTCAAGATAAAAATATCTTCCATCTTTAACAAGTGCTTTTATCGCTTGTCTAGCTTTAGGAGCGAATTGAACTTCATCAAAAATGAGTAAACTTCCTTTTGGAAGCGGATTCATTCTTAAAGCTAAGAACAAGGTCTCAAAAAAATTATCCATATTACTTAGGTCATTAAAAGCATTTTTAACATTTTCTGATGAGTTTGAGAAATCAATGGTTTTAAACGCGGGGAACTCGTTTTCACCAAATGTTTCTGCGATTACTGTTTTGCCAACTCTTCGAGCACCTTCAATTAGTAGAGCTGTAGCGCCTTTAGATTCATTCTTCCGTTTAATTAATTCATCATATATTTTTCTTTTAAATTTTGTGTCTTTCATACTTAAAGACTATCATATTGAAAGCGTGTTGTTAACGAAAATCTGCAAAAGTTTAGGTATTTAAAATGCTAAAATTTGCAAAAGTTTAGGTTTTCAAACTATTTAAATTTGCAAAAGTTTAGGTTTTCTCAAAATAAGAAATCCACTTTTCAATATTGTGATTGTAGTGCATATGTCCCTATCTTGTAATTATATGCAACTCTTCTATTTTTTAAGTTGTAATTATATGCAATTTAACTAAAATTTTTCTTGTAAAAATATGCAATCTTATCTAAAATTTAGTTGTAATTATATGCAAGTCTATAAAATATCTTAGTAGTTGGAGAATTAAATATGCATAGAAAATATGAGAAAGATTTAGAGGAATGGTTACATAATCCACGTAAAAAACCACTTGTAGTATATGGAGCAAGACAAGTAGGAAAAACTTATTTAATTAAAAATATCTTTGCAGAAACCCATTTTAAAAATAAATATCTTTATATTGATTGTTCAGACGATCAAGCCTTTACTGAATTCAATTTAAAACATAATTCTCTAGATAAATTACTTCAATATTTAAAAATTGAACATAATTTTACACCAACAAGCGAAAATCTTTTGATTATTGATGAAGTACAAGAATGTCTTCCTATTTTAAGAATGTTAAAACAAATTAACGAACTTAAAAATTATATGAATGTTATCGTTTCTGGATCTTTAGTCAGAATGAAGATTAAAAGAAAAATGAAGAACAAGAAATTTTTGTTTCCGGTTGGTAAGATTAATCAGATTATTATTTATCCTTTAACTTTTGATGAATTTTTATATAACTATTCTTTAGATTTATATAACATTGCATATGACTCCTATAAAAAGAAGAAAGTCACTGATGATTATACTCATCAAAAGTTATTAGATGTATTTTATGAATATCTCTTTACTGGTGGGTTACCTGATGCTGTAGATACTTATTTCTTTTATAAAAAAGATCCTACTAAAAGTTATGAAGAAGTTTCAAAAACATTAAAAGAGATTTTTACAAATTACTTGAATGATATGGAATTATATCAAACAACTCCAGAAATGATTATCAGAACACAAAATGTTTTTAAAAATATATACTCTCAATTAAACAAAGAGAATAAAAACTTTAAAGCTAATTCTATAGAAGGAGTGAAAAATAATCGACAATTAGTAACACCTATAGATTGGTTAGAAACTGCAAATGTTGCGTTTAAAGCTAGTTTAACAAAAGAGATAGTTACTTCGCCTATTACAAGTGATGAGAATTTATATCGTTTATATTTAAATGATATGGGCTTATTCACTTATCAAAGTAAATTAAGCATTCCATCTTTTTTTGTTGATAAGGAAAGTGCTTTAAGTGGCATATATTTTGAAAACTATCTAGCGATTGAACTTGTTGCTCATTCTTTTGACCTCTTTTATTGGAAAGGAAAAAGAAATAGTGAATTTGAATTCTTAATTGAAGTCAACCGAAGAATACTACCAATTGATGCAAAAAAGAGTAAAGGAACTATTCCATCAATAAAAGAATTTAGAGAACATAACAAAAATGATGTTGTAATTAAAGTATCAAAGAATAAGTATGGCTATAACTCAGAAAACAAAATTTTAACTTTACCATTTTATTATTTCACTTTCTTTCTTGACGAAATTAATAGCGGATTGTTTCCTTATTAGGAAAAACTAATTATAATTTATTGAACAAACGGTTTAAAAGTTTCGCTACTCGTTTTTAAAAATAGCTAAAATAATTGAGTTTTGCAAAGATTTTTAAGAAATTTTGAATTTACTTAAGAAGAAAAAGTAGCGTATTCTTAAATCTTGGTAATGAAAAAACAATATTTATCACAACTTTTTTAAAATTACTAAAGAATCTGATTTATTTTAGTTATTAAATCATATTTACGTTACCTTTTAAAACTATCGAGGCAAGTTTATTTATATGTTGTGTTGAAAATTAAGAATATCTAAAAGCAAAAATTTAATTTTTAGGAGCCTTAAACGAATTGCCAATTTATTTTATTTTTGTGATAATTAAATAAAGGATTGTACAAAACTACACCATCATCTATAATTCTTTGGTGCGATTTTGTGCAAAGTTATTTATGTTTAGTGAGGCAAAGATTAAGGATTTTAAAAAGATATTTGCAAATTATGACAATGTCATGACAAGAAAGCAACTTGCAGAAGAAGGATTGTATTATAGAGACCTTCAAACTTTAGCTAACCTTGGCATGATTGAAAAAGTTAGAAGAGGCTTTTATCATTGGGTTGAAGATGGCACAAGTGATATTATTCTGATTAAAAAACTTTTTCCAGATGCAGTGCTTTGTATGGAAACAGCTCTTTTCTATTATAAATATAGTGATAGAGTTCCAGCAAAGCGGAGTTTTGCTATTGACAAAAATGCATCTCGTAAACGTTTTAAAATAGATTACCCTTTTATTAAAGCTTATCGCGTTAAGAAAGAATTACTTACCTTAGGAGTAACAAGTATTGAAATTGATGGCTATGAGGTTCGCATTTATGATCGTGAACGCACAATTTGCGATATAATAAGAAAAGTTAATAAAATTGATAAAGAAACATTTAATAAAGCTATACAACGTTATTTAAAAGATCCACAAAAAAATATCGTTAATTTAGTTAACTACTCAAAAATTTTAAAGGTTGATAAAAAAGTCAATGAACGGATAGGAGTGTGGCTTTAATGGAAGATAGAGCAGCGTCTATTTTAGCAAAATTAAAAAATAAGGCGGTTAAATCGGGGATATCTTATCAACAGTGTCTCCAATTGTTTGCTCAAGAGGAATTTTTAAGGAAACTTTCTCATTCTTTTTATGCTAATAATTTAGTACTCAAAGGTGGGTTATTTATATATGCTCTAACTAATTTTAAAAGCAGACCTACTATGGATGTAGATTTTTTGCTTAGCGGCTATCCTAATACATTAAATGATATAAAAATAATGATTGATACGATTTTGAATGTTAATACAGGAAATGACTTTATCAGTATGTCTGTATTAAACTTTGAGCCAATAACTAAACAAAGAAAATATCCAGGAATTAGCGTGCAAATTTTTTGCAAGATTAAAAATGTGCGCATATATTTTAATGTTGATATAGGAGTTGGAGATATTATTTTTCCTAAAATCGAAAAAAGAACTATTGCAACACAATTAACAACTTTTGAACCACCAAAGCTAGAATGAAGACTGTCAGTCCTTTCACAATCAATATTCAGGTGCTGATTCATATCAACCTC
>ENA-OPIO01000468-OPIO01000468.1-human-gut-metagenome-genome-assembly--contig:-NODE-468-length-13351-cov-2.884401_pt1 | contig 13351 bp, 11 predicted proteins | sample MGYA00241395_ERZ501636 | MGnify/ENA primary metagenome ERZ501636 (study PRJEB25962, sample SAMEA2042198) | human gut metagenome | biome: human gut; feature: human-associated habitat; material: faeces... | reverse complement strand
CCGTCACCTTATCCACCGCTTGCTGCAGTGATAGTCCTCGGGACGGGGATTTCTTCCCGTTAACCGTCGACTACATCGAAAAGCAATATGCAGTCGGTAAGATCCCGCAGAGCTTTTTAAGGCGGGAAGGTCGGCCTGGCGAACACGGCACCTTAAGCGCTCGGTTAATCGACCGTCCGATTAGACCCCTCTTCCCAGAAGGATTTAGAAACGATGTGCACATCGTCAACACCGTCATGAGTGTTGATCAAGATAACACGCCGGAAATGACCGCGATGTTCGGGGCCAGTTTAGCCCTCGGCATCAGTGATATCCCCTTTGATGGACCGGTCGCCGGTGTTTATGTCGGTCGGGTTGATGGAAAGCTCATCATCGATCCTACCGAAGACGAAAGAAAACATAGCGATATCAATTTAGCCGTCGCGGGTACGAAAGACGCTATCATGATGGTCGAAGCGGGCGCGGACCAAGTGCCGGAAGAAGAAATGCTCGATGCTATCATGTTTGGTCACGAAGCCATCAAACAACTCTGCGATTTCCAAAAAAGCATCATTAAAGAAATCGGGAAAGAAAAGAGAGTGGTCGATCTTTATAAGCCGAGTGAAGAAATCGTCAATGACATCAATACTCGGATTAAAGATAGAATGGTCAAAGCCATCAGCATCTTCGATAAACTCGAAAGACAAAAAGCCATCGATGATTTAAAGAAAGAAATTATCGATGACTATGATGCTAGAAACTACGCCACAGAAAAAGAACACGCGAAGACCATGATGATGGTCAATGATATCTTAGAAGGGATGGTCGCCGATGAAGTTCGTCGGCTCATCACGGAAGAAAAGATTAGACCGGACGGAAGAAAAGTTGATGAAATCAGACCGCTCGATGCTCAGATTGATTTACTCCCGAGAGCCCATGGCAGCGCCATGTTCACCCGGGGCCAAACCCAAGTTATCAGCACCACGACCTTAGGGCCGCTCAGCGATGCTCAAATCATCGATAACTTAACCACCGAAACCGAAAAACGGTTTATGCATCAATATAACTTCCCTCCTTATAGCGTCGGGGAAGTCGGAAGAATGGGCACTCCCGGAAGACGGGAAATCGGGCATGGCGCTTTAGGTGAAAGAGCCTTAAGCTACGTCATTCCTTCCAAAGAAGAATTCCCGTACACTATCCGCTGCGTCGCCGATGTTACCGAAAGTAACGGAAGCTCTTCTCAAGCTAGCATCTGCGCTTCTTGTATGTCACTCATGGCGGCCGGTGTTCCAATTAAAGCCATGGTCAGCGGTATCGCGATGGGTCTCATCAGCTCTGGCCCCTTAGATGAAAATCATCCTTACACCATCCTCACCGATATTCAAGGTTTGGAAGACCATTTCGGTGATATGGACTTCAAGTGCGCGGGTACCGAAAAAGGGATTACCGCTCTCCAGATGGATATCAAGATCCACGGGGTCACGAGAGAAGTTCTTAGCAAAGCCTTAGCGCAAGCCAATAAAGCTCGAGCGGAAATCCGGGAAGTCATGAAAAAAGCCATCAGTGAACCCAGAAAAGAAGTCAGCGAATACGCGCCGAAGATGTTAACCTTCATGATTGACCCCGATAAGATTCGGGAAGTCATCGGTACCGGCGGTAAAGTCATCAATGATATCATCGCCAAGTGCGATAACATCAAGATCGACGTCGAAGATAGTGGCCAAATCACTCTCTACCACGTCAGTAGAGACATGATCAATAAAGCGAAACAAATGATTGACGATATCACTCGGGAAGCCAAGGTCGGCGAAATCTACGAAGGCAAGATCACCAGAGTGGAAGACTACGGGGTCTTCGTCAATCTCTTTGGGGATACCGATGGGCTCTGCCACGTAAGCCGGCTCGACTGGAATTATGTCGATGATGCTTCGAAACTCTATAAGGTCGGTGATACCTTAAAAGTGGTGGTGATTGGTCTTGACGAAAAAGGCAAGATTAAACTCAGCCACCGGGAATTCTTAGAAAAACCGGAAGGATATCAAGAACGAAGCGAAAAGCCGCATAACAAAGATAACGGCAAGAGCTTCAGCAAGAAACCCTACCGGGGAAATAAGAAAGAACACTAAGCTCTAAGAGGGGTGCCTATACCTTAGGCCCCCTTTTTTCATATATAATTAGGTATGCTTAGACTATTGTCATTTAAGATTAAGGGTCTAAAGGGGCTGGGGGATACCTCTTTCGTTTTTCCTTCCACCTCTTACTTGGAAAGAGGGGAAGAAGATTTTCTTCACCCTTCAATTATCGGGCTTTTCGGTCCGAATGGCTCCGGGAAAACCGCCGTCATCAACGCGTTTAATATTCTTTCTTCCGCGGTTCATGCCGATAATGATTTAATGCATTCTTTGTTGTCTTTAGTGAACGTGGAAACCAAGGTAGCTTCTTTAAGCTTTACCTTTGATTTAAACGATAAAGAAGTAACTTATAAACTCTCGATTCAAGTAAAGAATAGTAAGGGTATTTATCTTGAAGAGTTTTTATCGCCGGATTTAAACATTAAGTTCGATGAACTTCCAGAGTTAATCCTTTTTAAGAACGAAGAAAAAGATATCCAAACCTTAAAAGAATATCTCTTAAAAGCTCTAGATGTGTATCCTTCCTTTAAGACCTCTTCCCCCTGGGCCCATCTTTTAAAGAATGGGAAAGGGGTATTCAATGAAGAAGAAGTGGAAGATCTTGATCATCGCTTAGAAAAGGTCAATAACGCTTTACCGTATCTCTTAGGGAAGGTTCATTTCTCTTTTAAAAAGAAAGAGGGGAAGAATGGTATCAACGTCACTTTGTACGGGAATACGGATGGGAAGACCTTCTCTTTCGCTTCTATCAGCGAAGGGACGAGAAAGCTCTTAGGTTTATGTTTCTACCTCGCGAAAGGCTTCACGGAAGAAGACAGCCTCTTAGTGATCGATGAAATCGATAAGGGGATTTTTGAATATCTTTTAGGGGAACTGTTAAGGCTGTACTTTATTCGAGGGAAAGGCTGTTTAATCTTTACTTCCAATAATTTTAGGCCTTTAGAAGTTCTTCCTTCCTCTTGCTTCTATTTCAGCACCTTTGAAACCTTACCAACCTTCACTCCCTTCCCCGGGAAAACCAAAAACCGGAACTTAAGGGACGATTACTTAAGATATTTAGCTCTCCAAGAGAAGAATCTTTTGCAGAAAATCGACCCCCCGTTATTCTATTTAAAGATTAAGGATAAAAAATGAAACGTTACCTCGTCCTCGTCGAAGGCCCGACCGATGAAATCACTTTAGAAAACCCTTTAAGAACCCTCTTTGAAGAGGAAGAAGTGACCCTTTATTTTTATGTCCTCCACGGGGATATCACCAGTAAAGGGAAGGGAAAAAGAAACATCAAAGGGGACGTCACTCTCTCTTACCTTAAAAAGGCCGTCCATAGCTTCTTAAAGATGAAGAAACTTAAAGCTTCTGATTTAACTGGTGTCATTGAAATAACCGATCTCGATGGCTGTTTCGCTCAAAGAGAAAGTTACGTCTATAGTAGCCGGGTAAAAAGGCAAGAATACCAACCGGAAAAGAATCGGGTCCTCTTAGAAGCCCCGGAAAGCTTATATCACCAAAGAAGAACTAAAAGACAAAATCTCTTAAAGATGGTCCGTTATGAAGTGCTCTTTTTTGGCAAGACTAACCTCCCGTATTACCTCTATTACTTTTCCATCAATTTAGAGCACGCGTTATACAACGAAAGCAACTGTAAGACTGATAAAAAGAAGGACTTAAGCGAAATTTTTGAAGAACAATATACCGGTGATAAACTCGGTTTAATCGAACTTTTCACCTATTTAAAAGAACCTTATACGAGCTACGAAGAAAGCTGGGATGAGGTGATTCTCGATAATAACCCCTTTAAAAGAGCGAGCAATCTTTATTTCTTTTTCGATGTCTTATCATAAAAGTAACAATTTCTTGTTTTTCTTTCGATAAATTCTATTGAAAGCCCTTACAATAGTGATATAGTTATTTCCAAAGAGGAGAATTTTATGAAAAAAAGTCTTTTATTCCTTCCTGTGCTGGGTTTATTTGGCTTAGTGGCCTGTACCGGCGGGGGAACGAACATTTCGACTAATACGGGTTTAGGACCGGATGATAATACTAATTCCAGCCGGATTCCTAGCTCCAGTACTAGCGAAAGCGAAAGTGATACCAGCTCGAAGACCGAGCCGAGCACGATGGTGACCATTCACTTCCAAGATGAAGCATGGTGGAACAAAGATGCCGCGAGCACACATATCCTTATCAATGGTGAAGAGGAATTAACTCCCATGACCTACGATGATGCTATCGGGTACGTCCAAGTCACGGCTGAAACCGGGTGGAACGCTTGGTCGATCGAAATCGATACTTCTGTTGTCACTACCATTACCTTCGTGAGAACTGGAACGGAAGAAGGGGTCTTAAAAGATTGGGGAGCGAGAACTGCTCCTATCAACCTTGCTGACCGGGGCGATAACGATACCTACACTATCCAAGGCACAACGGCAGCTTGGTGGAATAATGGTGATGGTGAGACCGTTGAAGGCAAATGGACCACTTACGAAGCGGTTCAACAGCAAAAAGCCGATACTCCGCCTGTCGAGGTTGCTTAATTAACTGACTTTCAAAGAGAGCTCTGGGAAACCAGGGCTTTTTTAATGTCTTCTTTCAACGATTTTATTTTGTAACATAAAAATATAGAAGACCTCAGAAAGGGGAAGAAGATGAAGAGAAGTGGGCTAATCCTTTTCATTAGTTACCTCTTTAACCATTCTTTCTTCCTGCGATTTCGTCGTCCGTTTCATCTATATTTGAGATACCTTTGGTGATGATGAATATAAGGTATACATGCATTAAACTCACTTTCAATGAAGAAAATAACGATAATTACGTCACTTATTCCCTTGTTTAAAAGCAATATATTACATGAAATAAACTACTGAATTTTATGGTTAACTTTTCCCTCTTTTTCGTGGTAATATAAGGAAGAAAGTAGGACATAAATAGTGGTCGATGTCTTAATTATTGGCTCCGGCGTAGTAGGAAGCCTTTTGGCTAGTTATCTCAGTCGTTATGATTTAAATATTTTAATTATCGAAAAGGATCTCGATCCCGGCAATAAAACCAGCGCTGGGAATAGCGGTATTATCCATGCTGGCTATGACCCCGCTCCGGGGACTTTAAAAGCGTTATTGAATAAAAGAGGGAATGAACTCTTTAAAGACCTGGTTAAGAGATTAGATGTCGAATATGAAAATAATGGGGCTCTCGTTCTTTCTTTTACGCCTGACGACGATAAAAAAATCAAAGAATTGAAAAAAAGAGGGGAGAATAACGGAGTTATTACGAAAATTTTAACGAAGGAAGAAACCTTGAAACTCGCTCCGAATGTGAATCCTGATATTAGGGGAAGCTTATACGCGGAGACGAGTGGGGTCATCAATCCTTTTGAACTCGTCTATCACGCTTTAGAAAACGCGGTCGATAATGGAGCGGTCCTAAAACGGGGGGAAAAGGTCGAAAACATCACCCCGTACGGACGAAATTTCTTAGTCTATACCACCGATAATAGCTATGAAGCGCGTATCGTCATCAACTGCGCCGGGAGTAACGCTAAAACGATCGCGAGCTTTATTTCTAATCCTTCCTGGGATTTAACATACCGAAAAGGGGAATATTACGTCCTCGACCATTTTGATGATAGCTTTATGACTCCGACCATCTTCTCCTGCCCGATTAAAGAAGGGAAAGGGGTGCTATTTACCAGAACCACTAGCGGGAATTATTTAGTAGGGCCATCCAATGATTTAACGAGCGATCCCCATGATTTTGGCTGCGAAAAAGATATCCTCGACCAAGTCTTCTTAAAAGGAAAACGTTTAGTTCCATCCTTAAGTAAAGATAAGGTTATCCGGGTATTCTCGGGAATGAGAAGCGGCTCGACGACCGGGGATTTCATCATTGAAAGTGACCTTATCCATCCCGGTTTTATCAATGTGGCGGGGATCGACAGTCCGGGACTCGTAAGTAGCCCCGCGATAGCGGAATACGTGATTGAAAAATTGATTAAACCGCGGTGGCCCCTTAAAGAAAAAGAAAACTATATTCCAAACGTTAAACCATATTTCCGGTCAAGAAAGCTATCGTTGGATGAACTCGATAAAGTAATCAAAGAAGACCCCACCGCCGGGCAAAGAATCTGTAACTGCGAAAAAGTGACCTTTAAAGAGGTCAACGATATCATGAGCCGTTCGGTATATCCGAAGACCTTAAAAGGCTTTAAACGGCTCACCCGAGCGGGCTTTGGGAAGTGCCAAGGCAGTTTCTGCAGGATTAATGTCCTCAATTATCTCGCGAAGAAGTTCCACCGGTCGATCAGTGAAATTTTCTACGATGACCTTGGGAGCAACTTCGCTCGTTATCCTTTAAAGAAAGGAGAAGATGATGGAAATGTATGATGTGATCATTATCGGGGGCGGTGCCTCCGGAATGAGCTGCGCTTTATATCTTAAGAAACAAGGAATCAGTAATATTCTCCTCATCGAAAGAGCGGCCACCTTAGGTGGAGTCTTAAAGCAATGTATCCACCAAGGTTTTGGTTTAAACGCTTTTAAAAAAGACATGACCGGACCGGAGTTCTCTTTCCTTTTAGAGGATGAAATTGAAAAATACCATGTCCCTTATGTTCTTGGGAGTTTAGTTATCAGTATCAGTAAAGATAAAGAAGTGGTTTATATCAATAAGACGGGTGTTCATCACGCCAAAGCGAAGAATATCGTGCTTGCGACTGGGGCGATGGAAAGGAGTCCGGGAAAGATTGAACTCGCCGGGAAAAGACTATCCGGCATTGTGACAGCCGGCGAAGCTCAGACCTTATGCAATAACGCGGGAGCTTTAGTTGGGCAACGGGTGGTCATCCTCGGGAGCGGCGATATCGGGCTCATCATCGCAAGACGTTACACCTTAGAAGGGGCGAAAGTTTTAGGGGTCTTAGAAATTAATCCCTATCCCAGCGGGTTAAAACGAAATATCGTTCAATGTTTAGATGATTTCCATATTCCGTTAAAGCTTTCGACGACCGTTAAACGGACGGAAGGGCGGCAGAGGTTAGAAAGTATCGTGACCGTTAAAGTTGATAAGGACGGGAACTATATCGATGGAACAGAAGAAACCATCGCCTGCGACGGCTTAATTATTTCCTGCGGTTTACTTTCGATGAATGACCTTTATAAGAAGATTAAACTTCCAATCGATAAGGTTGATCAAAACATGATGGTGAAGGATGGTTTCTATCTTTTAGGGAACGCTTTATTCATCAATGATTTGGTTGATAATGTTTATGACGATGGGATTGTCGCCGCGAAAGATATTATCGAAAAATTAAATAAAAAAGCGGAGATTCATAGGGATAACGTGATATTTGACCCGAAGATGTTCCGGGTTTATCCGATGGTTATTTCTACTCCTTTAACCGATTCTTTTACCTTCTCTTTTAGAACGACGAAACCTTTGCTTAATGGGGAAGTGGTCATCAAGAGTGGTAACACTGTCATCAAAAAAGTGATGGCCCCTCTTTACCCCAGCGTCCTTAATCGCTTCGTCATCAATAAAGATTTAGTGAAGGACGGAAAGCTTTCTTTGGAGGTCACCGAATGAAGACGTTAACTTGTATCATTTGCCCGAAAGGCTGCGTGATTTCCCAAGACGAAAAAGGGGAGATTAAAGGCTATGGTTGTCTTAGGGGACTGGAATACTTTAAGAATGAATTACTTAATCCCACGCGGGTCGTTACTTCCTTCGTCCGGGTTAAAAATGGGGACCGTCCTTTCTGCGCGTGCAAAACCTTGAAAGCGGTTAACAAGAAGGAAATGATGAAAGTTATGGAAAATATCAATAAAATATCCGTGGAAGCTCCGATTAGTGTCGGACAAGTCTTGTCGAATGATATCGACGGGGAAAAGACTCCCTTAGTTTCGACTTTTAAGGTGAAAAAAGTATGATTGAACTCCACGGTAAAATTCTTTTGTTTAGTGACTTTCATGGAAGGAAAGATGCTTTCTTGTTGTTTAAAGAAAAATTGGAAGAAGAAAAGCCTGATTTCGTCATCCTTTTAGGGGATATCTACGCTTATGGACCTAGGAACGGAAGGCCAGCTGATTATGACCCCTGGCACGTTCAACGAGAACTTTTCGCTTTAAAGAAAGAATATAAATTGCTCGGGGTGAAAGGGAACTGTGACGACACGGATGAATACCTTCCTTATTACGTTTTCCCGTGTTTAGAGCTAAAGATTAATGGCATTAAAACCATCGCTTTCCACGGGGATGACCCCTCGATAAAAGCCTTTAAGGGGAAAACCTATGACCTCTATATGTTCGGTCATACTCACCTTCCCTTATGTGAGATTCAGGACGATAAGATTTATTTAAATCCCGGGAGCATCGGTTTCCCGAAAGGCGGCCACGTTCCGACCTATATCGAAATAAACAAAAAGAAAATTATTTTAAAGACCCTGAAAGAAGGGAGAATAGAAAAAGAAATTGAGGTAGCAAGATGGACCAAAGAGTGAAGATTTTTACCTTAGGGGGACTTGATGAAGACGGGAAAAACTGTTTAATCGTCGAAGTCGATAACGATATCTATGTCATCGAAGCCGGGGTTAAGTATCCCGATAAAACGATGCCCGGTATCGATTACATCATCCCCGATTTTACGTATCTCAAGAACAATAAACATCGGGTGAAAGCCTATATTCTTCTCCACGGTCATGTTGATGAATTCGGAGCGCTTCCCTATATCTATAACGAAGTGCCCGCTCCGGTCTATGGAAGTGAAGTCACTTACCAAATGCTAAAGCTCTTCCTTAAAGACCATAACTTTAAGAACTTAAACATTAAATTCAACGTCGTTAAACCAACCGATAAAGCGATGATTGAGGGACGATTATTCCAGTTCTTCAGTACCGCTCATAATATCGCGAAGAGTAGTGGGGTCGCCATCAGCACCACGATGGGTAACGTCATTGTGACAGGCGATTTCGTTATCGAAAATGGCGCAGATCCTAATTACCTCTTTGATATGAATAGCATCGCGACGATTGCGGAACATAAAACCCTTGTCCTCATCGCGGAAAGCACCTATGCTGATCACCCGGGCTATACCGCTCCGAGCTATAAATTAACGCCCTATATCGAAGAAGAAATTAGAAACAGCAAAGGCCGGGTCTTCGTTTCCCTTTTCATCAGTAACTTCTATAACATCGATGAAGTGATTAAAGTGGCCATCAAGTGCCATAAGAAGATTGTTCCCTACGACGAAGCCTCTTCCAGCGTCATTAAAGCCATGCAAGAAGTCGGGCAACTTTTAATCCCGAGAGAAAACTTCGCCCCGACCGAAGATTTAAATCGGTTACGTGACCAAGATATCGTCGTCCTCATCCTCGGGCAAGGAAGCAAACTCTATAACACCATCGCTCTTTTAGCAGCCGGCCAAAATGAAACGAGAAAGTGCTATTTAACGCCGACTGATACCTTTATCAATGCGAGTCCCGCTAACGATAATACCGAAATTGAAGCCACCGATGCTTTGGATGAACTCTATCGGAGCGGAGCGACCATCATCAATGTGCCAAGAAAGAAATTCTTAAGGATGCACGCTAGCGAAGAAGATTTAAAGATGATGATCACTTTAGTGAAACCCCAATACTACATTCCGGTGAAAGGTTTCTATAAAGATCTTCTTAAGAACGCGGAAGTCGCGCTTTCCATGGGCATTAACTTAAACCATCAAAATGTCTTCTTATTAGAAAATGGTTTACCTGTCATCTTTGAAAACGGAAGAGCGAGAATGGTGGAAGAAGATATTCCGCATGCGGATGTGATGATTGATGGAATTTCGGTCGGTGATATCAGCCGGGAAGTCCTCCAAGAAAGAGAAAAGCTCGGGCAAGGGCTCATCATCTGTGGAGCGTGTTATGATGCTTCGACCCATAAATTGATCGGGCAAGCCGACTTAGTCTTAAAGGGTTTAACCTACCTTAAAGAAAATGAAACTTTGATTCGGGAAATCAATAAACAACTTGCCATCTGTAACCAAGAATACATGGATAACAAACAGATGGATATCGATGACCAAAAGAGCGCGGTCCATGATAAGATCCGTAGGACAGTTTACCGGATGACCGGGAAAGAGCCATCGATTATCCCCTTATTAGAGGAAATATAAAGATATCATTGCAAAAACTCAGTATTTTCAAAGATAAAGCGATATTCGCTTGAAAAAATATCGGAGATTTGCGAAGATTTATGTCAGAAAGCGCAACAATTTGTTAGACTGAAATACCTGAGGAAGATCCTCCCCTATAGTTTATAAAACTATATTTAGGTAAAAATCCTGAAGTTTTTGTTGGAAAAACGTAGGGAAATGGTATTATTACTAACGTTGTTGCCTTTTATTTTGGCAACCGCGTTCCGAGGCACCTAACAAGTAACGCGTTTACTGGCCATAGGAAGCGAGTGATAGAAGGAGGAAAAAGATGTACGCAGTAGTGGAAACTGGCGGCAAGCAAGTCAAGGTCCAAGTCGGCGATAAGATTTTCGTCGAAAAGCTCCCGAACAATGTCGGGGAAGAGGTGATCCTTGATAAGGTCCTCTTGGTTTCGGGCGATAAGCTGATGACCGGCAAACCCTTCGTCAAGGGCGCGAAAGTCAAAGCGAAAGTCGAAAAACAAGGGAAAGAAAAGAAGATTGTCGTCTATAAGTACAAAGCCAAGACCAATGAGCGGAAAAAGCAAGGTCATCGTCAACCGTATACTTGCTTGCTCATCGAAGCGATCGAAGCTTAATGATCAAAGTTCAATTCACCTTAAAAAACGGAAAAGTTTGTCACCTTGTGGTTAAAGGTCACGCCGAATACGCTTCAAAGGGTCATGACATCGTCTGTAGCGCCGTCAGCGGCATCGTCTTAGGGGGCTTAAATGCGCTCGAGATGAAGGATGATGAAGTCACGATTAGTGACACCCCGAACAAGCTCGATGTTACCTTTAAAAGAGAACTATCCGAACGAGAAGAAATCGTTCTTCAAACCATTTACACCCAATTGTTGGGAATAAGCGAAAGTTATCCACAGAACCTCGCTTTAGAAAGGAAAGAGATATGAAGTTCATCATTGATTTACAACGTTTCGCTTCGAAAAAAGGTGTCGGTAGCACCCGTAACGGCCGGGATTCGGTCGGTCGGCGGCTCGGTGCCAAGGTCGGTGACGGGCAATACGTCACGGCGGGAAGCATCCTTTACCGTCAACGGGGCACCAAGGTCAAACCGGGCATCAATGCGAAGCTCGGCGGCGACGATACCATCTTTACCACCATCACCGGTTACGTCAAATTTGAACGGGTCGGAAAACGGGGTAAGAGAATTTCGGTCTACGAAACCCGCGCCTAAATCAAGAAAAGGAAAATTACCGAGGGCAACCTCGGTTTTTTTGTGCATTTTGTTTACAAAGCCCTTTTAAATAGTGACCTATCCTTTTAGAATTAAGGTAATCGATAGGAGAATTTATGAAAAGTCGTTTGAAACTTTCCTTTATCCTTCTTTCTTTCGTCTTACCTTTCGGTTTAGCTGCCTGTGATACCGGGGGTGGGGGAGGAAAGCAAAGTGCTTCCCTTCCGGGCGATGAAGAAGGAGTTGCTATCCATTATCATCGAGCCGACGGGATGTATGATAATTGGGCCTTATGGTTATGGGAGGCCCCCTCTGGAGAAGGCGTTCAATACGCTTTTAATGGAGAAGATGATTATGGCGCTTACTGCGTCCTTCCCTTCTCCACTTGGGAAAATGTTCCAGAAGCCCAACTCGGTTTCATTGTCAAAGCGGTCGATAGTTGGACCAAAGACATTGAAGCGGACCGTTTCTTGGATTTTACCGCCTTAAAGAAGGACGGGAATCTCTACCACGCTTACCTCGAAAGCGGGGATGAAAATATTTATCTTTCCCCCGATAAAGAGATGCTGGAAATCATCACTACCTGTTCCTTCTTAACGAACGGCAATTTAAACGTCCAAGCAACCTTGCCCTTTAATAACGTTAAGGTTTATAAGGACGGAAAATTAATCATCAATCAAGCGGTCAATAATTTACAGACCTATAACGTCTTGATGGATGGGGAGAATACCGCTGATTTTAAAGCGGTGTATGAAGCGGAAGTCACCTTTAGTGAAAGCGGTAATACCGCGAGAAAAACCGCCAGTAACTACGGCTTATATCGGACGGAAAACTTCGATAATAACTATACCTATGACGGTGAATTAGGGGCGATTTATACTCCCGCTCAAACCACCTTCCGGGTTTGGAGTCCGGTTGCGGATAAGATCACCTTAAACGTCTATAATAACGGCACTCCGAAGAATGTGAATGCTACCCTTGGGTCTGACGAAAAAGAGAGCTATGAGATGCGTCTTCAAGACCGCGGGGTCTATGAATATGTCTTAAGCGGTGACCAAGCCGGTAAGTACTATACTTACACCGTTTATAGCCGTGAATATCCTAACGGAAAAGAAATCGTTGACCCGTACGCTAAAAGCGCTGGTGTTAACGGGGTCAGAGGGATGATTGTCGATTTCAGTAAGACGAATCCTGCTGGCTGGGATGACGTTAAACCTCTTCCTTATGACCGGAAAGAACTCGTCGTCTATGAACTCCACGTCGCTGATTTAACAAGCGATGATACTTGGGGCGGGACGAAAGAGTATGCCAAAACCTTCAAAGGCTTCTATGAAGAAGGAACTAAGTATACGGAAGGCAACACGACCGTCACTACTGGTTTTGACCACATTAAAGAAATGGGCGTGAACGCCGTTCAAATCCTTCCTTTCTATGACCAACAAAACGATGAAGTGAATACTTCCTTTAACTGGGGTTATAATCCGCAGAACTATAACGTCCTGGAAGGGTCTTATAGCACTGATCCCTATGATGGTTATCAAAGAATTAAAGAATTCAAGGAACTGGTTAAAGCCTATAACGAAAATGACATCAATATCATTATGGATGTCGTCTATAACCACGTCAGTGGAGCGGCGGGCAGTAACTTCGATGTCTTAATGCCCGGCTATTACTTTAGATATAACTCGGATGGAACGCTCAATAATGGGACCGGGGTCGGAAATGTGTGCGCTACCGAAATGCCGATGATGCATAAGTTCGTCGTCGAAAGCGCGACTTTCTGGGCGAAAGAATATAAGCTCGGCGGTTTCCGGTTCGACTTAATGGGAAACATCGATATGGAGACGATGGAAGCAGTGGTTACCGCTTGAGGAGAAG
>ENA-OPIO01000467-OPIO01000467.1-human-gut-metagenome-genome-assembly--contig:-NODE-467-length-13365-cov-5.219008_pt1 | contig 13365 bp, 10 predicted proteins | sample MGYA00241395_ERZ501636 | MGnify/ENA primary metagenome ERZ501636 (study PRJEB25962, sample SAMEA2042198) | human gut metagenome | biome: human gut; feature: human-associated habitat; material: faeces... | reverse complement strand
TAAGCTCCGGGCTGACAGGGGTATCAAGTATGTCATATAGCGTGGAACGTGACGACTCGTCGATTTTCGACGCGACAAACTCCACAAGATACTTGATAAGGGTCTTAGGTATACCCGCGTTTACACCGTACATACTCATGTGGTCACCGTTATAAGTTGCCCAGCCAAGAGCAAGTTCCGACAAATCTCCTGTACCGACAACCATGCCTCCCAACTTGTTACTAAGGTCCATGAGTATCTGCGTACGTTCACGCGCTTGGCTGTTCTCGTATGTGACATCATGCACGGCCATATCCTGCCCTATGTCCTTAAAGTGTTGTCGTACCGAGTCAGATATACTTATTTCCATGCTGGTTACGCCAAGGGCGTGCATCAAGTCAACGGCATTAGAATGAGTACGGTCGGTTGTACCGAAACCGGGCATTGTCACGCCTACAATTCCCTTTCGGTCACGTCCCAGTTTGTCAAATGTCTTCACGCATACAAGCAGGGCCAGCGTGCTGTCAAGTCCTCCGCTAATGCCAAGAACAACGGTCTTGCATCCAGTATGAACGAGGCGTTTGGCCAATCCCGCAACCTGAATGGAAAATATCTCGTCACAACTCTGTTCCATATCCGCCGTTTTCGGTATAAAAGGATGAGGCTCTACGTCACGCAGTAACTCAAAATCACGCATAGACACGCCGTGAACATTTACTATACGGGCGGAATGTCCGCGCTGAGCGTTAACGTAAGTACTATTTGTACGACGCTCGCTACGTAACTTCTCCACGTCGATTTGGGTTATCACCGTTTGCGGAGCAAGGCTGAAACGCTCACCCTCGGCTATTAAGTGGCCGTTCTCGTAGACAAGGGAATTACCGGCATAAACCATATCCTGCGAACTTTCGCCAAAACCGCAACCACTATACACATAGCCGGAAATAGTACGCGCGCTCTGCTGTGACAACAAACTTTTAAGGTAAGCATGCTTACCTATGAGCTCGTCACTGGCCGATAAATTAAATATAATGTCGGCTCCAGCTAAAGCGAGAACATTGCTTGGCGGCGCGGGAGCCCATACATCCTCGCATATTTCTATGCCGAAAAGCACTCCATCACAAGTACGGAACAACGTGGGCTGCGGCGTAACAAGCACTGTATTGCCAGCAAAACGGATTTCGGTAGGCTGCAGGTCCTGCGACGAAGCAAACCAACGTTTCTCGTAAAACTCGCTATAATTGGGCAAGTAAGTTTTAGGCACGAGCCCAAGCAAGTCGCCCTTCTGTATTACCGCGGCACAATTAAGCAGTACGTCACCCACCACGACAGGCAGCCCCACGATGCATACGATGTCAAGGTTTCTGGTGAAATCAAGCAACATCAGCACTGACGTCTCTGCTTGCTCAAGCAGCAGAGACTGGCGGAACAAGTCCTGGCATGTATAACCGGTAATGCTGAGTTCCGGAAAGACTATTACTTCCACGCCCTTACCTTCTGCCTGTGCTATTATGTTCTCTATCTGTTGGACGTTATACTCACAATCGGCAACCTTTACCGAAGGTACGGCCGAAGCGACCTTTATGAATCCGTTTTCCATAAATAAACCTGTTTTTATAAAAATAACAGCCGAATTATTTTATCGTTACCTGCGTAGCCCCATATCCATATTCGCGGAACGAGGCGTCCTGATACCTGCAACCCTTGTAGCGATAATCAAGCTCGTGGATAATGGCATGGCGCAACACTCCCTCTCCCTTACCATGTATGAAAATTAGCTTGGCTCCATGATGGTTCTTATACTCATCCATCTTCTTGCGGAACACGTCAAGTTGATAATTTAGGATGTCGGCAGCCGTAAGGCCGGCTGTTGTATCCAGGAGCTCTCCCGCATGCAGGTCAACCACTACAGGTTCGTCCTTTACCTGCTTACGGGCTGGCCTTACAACTTGCGGCCCAACATCATTAGATGCCTTACGGGCCATCTCCTGCCGCAACTTTTTTGCGTCAATAACAAGCGGGCGTGACGGCTGGTCATTTTCAATGACGGTATAAAGCAACGCAGGCTCCTCAAAAAAATCATTTTCCTGGAATGTATGCAACTTATAAAACTTAACGGTATCTATACGCAATTGAACGTCTACCGTAGGCTTAAGCATAAAACTTTTACCTCGTTTATACGCCATGAGCTGTACCGCCACGCGCTCGAGTGTGCCAAGCCCCTCCTTGTCAAATTCCTCGATAAACAGTTTCGTATTCGGCTCAATCTCTCCAACCGAACGCATACTCCAATTTGCCCCCTCGGAAGCCAAATACGAATAAGCTACATAATAATTACTATCATTTACAAGGTAAGCCTCGAACTTCGTACGAGTCATCTCCCTTGGATCAACAGGAATAAAAGCAAGATATACCGACAAAGCGTCACCACCCTTTCGTTCTTCCGGTTCTGCCCTGAACGTTACAGGACGGTCGGCCGGGTCATAATCCTTTTCTTCATGACTCTTAGGTTCTGGCGCAATAGGATTTACATGGTAGTCATCGTTCTCGACAACCACAACATCGTTAACCCTCACGGGTATCTGGAATCCATCCTCGTCTTCAACCAACACTATATCTTTACCTTGAAAACCGGCAACTATTCCGCCGCCAATTTCACTTAGAAACCTAACTTTATCTCCTTTTTTCATTTCAAATAAAACTTTAAGGTATCAATAATGAACTATCACCATAACTCAAGAACCTGAAATCATGCTCAAGGGCATAATCATAAATATTTCTCCAATCACCATTTACAAATGCGCTTACAAGCAAGAGTAACGTACTCTGAGGCTGGTGGAAGTTCGTAACAAGTATCTTGACTATCTTGTACTCATATCCCGGGGCAATGATTATCCGCGTACTTCCATGAAACGTGCCCATATCATTACGGTCTAAATAATCTACAATATTTCTCAATGCCTCAACAGGAGATATTGAAGAATCTGTATCATACGGTTCCCATTGCTCTATACGGAGCTGCTCCTCAGTAGCATTAGGGTTACCGGCTAACCTTACGCCAACATAATACAGACTTTCAAGCGTGCGGACACTCGTCGTACCAACGGCTATGGCCTCAGCATTGTGGGCTATTAAACGCTCAAGCGTATGACGACTTACCGAGATATATTCTGTATGCATATCGTGCCCGGCAATCTCATCGCTTTTTACCGGCTTGAACGTACCCGCTCCAACATGGAGTGTCAACTCTTCACGCTCAATGCCATGACTGTCTATCGACGCCAATACCGAATCCGTAAAATGAAGTCCCGCCGTTGGTGCCGCTACGCTTCCCTTTATTTTAGAATAAACGGTTTGATAGGTAACCTTATCACTGTCCTGTGTGTCACGGTTTAAATATGGAGGTATTGGCAACTCACCAACACAATCAAGAATGTCCGCAAATGTCACATCTTCATCATCCCATTCAAAATCCACCCAATGACTTGTACCTTGCTCATGACGGCGTGTTGCAGAAAGTGTGACAACACGACCCTTGACATTAAAAGTACGCCGCAAACTGCCCTCTTTCCATTTTTTCAAATTACCTATCATACAGAGCCATGAACATCCGCATGTTGTCTGAAACATTTGCTCGTAATCTGCCGGTTTTACAGGCTCGAGCAAAAAAACCTCGATAATGGCTCCGGTATCTTTCCTGAAATGTATTCGAGCTTGTATTACCTTCGTATTATTGAACACCATCAATGCACCTTTCGGAAGATAATCCGTTATATTAAAAAACATGTCTTCCGAAATCGCCCCCTTATTATAAATAAGCAATTTACTATGATCACGCTTAGCCACCGGAAATTTTGCTATACGTTCATCCGGCAAATTATAATTAAAATCTTTTATGCGAATATGTCTTGTATCCATACATTAATAAAAAACTAAAATACCAATGCCTTGACTATGGCAAAAAGTAAAGTCAGAACCAACACAATCAATACAACATCCGAATCTACGCGGTTATACCCGGTCGAAGTATATTGTGAGGAAATATAGTTAAAATCTGGGTGTATGCGCAGATATGACTTTATATATACGTAATAGACGGAAAAACCAACAATGCTTCCCCAAATCAAGCCTACGACTATGTCGCTGGGATAATGCAAGCCAAGATACATACGTGTCCAGCAATTAATCAAAGACCATGCCGACATGGCTATCACAAAAATCTTGTTACGGATTAATAATGAGAAGAAGACTGCTATACAACACGTATTTGAAGCATGGGCGGAAAAAAATCCATAAGAAGTGCTACGCATACCGTCAACAACATCAATGCTGTATTTTATCAACGGATCATGAGACGGCCTGAACCTTCCGACAAGTGGCTTTACTAAAAAATCTACTACCCCATCTGAAATAACGATACACAAACAGACACAACCTATAATAAGCATTATCTGTTTCATCGTCTCATTATTTTTTATAACAACATACAAAAGTGACAGATACAATGGTATCCAGGTCAATCCGGAAGTAAGCGTTACCACCAGATTGTCCATAAACAAAGAATCGCTACCGTTAAAAAAAGCCAACAGGCCACGATCTATATCTACCAATGTCTGCATTACTCAAATGAATTATAAAATTGGCCGCACATGCAACAGAGTACAGCAACTTATCATCATATACGCTCAAGACGGTTTGACGGCACCCATCCTTCACGTCCATCTTCCAACTCTACAAACTTCCAATCTTTCATTGTGTCGTCGATGATCTCAACCCGACTACCTTCATGAAGAATCGTATTTGATTCGCTATTAGCCACTGGGGTCTTCTTCAGTGATACAGACGGGGCTGTAATGATAGCACCTGTACGTTTCGTCAGAATGCATTTCTGTTGATAGGCAAAAATATTAGCCAACACAAACAAGACTAAAAAACATACTCCTCCGTAAAACCCGACCTTACGCAGCACTATCTTATGTCCGAATAAATAAAGCAGAACCAGCACCAATGCGATGGCTATGCTCATTATTGCAGTCTTGCCCCACCCGTCAACACTTGTGAAGTTGACTAATGATTTATACCATGTTATAAAAAACATTTCCGACTTCGGAGTAATCTTGTCTATTGTCTTAGAACGCGCCATCTGCAGATTAAACTTTATGTCGTCATCACCTGGAGAAAGTAATAACGCACGTTCATAGTTCAACACGGCACGAGTTATATTATCTGTACGGAAATAAGCATTACCGAGATTATAATACAACTCCACGCTTGGCCCTTGTTTAAGCAGTTCTTCATAATCCCTGATTGCCTGCTGATAATTACCTTTCTTATATTCATCGTCAGCATTCTTTTTCGTTACAGCACTTACCTGAGCAGGAAGAACGGCCAAAAATGCCAACAGTATCACCATATTTACACCGTTTTTTCTTTTCTTGAGCCCGCTTAACACGTCTTCAATCTTTATTATAGCCGTCATGGCTGCTTCAAATGTTTGATTCATATTTCCTTTGGTGTCACCTGGCGCATACCTATTGTATTCACACTCGTCAATAGCCCGCAAGAATAATCCTATAGTCTCATCGTCAACCTCACGATGTGAAAGATTGTCATGTATATTCTCACGTGACAAATGTTCAACCGGCATGTTCAGTTTATCTCCAACATAGCCCCACAAAGCCCGCAAAACTTCATCATAAAACTTATCATGCTCGCCATTCAGCATTAATTTATTAGCATACTTAAGACGTTTGGTCGCAATTCTATTGGCCTTCTTTATCTTAAGCTGGGTTATGTTTGCATTATCAATGGCACGCTTACGGAATATTATCAAAACTCCTACAAAGATAATGAACAACACCGACAAAAGCGCCCAATAGGCAACCGAACCATAAAATATATTAGCTGTATCTTGTATATCAAAATCACCTTCCTTAATTGGATGTATGTCCTTATCCTTCATATCGCTATAGTCTACGGATGAGCTGCCGCCTCCTTCCCCTTTAGCAACATGGAGATTGAATGATTGCGTTTTTACTGTCTTATAAGTATTTGAATCCGTATCATAATAAACAAACTCAATAGCCGGTATTACGTAATCACCTTGATTACGTGGCACGGCCATGAAGTCATATATCATGTTACCTTCCACACCGTTTTGCGTAAGTTTCGTCTTATCTGAAACCTTTGCGTCATACTTGTCAAAATCTTTCGGGAAATTGACAATCGGTTGCTTTATCAGTTTTAAGTTTCCAATACCGCCGACTACAACACGAATAGTTACAGGTTCGTTAGCCTTAACCTCAGTTTTACTTATCTGGGCACTTATATTAAATTTACCTACACCTCCTGAAAAGTTCGCGGGCCTTGCAGGTAAAGGATCTACTTGAATTGTCATGCCTGGCGCCTTTATGGCTCGCTTAACTTCAATGTATCCAGAACCTCCGTTAAGGAAAGCCTCAAATGGGTCGACATTACGATTCTGTTGGATTACCGTACCATTAAAAGTGATGCTGGGAATTTCCAATTTGCCTGTCATTTGCGGATACATCACGTACTGACTCCACGTAACACAACGGTACGGGCGTCCGTTAACACGCTCTATATGAAATGATTTTTGCTGTGGCAAAGGTATCTCTTGAGTATGAAATCCTGTCAAATCAGGCATTTTGCCCTCCAACTGCGTTAAATCAACCAAAGTATAAACCTTATACGTAAGAAGAACAGACTCCTGCTCATGTACCCTACGCTTGTTTGCGCTAACCTTAATAAAAAGGTCACGACCTGTTATAGGCGTTCCCGCATCACGCAAACGTGGCTGGTCGTCCGTTTCCTCATGCATCCTCGGAGCGCCGGAATTGTCCTGAGACTCTCCAGAAACCTTGACACGCGCAGAACTTGATGAGACTCTTTTTCCATTTGCCGTAATCTGGGCTGGAGAAATAGTATACGAACCCTTCTTTGAAGCACACAAAATAAAAGTAAAAGTTATAGAAGATGCACCTGTCGTATGGCCATTGACCATTCTATAACTTGCCTGTACAGACTTAAACGGGCCGGTAATTACCTCTAACGCATCAGGAATATTACCTATATGAAAGTCCTTTGCATTTTGCGTGTTTACTGTATATGTAAGCCGGAAGTTCTCGCCAACGGCCACTTGGGATGGAACATTGACAATAAGCTTCTGCGCATTAGCAAATATCACTCCGTATAATACGAATTGTAAAAGAAAAACGAATCGTCTCATATCTGTCACCTCATATCGGTTTTTATCATACATTACCAGTTCTTTTCACTTCTCCTGCGTTGACCCGGTTTCTGCATTGCCTTCTTCAGACGTTGTTGAGTTGCCTTCTCGTTCTGAATTGCCGCATTTAAAAGTTGTTCGGCATTTTCCTTACTCATTTGTTCTTTGGGCTGTTGCTGTTTATTCTCGCCCTTGTTCTTATCATTGTTTTTATCTTTATTCTTCTGCGAGTCATTATTCTCATTCTTTTTATCCTGCTTCTTCTTGTTATTATCTTTCTTGTCGTTTTTCTGCAATTTCTTGCATAAAGCAAGATTATAACGTGTTTCGTCATCCTTGGGATTGTTTCTTAAAGCCTGTTCATATGCCTTAATTGCATCTCCATACATCTTATGGTTCTGGCAAATTACCCCTATATTGTGATACGCACTCGCAAGACGAAACTTATTTTTCTCAAGTTTAACAGCTTTCTCGTACTGCACTATGGCTGCAGAATCTTTATTCTGCATCATCAGGGCACAACCAAGATTATATACGGCTTGCGGGTTTGAAGGATTTTTCGATACGGCCTTACGGTATTGTATCTCTGCCTTGTCGTATTGCTGCTTGTTGAACATACGGTTACCCTCTCTTATCAACTGACGGTCATTTTGTGCATTTACCGTCAATGCAAACACGAACAATAATATGGATAAAATATACCTTGCCATTTTTAATTTCATACAATTACTTGAATAGTTTTACCTTTCTAAGCAACGGATTTTTGCTTTCAAGGACAATTGTTTCAACGATCAATATTATAATGAGCAATATACCTACAGCTTGGAACTGTTCGTCATATTCACTATAAACAACATTCATAATATCTCCTTTCTGCAATTTCGATATTTCATTATCTAGCTGTCTTTGTGCTAGATTATTGTTATCTACATGAATATATGCACCCCCACCAGCTTCGGCTACTTGCTTACACATTTCCTCATTCAATGCAGACATAACAACTTGGCCTGTATTGTCCTTCATGTAACCTCCGTTACCATCAGGAATAGGTGTACCCTTTGTAGACCCTACTCCCAAAACAAATACACGCATGCCATTTTTCTTGGCCTGCTTTGCTGCTTCTACAGCCCCACCCTCATGATCTTCGCCATCAGTTATCACAATTATCGCACGACCAACATTGTCCTGTTTGGTAAAGCTTCTGGAGCTCAAGCCTACAGCCTCCGCCAAATTAGTTCCTTGGCTGGCAATAAGTGAAGGGTCTATATTCTGGAGAAACATCTTAGCGGAAACGTAATCACTCGTTATTGGCAGCTGGATGAATGCATCACCTGCAAAAACCACAAGACCCACTTTGTCATCCGTGAAATTGTCTACAAGATTCTCTATCATCATTTTACTCTTGTCCAGCCTCGACGGAGCAACGTCTTCAGCCTTCATAGAGTTACTTATGTCAAGAGCAATCATTACCTCTATGCCCTGACGCTTATCCTGGCTTATCTTTGTACCCATCTGCGGCCTGGCCAGCATTACGGCTATCAGGGCAACAGCAGCCAGCATTAGCCAAAATTTCAATTCCCGCCTTCCTCCGGAAACATTCGGCATAAGTTCTTTCACCAAAAGAATGTCTCCAAACTCCTTTAGCTGCCTTTTCCGCTTACGCAAACCATACATCCTTATAAGGATTAGCAATGGTAAGGATATCAGCAAATACAAATATGCCGGGTCTTCAAATCTGAACATAAGTCTTTCAATTTTACTTTAATTACGGTATCCGACGGAACACTACCAATCTCAACAGTACCTCGAGCAACATAGTAATGAACGCCGCCATCGCAAAAGGTTGGTAAGCATCATAATGTTTGGAGAATTTCTTGACATCCATCTTGGTCTTCTCCAATTTATCTATATCTTCGTATATTTTCTTTAACTCAGCTGTATTTGTGGCGCGATAAAAATGCCCTCCAGCAGTTGAGGCTATTTCGCTTAATGTCTCAACGTCCACATCGGCACGCATGTTTACATATTGCACAGTTCCACCTACAGGCATTGGGTATGGCGCCATCGTTTTGCTGCCTATAGCAATTGTATATACTCTTATTCCAAAACTTTTAGCTATATTTGCGGCCGTCAAAGGCGATATGTCACCCATATTGTTACTTCCGTCCGTAAGAAGTATTACCACCTTACTCTTTGCCTTACCGTCTTTCAGTCTACCTACAGCATTAGCCAATCCCATACCAATGGCTGTTCCATCCTCGAGAAGTCCTCTTGCCGCAATATCGGTACGCACGTTCTGCAACAGGTTTAATAACGAAGTATGGTCTGTGGTCATAGGACATTGCGTGAACGCTTCACCTGCAAATATGGTCAGGCCGATATTATCATCTGGCCTACCAGAGATGAATTCTGCAGCCACACTCTTTGCTGCCTCTATACGGTTCGGTTTCAAATCTTCAGCCAACATACTGGTCGACACGTCCATGGCTAACATTATATCAATGCCCTCAACCGTTCGTTTACCCCAATCATTGCGCGTTTGCGGCCTCGCCAGCACCAAGACTATAAGTATAAATGTAACAATGCGTAATAACATAGGCAACCAAGCCAAACGCACGCGCAAACTTTTTGGCGCATACTGATAAGCGTACGTATCGCTCATACGCATGGATGGTTCGCTCTTTCTCCCGTAAAGCAAGTACCAAATCAAGTAAGGTACGAGCAATAATAGCAGTAGGAAATATTCTTTATTGACAAATTCCATAATCCACTAATCACTTACAATATCAGCAAATACACTTGATATGCAACTACCACAAGAAGCACAACCGCGGCAGCGACAAGCACAGCTATCGACAACTTGAGCGCCGAACGTGACCTTATGCTGCGTTTATCTGTATCAGTGAGTTTCGGTTCGACTCGCTCAACGGTCGGCTGGTTGTCAATCTTAGTAGTATTGATAAACTCCACGGCATTTACCAAGTTGGCATCATTCTCATTTATTAAAGTCGAATATTTTGCAAACTTAACCAAATCTGCCGTCGTAAAAAGTTCCTTCAACTCTTCCGTCATTTTCCTGTCACCTTCACGTTGCAGACGGTCTATAATTTCCGAACTGGTCATCTCCATCGCATTGAAACCAAAGCGTTCCTTAATATATGTCCTGAGCACGCCGGTAAGCCGGGTATAGTAAGTCTTCTGGTCCTCTGAAGCCGACATCTTTTCCGATTTAATCTGCTCTATCTCAGTCAAGGCTTTCTGATGCGGAGGAACCTTTTTAATAATACGCACACGTGCTATTACTGGCTTATTCTCCTTTAACCGTGTCCACAGATAGTAAGCCACCACGCACACAAGTACGAACAACACACTCAACCAGAAAGCCGGCTCCATCTCGCTCCACATAAAAGGATTGTTTTGCACTCCTTTAGGCGGGAAGAATTTTTCCGGGTGCAACGTATCTACCGGCACGGTAAGAACCTTAAGGGCCAGGTTCTTACTTTTGTAGCGCTTGCCGTCCACTGTCACCGTCATTGGCGGCAGATAATATAATTTCTCGTCAAACGAGGTTAATGTATATTTTTTTGTTATCTTTACAAGCCCATTGTCCAGATGGGATGTATCCGCATCTGTATGCGACAGCACCTCCACGCCCGGAGTGATATACTCTGACGGCTGGTAAGATGGCATTACCACCTTGGCACCATTCCTGGCTGTAACACTTAACGTAAGGCCAGTCTGCTCACCTATTAGAATCTCGATTGAATCAATTTTTGATTCAACATATACTTGAGCCATAACGCCTGACGCACAGACAGCCAGCAATATTGCACAAATTAGACGTTTCATCATTACTTTAATCGTTAATAACAGGATACGGGGCTAACGGATAAATCCCGCCACGCATTCCAAGCCAAAAGAATACAGACCGAACCGTATCAGCTCCTCATTGCGAACAGTTGCATTAAAGCCCTGACATAGTCTTGGTCAGTGGCGATTGACACATTATCAACATTGCTTTTGTTGAATGTATCGGCCAGCATGGCCTGCCGTTTTTGCCAATGCTCTTTATGCGCACGGCGCAATCTCTTGTCACTCGTGTCTATATACATTTCATGACCTGTTTCCGCATCAAGAACTTTCATCAAGCCAACATTTGGCAACGACTCGGCGCGTCTGTCATATACCTGTACGGCAACAACATCATGCTTGCGGTTGCATATTGTCAAGGCATTGGTGAAATCATCCCTCACACAGAAATCGCTCATAAGGAACGCAGTACATCTGCGCTTTAATACACCTGTAAGGAACTCAACGGCCACCTTTACGTCCGTCTTTCTGCTTTCAGGGGTAAAATCAAGCATCTCCCGTATTATAAAGAGGATATGCTTACGCCCTTTTTTCGGCGGAATATATTTTTCTATTTTGTCCGAAAAAAATATCACGCCTATTTTATCATTGTTTTGTATGGCACTAAAGGCAAGCGTTGCAGCTATCTCGGTAACTACTTCACGCTTTGTGGCATTACGCGTACCTACATCCAGCGAGCCGCTCACGTCTACAAGCAACATCACCGTAAGTTCACGCTCCTCCTCATACACCTTGACGTAAGGTTTATGGAAACGGGCCGATACATTCCAATCAATGTCGCGTATGTCGTCGCCATACTGATATTCGCGCACCTCGCTGAAGGCCATGCCCCTACCCTTGAAAGCGGAGTGATACTGGCCCGCAAAGATGTTGTTACTCAATCCTCGGGCCTTTATCTCTATCTTCCTTACCCTTTTTAGTATTTCTTGGGTATCCATCAAGGTACCTCCACCTTATTAATTATCTCACTGATTATCTCCTCGGCAGTGACATTGGTTGCCTCAGCCTCATACGACAGGCCTATCCTATGGCGCAGCACGTCATGCGCAACCGCACGCACATCCTCGGGGATTACATATCCGCGATGTTTGATGAATGCGTATGCACGGGATGCCTTTGCCAAGCTTATGCTTGCACGGGGACTACCGCCAAAGGTTATCAAGCCTTTCAAGTTAGGCAGGCCGTACCTGTCAGGATAGCGGGTGGCAAACACAATATCCGCAATATATTGCTCTATTTTTTCATCGATGTACACCTTGCGTACCACTTCACGGGCAGCAAGTATATCGTCTGCTGTAACAACCGGAGTTACTTCAGGCAGCGCCCCCTCAAGATTTTCACGTATAATTAATTTCTCTTCGTCGAGTGTTGGATAGTCCATCACGACCTTAAGCATGAAACGGTCTACCTGGGCTTCAGGCAACGGATAAGTACCCTCCTGCTCTATGGGGTTCTGTGTAGCCATCACGAGAAACGGCTTCGGCAGATCAAATGTCGTACTTCCTATTGTAACCTGATGCTCCTGCATGGCCTCAAGCAAAGCGCTCTGCACTTTCGCCGGAGCGCGGTTGATTTCGTCGGCCAGTACAAAATTGGCGAATACAGGGCCCTTCTTCACCTGAAATTTCTCGTCCTTTTGTGAATATATCATAGTACCCACAACATCGGCAGGCAACAAGTCGGGAGTAAACTGAATCCTACTGTACTCGGAGTCAACCAATTGCGCCAGTGTCTTGATGGCAAGCGTCTTGGCCAGGCCCGGCACACCCTCAAGCAATATGTGGCCATCGCTGAGCAAACCTGTAATCAAAGAGTCAACCAAATGCTTCTGCCCCACTATCACGCGGTTCATACCAGCCGTGAGGCCAGCCACGAATGAGCTTTTTTGTTCTATCAAGACATTAAGTTCGCGGATATCCATTGATTCTGCCATAATTCCTGTAGTTTATAATTTCACGTTTTAAAATTTAGCGCAAAAATACTACATTATGGTCTCATAAGCGAAATTTTTGAAACTAAATAATATTAAAAAAGTTTCTCAATACTTATATTTACACTGCATAGGGGCGTTTTACGCTGAACTATCCAACAGAGGTACGACCATAATGCGCATGTGCTCAAGACTGAAAATACGCTCAAGACATTAACAAAACGTGAGTTCGGTATAATAATCTTATGCAATAAGCCTGCTTTTATCAATGATGTCAATATTGAGTGACGGTTTCTTAGGAAGCAGGTTGTATGCGATAAGCCCTGCAATCAGGTTG
>ENA-OPIO01000461-OPIO01000461.1-human-gut-metagenome-genome-assembly--contig:-NODE-461-length-13419-cov-3.019755_pt1 | contig 13419 bp, 10 predicted proteins | sample MGYA00241395_ERZ501636 | MGnify/ENA primary metagenome ERZ501636 (study PRJEB25962, sample SAMEA2042198) | human gut metagenome | biome: human gut; feature: human-associated habitat; material: faeces... | reverse complement strand
CCTTATTATATATATAAGAACAGAAAACCGAAGGCAAGGATACAAAAAAGCACCTATATGAACGGGGGCATGGAAGATATATCCGTTGACCCGTACATATAAGTGCGTATAAAAAGAGAACGATACTTCTCGCAGTATTTATTTGCACATTTCGCATATGTCACCGTATATAAAGACAATGTGCACATCATCTTTTTTACGAAAATGACGCATAAATTCCAGGAACAAAAAAACAAGAGCTATGTCTGTCTATGCCTATCTATGCCCCATAAAGATGCACAAATCCATACCGTGCCTGGTATAAAATCCTTTACTTTATCGACAAAAGAAAGATATGAGTAAAGGAACACTCATTTCCAGAATTATTCCATGCAAAATAGCTAATGGCACTAAATTTTTCCCCGAGTACCGATACACCAACGGCAACATTACATCCATTGAATTGATGCCTGCAGCCGAAATAGGTGCCAACCTACCAAAAACCCGTGTAAAGAAGGGGGCTCCCAACAACGAAATCATTTCCCGAATGATATTTGCCAATAAAGCCAATGTACCTAATTCCGCTGCAACCTGCACTCCCACCGATGCACTCTTAATTTCGGTTATCAGTACCGATGAGAGAGAATAATAGGCAAAGCCGCTTCCCACCGCCATGCAATCGGCAGTACCCCAATGCGTCAGAAAAAAACTGGCAAAAAAAGAAAAAAGCAAAGTCCCTGCAATAGTAGACAAAGGGACAAGCAACATCTTGAAATTCAATGCATGAAGCATCTCTTTCAAATTCTTATTAGAACCAATACCAATGCCAACTTGAAGAATCAGGGCATAAAGAATCAACATCGTGGTATTCCCTTTCACCCATTCTGAAGGAACCCAATGATGAGCCCCTAACATACCACCCAGCGTAAAGACACAAATAATAAGCAAACTATTCTTCATCGTTCCTCCTTTCTTTCTTAAATAGAAAACGGTATGCGAAATACCCTCCTACCAGACTACCCATCGTTCCCAATACAGCGAGAAAAGCCGCCTGATAACCAAACTTATCCAAATTTGAAACCAACTCATCGTTCGACCCGATGGAGATGCCGAATACAAATAACATCAATAACACGGTATAGGAAACGGTCTTCTCTACTTGATGCAAAAAAGTCACCCGACGAAACACATAACCGATTCCTATCCCTATAAACAACAGGAACAAAACCGTAAACATAACTAACACATTAAGCTTTAGAAATAAAACAGAGCAATACATTCCCTTATATCACCCCAAGAGCCTGTTTAGAAACGTTTTTGAATCTCTACAAAAAGTATTCTTGACTTGATGTATGAAGGATGTATTGGCTGAAAAAAGGATATTCATTGTTATAAAAACAACCGGAATGGAAAGTACAGAACGTACCTTCCCTACTTGTCGACCATTTAGATAAAGCCCGTAAACCAATGCACAACAAACCTCCTGTGCGTCTTCTCTTGCAGACACGCACACATATACGGAGTAATATGTTGTAATAAAACCTTCATAGCCTTTCTATCATTTAACGGGCTGCAAAGATAAGCATTTTTACCGAAATGCAGAATATATATACAGGAAATATTCCGATATTATTTTAAATCCCTACCGAATGCCCTGTATTTCAATGGTGTAATCCCTGCATGTTTCTTAAACAAATTCGAAAAATGCTCGGTAGATGTATATCCCAACATAAAGCAGATTTCCTTCACCGAATGCGTACTTCCGACCAACAATTGCTTGGCTTTCCGCATTTTCAGTTCCTGAAAATATTTTGCCGGAGCATATCCCGTATAATCTTTAAACGCCTTGCGAAACCACGAATAGCTGAGATTCAACCGTGCCGCCAACTGTTCCGGATCTATCTCCCGACAAAGATTTTCGTTCATGATAATTTTGGCCTGTTCCATCTTCTCGGACACATTATCTTTTTCAAACACATTATTCCGGGATACGGAAAGCACCAACCCAATCATATGCAATACAATCCCTGCCAAATATTGTTGTGACGCCGTCTTATCCTCCTCAGCTACCTCCAATGCACGCGAAAACAACATGGCCAGCTCCTCATTCAGTCCGATGTCGAGCACCTGGTTATCTTTTGTCAAAAAAGAATTCCTGACAAGCTGGTCGGCCATTGTCCCTTCAAATCCAATGTAATATTCATTCCATCCCGTTGCCGTATCCGGCTTGTATGTATGCCATTGTCCGGGAAAAAGAACAATCAGATGCCCTTTTCCCACCTGCCGGTCAGGAGTATCATCGGATGCAAAAGAACCTTGCCCTTTCGTAATGTAAAGCAACTGATACTCACGCAGGACACGTCCTTTTTGCGCATTAAAGAAATAGCCGGAAGGATGATTCCGCACCGGATAAGGAGAATTAGGACGAATCGATTGATAACCTACCGTATTGATTGAAAGCCCGAAGCTCCGGTCTTTATCATTTACGATAAGATATTTCAGTTCCATGCCTGTATCATTGTATAATTTTGCCATACGTGTGGATTTTACGGATTATGGCAAATATACAAATTAAAAAGGAGACCACAACGGGCCTCCTCCATTTTATACAAATTATACAAAAAAGACATCAATATGCCTTGCGATACAGGGCTTCGATGTCTTCTATCGAAGTGGGACGCGGATTGCCTCCGGTGCAGACATCGTTGAAGGCATCGATTGCCAACTGGTGCAGGTCTTCCTCGCGCACACCGATTTCGTGCAGCTTCTGCGGGATGTTGATGCTGAGCGAGAGGGCACGCACCGCCTCGATGGCTGCTTCCACCCCTTCTGCCTCGGTCATGCCTTCCGTATCCACTCCCATTGCCTTGGCGATATGGATATACTTGGGAGCCGCCGGCGATTCGGCATTATACTCCATCACGTAAGGCAAGAGCAATGCGTTTGCCACGCCGTGAGGTGTGTCATAATGCGCACCCAGCGGATGAGCCATCGAGTGTACGATGCCCAGCCCTACGTTGCTGAACCCCATACCGGCGATATATTGTGCCTGCGACATTGCTTCACGCGCCACCGGGTCGTTGCCATTATCTACCGCAGCCTTCAGGTTCCCGGCAATCATTTCGATAGCCTTCAGTTCGAACATATCCGACATCAGCCACGCACCCGGCGTAATGTAGCTTTCGATGGCGTGGGTCAGGGCATCCATACCCGTAGCGGCGGTCAAGCCTTTGGGCATGGAATACATCAATTCGGGGTCGACAATCGCTACACACGGGATGTCATTCGGGTCGACACATACCATTTTCTTTTGAGCCTGCTCGTCGATGATGACATAGTTGATGGTCACTTCGGCTCCCGTACCTGCCGTAGTAGGCAATGCAAAAGTCGGAACCGCTTTATGGCGGGTATCGGCAACCCCTTCCAACGAACGCACATCGGCAAATTCGGGATTATTCACCACGATACCGATGCCTTTGGCGGTATCAATCGCCGAGCCTCCGCCCAATGCTACGATGAAATCGGCTCCCGAAGCTTTATAAGCCTCCACGCCGTGCTGCACGTTGGCGATGGTGGGATTTGCCTTCACGTCGCTATACACTTCGTAAGGAATGTTGTTCTTGTCGAACACTTCAATCACTTTATCTGCCACGTGAAAACGAATCAAATCGTTGTCGGTCACGAAAAACGCTTTCTTGAAACCTCTGCGCTGCGCTTCCGTGCCAATGCTTTCGCGGCATCCCGCACCGAAATACGAGGTTTCGTTCAAAATCATTCTGTACATAGTTCTGTTTTGTTTAAAGGTTATTTTTATCTCACCACAGATTACACAGATTAGAAAATTAATTATTTAATCTGCGTAATCTGTGGTGAAAAACTCATCATTTCGGCAAATTGAAAGCCGCAGACATTTCCTTCATCTGCTCCTGGCTCATGCCTTCGGGTTCGAAGCCCATGTTCTTCGCCGCGATGTAAATCAGTGCCGATTTGTTGAGCACATCCACCTGGTCGAATGCCGCCATGATGTCGGTATCTACGGCAAACACGCCGTGCTTTTCCCACATCACCACATCGTAGTCATCCAGTTCCTTGATGGTCGCCTCAGCCAGTTCTACCGAGCTGGGCAATTTGTAGGGAACCATTCCCAAGCCGCGCGGACAAAATGCCTTCGTCTCCGGGATCATGCTCCACAAGAGGTTGGAAGCGACATCCTTCTGCATAAACTTCTGGTTATGGGTCAACGCCACCAGTTCGATGGGATGAGTGTGGAGCGATGCCTTGTAGTTCATACCCTTCGAAAGCAGGTAGTTGTGCACACTCAGGTGCGAAGGCAACTCAGAAGTAGGCATCACCGGCTGGTCGGCGATGATGACATAGCTGGCACAATCGTCCAGAATACGGATAACCGAGCCGTTTGCCATCGGGTCGCGTGCCAGGTCGCGCATCCGTTTCTGCGTGCCTTTGCAATAGAAATAACATCCCTTCAATTGGGGAAGTACCGCACCGATTTGTTTCACTTCGCTGATAGCGGGCATCGTGCGGATGGCATCGTCCACGTATTCGGTGATGTTAATGGTGATGTTTCCGCCGTTGCGTTCAGCCCAGCCTTTCTGCCACAGATAGCCTGCGACTTCTGCTACTTTACCAATCTCGGCAGCCAGTGCCGGACGGTTGTTCAATATTGATTCCATATCGTTTTAAGTTTATAAGTTCTTTCGTTTTTAAGTTTATGAGTTCTTCACCACAGATTACACAGATTAAATAATTAATTTTCTAATCCGTGTAATCTGTGGTGAAAAAAGAAGCTTACCCCAGCAACTGAGGCAGGAACGATGACACGATGAGCACCGCCAGACCGATGACCAATACCGTAATGGTCTTCGGCGAGCAGCCTTTCCATTCCTTCAGGATGATGCCCCACACGTTCGAGAACACCACGTTGAGCGCCATCAGGATGCAGAAGGCGAAAGTCATCAGCACGGGCGACGAAGTGAGGAAGCCCTTGCCGAGTGCCAGCCCGAAGAACTGGCTATACCACAACACGCCAGCCAGGGCACAGAAGACGAGGTTATTCGTCCATACATTGCCTTTACGATAGTCTCCCCACGTGCGGTTCTTCCCGTTCTGGAAGAAACAATACACGGCATTCGTCACAAAACCGCCCAGCGTGACGAGGAACGTTGCCGGAAGCGTCTTGAACATATCCGCCGACTCCTCGAAGTGGATAGACGATCCGAACTCCAGCCCCACATTGAAGCAACCGCTCATAAACCCTGCCAGCAGGGCGATGGCAATGCCTTTCGGGAAATTGAAGTCCTTCACCGCCGCCTTTTTCTCCTCTTCGCTCAGGCTCTGCGACTTCATGTTGCCCGCCACGCCGATGATGGCAATGCCCACAAGCGTCACCACTACACCGATAATGACCGAAGCCGTCAGCTTCTCCAGATGATGCGCCTCGGGATAGAAGACGTTCAGTATCACCGGAGCCAGAATGGTGCCCAGACCGGCGCACGTGCCCAGCGAGATGCTTTGTCCCAGCGCCACGCCAAGGTAGCGCATCGAAAGCCCGAAAGTCAGTCCGCCCACGCCCCACAGCACACCGAAAAGGATGGTCATTGCCACATCCAGCCCGCTTGCACCGGCAAACAACTCAAAAAGGCTGTGTCCCGCAGGAACAGCCAGCAACGCACCCAGCAGCGGGAAAACCAGCCAGGCAAACACGCCCTGAACCAGCCAGTACGACTCCCAGCTCCAGTCTTTTATCCGATTAATCGGCACGTAACAGCTCGACTGGCAGAACGCGCCGATAGCAATAATCAATAGTCCGATTACTATATCCATTATCTGAATCGTTTTTTAGAACTTCTCCCGGGCAAGGATTAACCGCGTTTCGATGTCACGTCTGCCTCGTATTTTTCTACCTCGGCAATGAATTCTTCGCCTACCGGCACGTTGTTCTTCAGGCAGAACATGTCCCATACGGCGTTCCAAGGCAACGCTTTGGCTTCTTCCAGCAGGGCGAGGCGTTCGAACAGCTGGCCGTTTGCTTCGTACTGGCGGAGCTGCGCAAGCGGTTCGAGAAGCGCGCGGAGCATGCATTTCTGTGCCGCACGGCTACCCACAACGTACGCGCCGATGCGGTTGATGCTGGCATCGAAGTAATCAAGGCCGTAGTGCACGCGGTCGAGCGCGCCGCAACGCACGATTTCCTGGAAGAGTTCCAGTGTCGGGTCGTCCATAATGGTCACGTGGTCCGAGTCCCAACGGATAGGACGGCTCACGTGCAACATCAGTTCGGGCACGTAGAGCAGGAGCGACGAAACCTTGTCGGCAACGCTCTCGGTCGGGTGGAAGTGACCGGTATCCAACGTAATCATCTTGTTGTGCGATACGCCATAGCCGATGTAGAAGTCGTTCGAGCCTACGGTATAGCTTTCCAGCCCGATACCGAACACTTTCGATTCGATGCAGTCTTTCATGTTCTTGTATTCGGTAGCGAAAATCTGGTCGAGCGAATCCTTCAGCAGTTCGCGGTATTTCATGCGGTTCACGGTGATGTCCTTGCTTCCGTCGTGCACCCATACGTTCATGATACAGGGGTCGCCCTGTGCCTCGCCCATGGCTTCCGCCACGGCACGGCAACGCTTGGTGTGCTCAATCCAGAACCGGCGGATGCTTTCGTCGGGATTAGCCAATGTCAGGCTTCCGCTTTTCGGGTGCGAGAAAGAAGTAGAGTTGAAGTCGAGCTTCATGTTGTGTTCTTTTCCCCAGTCCATCCAGCTTTGGAAATGACGTGGCTCTACCTGGTCGCGGTCTACGGGTTCACCCTGGAAGTCACCGTAGATTTCGTGCAGGTTCAAGCGGTGAGTACCGGGAATGTACGAAGCGGCTTTCAGGATATCCTGGCGCAGCTCGTCGATGTTGCGTGCACGTCCGGGATAATTTCCGGTGGTCTGGATACCTCCGGTCAGCGAGCCTGCTCCGGTTTCGAATCCGATGACATCGTCTGCCTGCCAGCAGTGCAGCGACAGGTGGAAGTCCTGCATGGTTTCCATTACTTTTTCCACGTCTACGCCTACAGCCGCATAGCGTTCTTTCGCGATTTCATACGCTTTGTTTACGAGTTCTTCTTTCATAATAGTATTGTTTTTTATGTTAATGAATAAGTTGATTCAAAGGAGTTAAGGAGTTATGAAGTTAAGGAGTTAAGGAGTTATGAAGTTAAGGAGTTAAGGAGTTAAGGAGTTAAGCCGATACCTTCACCAATGCTTTCACCAACAAAACTATTGGCTTAACTTCTAACGGAGCGAAGCGGAGTGATAACTCCTTAACTTCTTAACTCCTAATATCATTGTGTCACCGTCTTAAACTGCAAATAAGCGGCGTCCCATACCTCTTTGTGCTGGGGCTGGAAGGTCTTGAGCGGAATCGCCTGGCTCACGAAGCGGCGCATCAGCTGGATGTCGGTAGCTTTTCCGGCAGCCAGCGCCTGAATCATGATATTGCCCACGGCAGTAGCTTCCGACGGGCCCGCAACCACGGGGATGCCGATGGCATTTGCCGTCCACTGGTTGAGCAGCTCGTTGCGGCTTCCTCCGCCGATGACGTGCAACACTTCTATCGGATTGGGCGAAAGCGTCTGAAGGTTTTCCAGCACCTGGCGGTAGCGCAGGGCAAGGCTCTCGAAGATGCAGCGCACGATTTGCCCGCGCGTCTCGATGGCAGGCTGCTTGTGTGCCGTGCAATACGCCTTGATGGCTTCTTCCATATCCGCAGGGTTGGCGAAGACAGGGTCATCGGGCGCAATCAGGTTGCGGAACGGTTCGCTGGCATTCGCCTCGGCTATCAGTTCGGGATACGAAGTCTCGCCCCATCCGGCACGGCAACGCTCCAAGAGCCACATGCCGCAGATATTCTTCAGCAGACGGATGGTACCGTTCACTCCGCCTTCGTTCGTAAAGTTCAAAGCTTCGGTATCGGCGTTGATGACCGGCGCATCGGTCTCCACCCCCATCAGCGACCACGTGCCGCTGCTCAGGTAAGCGAAGTTCTTGTTTTGCGCAGGAACCGCAGCCACCGCCGATGCCGTATCGTGTCCGGCTACGGCAATCACGGGCACGGCTCCCAGCCCGGTGATGCGCTGCACCTCTTCGGTAAGCGTGCCCACGGTCTCGCCCGGATAGACAAAACGGCCGAAGTTGTCTTCGTCCAGCATCAGGCTTTTCAGCAGCTCGGGCTCCAGGCGGCGCGTCTTCGCGTTCACCAGCTGGGCGGTAGAGGCAATGGTATATTCGCACACCATCTCGCCCGTGAGCATATAGCTCAGCGCGTCGGGGATAAAGAGCAGCTTATCAGCCGCTTCCAGCGCACTGTCCTTGTGGCGGAGCATCGTGTCGAGCTGGAATATGGAATTGAAGTTCATCACCTGAATGCCGGTCAACTCATACACCCGGCTGCGCGGCACCCGTTCGAAATACTTCCCGGGAGCGCCCTCGGTATGCGGGTCGCGGTACGAATAAGGCTGGCGCAGCAGGCTTCCGTCCTTGCCCACGCACACGAAATCCACGCCCCACGTATCGATGCCGATCGAAGTGATTTCGATGTCCTCACGCGCCGCAGCCCGTTTCAGCCCCTCCAGAATGTTCCGGTAAAGTTCGTAGATATCCCAGTAGAAGTGTCCTCCCGTCTCGATGATATGATTGGGGAAACGGTTCATTTCTTCTGTTACCAGTCCTTCCTGAGTGAAAGAGCCTATTATCGTACGCCCGCTGGTAGCCCCGAGGTCGACGGCGAAAAAGCATTTTGTCATAGCCTGTTCCGAGTTTAATGTTACCAAATTTTCTTTTGCTGCAAAGATAAGCGGATCAATCATACGCTATCATGCGCATTTTGACCGAAAATATAAATGATTTGACATGCTTTTCAGCAGGTATTCGCAAAATTGCTTATCTTTACCGCCGGATTAGGCATTCATTTCACCACAGGGGGACACAGAGGCGACAGAGTCTTTAAATTATTTTCTCTGTGTTACCCTGTGCCCTCTGTGGTGAACGGATAACATGTACGAATAATTCCTTCACTCTTTTTATTTACGTCCTAATAGTGGAATTTTTATGCCACATAGTTTCATTAAAATTGCTTATAGGACAATCGTTGCTCTTTTGTATTTTATCATATCGACATAGATTTGTATTTTTGCGGTAAACGTTTTAAACTTATTAAACTTAACAGCTTATGAAGAGAAATTATTACTTTCCGTTTATCGCTACTGCGTTGCTTTTTGCGCTGGCCGCATGCAGCAGCAATGAAGGCGAAGAAGAACCTGATGTTCCTCAACAGGAGAACACCGTTTGCTTTGAAGCTGGCATCGAGCCATTGGCAAGGGCTACCGACACTCATTTTGATACCAACGATGCCATCGGCGTATTCGGCGTGTTAGCCGACGGAAACGGCTCCCAAGGGATTGTCTCCCCTTCAGGAAATTATGCCGACAATGTGCGCTATATTTATAATGGAAGTCAATTCACATCTGCCAATGGCATCGAACAGCCGCAAAATGGGGATAAAGTCTATTATCATGCGGTATATCCGTATGTGGCAAATGCAAGCAATCAATTCACTTTTACAGTCCAGGCAGACCAAACCGGAGACGGATATACCAATAGCGACTTGTTGACCGCAAGCACTGAAGCTACAGATGCTGCATTAGTTTCACTCAAGTTCAGCCATCGGCTATCTAAACTTATCATCAATTTGCAAGGGGATAACTGGCCTTCGGGGACACCTGCGTTTGAAGTACGTAATGCACAGACATCTGTTAATGTCGATTTGAACGCGTTGACTTTTACCGGAAACGGGAACTATCAAAATGTACGCGGAAGCGATGACGGCACCAAGGCTTTCAAAGCCATACTTCCCCCGCAAACTTTTGCTAAGGGAAGCGATATCGGCGTGCTTTATTTCGGAGACACAGGATATTCCGTTAATTTGGCGCAAGAGTTGACATTAAAATCAGGGAAGCAGATTGAATTGACTTTAAGCATGAACGACAATCAGGAAATCGTAGTATTTACAGGCGATATCAACCCATGGGAGGACGATGATGAAGGCGGAACGCCCGATAACCCGGACGATAATCCGGGTACGGGAAGCGATAGCAACGTAAAATCATGCTCGCTGATTTATGGCAATAACAGAGTGGAATATACATACGCTTATTTGTGCGATTTAGGAGACGGAAATTACTCGATTGAATTTTGCGATTACGACCTGTATGCGGATATTCTCAATCCCGTAGCCCCCGATAAATACATCAATTGGCTGGTAATAGGTTTCAATTTGCCAAATGGACAAAAAATAACAGCTTTGCCCGAAGGAGACTTTGAATACGGCACATTGCCTGGCTGGGACATAATGGAGGGCTATTATGTAAACCTTTCTATTGAAGACTGGGAAGATACGCCCGAATACCGCAATTTTAATACCACGGATTATTCCAATAGCCAATACAAGCCAGCCAACATGGCTATCCGCAAGTCGGGCGACGGCTATACGATAACTATCCCTCAACTAAGTGTTTTCGATACGGATGACTATAATGAAACCACTCCCATGTATGGAGAGTTCCATTTCGAGGGGACGCTTAGATACATCAGTTTTGATGCATTGTCCAGGTCTTTTTTCAATAGAAACACGAGACCTTAGTTGAAATTGAGAAACAACGTTCGGCGTAAGCCAATTAAAAAACTAAGGACATGATGAAGAAACGCAGATTTCCGCAGATTCACGCAGATTAAATAGTATAATCTGCGAAAATCCGCGTTGATCTGCGTTTTTCCGCCACCCCCTGTCACGCCGGATTTGCAAATCCAGCATGACAGGATGACGGGTTCTCAATTTTCAATTTGAATAAACACTCCTTCCCCTCGTTCCTTGGCGTCTACAATCCTCCGCTTCAACCGCTCTACCCAAAGCCGCGAGTCGGATAATGTGCCTTTACTCGTACTCTCGCCCACGAGGATGCATCCCTTCGTATCTTTCGCCGTATTTCCCGCATGGATGCGGATTCCGGTAAAGTTAGGCACGTGAAGCAAGAGCGGGAGCCATTGCTTAAACTTGGGCGAGAGGGTAATTACCACGGGATAACGCCCCGCAGGAATGGCGGTCTTGCCCGCCACTTTCCGTGCTTCCGGCTCCCGCCAGCGAGGCTCTAATGTGTGGCAGAACTTCTCTCCATCAATGCTGAGTTCACCTAACGTGTACTTCTTATCCTTTGCTATTCTTTGTAAGGTCAATTCCATCACTTCTGAATTTTAGTTTTTGATAATTATTAATTGTAAGGATTGTAATGTAATTCCTGTAAGTCCATTGATGAAGCATATTGCGTGTTCCTTCGGCATCCATTCCTTCCGCTTGCCTTACCCGAACGGCATCCTGATAGCTGAACTCATCGGGGAGTGATTCCAACAAGTTGCGCCGTCCCGGCACACGTCCGTTTCCATTGATGGGTTCATTCATCGCATCCTCAATCGCCGCACCGAAAAACTCCATCTTGCACCACATGTCATAATGGAAACTCCAGCGCACGAAATCTTCGATGCTTTTGTCCCATTTCTCGCCATTTGCTACGTAAAGCACGCAAGCCTTGAGGTAAGCAATCACGTTGGCACGGAAGCTCAGATTCTCGTACACCCGGCTTTGCGAGAGGCGGGCGAACTCGGCATTCTCGTCACGCATTTTTACCGCTAACTTGTAAGCTTGAGGGCACTCGATAAGCCCCGTAGCACGGTTCAGGTTCTCGATGTAAGGGCGCAATTCCTCATCGAAAGCGGCATCGTATGTACCATACACAGGCATCTCCGCACCGATTTCTCTTTCGGGAATCGTGCAGAAGTTGATGCGCGAAACGGGACCATCGGTAAGCACCCGCGAGAAGTACTTTTTCCCTTTCTGAATGGTTGTAGCGGCATTCCAGTTGAAGCGGATAGTCACTTTCTCGGTAATGGATTGCGTCCCCACGCGGGTCTGCCCGTAGCGGTTTCCGGGGTCGAAAGCCAGGCACATGATTTGGAATTGCTGGTTCCCTCGTCCCGACCCGCGGAGCGCATCAAACTGGTCAATCTCGTTCAGCTTGGTGTAAAGAAAATGTCCCTCCGCCTCGGCGGTTCTCAACACGAAAGCCGGATTGGTCATATCCGCGTCAATCTCTTGGATAACAAGCCCTTCAGGTCTCTGCCTTTTGTCCTTATTCGAGCCTTTCGAGTTCACTTCGTTCTTCCATTCCCGCTCGCGCCGAAGGTTTTCTTCATCCCTGCGCCGGATGTCCGCCATGATGCGGTTAATCGGCTCGGAGATGCAATCCTTGCCCGCACCCGTTCCAGCCATAAGCACGTTCATCAAGGTAGCCTCATGCTCCACGTTATCAATGTAACGGAATCTTACCTTGTGCAAATGTGTGGCTAAAGGAGGAAACACCGCATGAGCCACCGCAGGTTTGTACACATCAGGCGTGCGGCTAACCAGCAAAGAGATAAGTTTCGGCAAACGGGAAGGCATTTCGGGTGGAATTGAACACAGAGGCGCAGAGGCACAGAGTTTTTCATTATCAGAGCCTTCTAAAAAATTTTCTCCGTGTCTCTGTGTCTCTGTGTTCGATTTTGTTAACGCCAACGCTTCTTGCAGCATTTTGGGCATAGTAAACCATTTTGCCGAGCACGCCGAATGAATCAGCCCCTTCATTTCCTCTTCGCTCAACCCATATCTCGGCATAATCTGTAAAAGAATATTCTCGTCATTATCCGTGATATACCGCAGGTGCGAAGCCAACCGGTGCAGCTTATCGTTCCGTTCGCCCTGCACCGGCTCGCCTCCAGCCAAGGCAAACCAGCGGGCGATAATATCGGCGTAAGGAATGCCCTTAAATGTGGGTGTGTCGGGTTTCACCACAGAGGGCACAGAGGCACACGGAGGATTTTTATTTTCCTCCTTGTTGTCAATATTATTTCCCTCTAAATTATTATCTCCGTGATACTCTGTGTCCTCTGTGGTGAACTTCTCCGCAAACAATTTATCCTCATCGATGTACAGCACATAGTCCTCCGGCACCACGAACGAACTCCGAGCCAAGTCCTTCACGCTTTGGTCATAATTCTCGTCCCCTAATTGCTCCGACATCCACTTCTGCGCCTGAGCCAAATCCATCCCATCGGGGATGATGAAGAACAAGCGAAGCCCCTCGGTACTGGGCGTAACATGCGCCAACACCACAAAGCGGAGCACATTCTTCGTTCTTAATTCTTCACTCTTCATTTCCCAATACTCCCGCGGACTGGGCAAATGGTCAATATCATACATCGAAAGCCCCGAAGGCACGGCATCCGCATTCAATCTCCTTCCGTTCCTAAACGTGGCGTGTGGCGTAAAAATCGGAAGCCTTTTCTT
>ENA-OPIO01000453-OPIO01000453.1-human-gut-metagenome-genome-assembly--contig:-NODE-453-length-13577-cov-3.830868_pt1 | contig 13577 bp, 8 predicted proteins | sample MGYA00241395_ERZ501636 | MGnify/ENA primary metagenome ERZ501636 (study PRJEB25962, sample SAMEA2042198) | human gut metagenome | biome: human gut; feature: human-associated habitat; material: faeces... | reverse complement strand
GCCTCAAAAACTCATCCCAAATCATCGCACGATAAATTCAAAACAGCTTCTAAAACGTTATCAGCTAAACCGTCGGATTACTTCGATAAATTCTTTCCCATAACGTTCTTTCTTGTATTCGCCAATGCCGCTTATTTCTCCAAAGGCATCGATGGTAGTAGGTCTGGAAGAGGCTAGCAAATGAAGTACCTTATCCGACAGGACAATGTAGGCAGGGATAGCCTGTTGGTCGGCAAGTTTTTTGCGAAGTGCCCGCAAGGCTTCGAACAGCTGGAGGTTTTCATCTTCAAACATTGTAGGTTCCGGTTGTACGGGAGTAATGTGTGACGCCGTTTTCTTCCTTTTACGCTTCTCGTGAGAGAGGAATTCTTCTCGTTTGATAACTACTAATTGTGCACGTTCGTGCCCGAACAATACTTTTTTTCCTGTCTCTGTTATTTTGAGATGATTTTTTTCATTGTAGGCCACTTCAAAATATCCCAGGTTCAACATTTGTAACAGATAGTCTTGCCAGTCGCGTGCCGGTACATCTCGTCCGGCTCCATAGGTTTTCAGCTTGTCGTATCCGCGTTCGATGATATCTGCTGTTGCAGCCCCTTTCAGTATGTCTATTAAGGTACTTGTACCCACCTGTTGGTCAGTACGGGCTATGGCGCTTAGTGCCTTTTGCACCAAGATGGTTCCGTCGAAACGCTGAGGAGGATTGCGGCATACATCACAATTTCCACAATCGTGGTCCATGCTTTCGCCGAAATAGTTCAGCAGAATACGCCGGCGGCAAATGTCCGCTTCGGCATACTGTTGCATACGTTTCAATTTTTCCATGTTCAACTCTTGTTGTCCGCTTTCTGAGGCAAAACGTGAAAGTAGCACAATGTCTGCTAAAGAATAAAACAGTAAAGTGTCACTGGGCAGTCCGTCACGTCCGGCACGTCCTATTTCCTGATAAAAACTTTCGATACTTTTCGGAAGATTGTAATGGATGACCCAGCGTACGTTTGATTTGTCAATGCCCATTCCGAATGCAATGGTAGCGCATACCACCTGTATACGGTCGTTGATGAAATCCTCTTGAGCCGCATCGCGTGTAGCTGCACTCAATCCGGCATGGTAGACAGTAGTGGATATGCCGTATCCTTCCAAGATTTCTGCTACTTTTTCAGTTGTGTTCCGGCTCATGCAATAGATGATGCCGCTTTCTCCGGCATGGCGGCTGATGAAGTCTACGATGGTACGTATCTTCTCTTTCTGTTGATAGCCCCGTTTTACGTCAAGACTTAGGTTCGGACGGTCGAAAGATGATATGAATATCTGTGGGTCACGCATTGCCAGTTGCTTCACGATGTCTTGCCGTGTTATTTTGTCGGCAGTAGCAGTCAGTGCTACCACAGGTATTTGCGGAAATTGTTCACGCAATGTTTTCAGTTGGGTATATTCAGGACGGAAATCATGTCCCCACTGTGAAATGCAGTGGGCTTCATCAATGGCGAAAAGTGAGATACGGATGTCTTTCAGCAGGTAGTTGATTTCCGTCAACAGCCGTTCGGGAGAGATGTAGAGCAGCTTTACCCTGCCTTGCCGGCACTCGAAACGGATATTGGCATTGCTGGTTTCATCGTTGGTGCTGTTCAAGGCACGTGCAATGATACCGTTGTTCTGTAAGGCTTCTACCTGGTCTTTCATCAAGGAGATTAGCGGAGAGACTACGATGGCGGTTCCTTCCATCAGCAATGCCGGTATCTGGTAGCAGAGTGATTTACCGCCGCCGGTAGGCATCAGTACCAAGGTATCTTTTTTTTGCAGGATGCAGTTGATGATATCTTCTTGCAACGGTCGGAAACTGGTATATCCGAAATAAGATTTGAGTGTCTTAAGCATTTCTGTATTCATATCAGGGTGCAAAGTTAAGCGAATTTGAAGTCGGAATGCGCGGAATTGCTGATTATTTTTTCACTTTCATGTTTACAAGCCGTTTTTCCGGTGTGTCGGATAGGAACATCATGAATAGCAAAAAATCATTTGTCATTGGTAACGAAGTAAAGTATCCCGGAAACGTTCACGTGGATGTACACGAGATTTTTCACAACCTTTCCTTAGATGGCAAGACCTCAGAGTTTTTTTGCAAGTCAATTTGGTACTACTAGAAAGGTCAATAGTCCTGCTTCTGAAACCGAACCCCGAAGTATTAGCTTCTAACTTCCAGCCACCCGGCGGGCGATAACTTCTTCTGACTCCCTTTTTACTCCCGATTGGCATAAATAAATAAAAAAAATGGCATAATTCAAAAATAAGCAGCTAAATATGTTGTAGAATAGAAAAAAACTTACGTAATTTGTATAATTGCAACTATTCAATAAAATTACACTTATTATTTTAAAAGACAGATGAGGGAAAATAATCAACTAGAAGAAGTAGAACGTAAAGAAGAAGTCTCCGTGAGGAAGCCTTACAATGTGCGTGAACGCAAGATTAAGGAAGCTGCCTATCGCGATATGATCCGGGCAGAACTTGCGGATGAATTGTATGATAAGGTTCTGAATATTTTGGTCGTACAGAAAAAGTACAAAGACCCCAATTATTCGGCAAAAGACTTGGCAAAGGAATTAAAGACCAACACCCGTTATTTATCGGCAGTAATTAATTCCCGTTTTGGTATGAATTATTCGTGTCTGGTGAACGAATACCGGATTAAAGAAGCATTGCATTTGCTGGTAGACAAGCGCTATGCAGATAAAAATGTAGAAGAAATCAGCGCAATGGTAGGCTTTTCGAACCGGCAGTCGTTTTATGCAGCTTTTTATAAGAATACAGGAGAGACACCGAATGGCTACCGAAAACGGAAACGGGGAGTTTAAGAAACTAAAAATGTATTCATGGAAGAAACATTCTCTTATACGGTAGAGCAATTTGCGGATTTACAAATCTTGCGTTACCGGGTACCTGGGTTCGAACAGTTGTCTTTGAGACAGAAAATGCTGGTGTATTATCTTTCAGAGGCAGCATTGGAGGGACGTGACATCTTGTTCGACCAAAACGGGAAATACAATTTGCAAATCCGTCGTTTGCTCGAAACACTCTACGTACATTTCAACGGAAACCGTGATACGGAAGAATTCCGTTTGTTCGAAATTTACCTGAAACGCGTATGGTTCTCGAATGGAATTCATCATCATTATGCATGCGACAAGTTTGTACCGGGATTTTCACCCGATTATCTTTCCATGCTTATTGATGCTGTAAGTCCGTCGGTATTGCCACTTGCAGGAGAGGAAGATGTACAGGCTATGTGCAATAAACTCTTTCCGGTAATTTTTTCTCCGGATGTGATGCCTAAACGGGTTAATCAGACAGATGGAGAAGATTTGGTTCAGACCTCTGCCGCGAACTATTATGAAGGAGTAACGCAAAGTGAGGCGGAAACTTTCTATGCAAGACAAAAAGCATTGGGAAGTACCGATGAACCGGTAATGTATGGAATGAATAGCAAGTTGGTGAAAGAACAAGGTCAGATTACCGAACAGGTCTGGAAGGTGGGCGGGATGTATTCCGAAGCTATAGAGCGTATCATCGACTGGCTGGAAAAAGCCGAGACCGTGGCAGAAAATGAAAAACAAATCCAGGTCATCCGTCTGCTGATAGAGTTTTACCGTACGGGCAGTCTGCATACATTCGATGAATATTCCATTGCATGGCTGAAGGACACTAGTTCGCGGGTGGATTTCGTCAACGGATTCATCGAGAGTTATGGCGACCCGTTAGGGATGAAGGCAAGCTGGGAGTCGATTGTCGACTTCAAGGATTTGGAGGCTACACGGCGCACCGAACTGATTAGTGGCGAAGCACAATGGTTTGAAGATCATTCGCCTGTTGATGTACGTTTTAAAAAGAAATCCGTAAAAGGTGTTTCGGCAAAAGTCGTTACTGCTGCTATTTTGGGAGGTGATTTGTATCCGTCAACAGCTATTGGCATTAACCTGCCTAACTCGAACTGGATACGGAGCGTGCATGGCTCAAAGTCTGTCACTATCGGCAACCTGACCGAAGCATACAACCGTGCCGCCAGAGGAAACGGTTTCCGTGAGGAATTTGTATATGGCGATACCGAACTGGCTCTGCTTGACAAGTATGCCGACATTACAGACGACTTGCACACCGACCTGCACGAATGCTTGGGGCATGGTTCGGGCAAGCTGCTTCCGGGCGTGGATGCCGATGCCTTGAAAGCATATGGATCAACGGTTGAAGAGGCGCGTGCCGACTTGTTCGGCCTGTATTACCTTGCCGACAGCAAACTGCTGGAACTGGGACTGCTACCCGATGCCGAAGCCTATAAGGCTGCGTATTATTCGTATATGATGAACGGTCTGATGACTCAGCTGGTACGGATAGAACCAGGTCATACGGTAGAAGAAGCACACATGCGGAATCGTCAGCTGATAGCCCGTTGGGTACTTGAACAAGGAAAGACAGACAAGGTGGTCGAAATGGTGGTGCGCGAAGGAAAGACCTATGTACGCATTAACGACTATCTCCATCTGCGTACACTCTTCGGACGCTTGCTTGCCGAAGTGCAGCGCATTAAAAGCGAAGGCGACTACGAGGCGGCACGTCTGTTGGTGGAAACGTATGGAGTACAGGTAGACCCGATTCTCCATGCCGAGGTGTTACGCCGTTACAAACGTCTGCACTTGGCTCCTTACAAAGGTTTTGTCAATCCCGTTTATACCTTACAGACCGATGCCGAAGGCAAGGTGACCGATGTACTGGTATCTTATACCGAGGGATATGCAGAACAGATGTTACGTTATGCCCGGGAGTATGCGAATGTGAAATAATAGAAATTCCATTACGAAGCGCATGGTATATCATTCAAGGTGGGTATCAAAAGATAAAACGGCTTTTATTTTGTTGTCCTGAGGGAGGCTGTATCAAAAGAAAAAACGACTGTCAAAAAGTAATGTCATAATCGAATGGGTTTTCCGCAGGAAATAGGCACTCAGGATGACAAAATGAAAGTTGATTCCGATTTTGATACACCCTCTACTCAGCATGACAAATGATTTTTCGCAAATCATTTTTGTGCTACTATAACTTTTTTGTGGCTAAATGCCGACATTCAAAAAAAGAAATATGGACTTACACGAAACACTTAAAGAAATCAAATCAAAATTCCGTTTGTTTATGAACGGTCCCATATCGCAAAGCATGCGAGAGAAAGGGATGAATTACAAAGTTAACTTCGGGATTGAGTACCCACGTATTAAGGAGATAGCGGCAGAATATACTCCCGACCACGATTTGGCACAAGCCTTGTGGAAGGAAGACATTCGGGAGTGCAAGATTATGGCAGGGTTGCTTCAGCCGACGGAAACTTTTTATCCTGAAATTGCCGATATCTGGATAGAAGACATGCGTTATCCCGAGTTGGCAGAGTACACAGTGATGAACCTTTTCCAGCGTTTGCCTTATGCTGCGGAAGTCGTGTTCCACTGGATGGCAGATGAGCGCGAATACTTCCTTTTGTGTGGTTTCTTGCTGATGGCACGCCTGCTGTCGCGGGGACTTGTATTGAACGAACGTGCCGAAGCAGAGTTCATCGACCAGGCTTTTACCTCTGTTGAAAGCGAATATCTTGTAGTACAGCGGGCAGCCGCGCTTGCCTTACGCAAATATGCAGAGCAGTCTGATGCGAATGCGAAATTTATCCATAAACAACTCTCAACTTGTTTGAAATCGAAAAAGCCGGAAGTGAGAGCATTAATCGAAAGCTATATTGGATAAGAGCCTGTTTTATGCAACCTGCAAAAACAGGTATCGAAGGCGATGATAAATAAATATGGATATCCGCATTTTGCCCCCTACATGGGATGCTTTTTAAATAAATGCATGTCTGCCAACAGCCAATATATACCCCTGAAAAATGAATATATACTGCATCCGCGGTTGAATATATCTCCATCCGCGGTTGAATATATCTTCATCAGCAGTTGAATATATCTTCATCAGCGAATGCAGTACTACTGCGTTTTCAACTCATCGGGATGGGCTGATAGCGGATATTCAATTAAAGTATTATTACATCTCAGTTTTTGCATCTGTTTCCGGTTCGTTTTTCCGGTTTTATTCGTCTGATAGCCCGTTATCCTCCTCATTACACAAGCGGAAATGCCTCAAAAACTCATCCCCAATCAATACACGATAATTTCAAAACAATTTCTTAAACAAATTCCCGTTTTTTTTATTCGGAATAGAAAGATTTTCGTTCGGATAAAAGAATGATAATTATAGGTATTTGTGTATCTTTGTTGAATCATTTAGAATTGTTGGGTTTAGTATTATGAATAAAAGAGTGTTGTTTGTCTTATTGCTGTGTCTGGGGGCATTCTCTGGACTTGTAGCGCAAAATCCGATTATTTCCGGACAGTTTACGGCTGATCCTACAGCCCGGGTATTCGAAGGGAAAGTGTATCTTTATCCTTCGCACGATATTCCTAGTCCTGTAGAACGTTTGCAGGAATGGTTTTGTATGGAAGATTATCATGTGTTTTCATCAGAGGATCTGGTGAAGTGGACAGACCATGGGGTTGTACTTTCTCAGTCAGATGTGCCATGGGGTGATGCCGGCTCTTATTCGATGTGGGCTCCCGATTGTGTGTATAAGAACGGAACGTATTATTTCTTTTTCCCTGCCAGTCCAAAGGGTGAGAAAGGCTTCCGTATCGGTGTAGCTACGTCCGATACTCCGTTTGGACCATTCAAGCCTTTGGCCGAGCCGATAGCTGGGGTACAGGGGATTGACCCTTGTGTGTTATTGGATAAAGACGGACAGGCTTATCTGTATTGGTCGGGAAGAGGATTGAATGTAGCTCGTCTGAAGAATAACCTGACAGAACTGGATTCGGCTCCAGTACTTGTGGCCGATGTGAAAGATGGGTTTAAAGAAGGGCCTTTTGCTTTCGAACGCAATGGTAAGTATTATCTGACTTATCCATGGGTAAAAGATAAAACGGAGTGTCTGGCTTATGCAATGAGTGATTCTCCGATGGGACCGTTTGAATATAAGGGCATCATCATGGACCAGTCACCTACAGGATGCTGGACCAATCATCATTCGTTGTTGGAGTATAAGGGACAATGGTATTTGTTTTATCACCATAATGATTATAGCCCGGATTTCGACAAGAATCGTTCGGTATGTATTGACTCGTTGTTTTTTAATGCTGACGGGACTATCCGGCAAGTGGTTCCTACCTTGCGTGGAGTCGGGATTGCGGATGCCCGTAGCCTGATTCAGATAGACCGTTATAGCACAAAAAGTGAAGAAGGAGTTTTTATTGATTATGTGAATCAGGATGATAAATTCGAAGGGTGGAAGACATTTTTCAGTCATGAAGGTGCATGGGTTACTTTTCATCGGGTGGATTTTGGCGATGGAAAGTTGCAAAAGGTGAGCGCCCGGGTAAGTTCGGAGATGGGTGGAACGTTACAGGTCTGTGCCGATGGACATGTGATAGCTGATATAGAAGTGCCTGTTACTGTAGGACGTTGGCAGACGTTGACGGTGCCGTTGACCGGGTTGCAAGAAGGGGTTCATAATTTGTGTGTTTCTTTGTCGTCGGGAAGAAATGTGCAAGTTGATTGGATACGTTTCGAATGATATATAAAAGGAATAGGATGAAGCCGCTTGCCTTGTTGCTGGTTGTGCTTGGTTTGTTGGGTGAAGCCTTTGGGGGTATTTTATGTGCCCAAAGTAATTCTGCATCTTTTAATTACCGTTATGTAACGATGCACGAAGGTTTATGCGACAATACCATCCGTGCCATTCACCAAGACCGTTTCCACTTTGTATGGTTAGGGACTTCAAACGGATTGGACCGTTATGACGGTTATGAATTCAAACATTATTCTGTATCTTCCGGTTGGGAAGAAAGGGTTATTGAAAGCAACTATATTAATGACATTACCGAAGATAATAGTGGGCATTTGTGGGTAGCGACCGAGGCAGGAGTAATGTTCATTGATTTGGAAAGTGAGCAGGTTGAATCGTTTCGGGATTATGCAGGTGAACATCAGGAGATACTTCATTCGCCGGTCCAGACGATTTTAATTGATGAGTTCGAGAATTTGTGGATTGGGAAAAGTGACGGGTTGGTGTATGTCAGGCTGGATAAGTTTCGGCATATCCAGGATGTGCAGATTCTGAAATCGGATGTAGATATCCGTGTATTGGTCCAGCACGGTAACGAGGTATGGGCTGGCGGATACGGGTGTCTCTTCCGTTTTGCTTCTTCCGGAACCCAGTATTATGCATTGACGTCTTTGTGGACTGGACTTGATGTCTCGAAGCTGATTTTCACCAGTGCTTATGCTTATGGAGATTATTTGTGGCTGGGCACTCAGAGTGGATTGTATTGTTGTGACACACAGAATATGAAGTTTGTTTCTTATCGCCATGCATCTGATGACCCGGAAAGCTTGTCTTCTGATTTTGTAACAGATATCACCCGGAATACTTCGGGCGATATGGTGATAGGTACACGCAATGGTTTGAATGTGCTCAGGCAGGGTGGGCATTTTGCCAGGTATGGTAAGGGAGATGCTCCTCAGTCGTTGAATGATAATTTGATTAATCGGGTCTGGGTAGATGACGATAATGTATTTTGGGTAGGTACAGAATTTGGTGGGGTCAATATTTTGTCACCGGTACGGATTTCATTCACTTATTTTTTGCGTGGGTATGAAAAAGGCAGTCCGAATGTTATCAGTACGGTGATAGAAGACGATGAAGGAAATATTCTGGCTGGCATGGTCGATGGAGGCTTGGCTATCCGTAGAAGAGGAAGCCGGTCTTTTCGTTTTTACAGGCATGTTCCTGGAGATTCCCGTTCTTTGTCGCATGATAATATATCACGCATTGTGCAGGATTTTGAAGGGAATTATTGGATAGCAACCATAGGTGGCGGAATTGACCGGTTGCCAAAAGAATGTCTGGATGCTCCTGTGTTCGAACATTATGATGTATCTACCACTCAGTTGCCGTCGAATGATGTTTACGATATCGCTTTGGATAGTCTACGCAATTCGCTATGGATTTGCTGCAATAATTACATTTATCTGTTAGACTTTTCTTCGGGAGCTATCAGTCAGTTGCATTATTATACCCATACGGGAGAGGAAATGTATAATATGCATACCATACTCGTAGATTCGCATTCCCGCTTGTGGATAGGTGGCAATGGAGTGGGGGTTATTGATTTGGCAAATCCGCAGGATACTTATGAATGTTTTTATTACCGGTATAAGCTGGATGCTTCAGAGCATGCAGTCAGTGAGAGGATAACATGTATATTCGAGGCACAGAACGGTGATATTTATTTGGGTAGTCAGGGTAATGGTATTTATTTATTGGAGGATGCAAGGCTTTTGTCGGCGTGTAAGTTTAAAAATTACGATGTGAGATGTGGATTGTCGGATACAAGCATTTCAAGTATATTCGCAGATGATAGTGGAAACTTGTGGATTTGTACATTGAAAGGCGTTTATTTTTTTGATATTCTTACTCGGAGGGCTTTTAAGTTTGATCAGGAAGACGGATTGTTGGTGCCTCAGTTTTATCGGCGTTCAGGATGCAAGACCTCGGATGACCGTTTGCTGTTAGGTACTACCGATGGGTTGGTGGTCTTTTGTCCGGTTATGAACTTTCCAGCGCCAGAGCAGCGTAAGGTGGTGCTGACCAATGTTTCTTTTGGAGGACGGTCTTTGGTGCCTTATCTGGATGAGACCAATCTTTTATCGAGTATTGTCAATGCCCAAGAATTGCATCTGTATCCGCCCCAGAATTCGTTTGAAGTGACTTTCAGTTGTCTGGAGTATTTGGAACCGGAAAAGGTTTTTTATACTTACCGTATTCTTGAATTGGATAAAACCCCCAATATCGGATTGATGAACCGGATTGCAAGGTATACCAATCTGTCTCCTGGAACCTATACGTTGGAGATGCGCTGTACGAATCATGATAATACGTGGTCATCGCAACTGACCCGGCTAAAGATAATAGTTCATCCTCCTTTTTACCGTACCGGATGGTTTTATACGTTGCTGGCATTGGTCGCTATACTGGCATTGGGATATACCGTTTATGCATATAATTCCCGGCAAAAATATGTTCAGCGTCTATTGAAAAGGAAAATAGATGAACGTACACAAGAGTTGCATCAGACCATAACCGAGTTGACGACTTCGAGAGAAACCATTATCCGGCAACGGGATGAAATAGTGTCGATGTCCAAACAAATGGATGAGATAAATCGGGAGAAGTTGTCATACTTTACTAATATGGCACATGAGTTCAAGACACCTTTGACATTGATTCAGGGACCAGCCCAGCAACTAGAAGGTCAGCTTGTCGGAAAAGAGCAAAAGGAAAGTTTGCAAATTATCTTACGTAATGCCCGTTATTTGTTGTCATTGGTCGAACAACTGATAGATTTGCGTAAGATTGATACAAAGAAATTGACCTTGAATTATGAATGTTTTGACTTCAGGCGTTTTTTGAATGCTGTTGTAACCGATTTTTCCGGATTGATGAAAGAGCATCATCTGATTTTTTCTTGTAAGGTTCGTCTGAAGGCAGATTTTATTTCTTCCGATAAAGAGCATTTGCACAAGGTGCTGTTCAATTTGTTGTCTAATGCAGTCAAGCATACTCCCGAAAGAGGAATGATTACGTTGTATGCTTGCCAGTTTAGGAATAAGGAGGGAAAGATGTTGCTGTATTTATCAGTTTTAAATACGGGGAGTAACATCCCGCCTGAAGAGACCGAGCGCATATTTCATCGTTTTTATAGTATTAAAGGGCAAGAACGTTATTCGGTATATGGGCAGCGGAATACGGGAATCGGACTTCACATTGTAAAAGAAATTGTAAATTTGTTGGGTGGAGTCATTAAAGTTAAAAGTTCGGATAGGCGAGGGGTGGCTTTCCGGCTTTATTTCCCGGTTACATTGGCAGATGCCGAAAAAGAACCGGATGCTGTAATGCATCAGCAGCCTGTATTATTGGGTAATGATGCTGAAACTTATGTACCGGTAGATGGAAGTAAGCCGCTTTTATTGTTGGTTGAGGATAATCCGGATATGCGGTGTTATTTAAAAGTGATACTTGAAAAGTTTTATAATGTGGCAGAGGCCAGTGACGGCAATCAGGGGTATGATTTAGCATGCAAACTGGTACCCGATTTGATTCTTTCCGATTTGATGATGCCGATATGTGACGGTATTGCCTTTTGTCGGAAAATACGTGCAGACCGTTCATTGAAACATATTCCTTTTGTTTTGCTTTCGGCCAATTCGGACGCTGAAGCACAGACCGAAAGTTTTGGTAGTGGCGTTGATGGGTATCTGACCAAACCTTTTGATGAGGCTGTTTTGTCGGCCTGTCTTCAGTCTGTAATAAAAAACCGTGAGATACAGCGACGTAGGTCGGATGTTGAGCAGGAATTTATGCCGGAGTTGAAAGACCTTGCCCAGCCAGACAAGGTTTTTATGAATGAAGTTTTGGCAGTATTGGAGCGTAATTATGCTGACTCTGATTTTGGCGTAAAGGAGTGGATGGAGATGTTGCATGTCAGTTATGCAGTCATCTATAAGAAAATGGTTTCGTTGACAGGGCTTTCGCCTGTACGTTTCCTGCAGGTTTACCGTTTGCAGAAAGCGAAGTTGTTGTTGGAAAATAGTAGTAATGTAATTGTGTCTGAGGTTGCTTATAAGGTTGGTTTTAACGATCCGAAATATTTTACCAGGGTTTTTGTCCGTCAATATGGACAGACCCCCACCGCTTTCGTCAAGACTTGACGAAAGCGGCAGATGTCTGCTTATTGTATATCGGGCATTATCGTGTCGGAATGTTTTATAGCCGCCGGAGGAAGGAGAATCCGTTTCCCGAATGTGGCTTTTTGAGGCATAGGCAAACTTGGATACAAAGGAAGTTGACTGTGGCTTCTTGTTGAGAGGTTTTCGTATTTACGTCCGGCACGGAGTAATGCTGCTTGCAGCAAAGGTTCGTTTACATCGCCTAGCTGGTAAGGAAGCATCGGATTGTCTTTTACCGTTACATCGGGTTGTAGTCCGTCGGGCATACAGGGCGTTTCTCCATTGGCGTTTTGGTAAATGCTGACCATAACATATACGCCCCAATTTTTGATTTCTTCCGGACAGCGTTGGTATGTATCTTCACCACTTAGCATCAATCCGGTACAATACTTGCCATGTGAAGCCGTACCTATCAGTTCTATGTCCATATAAGGCATTAGTCCGCTTAGCAGAGCTTCGGATGCTGAGGCTGTACCGGAAGAAATGATTCCGTATATTTTCTTTAACCCGATGTTGGCGTCTTTGGTACTTATGTGCAGGTTAATATCATCATAGTTATATTCTGTGGTGAAGCGTGTTTCCAGGCTGATGCCTTCTTGGCGATATATTTCTGTCAGATAATCATTGTAAGTTTCTTTTTCGAATATTTTTTTCGCTTCTACATCAGCTTGTGGGGCAAACATTGATGCCAGGACGTTTTCGGTTATGACATATCCTCCGCCGTTATATCTCAGGTCAAGTATCAGTTCGGAAATGTTTTCGCTTTTGAATTTCTTGCCGATTTCTACTAGTTCAGGGATAGCAATCAGGTCGAAACTGGCATAAGCCAGGTAGCCCACTTTTTTGCCGTTGAATTCGTAGACCGTATCGCATAATATCGGATTTTCATACAGGGTTGTGGCTGTCAGTTCTACTTCTTTGCCCGAAGCGGTAATCGAATTGCTTTCCCAATCTATTTCTGCAAGTGCAACGGTCAGCGAGGAAGCGTAATAAAGTTCTTGATAATTGTCTGTTGTAATGTTTTGTCCGTTTATCCATAAAAGGATGTCTCCCCGTTTCAGTCCGGCTTTTTCTGCAGGGCTTCCGGCTGACACATAATTGACCACTCCGATGCATTGGTTGCTGTCTTCACTAAGCAGATAAACCGTAAGATTCCAGCCGTAGGTGGTAGATACGCCGTCAACGCTGCTTGTAAACGAATCCATATCGTCCGTCATCATGGTCCACTTATCGATGTATTTCTCGCCTTCGTGATACCGTATGCGGTCTACGGTTCCGATGGGGTCTCCGTTGGTTTCAATGTTCCATAGCAACAGGTCCAAAGCGATATCCTCATTCCAATAATAATACGTGCTCATAATGTCTTTGCCGAACGTATTGGCATAATACGTTTCTGTACTGATGGCTTCCTGCCGGTCGGGTTGCCTTACGGATTCTTCTTCGTCCGAGCAGCTTATCCATGTGCTGCTTCCTATCAGAAGGAAGAGCATGCTTAAAATTTTCTTGTTCATATCTGTTGTTTCTTAAATCAGTGAGGACAAAAGTAATATAAAAATAACAGAGTAAGAATGAAAAATGTGATAATTTGAGTCAGAATGAATATACTTTCACTTTTTCTCTTTATCTTTGCTTCGTACAGACTTAGAAAAGGTTATAATATGAAGATACGTATTTTAGTTGTATTGCTGGCGGCATGGGGATTTGTT
>ENA-OPIO01000452-OPIO01000452.1-human-gut-metagenome-genome-assembly--contig:-NODE-452-length-13590-cov-6.660214_pt1 | contig 13590 bp, 13 predicted proteins | sample MGYA00241395_ERZ501636 | MGnify/ENA primary metagenome ERZ501636 (study PRJEB25962, sample SAMEA2042198) | human gut metagenome | biome: human gut; feature: human-associated habitat; material: faeces... | reverse complement strand
GGGTGACCCGCCTGTTGCCGCGCGACATCGCCGCCGACAGGCTTGTGCCGGTGCCTGCGGAGATGCACGCACGCTTCAGCGCCACATCGCGCACATACCATTATTATATACATACGCGCCGCGACCCTTTCCTGAGGGCGTATTCGTGTGAGATGTTTTACGCCCTCGACTTCGACAGGATGAACCAGGCGGCGGCCCTGCTGCTTGAATACGACGACTTCGCGGCGTTCTGCAAGAGCCATACCGACGTGAAGACCACCCTTTGCCGGGTGACCGAGGCACGCTGGGTGCAGGACGACGAGTATCGCTGGCACTTCGTAATAACGGCCAACCGCTTCCTGCGCAACATGGTGCGCGCCGTGGTGGGCACGCTGATTGACGTCGGGCGCGGCCGTACAGACGTAGAAGGCTTTAGAAAAATCATAGAAGGACGTTCGCGCTCGGGGGCTGGCGACAGCGTTCCGGCCTGCGCGCTGTTCCTTGAAAAGATATTGTATTGAAGGAGAGAAGGAGTAAGTAGGGAAGTAGTAAGTAGTAAGTAGGGAAGTAGTAAGGAGTAAGTAGGGAAGTAGTAAGGAGTAAATGGTAAAGTAGTAAGGAGTAAAGTAGTAAGGAGTAGGTAATAAAGAAGCAAGGATTTAATGGAGATGCCTTGTATGTCTACTGCAATTTGATTTTTCACTTTTCACTTTTCATTTTTCACTTAAAATGTGGTTATTATTGGCATTTTTGTCCGCAGCTCTGCTCGGATTTTACGATTCGTTTAAGAAAAAGTCGCTTGACGGCAACGCCGTCATCCCCGTGTTGTTCCTCAACACGCTCATATCGTCGCTCATCTTCCTGCCGTTCATCGTGCTTTCGGCCACCACCGACACGCTCGACGGCACCATATTCAAGGTGGCAAGCGGCGGATGGGATATGCACAAGTATATCATACTGAAGAGCGTCATCGTGCTGGCGTCGTGGGTGTTCGGCTATTTCGGCATGAAGCATCTGCCCCTCACCATCGTAGGGCCTATCAACGCCACGCGCCCGGTTATGGTGCTCGTGGGCGCGTTCATAGTGTTCGGCGAACGCCTTAACCTCTACCAGTGGATTGGTGTGGCGCTGGCCGTGGCGTCGTTCTTCATGTTGAGCCGCAGCGGAAAGAAGGAGGGCATCGACTTCAAGCACGACCGCTGGATTTACTTCATCGTCCTGGCCGCCCTGCTCGGGGCGGTGAGCGGCCTTTACGACAAGTATCTCATGGCTCCGGCAAGCCACGGCGGCGTGGGGCTTGACCGCATGATGGTGCAGAGCTGGTACAACATCTACCAGTGCTTCATGATGGGCTTGATGCTGCTCCTGCTCTGGTGGCCCAAGCGCAAGCATACTACGCCGTTCCGCTGGGACTGGTGCATAATACTCATCAGCGTGTTCCTGAGCGCCGCCGACTTCGTTTACTTCTACGCGTTGAGCATTCCCGGGGCGATGATAAGCATCGTCTCGATGGTAAGGAGGGGCAGCGTCATCGTGTCGTTCCTGTTCGGGGCGGTGCTGCTGCATGAGAAAAACTTGAAGAGCAAGGTAGTTGACCTCATACTTGTGCTGCTCGGAATGCTGTTCCTGTACATCGGCTCGAAGTAGCTCTTTCAGTTGGCGGCAGGCAGCTCGTCTGCTTTTCAACTCGTCAACTTGTCTGCTGAAAATTTTGCTTTTTGACATAAAAATAGTATTTTTGCATTCGATTATAACGAAACGAGCGTTTTTTATGGCATATAACATATTCAAGGGGTTAGGCATAGCCCTTGTTACACCGTTCACATCAGATGGAGCCGTTGACTATCAGGCGTTGAAAAAACTTATAGCATACCAGCTTTCAGGCGGCGCCGACTTCTTTTGCATACTTGCCACTACGGGCGAGACGCCCACGTTGACCAAGGACGAGAAGCAGAAAATAAAGCAGCTCGTGGTTGAGATGGTTGGAGGCAAGGTGCCAATACTTATGGGTTGTGGCGGCAACAATACGGCCGAAGTGGTGAACGAGTTGCAGACAGGAGACTTTTCAGGAATAGACGGTGTGCTTAGCGTATGCCCTTATTATAACAAGCCGTCGCAGGAAGGCCTGTACCAGCACTTCAAGGCCATAGCGGCGGCCACCAACTTGCCGGTTGTACTTTACAACGTTCCCGGGCGTACTGGGGTCAACATGAAGGCCGAAACTACCGTCCGCCTTGCCCATGACTGCCCTAACATAGTGGCTATCAAGGAAGCTGCGGGAAGCCTTGAGCAGGTAGACGAAATCATAAAGAACAAGCCCGACACGTTCGACGTAATAAGTGGCGATGATGCTCTTACCTTCCCGATGATAGCTTGTGGTGCGGCCGGAGTAATATCGGTTATCGGCAACGCGTTGCCCAAGGAGTTTTCGCGCATGATACGCCTTGAGAAAAAAGGGGAAATAGAAAGCGCGCGCAAGATACATCACAAGTTTACCGACCTGTTCAACCTGCTTTTCGTTGACGGCAATCCGGCCGGCGTTAAGGCGATGCTTCACGAAATGGGCATGATTGAGAATGTGCTTCGCCTTCCGCTTGTGCCTACGCGCCTTACCACGATGCAGCGCATAAGCGAATGCTTGAAGTTCAGGATTTAGGCGTTTGGCTTTTATAATATTGCAAAAGGCGGCATTCCTCGATGAGAAATGCCGCCTTTTGTTATGCCGGATGCGCCATGTCGGGCTGCAACAAAAAACCGCAGGACTTAGTCCCGCGGTTTTACTCGCTTTTAATAGCCGTAGCTAATTATTCAGCAACAGTTGAGTCAACAGCAGCAGAATCAGCAACAACGCTGTCAGCAGCCAATGTGTCAACAACAGCTGTGTCGGTTGCTGTAGAGTCAGCACCCTCAGCGTTAGCTGTTTTGTTACCACAAGATGCGAAAGAGATAGCTGCGATAGCTACGAACATTAAAACTAACTTTTTCATTTTCTTTGCTTTTTAAATCTGTAAAACAATCAGTTGTTTATTAAAACGCTGCAAAGGTAAGTATTTTTTTGATACGTTGTTCTCATTTTATGCTTTTTTTTCGACATGTTTTTGTAACTTTTTCATAAGTAATTGAATATCAGCGGAATACAAACTGCTAATGACTGTTAAACTTTGCGGAGGTATTAAGAAATGTTGTAGGGCAGGGGCGTTTTCGAGTTTTTTTCGTACCTTTGCGCCATGCTATCGCGCCGTAATGCCCGGAAGTTACTTTGCTTATAGGCGGTGGGTGCTGGCATGGCATATATATAATAAGGTAAAATACTTTTCAACGGCCTGCTTCGTGTGATTGCAGGTTGTAAATCAAGGAATAATAATGATTGACACATCGGCCTTTCAGGGTAAGACCGCCGCTTATTTCACGCTTGGATGCAAGCTTAACTTCTCGGAGACATCCACTTTCGGGCGGTTATTGCAGGAGATGGGTGTGCGCACCGTGAGCAAGGATGCCGACATCTGTATAATAAATACGTGTTCGGTGACGGAGGTGGCTGACCACAAGTGCCGCCAGGCCATACACCGCATGGTACGCGAGAACCCGGGGGCGTTTGTCGTGGTTACGGGATGTTACGCCCAGTTAAAGCCTGAAACGGTGGCCGGGATTGACGGGGTTGACCTCGTGCTTGGGGCGAACGAGAAGGCTGACTTGATACAATTCTTGTCTGAAGCATGGTCGGGCGCGAGACAGGACACTTCGCTTCACCGCCACCATACGGTCAAGACGAAAGACATCAGGACGTTCGCGCCGAGCTGTTCGCGAGGCAACCGTACAAGGTATTTCCTCAAAGTGCAGGACGGATGCAACTATTTCTGTACTTATTGCACCATACCTTATGCCCGTGGTTTCAGCCGCAACCCGAGCATAGAGTCGCTTGTTGAGCAGGCGCGCCAGGCCGCAGAGGAGGGTGGAAAGGAAATTGTGCTTACCGGAGTTAACATAGGCGACTTCGGGGAGACCACCGGCGAGAGCTTCATCGACCTTGTAAAGGCTTTAGATAATGTGGAAGGCATCAGGCGTTACCGCATAAGCAGCATCGAGCCTGACTTGCTTGATGACCGGCTTATAGAGTATTGCGCGCATAGCAGGGCGTTCATGCCTCACTTCCACATCCCGTTGCAAAGCGGCTCCGACGAAGTGTTGCGCCTCATGCACAGGCGTTATGACACCAAGTTGTTCGCCCATAAGATAGAGCTTATAAAGAAGGTGATGCCCGACGCGTTCATCGGTGTTGACGTGATGGTGGGCACAAGGGGCGAAAGGCCGGAGCTGTTTGAGGAGACATACGCCTTCTTGAAGGCTTTGGACGTAACCCAGCTGCATGTGTTTCCTTATTCGGAGCGTCCCGGCACGGCGGCGTTGAAAATCCCGTATGTGGTTTCCGACGAGGAAAAGAAGCGCCGTTCGAGGTGCCTGTTAGCCCTCTCTGACGAGAAGAAAGATGCCTTTTACGCACGCTATATAGGCTCGGAGGCGGAAGTGTTGTTAGAGAAGGCTACGCGAGGACGCTCGATGCACGGTTTTACGCGCAACTATATCCGCGTGGAGCTACCTCCTTCTCCCGATAATGAAAGCCTTGACAACCAGATAGTTAAAGTCAGACTGGGCGGCTTCAATCATGACAAGACCGCATTAAAAGCTATACTTTGATATGGACAAGACCGCTATTGTAATCCTGAACTGGAACGGGGTGGAGATGCTTACGCGCTTTCTGCCCAACGTGCTTGATTACTCGCGTGGCGAGGCCGTGGTGTATGTGGCCGATAATGCCTCTACCGATAACTCGCTCGAAGTGCTGAAGATGCACTTCCCCGAGGTGCGCGTCATCGTGCTGGAGAAGAACTGGGGGTTCGCCGAAGGCTATAACCGTGCGCTCGGACAGATTGACGCGGAGTATTACGTGCTGCTCAATTCCGACGTGGAAGTGTCCCATCATTGGCTTACTCCGCTTATAGAGTTCATGGATAACCATGCCGACGTTGCGGCGTGCCAGCCCAAGCTCCTGTCCCTGAAAAACCGTGACGCGTTTGAATACGCCGGGGCTTGCGGAGGCTTCATCGACCGTTACGGCTATCCGTTTTGCCGGGGAAGGATATTCGACACCGTAGAGAGCGATGACGGCCAGTATGATTATGCGGCCGAAGTGTTGTGGGCTACGGGCGCGTGCATGGTTGTCCGTGCAAGCGACTTCAAGGAGGCGGGCGGCTTTGACGCGCGTTTCTTCGCCCATAGCGAGGAAATAGACCTTTGCTGGCGTATGCGCCTTATGGGCAAGAAGATATATTGCATTCCCGATAGTTTCGTTTATCATATCGGCGGAGGCACTTTGCCGAAGAACAACCCGATGAAGACTTACCTGAACTTCCGCAACAACCTTACGATGCTTTACAAGAACTTGCCCGACGGGGAGCTGCGCCACGTCATGCGTGTACGCCTCTTCCTTGATTACGTAGCGGCGTTCCAGGCATTGCTTTCGGGGCGTGTGGGCGACTTCAGGGCCATAATCAACGGGCGCAAGGCGTTCAAGAAGTGGTTGCCCGAATACCGGGAAGTCAGGCGCGAGGTGCAGGGCAGGAGAGTGGTGCGCGACGTTACGGGCATCTATCGGCATTCCATTCTTTGGCAATATTACGCTAAAGGGCACAAGAAGTATGCGGAAATATTGTAAAAGGTGAGAAGGTGGGAAGGTGAGACGGTGAGAAATAAAAGCATTAAATTATTTTCTCACTTTCTCACCTTCCCACCTTCTCACCCTTTCGTAAATCCCAACGACATTACGCTGAACCTCGTTCCGCCGGCCTTCATCAGCTCTTTGGCGCACGATGTTACGGTTGCGCCGGTGGTTACAACGTCGTCTATTATCAGTATGTGTTTGCCTTTCACGGCGTCGCCGTCGGTCAGGAGGAACACGTCTTCCACGTTCTCGTTTCTCTGCCAGCGGTTCATTTTCGTCTGGCTGGCCGCAAACGATTTCCTTTTCAGTGCTTTGCTTGTTATCGGTATGCGTGTTACCGCGCTGACACCGCGCGCTATTTCAAGACTTTGATTATATCCGCGCTCGCGTTGCCTATTCTTGGCGAGCGGAACGGGAACTATTGCGTCGATGCCGTCGAAAAATCCGTACGTTGCAAATTCCTTTGCCGCCATGCGCCCCATCAGTTCTCCCGTTTCAGGGTGGCTGCGGTATTTCATTGAATAAATGACATCTCCGGGGACGGAGTGTGCGCGGTAATAGAACAACGCCGCCGCCCTTTCCACCGGTATGCGTCCCCAGAAGAGCCTTGCCAGCTCGTTATCGCGTGGCGATGCTGGATGGCCGGTGCGTGGCAACTCGATGTTACAGGCCGTGCACACCACGTCTTCGCCAATGGCAAGGCGGCATCCGCACATTACGCACCGCCTTGGCGTAATGAGGTTGATTAGGCGTGCCAACATGTCGTTAAATTAAGAATTAAGAGTGAAGAGTTAAGAAAACTACCAACAGAAGCATATTTTCTTAATTCTTAACTCTTAATTCTTCACTCTTAACTCTTTAATAGCTTCTCGCTATGATTACGCGCTGCTTGGCCGGTTTGCCCGATACCATGTCAACGCCCTCGGTCTGCTCCACGCCGAAGGGCACGCAGCGTATTGTGGCCTGCGTCTCCTCCTTGATGCGCGCCTCAGTCTCGGCCGTGCCGTCCCAGTGGCAGAGGAAGAAGCCGCCGTCCTTGATGCGCTCCTTGAACTCGTCGTAGTTGTCACACTCGTAGATGCGTGCGTCGCGGTAAGCCTTCGCCTTCTTGAACATGTTGTCCTGTATGTCCTTCAGCAGCTGCTCTACGCGTTCAACTATACCGTCAACGGGCACGGTGTCTTTCTCCAAGGTGTCGCGGCGCATTATTTCGAGAGTGTTGTTCTCAAGGTCGCGGCCACCCATAACGAGGCGGACGGGCACACCCTTAAGCTCGTAGTCGGCGAACTTGAAGCCCGGACGCTTGTTGTCTGCATCGTCATACTTGACAGATATGCCAGCTGCGCGCAGCGCGTTGATAACCGGAGTGAGCTTTTCTGTTATGGCCTGCAGCTGTTCCGCACCCTTGGTTATAGGTATGATGACAACCTGTATGGGGGCGAGCATAGGCGGCAGCACGAGTCCGTTGTCGTCAGAATGGGTCATGATGAGCGCGCCGATGAGGCGGGTTGACACGCCCCACGACGTAGCCCATACGTACTCGGGCTTGTTCTCCTTGTTGAGGTAGGTCACGTCGAACGCCTTGGCGAAGTTCTGTCCGAGGAAGTGGCTCGTGCCGCTCTGCAAAGCCTTGCCGTCCTGCATCATGGCTTCGATGGTGTAAGTGTTCAGCGCGCCGGCAAAGCGCTCCGTCTCGCTCTTCACGCCCTGCACCACGGGCACGGCCATCCACTTCTCGGCGAAGTCGGCGTACACGTGGAGCATCTTCTGCGCCTCGGCCTCGGCCTCCTCGCGCGTGGCGTGAGCCGTGTGGCCTTCCTGCCAAAGGAACTCCGACGTGCGCAGGAAGGGCCTTGTGCGCATCTCCCAGCGCATCACGTTGCACCACTGGTTGCACATCAGCGGCAGGTCGCGGTAAGAGTGAATCCAGTTCTTGTATGTGTTCCAGATGATGGTTTCAGACGTAGGGCGTATGATTAGTTCCTCCTCGAGGCGCGCCGCCGGGTCCACCTCTACGCCGCTCTTGTCCTCCTTGGCGCGCAGGCGGTAGTGCGTCACCACGGCGCATTCCTTTGCAAAGCCCTCTACATGCTCGGCCTCGCGCGAAAGGAACGACTTAGGTATGAGCAACGGGAAGTATGCGTTCTGCGCACCCGTCTCCTTGAACATCTTGTCAAGCTGGTGCTGCATCTTCTCCCAGATAGCGTAGCCGTAAGGCTTGATTACCATGCAGCCGCGCACGGCCGACTGCTCGGCCAGGTCGGCCTTGGTCACCAAGTCGTTGTACCACTGGCTGTAGTTGTCAGCCCTTTTTGTCAAGTCTTTCAATTCTTTTGCCATGATAAATGCTTTGTTTTAACGAATTTGGATGCAAAAGTACATAATTAAATTAAGAGTTAAGAATTAAGGATTAAGAAAATATGCCTTGCCGGTGATTTTATCCCCTTTCCCTTTTAATTCTTCACTCTTAACTCTTAATTCTTCACTCTTAATTAGCTCTTAGCTCACTTCTATCCATATGGCCTCGTCGCGCGAGCGTGCCTCGGTCATGGCTTTTATGAGGCGGTGCAGCCAAATCCTCGAGTTGAGCACCATGCCCCGTTTGAGGTTCTGGCCTACGAGTATGCACCCCTGGGTGTCTTTTGCGGTGTTGCCCGCGTGTATGCGCACGCCCTTGAACATGGGCACGCCCACGAGCAGGGGCAGCCATGCGTCGAACTTGGGCGACTTGGTTATCACCACGGGGTAACGCCCGTCGGGTATGGCCGTGCGCCCCTTTACCTTTCGTCCGGGGCGGCCCCAGCCTATGTCGCGCCATGTAGGCTCGAGCGTGTCGCAGAACGGTTGGCCGTCCACCTCGAGGCGGCCTATGGTGTATGTCTTGCGCTTGGCGATGCGTTTCAATGTAAGTTCCATAATGATTAAATGAAAAATGAAAAATGAAAAATGAAAAATGAAAAATCGGGTTGGCGGCGCACTTTCTCAATTGTCATCTGTAATTGTAAGCGATGAGCCGTGGATGCCCGGTTGGCGGATAGGCCCGATGAGCCTAATGAGCCGGATGAGCCGTGGATGCCCGGTTGGGCGGATAGGCCCGATGAGCCCGATTAGCCGGATGAGCCGTGGATGGTACAGGGGATAATTTTTAATTATTAATTTTTAATTTTTAATTTTCTCATACCCCTTTTCCGTGCTTTTGATGTATCCCCGGTGCGTCCACTGGTTGAGCATGTTGCGCGTGCCCTCGGCGCTGTGTCCGTTGGCCGTGCGTATGTAGGCGGCGTCGGCCAGGGTGAAGCTGTCTGGCAGCAGTGCCAGGAGGTTCCTCGGTCCCGGCTTGGGCTGGCGGCTATCGTCCATGGCCTTGGCTATGTCTTCGCCGAAGAAGGCCATCTTGCACCACATGTCGTAGCGCAGCGACCAGCGTATGAACTCGTCCATGGCTCCCTCCCACTTGCACCCGTTGGCCACGTACAGCACGCAGGCCTTGAGCCAGGCTATCACCGTGGCGCGGAACGACAGGTTCTCGTACACGCGGCTCTGCGTAAGGCGCGCCGTGTCGGCGTTCTCCTCGAGCAGGCGGCGTGCCAGCCGTTCGGCCTTGGGGCACTCTACGAGGCCCTGTGCGCGTGTAAGGTTCTTTATGTAGGGGCGCAGCTTCTCGTCGAAGTCGTCGCCGTAAGAGCCGTACACGGGTATGGGCGCGCCTATTTCGCGTTCGGGTATGGTGCAGAAGTTGATGCGCGACACGGGGCCGTCCGTCAGCACCTTGGCGAAGTACCGCCGCCCTTTCTGTATGGTGGTGGCGGCGTTCCAGTTGAAGCGTATGGTGACCTTCTCCGTCACGCTCTGCGTGCCTACGCGCGTCTGGCCGTAGCGGTTGCCGGGGTCGAAGGCGAGGCACATTATCTGGAACTGCTGGCCTTGGCGGCCCGAGCCGCGCAGGGCGTCGAACTGGTCGATTTCGTTCAGCTTGGTGTAGAGGAAGTGGCCGTCGGCCTCGGCCGTGCGCATTACGAAGGCCGGGTTGGTCATGTCGGCGTCAATCTCCTGTATTACCAGCCCCTCGGGTCGCTGGCGCTTGTCCTTGTTGGCTCCCTTCGAGTTTACCTCGTCCTTCCACTGGCGTTCGCGGCGCAGGTTCTCGGCGTCGCGCAGGCGTATGTCGGCCATGATGCGGTTTATGGGCGCGGAGATGCAGTCCTTGCCTGCGCCGGTGCCCGCCATGAGCACGTTCATGAGCGTGGCCTCGTGCTCCACGTTGTCTATGTAGCGGAAGCGCGTGCGCCACAGGTGGGCGGCCAGCGGAGGGAACACGGCGTGGGCCACGGCGGCCCTGTACGCCTCGGGCGTGCGGCTCACGAGCAGCTTGACCAGCCGTGGCAGCCTCTGCGGCATCTCGGGCGGCGTGCCGCCCTGCATCCCCGTGGCGGCGCAGGTGGGGTTGGCGGCAAGGGTCACGGCCCTTGCCATCATGCCCGGCAGGGAGCACCGCTTGGCCGAGCAGGCCGAGTGGATGAGGCGGCGCATCTCCTGCTCGCCCAGTCCGTAGCGCGGCATGAGGCGCAGCATCAGCTCCTCCCGGTCGTCGGTGATGTATCGCAGGTGCGAGGCCAGGCGGTGCAGCTTGTCGTTGCGCTCGCCCTTCTGCGGTTCGCCTCCGGCCAGCTCCCACCACCGCGCTATTATGGCGGAGTAGGGCGTGCCCTTGAAGCAGGACTCGGCCTGCTCCTCCGTGTCGCCCTGCGCGGCCGTGGCCGGGTTGGCTTCGTCGCCCGGCTCTTGCCCCTTGTCATCTGTAATTGTAAGCGCGGCGGCTTGCCCTTGCGGCGCGGGCTCGTCCGGGCTTTCCGGCTCCGTGGCCGGTGGAGGCGTGGGGCTCGGGCTGAAGAGCCTGTCCTCGTCGATGTACAGTATGTACTGGCGCGGCACGAGGAAGGAGCACCTTGCCATGTCCTTTACGCACCCGTCGTAGGCCGCCTCGCCCAGGCGCGCCGACATCCAGCCCTGCGCCTGTCCGAGGCTCATGCCCCGGGGCACGGCGAACACCAGGCGCAGCCCCTCGGTAGAGGGTGTCACGTGGGCCAGCGCCACGCCCAGCTCGGCCTCGCGCCCGGCCACGTGGCCGCGGTAATATCCGCGCGGGTCGCTGATGTGGTCGATGTCGTACATGGAGAGGCCGCTGGGCAGGGCCTCGTCGTTCCTCCTGCGCCCGTGGGCGAAGGTGGCGTGGGGCGTTATCACGGGCAGGCGGCGCTTGGCCTGCGCCTTGTACTCCTCGAAGTCGTCGCGGCTCATCTCTCCGCGCCTGGCCTTCTCGAGCGCGTCCTCGATTGCGGCGCATATCGCGCCGGTCTGCGGCGCGTCCACCGCCGCCCAGAACATGTCGCGGGTGCAGGGGCGCACCTGGCCTGACTTTACGTTATTGCTTATTCCAAACATATTGATGAAATGAATAATGAAAAATGAAAAATGAATAATGAAAAATGAATAATGAAAAATGAATAATGAAAAATGAATAATGAAAATGCACAATGCATAATTCACAATCCGCCAAGGATATTGTGCATTGTGCATTGTGCATTATGCATTATGTATCGCTTAGCTTCCCCTCTACGAACACGGCGGCCTGGCGGCTCTCGGCCACGAGTGCGCCCGAGGGCGTGGTGTCGGCCTCGTCGAGGCCAACGGAGAGCGTCAGGCGCACGTGCGTGGGCGACACCGTGGCGCGTCCGTGGGGCAGGCGCTTGTATCGCGTGCCTGCGGGCGGCGTGTACTTGGCGTGGCGGTGGAACGTGCCCTCGGTGGGGTTTACCAGTCCGATGGTGCCCTGTATGCGGCGGCCTGCGGAGACCATCTCCTCGTAAGCCGCGTCGGGCAGAGTCAGTGTTATTTTCATGGCTTAGATGTGTTTTGGGGTTAATGAATTTATCTCTGTCACTACTATGTCCTGGTACGCCTGCCCGTTGTGCTCGTGGGTGGTGAAGCGCAGGGTGGCGGCCACCACCTCGCCGGGGGCGTACTCGCACAGGGCGGCGTTGCCCAGCAGGGTGGCGGCGTACTCGTCGGCGTACTTGCCTCCCGGCTCCTTCAACACTATGGCGCGCTTTGCCAGCGTGCCCGTCTCGCTCTTCTCGCTCTTCACCTGGAAGGCGGCGCCGCAGGCGGCTACTTTCAATATTCTTGTTTCCATATATTTTTGTTTTATTAGTTGGAAGCTCCGTTATCGGATGCCTCCCCGAACGTTCGTAGTGCAAAGATAGTAATAGGGGACGGGATGGCGAAAAAATAAAAAAGGTCATTCGAGGCCGACCTCGAATGACCTTGAATGACCTTAGACTTGCGCCTGAAAAGGGGTGCTTCAGCTCTCCAATATGTCTGCGAACATTTGCTTTGTACGCTCGAACGCCTGCCCCTCGTAGCGGTAGTTCTCGTTGGTGTAGTTATAGAACAGGCTTTTCGAACTTATCTTCCCTTCGCCGAACTCGGCGCAGAACTGCTCCCATGTGGGGCGGCTTATCGCCCCGGCATCCATCGCCGCGCGTACGGGCATCGCTATGTCCTTGGGCTTGCTCTGCCTGTCGGCCAGCTTGTGCAGCAGGGCTATTACGGCGTCGGCCTTGTCGGGGCGCGTGACGCAGGGGCGCAGGCCGTCTCCGCCAGCCTCTCTCCGGGTCTGCTCCTGCGTGCGGTTTCCGGCTTGGGGTGCGGCCTGGGCGTAGTGGTTTTCCACCTGGCGCAGCGCCGGGAATACGTTTTGCTGCTCCACGTTGGCGTTATACACCGCGCCGGGCATTATGGTTACGTGAATGTTGTCGTTCATGTGGCGTTCAGAGTTTGCTTATCCATCCTTGTTCAGTATCGCGCCAGATGCGTTTGACGGGTGCGTCCAATGCCTGCCGTTCCACGTTGGCGTTGTACATTCCGCCTGCGTGCACGTCTATGCGCGTGGCTGGCTGGCCTGCGCCGCGCCGGTCGAGGGCGGCGAGCCGCTTGCGTTGCCCGTCGGTCATCTTGTCCCAGAACAAGTCGTAGAGCATCGACTTCATCGGGGCGCGCTCCTTCGGGTTTTCATCCACGTGCTCTTCAATGTGTGCCAGCAGGCGGTCTATCTGTTCGCGGATGATTTCGTCCTTGTCAAGTTCCGTTGAAGCCTGCTCGGCCTCCGCCATGTCCGCCATTTGTCCGTAAAGAAGGCAGGCCTCCCTTCGCAGGTCGTCTATCTTTTCCAGGCTTTGTTTGTGCAGCTCGGTCGCGTCCCTTGCGGCCTCCTCGGCCTCCTTGCGCTTCTTCGTTTCCAGCGAGAGCTGCCCGCGCAGCTTGGAGACCTCCTCCTCGAGCGCGGCTTTTCTCACGAGCAGCCGCTTGCGCTCGGCGTCGGCGGCCTTGAGCCGCTGCTTCTCCTCCGTGAGCCGCGCGTTGCTCTTGACAAATTCGTTGACCCGTTTGTTCAAGAATGCGATGGTCTCGTCCTTGTCCTCCAACCGCGCGGATATTTCGCCGAGCAGGTCGTCCAGGCTTGCGTCTTTCATGGTCTTGGCTTTCATGTCCGTCTCGGCGCCGGCCATGGCGCGCATTATGGCGTCGTCCATGCGCCGCGCGTCGTCGTCTGTTGTGGATATTAAATTTTTTAAATTCATGAACATTGATTTGTTTTAACTAAGCACTGCAAAGATAAGACTAATATTCGAGATAACCAAAAATAGCGCGGCGATTTGTGGAGGCCGTCTTCGCCAATCTTGAAGACGGCCTTTGCGGTGCGCAGGGGACGCCTTGGCCGCGCTTACAATTACAAATGACAGATGACACTGTGCTCATCCGGGTTGTGTGCCCGGAGGGTAGGGTAATAGGGGTTTATATTATTATATATATAAATATATTTATATATATAA
>ENA-OPIO01000444-OPIO01000444.1-human-gut-metagenome-genome-assembly--contig:-NODE-444-length-13875-cov-8.419320_pt1 | contig 13875 bp, 13 predicted proteins | sample MGYA00241395_ERZ501636 | MGnify/ENA primary metagenome ERZ501636 (study PRJEB25962, sample SAMEA2042198) | human gut metagenome | biome: human gut; feature: human-associated habitat; material: faeces... | reverse complement strand
GTGTATTTCATCAGCTCCTGACTCTATTCGGCGGTCAGTTTGCGCTCGCGCGAGATGTCTTCGAGAGCCTTGTAAATGTCAACGTAGCGCGCCGTCATGTACAGGATGCTGCGTCCTGCGTCGAGTTTCGCCTTCATGCGCGCCAGCATGTCATAGACAGCCGGGAAGTTGATGATGGCCTTGTCGAACTGCTTGCGCTCCTTGGCGTATGCCAACGCCTCGTTGTAAGCTTCCTGGCTTACGCCCACGCTCTGTGCCGCGATGCCGAGACGCGCGCCGTTCATCAGCGCCATGACATACTTGATGAGGCCCAGGCGGGTATTGCCGCACAGCTCGGCCTTGGCGTTCTTGAACACAAGTTCGCATGTAGGCGAGCCGTGTATGCCGAGTTTGTGCTCTATGTGGCGCACGGTCACGCCGCCGTTGCGTTTGTCATAGATGAACATTGACAGTCCGCGGCCGTCGTGTGTGCCTGCCTCGCTGCGCGCAAGGACGAGGTGTATGTCAGAATCTCCGTTCGTAATGAAACGCTTTACGCCGTTGAGCAGCCAGCATCCCTGCTCCTCGCTGTATGTGGCTTTGAGCATAACGCGCTGCAAGTCAGAGCCTGCGTCAGGCTCTGTGAGGTCCATACTCATCGTCTCTCCGGCGCAAACGCGCGGTATGTACTTCTGCCTCTGCTCCTCGTTGCCGAACTCGTACAGTGTCTCGATGCAGTCCTGCAAGCTCCAGATGTTCTGGAATCCGGCATCGGCTGCCGCCACCAGCTCTGAAGCCATCGAGTAGGGAGTTACCGGCATGTTGAGTCCGCCGTAACGGCGGGGCATCGACAAGCCCCAAAGACCGGCCTTGCGCGTTGCGTCAAGGTTCTCGTAGGTCTTCGAAGCGTAGTGCATGCGGCCGTCAACGAGGTGAGGTCCTTCGGCATCTACTTCCTCGCTGTTAGGCTCGAGGATGTTTGCGGCGATGTCGCCGGTTATTCCCAGTACCCTCTTATAGTTCTCGATAGCGTCCTCGTAGTCAACGGGCGCGTCTGCATATTCGTCTTTGTCGGCGAAGTTGCGCTCCTTCAGCTCAACAATCCGCTTCATGAGCGGGTGGGTGAGGTGGAACTCAAGCTCCGGATGGTCTGTATAATAGTTAGCCATTGTTGTATTATTTTTTATGGAGTTAATGGGAGTTAACTGGAGTTAGGCGCTTCGCGCCGGAGTTAACGGACATTTGCCTTGTTGGTGATTACGGCTGTATGTCGTCTTTTACTCCGTTGTTATTTATTATTCCCTTGCAATATGAATTCAGATACCAGCTTGTCTTTTCAATCAAGGTCTGAAGTTTTTTTGCGTCTTCAGCGGTTATGTATTTCAGGTCTGTTGTCAAGATGATGTAATATCTGCATTCTTCCAGACTGCCTTGGGCTATATTTAGAAATCTGAGTTTATCCGATTTACCCAATTTCCTGTATCCTTCAGCTATGTTTGCAGGAATAGATACCGCTGCTCTTTGGAATTGTGAAGTTAATCCGAATGCTTCTGTGGCAGGAAACTTTTTCGTCATTTCATATACGGATAACACAAATTCATGTGCTATCTGCCAAGCTACGATGTTTTTGAAGCTGTTTGTCATAAAAGCATTTGTCTGTTAACTACAGCGAGCGTAGCGAGCTAACTCCTGTTAACTACAACTTACTCCTTGTTTTAAATGTTACTTACTGTTCTGCTTGTAATATTTGATGAGCTTCGGAACGACATCCTCCACCGTGCCTACTATCACGTAGTCGGCAATCTGGTTGATGGGAGCGTCGGGGTCGCTGTTGATTGAAATGATGATGCCCGAGTCCTGCATACCGGCTATGTGCTGTATTTGTCCGGAGATGCCGCAGGCGATGTACACCTTCGGATGCACCGTAACGCCGGTCTGTCCGATTTGCCTGTCGTGGTCAACGAAGCCCGCATCAACCGCCGCACGGCTCGCGCCAACCTCTCCGTGCAGCTCTTTGGCAAGCTGGAAGAGCTGGTCAAAGCCTTCCTTGCTGCCAACTCCGTAGCCTCCGGCAACGACGATTGGCGCACCCTTCAGGTTGTGCCTGGCTGCCTCAACGTGGCGGTCGATTACCTTGACGATGAAGTCTGCCGGGTCGGTGTACTTGCTTGCGTCGGGATAAACCACTTCGTTCTTCGCCTCGCCGTCATACAAAGCCTTCTGCATCACACCGCTGCGGACGGTCGCCATCTGCGGCCTGTGGTCGGGGTTGACGATTGTCGCCACGATGTTTCCGCCGAAAGCGGGGCGGATTTGGTAAAGAAGGTTGTCGTAATGCTTGCCTGCCTTCTTGTCGTCATAGTCTCCTATTTCGAGCTGTGTGCAGTCGGCGGTGAGTCCGCTGGTGAGCGACGACGATACGCGCGGCCCCAAGTCGCGGCCTATTACGGTAGCTCCCATGAGACAAATCTGCGGCTTTTCCTCCTTGAAGAGGTTTACCAAGATTGACGTATGGGGTGCAGACGTGTATGGGAAAAGACCTTCGGCATCGAAAACGAACAGCTTGTCAACGCCGTAAGGCAGTATCTGGCTTTCCACTTTGCCCTTGATGCCTGTGCCGGCAACCACGGCGTGCAGCTCGACGCCAAGCTGGTTGGCGAGCTTGCGGCCCTTGGTGAGCAATTCTTGAGACACCTCGGCAACGGTAGTGCCTTCTATCTCGCAATAAACAAAAACGTTATTCATTGTTTTATTTTTTAGGAGTTAATGGGAATTAGTTCGCTCTGCTCACGAAGTTAAGAATGTTGCATTCTCGGAGTTAGCGGACATTTGCATCGTATGCCATATTGTTTTTCAGTACATTCGTACGTTAACTCTATGAGAGAGTGAAACGAACGGTAACTTCGTCTAACTCCTGTTAACTCCAGAATGTAACTTTCTTATCCGATTATTTTTTCCTCCAGCAGCTCTTTTATCATGCCTTCTATGTCGGCGTCGCTGCCTGTAAGGGTTTTACTTTCCTTCGCCTGGAACACTATGTTCTTGACGGCTTTCACCTTGGTGGGCGAGCCTGCCAGTCCGCACTGCTGCTGGTCGCCGTCGATGTCGGCAACAGACCACTGGTTGAGCGTCAAGTACGGGCGTGTCTCGTACAGTTCGGCGTGCGGCGTTTCGGGTGTGCGCTCAAGCGGAACGGTGGCGTACTTGTACTTCATCACGAGCTTGGCGTTGCACGGGCGGCACGGAGCTGCGCTGCCGTTGACGGTTATTACTATTGGCATCGGAGCTTCAACGGTCTCCACTCCGCCATCGATGTGTCGGCGTATGGTGAGCTTTCCGTCTTCGCATTTCAGTATTTCCTCGGCGTAGGTGACCTGCGACAGGCCGAGCTTCTGCGCCACCTGCGGGCCTACCTGTGCCGTGTCGCCGTCGATGGCCTGGCGTCCGCCGATGATGATGTCGGCTCCGCCGATGTGCTTTATGGCCGTTGCGAGGGCGTAAGATGTCGCAAGCGTGTCGGCTCCGGCGAACAGGCGGTCGGTCAGGAGCCAGCCTGTGTCGGCTCCGCGGTACAGTCCCTGGCGGATGATTTCAGCCGCGCGCGGAGGTCCCATGGTAAGGATGCCTACGGTAGAGCCGGGGTTTTGCTCTTTCAGGCGCAGTGCCTGTTCGAGCGCGTTAAGGTCTTCGGGGTTGAAGATTGCGGGCAGTGCGGCGCGGTTGACCGTTCCTTCGGCGGTCATGGCGTCCTTTCCCACATTCCTCGTGTCGGGTACTTGCTTGGCAAGTACGATGATTTTAAGATTCATAGTAATATATTAATAATGTAAAGTTCACGATTGCAAAAGTACACTTTTTTTACCTTTCGGCAAAGGAAAAGGGGATTTTTTAGGGCTTAAAGGAATTAAGGGAGTTAAAGAAGTCAAGGGCATGTGCTCTGCGTATTTACGACATACAAAACATTTGTCCTTGACTTCTTTAACTCCCTTAACCCGTTTGACTTCTGAAATTACCTCTTCTCCAGCGTCATCACCACCTTGCCGTCTTCGGCCTTGAGGCTCATCTTGCCGCCCTTGGTTATTTCATACCGGGCAACCTTGCCCATTGCTCCGAGCACCTTCTGCTCGGTGTCCATGTCGGGGCACATCATCCGTGTCGAGCCTGTCTGCCCGAACGACATCGTGCCCTTTGCCGGGTCGGCCTGTATTCCGCCTACGAGGTTGTTGCAACCGGTGTTGCCGTAGAGGCGGTTCTCCTTGACGTTGAAGCCGATGAACGCTTCCTTCTGTCCGGCTTTCGGCGTTACGGGCTGTCCTTCGACCGTAGTTATTTTCCATTCTCCTTCGAGCGCCTCCATCGTAGAGGCCGCGCTCTGCGCTGTCTTGCATGATGACAGGCCGGCCAAAGCCCCTGCCATGCACAATGCGACAAACATTTTTTTCATCGTTTAATCCTTTCTTTTACGGTTGAAAACTAAAACCTATCGCCACGGCATACGCCGCCGTGGGTTGAATTGGATGCAAAGATACATGTTTTACGCTGTAAAGTTAAGAATTAAGAGTTAAGAATTAAGAAAATATGCTTTTGAAAATGATTGGCAAGACATGTTTTCTTAATTCTTAACTCTTAATTCTTAACTTTTAAGCTCTTAATTCTTAATTTTCCTGCTTTTGCTTACACATTGATTTTCCTTGACGCTCTCATACGGCGATATTCTGAAAAACAAAACATTTTGCGGCGTATAACGCAGGGAAAAGTGTGCAGGCATAACATGCAGACGGCCAGCGGTTTACATCTCTGTTGCAGTCAAGTGTGCATCTTTTTGCCCTTGCCTGTCCTGCAAAAGGCCGTCTTTCGCACCCTCAAAGACCGTCTTTTGCATTGCCGTTGACGGCCTTTGAGGGGCGTGTCAGCCGTCCTTTTCGTGCGCGAAGTATATAGTATCAATCATTACATGCCGCCATTCGCGCAAAAACAGGCCATAAACGGTATGCTCATGTACAACTGAAACAGCCTTGTTTTTTCTATTTCGCCGCTTTTCGCGGACATTTTTCCGAATGACACTTTGCCATGCTTCCCTTTGCCGTTGCTGTCATTTTGCTTTCCAGTGGAAGTGGTCGGCATACGCCCGGAACACCGTTGCAGATGCAGCCGACAAGCGTTTAACCCAAAATCAGTCATTAGACTTAATCCTTATTTCGTGCTTCCGTCAGTCTGATTTTTTCTGCTTTTGTTGAAAGATGTAGCGGGCTACATCAAGATAAAACGGGAAACAAGATGGCGGCGGCAGTGCGGAAGAATGGTTAAGAGCAGATAATCAAATGTAGAAGTATTATATGCGTTCTAATGATTTGGGTTAAAATAAGCAAATTCAGACGCAAATGTTTTGCAGTTAGACATGTAATTACGATATTTGCGTTACGAATTTTACGTAACGCAAATATCGTAACGACATGGCAAACAGCAAAGACCGGGCGTCGGCCAACCCCTTCCTTACATACGGATACGCAGGGCCGGAATATTTTTGCGACCGCAAGCAGGAAACAGCCGACCTGCTCTCGGCACTGCGCAACGGGCGCAACGTGACGCTGACCGCGCCGAGGCGCATGGGTAAGACATGACTGATAAAAAACGCTTTCCACCAAATCGGACTTGAGGATGACGGCGTAGCGTGCATATATCTTGACATTTTCCCCACACGCAACCTGCATGACTTCATCCAGATGTTCGGCAAGGCCGTTATAGAAGGACTGCAAACAACGGGCGGGATGGTACTCTCGAAAATCACGCAGCTGCTCACACACTGCCGCCTTACGCTCTCGGTAGACCCCATGACGGGCACGCCGAGCCTTTCGCTGAACGTTGTGCCTACATACGAGGAGCAGACGCTTGACGAGATTTTCGCCTATATCGCCTCGTCGGGGCGCAGGTGCTACATCTCGATAGACGAGTTCCAGCAAATCACGCAGTATCCCGAACAGCAGACGGAAGCGTTGCTTCGCTCGCACATACAGTTTGCCAAGACCGCAAGCTTCATCTTTTCAGGCAGCAGGCGGCATCTTATGAGCGAGATGTTCCTCTCGGCAAAACGTCCGTTTTACCAAAGCACGCAGCTCATGGAGCTACGGCCGATAGACATGGATGTTTATTACAACTTTGCGGAAAGCTTTTTCGCCCGGCGCGGAGGGCACGTCGACAAAGCCGCTTTTGACGCGATATACCTAAAATTCTACGGGCAGACGTGGTATGTCCAGGCTGTACTGAACCGCCTTTACGAGAGATTCCATGACTTTGACACTGTCGAAAAAGTCGACCGAACGATAACCATGCTCGTAGAAGAGAACACCCCGGCTTACCAGACTTTGGCCTCGCTCCTGCCCGACAAGCAGCTGGAACTGATGAAGGCCATAGCCGCAGACGACATCGTTGCCGCTCCTACCAACGGCGACTTCATACGCCGCCACAACCTGAAGGCGGCAAGCAGCGTAAGCAGTGCGCTGAAGGCGTTAGCCGACAAAGAGCTTATATACAAGACAGAGCGCGGCTACATGGTCTACGACAGGCTGATGTCGCTGTGGCTAAGGGGACTTTAGGTGGTTTGGGCGCAATTTTCCTTGCATTTCTCCATCCAATTTTTACTCCTATAATGTCAACATAAAACGCCACAGCCTATGTCAAACAAATGGAAGAAAGCATTGTTCATAATCCACGGCGCAGGGCTTTTGCTATGCCTCGTCCTGCTGCTTTGCGTCAGGCAACAAGACCATCTGCGGTGGAATTTGGGCTATGCCATAGTGTGGCTCACCACGTTGAGCAGACTCGTTGTGTGCTTCCTTAAGACAAGGCGTAAGCTGGTCAACGTCCTGTTGAGGGTGTATGGTTTCCTTTGGCTTTGCTGGTTTGTGCTTCTGCCTTTGTGTACAATGGGACTGTGGCTTCTCCTCATTATTGAAATTTACATTCCACATGAGACGTTTTATAAGACCGACGGCTATGTGATGCGCCAAGACGTTTACGATTTTATGGATTATCCAGAATGTGTCCTGTTGAAAAACAACGGATTGATAGAGGAGCATGTAAGGTCTTACCCCGGAGTTTATACAGTCGATTCGTTCGCCGTCAGGGAGGACATCGGCGCCGTCGTAATCAGCGGAACGGGATATGCCGGCGGCGGAATGAAGATGGACAACAAGTTCATCGACGTGTTCCCGCTTGACGACAGAACATATAATGCCCACAAAAATGAGGTGGAACGGTTGCGCAAAGCCGTGCGGAAAAAGTGAATTCGGCACGTGTCGGCCTTGCAAGTGAACGCGTTTGCAAGGCAGTTTATATCCGACTGTTTTACAACCGGCGGAGTCCCATATTGCAAAAGGCCATCCTTCATGTTCTAAAAGACCGTGTTTTGCAAGCTAAAAGGCCACCTTTTGCAAAACGCCTTTTAACTGCCTGAAAATCAGCCGCCGTATGTTTTTGCGGCATTTCGGCAAAAATATGTGAATAATTGCCGTCTTTCACGGATATTGTCGTATCCTTAGATAAGGATAGGTTGCATCTCGGAAATGAAAATAAAAACTCGTTTCATTCGCTTTTATTTCGCTTACTCGGAATTTTGCACTATCTTTGCACGTAATGCAAGTTCAAACGGACAACTTGTTTTAGAAACTTAACAAATGTGGAAAGAGAAATTAGGCAACTATCTCATTGATGTGTCCAAATACTTTTTGACAGGCGTTTTCGTCGCCTCGCTGATAAAAGATTTGGAGGATATGCGCTGGCTTATCTATGCGTTAAGCGGCACTATTGCGGCTGCATTATTAGTATCAGGATTGATTTTGGTTAATAAAAAGGAAAAGAAATGACAGGAACACTGATTATTTTAGGCATGGTCGGCATACCTTGTATTATCTTTTTGTTGTATTGCCTTACCCCCGGCGGCAAGCGTTGGCTGCGCAAGAACAACATGATTTGACTTTCTACGCCGGTCTGAATACGCCATGACAAAATGAAATGATAGACAAGGCAACCATAGACAAAATCATGGACGCGGCGAACATCGTCGATGTCGTGTCCGAGTTTGTCACCCTGCGCAAGGCCGGGGTGAACTACAAGGGCCTGTGCCCGTTCCACAACGAGAAGACGCCTTCGTTCGTGGTGTCACCCTCTAAGGGCTACTGCCACTGCTTCTCGTGCGGCAAGGGGGGCAACGTCGTGGGCTTCATCATGGAGCACGAGCAGATGACTTACCCCGAAGCCCTGCGCTGGCTGGCGAAGAAATACAACATAGAGATACACGAACGCGAGCTTACCGACGAGGAGAAACGCGAGGAGAGCGAGCGCGAGAGCCTGTTCATCGTCAACGACTGGGCGCTGCATTATTTCCAGGACAACCTCTTCAACACCGGGCAGGGACAAGCAATCGGACTGCAATACTTCCGCTCGCGCGGCTTCCGCGACGACACAATAAGCCGCTTCCAGTTAGGCTACGCCCTGCCGGAGCGCGATGCCCTGGCCCGCGCCGCCGTGGCAAAGGGTTTCAAGGAGGAGTTTCTTATCACCACGGGACTGTGCTACCGCCGCGACGACGGCCGCCTGCAAGACCGCTACACCGGGCGCGTCATCTTCCCCGTGCATACCGTCACGGGGCGCGTCGTAGCCTTCGGAGGGCGCATCCTCGACAATAACAAGAAGGCGGCGAAGTATGTCAATTCGCCCGAGTCGCTAATTTACCATAAGAGCAACGAGCTTTACGGCATATACCAGGCCAAGCACGCCATAACGAAGCAGGACCGCTGCTATCTCGTCGAAGGATATATAGACGTAACGTCGATGAACCAGAGCGGTGTCGAGAACGTCGTGGCATCATCGGGAACGTCGCTCACCACCGGGCAAATACGCCTCATCCACCGCTTCACCAACAACATAACCGTGCTCTACGACGGCGACTCCGCTGGCATACACGCCTCCATCCGCGGCATCGACATGCTGCTGGCCGAGGGCATGAACGTCAAGGTTTTGTTGCTGCCTGACGGCGACGACCCCGACAGCTTCGCACAGAAGCACACGGCGCAGGAGTTCCGCGACTACATAGAGCAGCATCAGACAGACTTTATCGAGTTCAAAACCAACCTTCTGTTGCGTGGCGTCACCGACCCCATAAAACGCTCGGAGGCCATCAGCAGCATAGTGAAGAGCGTGTCGGTCGTGCCCGACCAAATCACGCGAGCTACTTATATTACCGAATGCGCGCACCGTCTCGGCATGAACGAGACCACCCTCATCAACACCGCCAACCAGTTCATACGCGGCGAAATGGAGGAAAAGCGCAAGGAACAACGCCGCGAAGAGGCCAAGGCCGGCGGCCCCGTGAAGCCGCTACAGCCGCTCGCGCCTGTGCAGGGGCAGCCCGACGTGGAGTACATGCTCATACAAATGGTGGTGCTCCACGGGCAGGAGACGCTGTATAAAGGTGTTGAAACGGCCGACGGCGGCACCGTAGACCTAAGCGTTTCGCAATACATCAGCTACGACCTCGGTGCAGACAATCTGCGTTTCAAGAACGACCTGTACAACCGTATGCTCGCCGAGGCCGTGGAGCACAACGACGACGAGGGCTTCAACGCCGAGGCTTACCTGACCCATCATCCCGACATCGACATAAGCCGCACGGCAACCGAAATGGCCATAGACCACTTCCAGCTTAGCAAGAGCCTGCAAGTGAGGCGCGACGAGGACACCCTGCGCAACCAGGTTGAGCACCTTATACTCGACTTCCGCATGGCTTACGTGGAGCAACACCTCAAGGAACTGCAACGTGAAATAAGCCTCTCCACAGGCGATACGGAGCGTATGATGAAGCTGATGGCCGAATACAAGGACATGCAAGTGATACGGAACGAGATTGCGAAGGAGCTGGGCAACGACATATTGATTAAATGAATAATGAAAAATTAATAATGAATAATGAGAAATTAATAATTGATAATCTGAAAAATCTATAATGGACAATCTACCTGCGCTGACCCATGAATGGATATGACGATGTAACTTGATGTCTCATTTTTCGTTTCCAACGCTTTCGTAAATAAAGCGGCGCGGCGTGATTTTTCATTCTTCATTTTTCATTCTTCATTGAAAAAGATGATTTACCTTCACTGGTTGATATTCATAGTGTACGTCTGCGTGGTGCTGGTGACAATGGTCACGGTGCTCATGGACAACCGTCAGCCGGCCAAGACGATGGCCTGGGTGATGGTGCTCATATTCATACCCGTTGTGGGCATAGTGCTTTACTTCTTCTTCGGGCAGAATACGCGCAAGGAAAAGTACATCAGCCAGCGCAGCATGGACCAGCTGACGAAGCGCTCCATGCTTGAGTTCGCCGAGCAGCAAGACCTCAAACTGCCCGAGGAACACAGCACGTTAATCAAGCTGTTCGGCTCGTTGAACTGGGCGTTGCCGTTCAAGAACAACGAGGCCGACATCCTGACGGACGGCTACTCGTTCTTCGCCGCGCTGCTGAAGGACATCGGACAGGCCCGCCACCACATACACCTTGAGACCTACATCATCTGCGACGACCCGCTGGGACGCCTCGTTGCCGACGCCCTTATGGACAAGGCGAGGGCAGGGGTGGAGGTGCGTCTCATCTTCGACGACGTGGGATGCTGGAACGTTCCCAACTCGTTTTTCGAACGGATGCGCACCGCCGGCATCGACGTTCACGCCTTCATGCCGGTGAAGTTCCCTGCGTTCACCAGCAAGGTGAACTACCGCAACCACCGCAAGCTGTGCGTAATCGACGGCCGGACGGGCTACATAGGCGGCATGAACATTGCCATGCGCTATGTGAAAGGCGCCAAGGACACGCCCTGGAGGGACACTCATCTGCGCATAAAAGGCGGCGCAGTGTACGGCATACAGCGCGCTTTCCTCGTTGACTGGTACTTCGTTGACCGCACGCTCATCACCAAGCGCATTTACTACCCCGTGCAAAACCGCTCCATTTCGAACGACTGCGTGATGCAAATCGTGACGAGCAGCCCCATAAGTCAGTGGCCGGAGATGATGCAGGGCTATGTGCGCATACTGCTCGAGGCCAAGCGTTACGTTTACATGGAGACCCCTTACTTCCTCCCAACGGAGCCTGTCATGTTCGCCATGCGCACCGCCGCCCTGGCTGGTGTCGATGTAAGGCTGATGGTGCCGCTGCACTCTGACGCCAAGTTTGTGGAGTGGGCCAGTCGCTCTTACGTGCAGGAAGCCGTCGATGCGGGCGTTGACGTGTATCTGTACAAGGCCGGTTTCAACCACTCCAAGCTCCTCGTGAGCGACGACTCGCTGTCTACGTGCGGCTCGACGAACATCGATTTCCGCAGTTTCGACAACAACTTCGAGAGCAACGTCTTCATCTACGACCGCCAGATGGCTCTGCGCATAAAGCAGGTGTTCACTGACGACATGGCCTGCTGCGTGAAATACACCGACTATATGCGCACGCGCCGCCTCTCGTTCACCCACCGCCTGTGGGAGTCTCTTGTGCGCATGTTCTCTCCGTTGATGTAGTTTGCGGTTGTACGGTCATCGGGTTGTACGGTTATGCGGTGTAGAATGCAACCGTGCTGCTATCCATTTATTCCGTTTTACGGTTGTGGTTTAAGGCCGTGAAACATGCTTTTTCTTCCCCAAATCTGCACAACGGCTAACAGCCTGATAATCAAACACTTTGCAATATGCCGTCTTTTAGCCTGCAAAAGGCCGCCTTTTACAGTGCAAAAGACGGCCTTTCGCATCGCGGTTTGCCGCCTTTCGCAAAACGTCAGGATATTTGGCGTAATTCGGATTGTGCCCTTTACGATTATCGTTTTCGACCTCCGTCTATCCCCGTTAGGGTATAAAATAAAATAAAAACTATAAAATTATACCCCAAAAGGTATAAACTGTGTGTTTAATTTCGTATATTTGCGCATAGATATTGCATACAAAAACCAAGATTTATGTACAGTCCTGATTTGACTATGGCGGTGTTCGTCAAGGAGATGCGCAAGAAGTTCGGCCTAACGCAGGTTGACCTCGCCGACAAGGCGGGCGTGGGCCTGCGCTTCGTGCGCGAGCTGGAGCAGGGCAAGCAGACGCTGCGCATGGACAAGGTAAACCAGGTGCTGCGCCTCTTCGGCCACCAGGCAGGGCCGGTAGAAGTATCGAAAGCCGGAAAGTGACAAGCAGGCAAACGACCGTGCGGCCGCTACAGGCAGTCAGCCGCACGCCATTCCATAACCATAAATACATGCTATGAAACGAGCGTTGATATACCTTCACGACCGGCTTGCAGGCCGGCTGACCGAAGACGAGGACGGTTACACTTTCGAGTATGACACCGGCTATCTCGCAACCGACGGTGCCGAGGCCGTCAGCCTTACGCTGCCGTTGCGGGCGGAGCCTTACAGGGACACGGTGATGTTCCCCTTCTTCGACGGCCTGATACCCGAAGGCTGGCTGCTCGGGATAGCCGAGCGCAGCTGGAAAATAGACCAGCGCGACCGCATGTCGCTGCTGCTGGCCTGCTGCAAGGACTGCATCGGGGCGGTGAGCGTTGTCCCGGAGGAAGTTAAGAATTAAGAGTTAAGAATTAAGAAAATATGTCTTGTTGTGGCAAAGGTAATTTTCTTAACTCTTAACTCTTAATTCTTAACTCACGAAGTGTTGCTTTCTTAATTCTTAACTCTTAACTCTTAACTCTTAATTCACAAAGTGAAGTGCTTATACTGTTATAAAGACCTCAAGGAGGGGCAGGTTGACTACCATCCGGCCTGCGCACGCAAGTTCTTTGGCGTGAAAGACGCGCCAAAGCTGCCCTACGTACGCGCCCAGCTGGGCGACCTGGCGCGCAAGGTGGTACGCGCGCAGACCACCCTCACCGGCGTGCAGGCCAAGCTCTCGCTCGACATCAACCGCGGAGGCAGGAACGAGCCGGACCGCTTCACCATCGTAGGACTGTGGGGACGCTTCATCCTGAAGCCGCAGACCAACACGTACCGCGCCCTGCCCGAGCTTGAAGACCTTACCATGCACATGGCTGAGGCGGCAAGGATTGCCACCGTGCCGCACAGCCTCATACGCTTCAGCGACGGCGAGCTGTGCTACATCACGCGGCGCGTTGACCGGCAGCCCGGCGGCGCCAAGGTGCCAATGGAAGACATGTGCCAGCTGACCGAGCGGCTTACCGAATACAAATACAAGGGCTCTTACGAGCAGATAGCCAAGGCCATACGCCGCTACTCGTCGGCTCCGCAGCTCGACGTGGTAAACTTCTGGGAAGTGGTGGTGTTCTCCTGGCTCACCGGCAACGCCGACATGCACCTAAAAAACTTCTCGCTGTACAATCCCGACGGCTCCGGCTATACGCTCACTCCCGCCTACGACATGCTCGCCACTACGCTCGTCATGCCCGACGACACGGAGGAGCTGGCCCTCACGCTCAACGGCAAGAAGCGCAAGTTGCGCAAGGCCGACTTCATACGCTCCATCACTTCGTCGGGCGTAGACGAAAAGGTAATAGACAACATGGCGCGCCGCTTCGGCCGCGTGCTGCCCCAGTGGCTCGAGCTAATCGACCGCTCGTTTCTGCCTGACGACATGCGCCACGCCTACAAAAACCTTATATTAAGGCGCATTATCATGCTCAAATGAGCGGCTGCGGGCAAGGCGTTTTCCAATAGGCGATTCATCCGCAAATCTGTTGGATGGCAACAAAGCGCAGCAGGGCGTCGAAGACGTATGTCCGCTACGCGGAAATTAACAATGAAAAATTAAACTGTATGGCTGACACCTGTGGTTTCATCCCGTCCCCGAAGGGGGCGAATTATGCTTAACCGCATGTGTAGCGAAGCGGAACTT
>ENA-OPIO01000443-OPIO01000443.1-human-gut-metagenome-genome-assembly--contig:-NODE-443-length-13879-cov-6.640119_pt1 | contig 13879 bp, 10 predicted proteins | sample MGYA00241395_ERZ501636 | MGnify/ENA primary metagenome ERZ501636 (study PRJEB25962, sample SAMEA2042198) | human gut metagenome | biome: human gut; feature: human-associated habitat; material: faeces... | reverse complement strand
GAATGCCGCACACCATGAGCACAACCTCGTCGGCGCGGGCGGCGACATACTGGTTCATCCACCCCTGCAAGTCGGTGAAGCGGCGCTGCACGGCGTTGCCGCTTACCTCTCCGCTGCCGATTTCGTTGGTGACGAAGATGAACGTAGCATCCTGGTTGACAAACTTGTCGAACTCGTCCTTAATCTCGGCAAGCGCCTCGTCTACCGTAGGCTGCCGCTCGCCGGCGTCGCGGTCGAAGAAGAAGTTGGTACACCAGAGCGTCACGCAGTCGATGACCGCCACCTTATTATATATATTATGGCGGCTGAGACGCTTTTCCTCCTCTATGTTCGTCCACTGCGGACCGCGCCTCTGCCTGTGCCGCTCTACGCGGGCGGCGAACTCGTCGTCCCACACATGCGCCGTAGCTATGTACACAGGCGAAGGCGACAGGCTCAAAGCCAGCCTCTCGGCATAGACGCTCTTGCCCGAACGCTGGCCTCCGGTAATAAGTATAATCTTTCTCATCTCAAGGTTAAAGGCGTACTGCCAAACTACAGATACAACCTAATCGTGGTACAAATATAATGCAAAATTTCGGTTAAGCGAAATGAAAGTAAGATAGTTTTTACTTTCATGAGCGTAAGAAATTTATCAAAGTTGAGTGCAATGCAAAATAAAACCGTGAGAAACTGCCCTGCCATGACATTCCCAAAAGAAAAAGACAGGCATACCTATACCACTTATTCCGAGCTATCCTGCATGTCAGGCATATATGACTTACAGGCCAAACAAGCCAGGCAAAACAGGCCATTGCCAACTGCCTGACTATCAATGACTTTCCAATATGCCGCCTTTTAGCCTGCAAAAGACGGTCTTTCAGCCTGCGATTGACGGCCTTTGAGCGTGCAAAAGACGGCCTTTGAGAATGAGGAAGGCCGCCTGCATTCAACAAACAGACGGCAATACGCACCACCGGTACAAAACAACGCAACGACCACAAAACTTACACTGGACGCGCAAAAGAATTGTCCTTTTATTCGTTTTATTTAACCTTTTTAAGAAATAAGTATGCAATTTATATGAAAAACCTTTGAAAAACAAAGCCTTCTACGTACCTTTACACCCGATAACATCAGGTATTAGTGATAAAAAGAGTAAGTTTCAATTTTATTAAAAACTAAAATCAAACAAAATGAAGAAGTTGATTTTGATGCTTTCTGCAGTAGCCCTGACGGCAACTGTATCGGCTCAGACCGTAGAAGAAAGCAAGACATTCGACAACGTTTACATCGGTGTAAACGGCGGATTTGCAACTAAGACCACCGGCCATGGCTGGTTCAAGAATCTCAACCCCAACCTCGGCGTACGCGTAGGACGCTACTTCACCCCGGTATTCGGCATGGCTATCGAGAGCAACCTTTACTTCTCAAACAAGCCGGGCGAGTCAATCGGCACATTTGTACGCTCAATGAACACGTCGTTGCTCGGAACTGTAAACTTCAGCAACTGGTTCGGTGGCTACAAGGGCGAGCCGAGACTGTTCGAGGTTTACGGACTTTACGGCTTGGGCTGGGGCCACGTATTCGGCACACCGTCTAAGTACACACACGACAACACATTCACTTCAAAGGCCGGAATCGACTTCGCCTTCAACCTCGGCAAGTCTAAGGCATGGCAGCTCTACATCGAGCCTGCTATGATTTGGACGCTCGCAGGCAACAACGCCATCGGCGACACCGAAGTACAGTACGACCTTGAGGACTCTGGCTTCCAGCTCAACGTGGGCTTCATCTACAAGTTCAAGAACTCTAACGGCACTCACAACTTCAAGATTGCAGAGCTTCGCGACCAGTCGGAGATTGACGCCCTCAACGCTAAAATCAACGACCTGCGCGGCGACCTCAACGGCAAGGACGAGCAGCTGGCTGCCAAGGACCGCCAGATAGCCGACCTGCAGAAGGCTCTCGACGACTGCAACAACAAGCCGGCACCCGTTTACGAGAAGCCCGCTACCGTTACCAACCTCCAGCCTACGGTACTCTTCCGCCAGGGCAAGTCGGTTGTTGACGCCGCACAGTACGCTCCCATCGAGCTCATCGCGCAGTACATGAAGAATCATCCCGAGGCTCAGGTTGAAATCAAGGGCTACGCTTCACCCGAAGGTTCTGCCGAGCTTAACCAGAAACTGTCAGAGGCTCGCGCCGAGGCTGTAAAGAAAATCTTGGTTAACAAGTACAAGATTGCTTCCAACCGCCTCACAACCAAGGGCTGCGGTGCTACCGACAAGCTGTTCGAGCAGGTAGAGTTCAACCGCGTAGCTACGTTCAATGACAACACAAAATAATACAAAGTCACATTACAGACAACCACAAAGGGGACATGCTTAAGCCAAGCACGTCCCCTTTTCTTATACATGCCGACCGACCGGTAAAACACAGCCAACGCAAGCGGCAACACCATACCCGACGCAAAAAGATTGCACAATCACGCCTGATTTGTGCACCGCTGCATACTAATTCGTTACTTTTTGATGCGTTTTGATTACGTTTTTGCATTAAAAGTCAAAATATCAATAAAGAATGTTGCTGATTAAACAAAAATGATGTAACTTTGCACGAACATTCATAAAACGACAAACGTATGAAACATCAGTTGAGAAGCGCGGTGTGCACGGAAGGCAGGCGCATGGCCGGAGCAAGGGCCCTGTGGGTAGCGTCGGGCATGAAGCAAGAGCAGTTCGGCAAACCCATAATTGCCATTGTCAACTCCTTCACCCAGTTTGTACCGGGACATACCCACCTGCACGACATCGGACAGATAGTAAAAGCCGAAATAGAAAGCATGGGATGCTACGCCGCCGAGTTCAACACAATAGCCATCGACGACGGAATAGCCATGGGGCACGACGGCATGTTGTACTCGCTGCCCTCGCGCGACATCATCGCCGACTCCGTGGAATACATGGTAAACGCCCACAAGGCGGACGCGATGATTTGCATATCCAACTGCGACAAGGTTACGCCGGGTATGCTAATGGCCTCCATGAGGCTCAACATACCTACTGTGTTTTGCAGCGGCGGGCCTATGGAGGCCGGACGCTGGCGCGGCGAAAACGCCGACCTCATCACCGCAATGGTGAAAGGTGCCGACCAAAGCGTGAGCGACGACGACGTGAACGAACTGGAACAGTGCGCCTGCCCGGGATGCGGATGCTGCTCGGGTATGTTCACCGCCAACTCGATGAACTCTCTGACCGAAGCCATCGGACTGGCATTGCCGGGCAACGGCACCATACTTGCCACGCACGAAAACCGCATCAGGCTGTTCAAGGACGCAGCGCGTCAAATCGTGGAAAACGCCTTCAAATATTACGAAGACGGCGACGAGAGCGTTCTGCCGCGCAACATCGCCACGCGCGCGGCCTTCCTCAACGCCATGACGCTTGACATAGCAATGGGCGGAAGCACGAACACCGTGCTCCACCTGCTCGCCGTAGCACAGGAGGCTGGTGCCGATTTCCGCATGAAAGACATCGACACGCTTAGCCGCAAGGTGCCCTGCCTGTGCAAGCTCGCACCCAACACGCAGCAGTACAGCGTGCAGGAATGCAACCGCGCGGGCGGCATATTCGGCATAATGAACGAACTGGCAAAGGGCGGACTAATAGCTCTCGACGCAATGCGGGTGGACGGCAAGACCATCGGCGAGCAACTGAAAAAATACGACATAACCGGCACGACGGTTGACCCGGAGGCCGACCGCATATACCAAAGCGCCCCGGGACGCAGGTTCTCCACACAGATGGGCTCGCAAAACGAACGCTGGGGCACGCTTGACACAGACCGTGCCAACGGTTGCATACGCGACATTGCGCACGCATACACCAAAGACGGCGGACTGGCCGTGCTCTACGGCAACATCGCACAAGACGGATGCGTGGTGAAGACGGCCGGCGTAGACCCGTCAATCTGGAAGTTCCGCGGCCCGGCAAAAGTGTTCGACTCGCAGGAAGACGCCTGCGACGGCATACTCGGAGGCAAAGTAAAGAGCGGCGACTGCGTAGTAATAACCCACGAAGGGCCAAAAGGCGGCCCGGGAATGCAGGAGATGCTCTACCCAACCTCTTATATAAAGAGTATGCACCTCGGCACGGAATGCGCCCTAATCACCGACGGACGCTTCAGCGGAGGCACCTCCGGGCTAAGCATCGGACACATTTCTCCCGAAGCTGCGGCCGGTGGAAACATTGGTAAAATCATCGACGGGGACATCATCGAGATAGACATCCCCAACCGTTCCATCAACGTCTACCTTACAGAAGACGAGCTGTCGGCACGCCCGCAGCGGCCTCTCACACGTCAACGCACCGTGAGCAAGGCTCTAAGGGCTTACGCCCAAAGTGTCAGCTCGGCCGACAAAGGCGGCGTAAGGATGATTGAATGAAGAATATAAAACAAAAATTTGACATGCCAAAAGAAACAATAACAGGAGCAGAAGCACTTATGAGGGCGTTGAAAGCCGAAGGGGTGGAGACCATATTCGGCTATCCGGGCGGAGCTATCATGCCCGTATTCGACTCCCTCTACGACTATACACGCGGCGAGAAAAAGGCTTTCGACCACATACTTGTGCGCCATGAGCAGTCTGCCGCGCACGCAGCTGAAGGATATGCAAGGGTAAGCGGTAAGGTTGGAGTGTGCCTCGTGACCAGCGGTCCGGGAGTAACCAATACGCTGACAGGCATCGCCGACGCCATGATGGACTCTACTCCAATCGTCGTCATTGCCGGACAAGTGGGAGTTTCGTCACTCGGAACGGACGCGTTCCAGGAAGTTGACCTCGTCGGAGTTGCCCAACCTATAAGCAAATGGAGCTACCAGATAAGGCGTGCGGAAGACATCGCATGGGCGGTAAGCCGTGCTTTCTACATTGCAAGGTCAGGACGTCCCGGCCCGGTAGTGCTCGACTTTCCGAAAAACGCACAGACAAGCACCACTGAATACAAACCCTGCCACGTTGACTTCGTGCGCAGCTACATTGCGTATCCGGCACTTAACGACGACGCTGTACGGCAAGCCGCAGAGTTAATCAACGCCGCCAAGAAGCCGATGGCACTCGTCGGACAAGGCGTTGAGCTTGGAAACGCACAAGAAGAACTGGCCGAATTTCTTGAAAAAGCCGACATTCCGGCCGCCAGGACATTGCTCGGACTATCGGCATTGCCGTCAAACCATCCGCTGAATGTCGGCATGTTGGGTATGCACGGCAACTATGCACCCAATATGAAAGAACTGGAGTGCGACGTACTCATCGCCATCGGTATGCGTTTCAGCGAAAGGGTTACCGGCGAATTGTCGGGTTACGCCAAGCAGGCGAAGATTATCCACCTTGACATAGATAAGGCAGAAATAGACAAAAACGTGAAAACCGACGTGGCAGTGATTGCAGACTGCAAGGTTTCACTGCCCGCAATAACACGCCTTTTGGACAAAAACAACCACAAGGAATGGATTGACAGCTTCAAGCCTTTACACGAAATAGAATATGAAAAGGTAATACGTCCGGCCATACACCCCACCGAAGGGCCGCTGCTTATGGGCGAAGTGGTCAACGCCGTGGCCGAAGCTACCAGTGGAGAAGCAATACTCGTCAACGACGTTGGCCTTAACCAGATGTTCTCATGCCGTTACTTCAAGCTTAACAGGAAGCGTTCCATAGCCAGCAGCGGCGGCCTCGGCACCATGGGTTACGGCCTCCCGGCCGCCATCGGAGCTACTTTCGGGGCGCCGGGACGCACCGTCTGCATGTTCACCGGCGACGGAGGACTGCAAATGAGCTTGCAGGAACTGGGCACAATCATGGAGAACCAATGCCCAGTGAAGATTATTTTAATGAACAACAACTATCTCGGCAACGTACGGCAATGGCAAGACATGTTCTTCGACAGGCGCCGTTCGTTCACACATATGGAAAATCCTGAATACGGAAAGATATGTTCGGCTTACAAAATACAGTACTCTCTCGTGCAAGACCGTGGCGAACTAAAAGCCGAAATAGAAAAGATGCTCGCGTCTGACGGCCCTTATCTCTTGGAGTGTGCCGTCAAAGAAGAAGAGAATGTGCTGCCGATGATACCGCCGGGAAAATCCATCAGTGGAATGCTTTTAGAGCTATAAACAACGAAAAGACAATGGAAACAACGGAAAAAAAGTTATACACGCTGTTGGTCTACTCTGAAAACATAGCCGGAATACTCAACCAAATCACGGCCGTTTTCACCCGCCGCCAGGTCAACATCGAAAGTCTGAACGTGTCGGCGTCGAGCATCGAGGGCGTACACAAGTACACTATAACCGCCTGGAGCGACGAAGACCAGATTATAAAAATAACAAAACAGATAGAGAAAAAGATTGACGTAATCAAGGCCGACTATTATACAGACGACCAGCTCTTCATCCGCGAGGAGGGACTTTACAAGCTTTCTACACCCGAAGTGCTTGAGAACCCTGACATATCGCGCACCATCCGCAAGGCTAACGCGCGCATAGTAGAGGTAAACCCGACGTTCTGCAGCGTGATGCTTAGCGGCATGACGGAAGAAATAACCGGTCTTTACTACGCCCTGGCAAAGTTCAACTGCGTACTGCAATACACCCGTAGCGGGCGCATTGCCATAACACGCAGCACCGTTGAGGAGGTTAGCGACTTTCTTGAAAAACAGGAACAAAACAGACGGAAATGATGCTTGACAAGACAGGACGATACGAGTTCATGGCGGAGCCTTTTCATTGCGACTTCTCCAAAAGGCTTTTCATGGGCCATCTGGGCAACCATCTGCTCAACGCGGCCGACTTCCACGCCAGCCATCGTGGCTTCGGCATGACGCAGCTCAACCCTGAACACAAGACGTGGGTGCTCTCGAGGCTGGCCATTGAGATGGAGACGATGCCTGGGGAATACGCCAAGTTCAGCGTGGAAACGTGGATAGAAAGCGCCATGAAGTATTTTACCAACCGCAACTTCCGCATCGCCGACGCCGCTGACGACAGCAAGACATACGGCTACGGGCGCAGCATATGGGCTCTGATTGACACTGATACGCGCCAACCTCAGAACATCCTTGACATCGGTGAAGGCGAAGTGGCAAGATACGTCAACGCCGACAAGGCCTGCCCCATAGCCCCATTGTCGCGCGTAAAGATGGGAAAGGACGCACGGCTTGCCGCAACCATCGACACGCATTACAGCGACGTGGATGTGAACGGCCACATAAACAGCGTGAAATACATAGAGCATGTGCTCAACCTGTTCAGCGTTGACTGGTACAAAAGCCACGCCATACGCCGCTTCGACATAGCTTATGTGGCCGAAAGCCATTACGGCGACAAGCTCTGCTTTTACATGGAAGAGGCCGGCGAAGGCGCTTTCTGTGTGCGCATAACCAAGAAGCAGAACGGCGGAGACGGCGAGACGGAAGTGTGCCGCTGCAAAGTGACGTTCGTAAGAAAGTAGAAACAGGCGGCACCAGGCCACAAGGCATACTATAAACGACAATACATTAACAACCCGAACGCCGCGCCTCAACGGGGCGGCTTCAATAAAAACATTAACGACATGGCAGAAATGAATTTCGGTGGCGTAATCGAGACGGTAGTCACCAGCAAAGAGTTTTCATTGGAAAAGGCGCGTGAAGTGCTCAAGAACGAGACCATCGCCGTACTCGGCTACGGCATCCAAGGCCCCGGCCAGGCGTGCAACCTGCGCGACAACGGCTTCAACGTAATCGTAGGCCAGCGCGAAGGCAAGACATACGACAAGGCCGTGGCCGACGGATGGGTGCCCGGCAAGACGCTGTTCTCAATCGAAGAGGCGGCCGAGAAAGGCACAATAGTGTGCATGTTGCTGTCTGACGCCGGCCAAATATCAGTCTGGCCGAAGGTAAAACCATACCTCACAAAGGGCAAGGCACTGTATTACTCGCACGGCTTCGCTATCAACTGGAGCGAACGCACGGGCGTCGTGCCGCCTGAAGACGTGGATGTAATCATGGTGGCACCCAAGGGTTCGGGCACGTCTCTCCGTACAATGTTCTGCGAGGGACGCGGTCTCAACTGCTCATATGCCGTCTACCAGGACGCTACGGGCCGCGCCGAGGAGCGCACAATAGCCTTCGGCATTGGCATCGGAGCAGGCTACCTGTTCAAGACAACATTCGAACGCGAGGCCACAAGCGACCTTACCGGCGAGCGCGGCTCACTCATGGGAGCCATCGAGGGACTGCTCGAAGCGCAGTACCAGGTGCTCCGCGAGCACGGCCATTCGCCATCGGAGGCGTTCAACGAGACCGTAGAGGAGCTTACGCAGAGCCTCGGTCCGCTCTTCGGCGAAAAGGGAATGGACTGGATGTATGCCAACTGCTCCACCACGGCGCAGCGCGGCGCGCTCGACTGGGCACCGCGTTTCCGCGACGCCATAAAGCCCGTCATGGAGTGGCTTTACCTCTCGGTAAAGAGCGGCAACGAAGCGCAAATATCAATAGACAGCAACTCGAAGCCCGACTACCGCGAGAAGCTGAACGAGGAACTGCGCCAGATGCGCGAGAGCGAGATGTGGCAGGCCGGCGCGACGGTGCGCAAGCTGCGTCCTGAAAACAACTGATTTCACACATAGCTTAACACTTGCCGAAGGGTGCGGGGCGGCTACGCTCCGCGCCCTTTTTTGTATGCCACGCAGCAAAAGGCGGCAAAACGCATTGCGAAAGGTGGCCTTTCACCGTGCAAAAGGCGGCCTTTTGCAGTGCGATTAACGGCCTTTTGCAAAGCCGTATGCAACTAATTGAAACACAGCACGTTGTGAATTAATCAAAAATAGGACACTGAAAAGGATAATTTTGGCAAAAAACACATTCTTGTTTTTTGAACAAACAGGCAATAAGAGTATCTTTGCAGTTGATGAAAAGGCTCATACTCATACTTGCAATAATGGCATCTTACGGCGCGGCTTGCGCCCAAGAGTTGCGCGGCGGCACCATACCGGCAGACAGCTCGGCCGTTACCGCCGACGCCCCGGAGCAGCAGATAATCGGCGGAGCCGACGCTCCCACGCACATATACACCTACGGCGGCTACCGCGGCGAGCCGGTGCAAGCGGCCGACTCGCTCCATCTGCCCGTGCTCGACAGCTTCGGGCGGACATACATCAACATGTACCCGTACAGCTGGTACGGCATGTCAGACTGGCAGTTGCATAAGGGTCTCAACCTAAATCTCGGCGCGTCGGTGTTCGCCTCGTTCGGCGACAGCCCGTGGAAAGGCGTCGGCTTCACGCAAAGCATGGCCGCGATGTACGCCGTGCCGCTCACAGGCAAGCTCTCGCTGGCCGTAGGCGGCTACATCGACAACATCTATTGGTCGCGCGACGCATACCATGACGCAGGCCTGAACGCCGTGCTCGGCTACAAGTTCGACGAGCACTGGGAGGGCTACCTGTTCGGACAGAAGTCGCTCGTCACCACCCGTATGCCCCTGCCACTTTACGACATGGGCAACATAGGCGACCGCATCGGGGCCGCCGTAAGGTACAACTTCAACCCACGTTTCAGCATACAGGTAAGCGTAACGGCGGAAAAGAGAAAGTGAGATAGAATTAAGAATTAAGAGTTAAGAATTAAGAAAATATGCCTTGAACGCAGCAACAATGGTGATTTTCTTAATTCTTAACTCTTAATTCTTAATTACTTCCAGTACAGCCTCAGACTGTTAGTCACCACGCTGACGCTCGAAAAGGCCATCAGCGCGCTCGCCAGCATGGGCGAAATCTGCCAATCAAGGCCGAAAGCGTAAGGCAGTCCGGCGGCCAACGGTATGCAGACGACGTTGTAGATGAACGCCCAGAAGAGGTTTTGCTTAATCATCCCCACCGTTGCACGCGACAACCTGATTGCGTCGGGCAGCCTGCGGAGGTCTGTCCCCATGAGAGTTACCTGCGCAACGTCCATCGCCACGTCAGTGCCTTTACCCATGGCGATGCTCACATCGGCCGCAGCCAGAGCCTGCGTGTCGTTTATTCCGTCGCCAACCATGGCTACATGGCGGCCTTCGGCTTGCAGGCGGCGCACCATGTCCTCCTTGTCCTGCGGCATTACCTTGCTTCTGTAATGCCTTATCCCGGCCTTCTCGGCCCAGTAACGGGCGGCCTCGTCCTTGTCGCCGCTCATCATGTACACCTCAACCCCTTCCTCCTGCAAGGCCTGCATGGCCTCGCGTGCGTAAGGCTTCAGCGTCTCGCGCTCCTCGAGAGCCAGCGAGTCGGCCTTCGTAAAGTCAACATCCTTGTTGGGAATAGTCAGCGTTCCCGTCTTGTCGATGACGAGCGCGTCAACGCGGCGCATCTCTTCAAGAGCCGTAGCGTCCTTAATTAATATGTTATTCTTGGCCGCACGGCCTATGCCTACCATCAGGGCGGTAGGCGTGGCGAGGCCGAGTGCGCACGGGCAAGCGATTACCAGCACCGACACAGCCGACATCACTGCGTGGGGCAGCTGCTCCGTGCCGCCTATGGCGTACCACAACACGAACGTAAGCAGCGACAAGCCGAGCACCACGGGGACAAAGACCAGCGCGATTTTGTCCACCACTCGCTGCACGGGAGCCTTGCTTCCCTGTGCCTCCTGCACGGTCTTTATCATGCGCGCGAGCATCGTGCCCGCCCCCACTTCTTCCGCGCGGAAGCGCAGGGTGCCGCTCTTCACTATCGTACCGGCGAACACCTTGCCGCCTGCCGACTTCCTTACGGGCACCGGCTCGCCCGTTATCATGCTCTCGTCAATGTACGCCTCGCCCCCGGTAGCCGTGCCGTCAACGGGCACTTTGTCGCCCGGGCGCACCTCGATGACGTCTCCTTTCTCAAGAGTTGATATTGGAACGTCCACCGTTTCGCTGCCGCTCACCAGGCGCGCCGTCTTCGGCTGCAATCCCATCAGCGAGCGTATGGCCGCCGCCGTGCCGTGCTTGGCGCGCTCCTCGAGCACCCGTCCCGTAAGCACAAACGTTACAATCATTACCGATGCGTCGTAATACGTATGATTGTCAAGCCCCCGTGAAGCCCAAAAACCGTCGCCCCAGAACGTGTTGAACACGCTGAACGCGAACGACACCGCCGTGCTCATGGCTACCAGCGTGTCCATGTTGGCCGTGCCGTGCACCGTCTGCCGCCACGCGCTCGTATAGAAGCGGCGGCCGCAATAGACCAGGTTCAGCGCGGCGAGCAGCATCATCACTTGGTTGGCCGCATCCTTGTTGCCGACGTTCAGCCAACCCATCGACACGCACATCACGAGCGCCGCCAGCACCCACGATGCCGCAGCCTGCCTCTTCAGGCGGCTGAAGGCCGTGCGCTCTATTGCCTCCAACGATTCGCCTTCGTCTATTACAAGGTCGTAACCGGCCTTCCGTATCTCCTCCTTCATCGCCTGCGGCGACGTTATCTGCGGGTCATACTCCACCAGGGCGGTGCGCGCGGCAAAGTTGACGCTGGCCTTCGCCACGCCGTCCATCTGCCCCAGCCGCCTCTCAACGTTGGCCGCGCATCCGGCGCAGGCCATGCCCGTTACGGCTATTGTCTTCTTTTCCATAATTATATAGTCATGTTAAAAATGCTCTTGTGGCACAAACAAGTATGCCAAACATCGTCTGCAAAAGTAGTGCAAAGGTAATGCAACCGTGTTGCAAAACCAAACAAACGGGCGGAAATGCTGAAAAATTGTAAGCCGATTTATATCCCCTTGACTTTCAGCACGTTACGCACCGCCTTGCGAAAGGCCGTGTTTCGCGTTGCGAAAGACGGCTTTTGAGGCTGCCAAAGACGGCCTTTCACAAGGCCAAAGGCCGTCTTTGGCAAACCCGGAGGCCGTCTCCGCTTTTCGTGCAAAACGTGTTACGGACTGTAATCAATCGTGCGTTGTTTGTTAATAAACCGTAACAAACTTTTGTGTTTGCGTTTTTTTTTGCTTATATTTGCGGTTGAAACACAACGCAACGTACCATGTACACGCACACGACAGACCACACACCATGCTCCGCCCTGCGGCTTGCCGGCGTGGCTGCGGCATTGCGCAGCCACGCCGCAGGCGCAAATCCGCGCTGTGGCGCGCCGTCAGGGGCTTCCCGTTTTACCCCCTCCCACAAGTAGCATTTAAGCCCTTACAGAGGCTTTTACACACGCCTGCGGCTGCGTTCCTGCGCCTCGGGCACAAGTTCAAGACCACCTTTCTTGCCATGTCCGCAGCCGCCTGCACCGCCGTTCCGGCGCAGGCCGCCACGCCATTGCCGCCCGACAGCGCGGCCACGCGCGGCTGGTACCTGGGCGTGGAGGGCGGTGTGCCCTTCGCGGTGGGCACGTTCTCGTCGTTCGCCGGGGGCAGGACATACGCCGGATGGCAGGCAGGCGTGTCCGCGGGCTACGCCTTCGGCCGCACCGTCTCGCTTGAGGCGCAGGCCTCGTTGGGCCGTCCCGCGCTCGCGGCGAGGCGCTGCTGCACCGAGAGCGGCTACTGGCTGGGCTCTGACGGGCGGCGTTACTACGCCCCCGCAAGCGGCATGGAGGGCTGGGACTACCGCTCGCTGGAGAGCCGCGCCACGGTGCAAAGCTACGGCATCCAGCTCAACCTGAACGTCCTTCCGCTGCTCGGCGCGGGCCGCCAAGGCCGCTGGCGGCTGGAAATATCGCCGCGCGTGGCCGCCGTCGGGACAAAAGCCCGGCTCTACGAAAGGGCGACCGGCAGGCGGGTGAAGGGCCTTCCGGCGCGCTGGCACATGGGAGCCGGCTTCCGCCTGCAAGGCTCCTGCGCCGTGGCTGGCCGCCTGCGGCTGGGCGTGTACACCGGCATGACGTTCCTCACGGGCAAGGGGCTCGACGGCATCCCGCGCCACGCGCACTCGTCCAACTACCTTTGGGAGAGCGGCGTGCGCCTGTCTTTCCACTTCGGAAAGGCCAAGCCGGAGGCCACACAGCCTGCATACGTACCGCCTGCCGTACCTGTGCAGCCCGAGCCCCAGCCCCAACCGGCTGAAGAAAAGCCCGCCCCCGTAATTGCGGAGCAGCCCAAGCAAGAGCCTGCTACCCCCAAGGCGGAGCAAAAGCAGGCCACATTCCCCACGATATACTTCGACTTCAACTCTTCGGCCGTGCGCCCCTCGGAGCGCGGCAAGGCAGAGGCCATGGCAAGCATGATGGCCTCCGACCCAGCCATGCGCGTGCGCCTGACGGGCTGGTGCGACCGCAGGGGCGGCGTTCCGGTGAACCAGCGCGTGTCGCTGCGCCGCGCGGAGGCGGTGAAACGCCTGCTGGTGAGCCTCGGCATCGACGCGGAGCGCATAGAGACGGACGGCAAGGGGACTGACCACACGCAGCCCGAGGCGGCCAAGGCGCGCCGCGTAGAGACGGTAAACATAGAGGAGGTAGAGCCATGAAACACCTTATTGAATATATGAAAGCCGCCCTGGCGGCACTCGTATTGTGCCTAGCCCTGGCGTCATGCACCGACGAGGCGCACGACGGAGGCCGCGGCCTGGCCGTGGAACTCGACCTGTCGGCCTGCCCGGAGGCAGAAATAGGCGAAGTGACGGTAAGCATAACGGCCGACGACGGGTCGTACAGTACAAGCCGGACGTTCTTCGGCCCGAAGGCCTTGGCGGCCACGCTGTTCGGCGTTCCGCCGGGATGCTACACCGTAAAGGCCGCCACCCCAAGCGGCCCGGGCGGCAAGGCGCGCACCTGCGTAGACGCGGACGGCATACGCCGGGTCGTAATACCCATGACCTATGGCGGCGCAGAGTAGCCCCTGCTGCGGCTCGCCGTGACGCTGCCCGGCACCGACATGCCGCCGTATGACGGCAA
>ENA-OPIO01000440-OPIO01000440.1-human-gut-metagenome-genome-assembly--contig:-NODE-440-length-14062-cov-3.186193_pt1 | contig 14062 bp, 11 predicted proteins | sample MGYA00241395_ERZ501636 | MGnify/ENA primary metagenome ERZ501636 (study PRJEB25962, sample SAMEA2042198) | human gut metagenome | biome: human gut; feature: human-associated habitat; material: faeces... | reverse complement strand
GGACAGCCTGGTTCCCGCCTCGAAAATCTCCGATATGGCGACCGGTTGGATATGCGGACAGACCGCCAGAGATTTCGTTGCCACCAAGACCGGGAGGGGCGGTACGATGAAGATACAGGAGAGCGAAGAGTTCAAAACCACCAAGTTCTTCTGCAAGACCGACTTCGACATGGCAGAAATCAAGAAAGAGGAAGCCGGGTATGTACCACTACCGAAATTTTATACTTTCAAGTCTAAGGAAGAACGGGAACGCATCCTGTACAAGAACTTCGTGCAGGTAGGGCAAGAGGTGAAAGAAATGATTGAAGACGTGGTAAACAAAAAGAACGCCCGATAAAAATATGGAATTTCCGTATGGATACGAATTAACTAAAAACTATAAATATGGCAACAGTAAAAATCAAATTCCGCCCATCGTCGGTGGCAGGCAAAGAAGGAACGCTCTACTATCAGATTATACACAACCGAATAGTACGGCAAGTAACTACGGGATACCACATATTCCCAAGAGAATGGTACAACGGCAAGTTGGCTTTCCCTGTGCAAGGTGAACAGACAGAGCGGAGCCGCTATCTCGCCACATTGGAAAGCCGGCTACAAAAAGAAACAGACAGGCTGGCAGCCATCATAAAGCGGTTGGACCAGTCTGGAAACGCATATACATCCGAACAGGTAGTAGATGCCTTTCTGGCATCGGACGATGATGAAAACCATCTGTGCGTATTTGTCCGGGCAACGGCAAAGCTGCTAAAGCGTATCGGGAAAGCACGCTTGTCGGAAACTTATACTTCTTCCATGAACAGCTTTATGCGTTTCCGTGGAGACAAAGGTGACATACGTTTTGATGAAATGACATCGGACATGATGATGGAATATGAAGCCTATTTGAAAGAACAGGGCTTGGTGCCGAACACCACGTCTTTTTATATGCGCAACCTCCGTGCGATTTACAACCGTGCCGTGGAAAAAGGACTGACAGACGATCATGGTCCGTTCAAGCATGTCTATACAGGCATTGACAAGACCGTCAAACGCGCCGTATCATCCAAGGTCATTAAGGAAATCAAAGAATTGGACTTATCATTGAACGCCTCGCTGGCACAGGCACGCGACCTTTTCATGTTCAGTTTCTATACAAGGGGAATGTCTTTCATAGATATGGCTTTCCTGAAGAAGAAAGACCTGCAAAACGGAGTCTTGGTATATAGGAGGCAAAAAACCGACCAGCAGTTGTTCATTAAATGGGAAAAGCCCATGCAGGACATAGTGAACCGGTACTCAAATCCGGACTCCCCCTACCTGTTACCCATCATAACACTGCCAGGCTGTGACGAGCGGAAGCAATACCTGAATGCCATCCACCTGATGAACGCCCACCTGAAAGCAATCGGGGAAAAAGTGAAATCACCGGTCCGGTTGACATCCTACGTCGCGAGGCACGGTTGGGCCAGTATAGCCAAAAGCCGGAATGTGCCCCTCTCGGTAATCAGCGAAGCCATGGGACATGATTCGGAAAGCACCACACGCATCTATCTGGCTTCGCTTGATTCCTCTGTGGTGGACAATGCGAACAACAAAGTGATTTATTCTGTCTAAAAGGAATCACCCTCCGGCATGACAAAAGCCGACAACAGCAAATAGCATACCTGACAAGTATGCAATTTATTTTAGAACTATCGTTACACATCTTGGGTAAGCATCTGCAACTTGGATGTGCAGGACATTATTGCCTTTCAAAATCGAAAGCCTTTTATTTTTGACGCCATGTCATTTTCTTGAAAAGGGATAATACATTCTTGAGGCTATAAAACACTAAAATAACTCCATAAGCGCAAAACTCCAGTCAGAATATCCATTTTACACTGGCATTTTTGTTTTGCAAATATTCCTATCTCTCTTTAAGAGATGGCTTTACAACGTGCAAAGGTAAGAAAAAAACAATAAAACCAACTATATGATAAAGAAAAATCATACAAAAACACATGCTTTTATTGGACATGTTTTGGTAGGAAAGATAGTTTGTTAAGCAAACTTCAATGAATACAATTAGTAAAATGCAATAAATCAGAGATTTATTATTCTCTTTCATCTCTTAAAGAGAGATGTACCATAAACAGACAAAATTAAACAAAAAACACCAGAGATTTGGATGTAGGAAAAGAGAACAGAGTAATATTCAACTGAATAAGATATGGTGGAACAGAGAAAGAAAGTTGGGCAAACTTCATCATCTCTTGGTAAGAGATGTTGGACGGGTGCAAAGATACACAAAAATGAAAACAAAGCAGTAAGAAGAGGCAAAAAAGATGTTTCCGAAACATATTTTTTAATAAGCCCTGTTTGGATTTATCAAACATTTGTTGAGCAAATATAGAACCTTTGGAGCTGTTACAGCCTTTTTTCTGTCTGTTACACACTCTCAAATATGCCTAAACATCTCTTACCAAGAGATGTACTATTCCAAACATCCATTTTGCTTGGGGTATTATGACTGAGGAATAAAGTCCTCATAGGTAAAAAGATGAAAGAGGAGGAAACAGGCGAAATGCCTGAACTTTTTTGTGGAATGCGTGTAACTTCAAGTTTTTCAATAAGATACAAAAACTTGAAGGATTAGAAGGTTTTGTCTTTACCCTAAACAGAGGACATTATGAACGATAATGACATCAATTGGTTTGTGATGCGTGACCTGACCCGATACCATTCTAAACTGCCGGCTTATCAGATGCTTGACAACCTAAAAATAGAAAATTATACGCCAAAGGTTCAAAAGATATTCATCAAGAACGGGAAACAGGAGTGCAGGGAAGTCCCTTTTATCCACGATTTGCTTTTTGTGCATGACAGCCGATTGCACATAGACCCGATTGTAGAAAAAGTAAATACCCTTCAGTACAGGTACTTGAAAGGCCGGATACCAATGATAGTGAGGGACAAAGACATGGAAAAATTCAAGAATGCAGTGGAATCCTCTTTTGCTCCACAATTTTATCTGCCCCAAGACATCACTCCGGATATGCGAAAGCGGAAAATACGCATCATAGGCGGAGCGCTTGACGGATATGAAGGAACATTGGTGACGGTGAGAGGTTCAAAAGTGAAAAGGATTTTAGTAGAACTGCCAACCTTGTTGGCGGCAGCCGTAGAAGTGAATCCGGAATATATCCAGTTACTATAAATTAACATTATATATAAAATTAAACTAATAAGCAGGTATCAATTACATCAACACATCCAAAGAAAAATTTAAAGCAATGAAAAAATATACCTTAGTTTTATGCTCCTTGATTTTATCCATAATGAGTGCAGGAGTATTGAGTTCTTGTGGCACATCAAAGGATGTGGTCTATTTCCAAGATCTTAAGCCCGGAGAGAGTGAGATAACCATACCAGAAGTGCAAGCCATCACTGTGCAACCTGAAGACAAGATTTCCATCATCGTGAATAGTCGTGACCCACAGTTGACAGATTTGTTTAATCTGCCAATAGTTTCCAGACAGTTAGGACAATCTCTACGAACAAGCTCCTCTAATGCCTCAAACTCTGGTATTTCTGGCTACACCGTAGACGCAAAAGGTTATATAGATTTTCCCGTATTAGGCAAAATACAAGTAGCAGGCATGAAGCGTGAGGAAATTGCCGAACACATTAAAAACGAGTTAATGACTAAGAATTTGGTGAAAGATCCTGTGGTGACCGTGGAGTTTATGAACCTTTGCGTATCCGTGATGGGCGAGGTGAACAACCCAGGACGTTTCGCAATCGACCGCGACAGGTTGACCATCCTTGACGCACTGAGCATGGCGGGCGACCTGACCATTTACGGCAACCGCCAGAAGGGGCTGGTACTGCGTCAAGAGAACGGGCAGCAACGGGTCTATGGTGTCAACCTCACTTCGGGTGAACACGTATATACCTCCCCCGCCTATTACTTGCAACAGAACGATGTTGTCTATGTGGAACCAAACAGCGTGAGGTCTCGCCAGTCCACGGTGAACGGCAATAATGTGCGGTCAACCTCGTTTTGGATTTCGCTTGCTTCGTTGCTGACCTCTATCGGCATTCTGATATTTAACTAATGTAGAACACTTTAACCTTTTTCATATTCATAAAATGGCCGATAATAAAACGACTGAACTATTCTTACAGGAATTGCAAAGTTCTGGCAATTCCTTGAGTATCAAAGAACTGGCATACCTTTGTTTGGGCAAGTGGCGCTGGTTCGCCGTATCTCTGTTGGTGACGATAGGATTTGCCGTATGCTACATCCTGTGTACACCGCCCGTATATACCCGTTCCGCCTCCCTGTTGATTAAGGAGGACAGCAAGGGACAATCGGTATCGAGCGACGTGTCGTCCATGTTTGCAGACATGGGGATTGCCAACTCGAACACCAACGTGAACAATGAATTGATTGCTCTCCAGTCACCCGCCATCATCTATGAGGTGGTCAACCGGCTGGACCTGGATGTGGACTATAAGGTGAAAGGCACGTTCCACGAGGAAACGCTTTACGGATCGTCGCTTCCGGTGAAAGCCGTGTTCGCACCGGGATGGGCAGACAACGCCACGCTGGACTTCACCCTGCATCTGATGCAAGGAGGAAAGGTGGAGCTTGACAACTTGCATACGGAAGACAAGGGCGTAGATTTACCCAGCAAGGTGGAAGGACGGCTGAACGACACCATCGCCACCCCGTTGGGCAAAATCATCATCGAGCCTACACCACATTACTCGGCGAAGCAGGAGTATCCTGCCATCCGCGTTTCGCGCAACAGCCTTTATGCTGCCGCTGACCATTGCAAGGGGAGCTTCAGCGCAGCATTACAGTCGGAAGACGCTACGGTGATTGACCTGACCTATCAGGATGTATCCATCCAGCGTGCGGAGGACGTGCTGAACACCATCATCGCCGTCTATAACGAGAACTGGGTGAAAGACCGCAACCAGATAACGGTGAGTACCTCGCAGTTCATCAACGAACGCTTAGGTGTAATCGAACGAGAATTGGGGGACGTGGACGAGGACATCTCTTCTTTCAAGAGCGAGCACCTGCTACCCGACGTGGAAGCCGCCTCGAACCTGTATATGAGCCAGTCGCAGGAAACGGGTAACCGGATACTAACTCTGAACACCCAGCTCTCGATGGCACGCTATGTGCGTAACCACCTGACATCCACAACCAATAAGAACCAGTTGTTGCCCGCCAATTCGGGCATCGACAGTCCCGGCATCGAACAGCAGATTTCGGAATACAACACCCGCCAATTGCAGCGCAACAACCTCGTGTCTAACAGTAGTGAGGAGAACCCCCTGGTGGCGGACATGGACAAACAGCTTGCGCAGATGCGTAATGCCATAGTTGTGTCCATCGACAACCTGATAGCCTCCATCAGCACGCAGATTGCCAGCCTGCAGCGTGACGAAAGGCGTACTACCGCCCAAATCGCCGCCAATCCAAATCAAAGCAAATACCTTCAGGCGGTAGGCAGACAGCAGAAAGTGAAAGAGTCGCTGTACCTCTTCCTGCTCCAGAAGCGTGAGGAAAACGAGCTTTCGCAGGCGTTCACGGCATACAACACCCGCCTGCTTTCCCCACCGACGGGGAATTTTATACCTCTCGCCCCCAAACGGAAAAACATACTTACCATCGCCATAGTGTTAGGACTGATTATTCCGGTGGTGATCATCCTGCTGAGGGAGAACCTGAACTCCACTGTACGCGGACGTAAAGACCTGGAAAAACTTACTATCCCGTTCATCGGCGAAATCCCTCTCTATGCGAAACGGAGGGAAAGGGAAACGGCACTCGGACGCATCCTTTCCAAGTTTACGAAGAAGAAACAAACGGAGGAAAGGCATACCGTGGTGGTGGAAAGCGGCAAACGTGACGTGATGAATGAAGCATTCCGCGTGCTTCGCACCAACCTGGAGTTCATGGCCGGTAAGGATAAAGCGGCAAACGTCATCCTGCTGACCTCGTTCAATCCCGGTAGCGGAAAGACCTTCCTGACCATGAACATCGCTGTCAGTCTGGCGTTGAAGGGCAAGGATGTGCTGGTGATAGACGGCGACCTGCGCAAGGCGTCAACTTCGGCATACGTCGGTTCTCCCAAACAGGGACTGAGCGATTACTTGTCGGGAAGCGTGGACAAGATTGAAAATCTCATCACCGCCTATCCAGACTATGCCGGTCTGCACATTCTGCCGGTGGGCACCATTCCGCCCAACCCCACCGAACTGCTGTATGCGGAACGGTTCAAGACGCTGATAGCAGAGATGCGTAGCCGCTACGACTATGTGTTCATCGACTGCCCTCCAATCGACATCATGGCAGACACGCAGATTATCGAGCAATATGCCGACCGCACTGTCTTTGTGGTACGTGCGGGTCTGTTGGAACGCAGCATGTTGCCTGAACTGGAGCGTATCTACAAGCAAAAGAAATACAAGAATATGGCACTCATTCTCAATGGAACAGAGGGCGGAAGCGGCAGGTACGGGTACAAGTATGGCTATAAATACGGGTACAAGTACGGCTACCATTACGGATATAACGGTAAATAGAAGTCCTTCTCCAACTCTCCCCGTAGGGAGAGAACTTGGTAGCAAACTTCGCATTCTTTGTTTCCTTTCCTCATGTAGAGGGTTAGAGAGAAGCTGATATGTTATTATTCCGAAAAAAACAGACGTTAGCGGAAAGCGGATTCTTTCACGGTTTTGTGGACTGGCACAGTCACATCCTGCCCGATGTGGACGATGGGGTGCAAGCCATAGAAGAAGCCCTGCAAATACTGGCTGAATACGAGCGGCTTGGCGTAAAGGAAGTGTGGCTCACACCGCATATCATGGAGGATATACCCAACACAACGGTTCTTCTGCGTGAACGCTTCGCCGGATTGCAAGCGGCATACCAAGGGAACGTTATCCTACACCTTGCCGCCGAGAACATGCTGGATAACCTGTTCGAAGAACGTCTGGCTAAGAACGACCTTCTGCCTATCGGCAACACAGGCGACCACCTTTTGGTTGAAACAAGTTATTTCAATCCGCCTATGGGCTTGCAGAATATCCTGATGCGGATAAAGACCAAAGGTTATTACCCAATTTTGGCACATCCCGAACGCTACGTGTACATGGGGGAAAACGACTACATACGACTGAAAGCATTGAACGTGAAGTTTCAGCTGAATCTGCCATCCTTAACCGGTATGTACATGGCGGAGGTGGAAAAGAAAGCCAGATGGTTGCTGAAAAACAATCTGTATGATTTTACGGGCAGCGACCTGCACCGCCTAAGAACTTGGAAAGAAAATGTTTTTGACAAACCAATCCATGGAAACATGTTGCGAATGTTACAAGGAGTTGCGGTAACGCATTTCTTGGAATGAGATGCAGTCCTTTAAGGATTCAAATTGTGACAAAACCATTGGATTATAAATAGTCGCCCAAGCATCCAAAGATAAATGAAAAAGTATCCGAGGATACTTCAAACAAACATTATAGAACACTGAATAATTGGATTAATCTTTTTCAAACAGTATATTTAAATGAATTAACTGTTAGAGCGTTAATGCATACTGTTGAAAAATAAGTATCAGATGTCGAACTCCACTTTAAAATCTAAAGTTTCAGAAAAACTGAAAGTATGGCGTGGACTACCATAAATCAAATTAGATTTATGCACATCAACAAATTAGAAAACTTCCAAAGCTTATAGTACATCATGTCTGAAAACTTTAGCAAAGAACGAATCTTAAAAAATTCGTTACTCCTTTACGTCCGTATGCTCTTCACCATGTGGCTCAATCTATATGCCACACGGTTGACGCTTGCCAATTTAGGTATTGAAGATATGGGTGTATATGGAGTGATAGGAAGTATAGTCAGCCTTTTTACCGTATTCACAAGCGGCATTACCAGTGCAGTACAACGATTCATTACCTTTGAATTGGGCTTAGAGAACGGCCAACCCAATAAAGTGTTCTGCTCTTCGCTCAATGTGATTTTAGTGCTGTCAGGCATAATGTTTGTTCTATTGGAGGTTGGTGGATTGTGGATGCTTGAAAATAAAATCAATATTCCAGAAGCAAGTCGTGATGCTTCACTTTGGGTATTTCAGCTTTCTGCATTAACTTGCATTGTTAATACGATAAGCATTCCATATAATGCACTGATTATTGCGCATGAAAAAATGAATGCTTTTGCCGTTATTTCTATTGTGCAGGTAGTACTTAACTTTGGGGCTGCCTATTGCCTTTCCTTATTTGAGAATAATCGGTTGCTAATTTACGCGATATTGCTTGCAGCTGTAAGTGTTTTTATTCGCTTGGTTTATCAGATTTATTGTCATCGGAATTTTGAAGAGGCAGAATATCATTGGGGAATAGATAGAGAAACTGTAAAACAGATAGGGAAATTCACAGGTATTTCTTCTCTATCAGGTGTATTACAATTAGTATCTTCACAGGGTGTTGTTTATATCATCAATCTCACTTTTGGAGTTGCCATCAATGGTGTTTATACCATTGCACTGCAATTAAAGAATTCAATCCAGTCTTTCTCTTTTAACATCTTGAGAGCTATCTCTCCACAAATTACCAAGACATATGCAAATCATGAAATAAGCACACATAAGAAGTTAGTCCTTATGGGGAGCAAGATGGAGGTCTTCTTCACTTATTTCATCATGATTCCTTTTCTGTTTCGCACAGAATATATCATGTACCTTTGGCTAGAAAACGTCCCAGCGTATTCGGTTACTTTTGTTCAATGTTCTGTGTTCTTAAGTCTGACATATGCGGCTTTTGAACCAATCCGCACAGCGGTTTTGGCGACCAATAGAATTAAGAATTTCATGTTGATTCCTGACTCTCTTTATTTATTGGTATTACCTATTATTTATGCGGTCGGCCGCTTGACTAATAATCCTACTTATCTAATTATAGCCTTGGTGTTATATGAAATATTCATATGTGGAATACGAACATGGTTTGCTATACGTGTCACAGATTTCAAAGGCATTGAACTATTCCGTAAAGTAGTCGTACCTTGCGTTGTGGTAGCATTATGCGACTGTATTATATGTTATGGGCTATCGTTTTTATTTCCAGAAACCTTATTAGGATTGATAGCACTGGTATTTGGGAATTGTGTGTGTTTGATTGCTGTTATTCTCTTTTGTGCGTTATCACAGACAGAGCGTAATCAATTATATATGATATGTAAATATTTAATTAAGAAACAGAAGGTTTGAATACTATCATTACATATTACGTTGCAGCACTACAGTTACCATCTGCTTGGGATGAAAGAGAATAAATTGTTTGTGCATATGAAAAAGAACGGCATTTTTTGAAACAGTTTCGATTTTCTACTTTTGGCATGCTGATTTTGAAATTCGGAGAAGCATATAATATTTTTACAACAAAATAGTTCTTAAAAGCAATTCTTTTTTGCGTACATATCTCTAATGAAATGAACGAATAGCCATATGGCTCAAATATGTATATACTTATGTTTATTCAATTAAAATTGATGTGAAATGAAAAAGGTAATTGTCGCACATCCTGGAAAACAACATTCTTTCCAAACAGCGATAGCTCTTAAAGAAGGTGGAATGCTTTATCAATATATAACCACTCTTTATGATAAGAAATACTCTTTATTATATTTCTTAAAATTAATTCTTCGAGGAAAGGCACTACGAAAAGCACTTTCACGAAAAGCAAATGAATTGGATGATAATGATGTAACTCTATTTTGCAGTTTAGGAGGATTAAGTCTAATAGTGTTTGCGAGATTGAATCTCAACCGCAAATACTATGATTGGTTAGCAAATAAAGTCCATAAAGCTTTTGCAAAAAAAGTCATAAAATATGCCCTGAAGCATAAGGTCGATGCTGTGATTATGTATGATTCTAATGTATATGATGCCTTCCAAACTTTGAAAAAACGAAATTCACATATAAAATGTGTTCTGGATACTTCTATTGCCGCCCGTTCTTATATGAAACGCATATATATGCAAGATATTAAATTGTATCCAGGTTCGCTACTTCAAGAAGAACAATGTCTTCTGTGGAATCACCAAAATTTAGTTAGGTATGACAGAGAATTTTTAGATGCAGATTATTTTTTAGTTGGATCAGACTTCGTAAAACAAAGCATTTTACCCTTGGTTAAAAATACATCCAACATCTTTATTATTCCTTATGGAGTGAATTTACATCAATTTAAGAATGTATATAGAAACTTTGAAGAAAGACCTTTACAATTATTGTTTGTAGGAGGTATAAGTCGAAGAAAAGGAATTCATCATTTATTAAATGTAGTTTCACGGTATTCTGAAAAAGAAGTATTCTTAAATTTAGTAGGATCTTACAATCCAAATGATTTCTTATATAAAGAATACCATGCCAAGTCCAATATATGTTTTCGTGGTTTTGTAACACGCGATCAAATAGCACAAATATACTCTTTATCTCATTTATTTGTATTACCCTCTTTGGCAGAGGGGATGGCCATGGTTGGACTTGAAGCATTGGCTAGTGGATTACCAATTCTGTGTACATATAACACGGGACTTAGCTCTATCGTAAAAGATGGTTATAATGGGTTTTGTATTCCAGTTAGTGATGAAAATGCATTGCAATCTAAAATTGATTGGTTTTTATCTCACAAAAAAGAAATGTGCTTAATGTCAATGAATGCAGAGAAATCTTCGGATGGATATTCATGGGAAAATTATCGAAAAAAAGTCGTACAAATATTAAGAATGATTTTAGATGATTGAATTATTTAAAAGGATATGCTTATGAAAGTACTACTTCTTACCAACATGCCTACTCCATACCGTGTTGATTTCTGCAACTGCCTTTCTCAATATTGTCAGTTAACAGTAATTTTTGAAGGGAAACGTACAAATCAACAGAAATTTAACTGGATTGACGAAAGACAATTTAAGTTTGAATATTATTTCGTGGATAATTATTTAAATGAACAAAAGATTAAATGGAAAATTCTATTCTTACCTTTACAGAAGGTATATGATCGAATTGTTATAGGATGTTATCATACGCGAACGCAAAGTCTTCTTATTCTCTTACTCAAATTTCTAAGAAGAAAATATGTGTTTGAAACTGATGGTGGAATAATTCCTGAGCATGAGAATATAGCCAAATTTACATTTAAAAGAGTGTTGATAGGTGGAGCTACTCTTTATTTGAGTCCAAGCAATTTTACAGATGACTATCTTATGCACTATGGGGCTTTGCAAGATAAAATACGGCGTTACCCTTTTACGTCAATCAAGACGAGTGATATTGTAGAAAAAGTATTGTCTGAAAAAGAGAAAGAAACAATAAGAAGAAAATTGGGAATACAAACGCCCTACCTTGTATTATCTGTCGGACAATTCATTCATCGTAAAGGTTTTGACATACTACTAAAGGCTATGAAGACTGTACATGCAGATGCAACGCTTTGTCTCATAGGTGGTACACCTACTGATGAATATAATTCCATTATTAAAGAAAACAAATTGACAAACGTGACATTTCGACCTTTCTTGTCCAAAGATGAATTGAATGAATATTATAAGGCTTCAGACCTTTTTGTTCTTCCCACACGAGAAGATATTTGGGGCTTGGTTATAAATGAAGCGATGTCACAAGGGCTTCCTGTTATAACAACAGATAGGTGTGTAGCTGGATTGGAACTTATATCAGACAAAAATTTAATAGTTCCTTCTGAAGACAGTGTCGATTTAGGTAAAGCCATCAACAACATACTGGATAATGTATCCTTCAGACGCGCTATTTCGACTTATAATCTTAATAAAATTCGGAATTATACGATAGAGTCAATGGCTGCCTCCATTTTCAAAACATTAAGCAAATGATTCTTATAGGTATTTTATTGTTCATTGCTCTAAATATCTATATCATCATTAGATATTATCACAATGTCATTGAGATATTTTCTCCATGCGTGCTTGTTGCGGTGATGTCCCTCACGCAATTATTACCCCAATTAACCACGATTTATTTCCATCCTCATTACAATAATAACATTCTGTACAATCTTTTGATTGTAATGATTTCCTGTAATATAGCCTTGGTAGCGGGATATGAATTTGGGAAAAAAAGAGGTATACCTACCAAATCTTTTTGGGACTTAAAGATAGAAAAGATGGATATTCCTATTTTTATATTAAGCTTGTTGGGGACTTTGGCTACATTTATGTTTATGGGAACTGTGCGTAATGCAGACTGGGTAGTTGCCTCACAATTTCAAGCATTAGGTATTATAGGCTTATCTTTGGGATTGGTAAAAGCATATAAAGGATATACTACTAAACTTCTTTGGGTATCACTGATGCTAGCAAGCATTCCTATCATAATTTTTGCCTTTATCATAAAAGGATCGCGTAACAACACTTTTATTTTACTTGTCATGTGGTTACTGTTCGCCACTTTAAAACTAAAAAGACAAAGGAAATTAGTAGCTAATCTATTTTTGGGAATATTCCTTTTTGGCGGTATAGCAAGTTTAAGCATTGTAGACATCCGTAATCAGATTGTTCACGGCAACAATGGTTTTAGCCTTAAAAATATCTCTGAAATAAATTATATTGAAAACTTTAAAAATGCTTTTACTAATTCATATACGCCGGTAGGAATGGATTTGGGAAACGCTGCTGAAGGTATAGACTATTGTTTTCAAAACGCAAAATACAATTTCGGTCTATTTTTATGGAATGGATTTGTATTTAACTATGTTCCACAACGAATCGTTGGTGAAAACGTAAAAAATAGTCTTATGTCTGATTTAGAAGACTTAGAGCTTAAGGATGAATTATGCAAGGGAGTTACTTGCATGACAGGATATTATGACGCTTTCAGTGCCTTTTCCTATTTCGGCTTTCTTATTTATTTTATTCTCGGATTTTTCTATGGGAGATGTTTTTATCTTGCACAATTCTCAAGTTTTTATTTGTTTTTATATTTATTTCTACTAAATAGTTCAGCTATTATTATGACCCATGGGATCCAGTTAATGGTGGCTCGACTAGAATTTTTATTCATTTTGGTGATACCTCTATTACTGATATGTCAATACATTAATAAAATACAGTTCAAATATGAAATATGTAATAAAAACATCCGAAAATAATATTCGGAAGAAAATTGTTATACTCAATTTTATATTAAGTGTAACCATCTTAATATACCATTCAAATTGCATAAGAGCAATGTCTTATGAGTACAAAGATTTCTTCTATTATTTATCTAATATAGTCACAGATTTTGGATTTTGTGCTGTACCTACTTTTTTCTCACTCTCAGCATTCTTGTTTTATAGAAATTTTTCTTTATCTCAATATTCTGCGAAACTCAAGCGTCGTTTTAAATCTTTATGCATACCATATCTAATATGGAATTTATTTTATTGTGTATTGTTTGTTGGTAGTCATTATATCCCTCTTATACGTAATAACACAAACTCTACTACAGAATTCGACTTGGTAAACAATCTCTTAGGTATACTTATGTCTGATTATACCCCCTTGTGGTTTGTTAGAAATTTGATTATCTACGTCTTATTATCTCCACTCATTTATTATTTTGTAAAGAACAAAACAATAGGATTGATTATTATATTGATAACATTTTCTATAAATTTGTTTTTCATAACTTTCCCCTATGAGAGTATTTTATATTGGTTGCCTATATATTTGACAGGTGCTTATATAGGACATCATTATTCAGAAAAAGTGATGACAATGGCTTTTACGAATAAAAAACTATTTATGGTATGTGTTACTATTTTTGCAATAAGTCTATTTTCACTTTGTCTTTCTCATAATGATTACACATTTTTTATTTATAGATTTATTTCCCCTATTATATTATGGATTTTATTAGATTATATTATCAATTATGATAAGCTAAAGATTAAAGATACATATACCTACTCATTCTTTATCTATGCTAATCATTTTTTTACTCTGTGTGGTGATAAATGTACTAACAAACCTTAAACGATTTCATCGTCCGGT
>ENA-OPIO01000431-OPIO01000431.1-human-gut-metagenome-genome-assembly--contig:-NODE-431-length-14270-cov-8.589940_pt1 | contig 14270 bp, 9 predicted proteins | sample MGYA00241395_ERZ501636 | MGnify/ENA primary metagenome ERZ501636 (study PRJEB25962, sample SAMEA2042198) | human gut metagenome | biome: human gut; feature: human-associated habitat; material: faeces... | reverse complement strand
CTCCTCGCCTGTGTCATCATTTCAAAGAACTTTCGCTTGAGCACCTCTTAACAAGATTGTTGTTTTGAAGTGAAAGCGAATGCAAAGGTAATGGGTTTACGGCAAACTTGCAAATATTTCAGCAAGAATTTTTCAAAAACAATGCAAAAATATTACATTCTTGATTTAAATCAACCAAAACATACGTATAAAGCATAAAAAGCGCAAAAGAAATGTTCATAAGAGCAGACTTGAATCAATCATAATTTTTCTATGCCTAAAAGGCTATTTTGCATAATTCACAACGTAAAAAAAGAAAGAAGTACAAGAGAAGGAAACGATCGCATCATCCCATTACCTTATTATATATATGTTGACCAAAAGGTGGGCAAAACTCTAAAGACGGCATTTTAGAGACTAAGAGGCGGCATTTCAGGATGTAAAAGATGGCCTTTTAGAAGCTAAAACGCCGTCTTTTTCAACGCATGAGATGGCTTAACGGCCGCCAGGTAAATATAAAAACGTAATCCGGATACTTTTATCTGTAAAACAGATACTTACATTATTATATAGTATCAGTAATTTTGCAGATGTAAAACAACAATGGAAAAAATGGAGATAAAGAAAGCATGCTTGATACTAATAGCCAGCTTTTCCTTGGCAAACAGTATCATGGCACAAAAAGAAAACATTGATAAAAATATGTTTATGGAAGAGAAACTGAACATGACTCAAGAGTGGGACAAGGTGTTTCCGCTGAGTGAGAAAGTGAACCACAGCAAGATTACGTTTCATAATCGTTACGGGATAACGCTTGCGGCTGACCTTTATGTACCAAAGAAAGCCGAAGGCAAGCTTGCGGCCATAGCCGTATGCGGCCCGTTTGGCGCTGTCAAGGAGCAAGCGTCAGGACTCTATGCCCAGACATTGGCGGAGAGAGGATTCCTGACGATAGCTTTCGACCCGTCATTTACGGGCGAAAGCGGTGGTCAGCCACGCTACGTAGCCTCACCGGACATAAATACTGAGGATTTCTGCGCAGCTGTTGACTATCTCTCTACGCGCAACGACGTTGACAAGGAGCGTATCGGAATACTTGGAATCTGCGGCTGGGGAGGCCTGGCCATAAACGCGGCCGCCATCGACACACGGATAAAGGCAACGGTATCTTCGACAATGTATGACATGAGCAGAGTAACAGAAAACGGATATTTCGACGAGGCGGACAACGCCGATGCACGCAACGCCATGCGCGAACAGCTAAACGCACAACGCACGGAGGACTACCGTAACGGCACGTATGCGCTGGCAGGAGGAGTAGTCGACCCATTACCGGAGGACGCGCCACAGTTTGTCAAGGACTACCATGCGTACTATAAGACACAACGCGGATACCACAAGCGCTCCCTTAACTCAAACGGCGGATGGAACAAGACCTCTTCATTGTCATTCCTGAATATGCCGCTGCTTAGCTTTGCAGGCGAGATACGCAACGCTGTATTACTGATTCATGGCGAAAAAGCACATTCCAGGTACTTCAGCGAGGACACGTTCAAAAAACTTAAGGGGAACAACAAGGAGCTGATGATAATACCCGGCGCAAGCCATACGGATCTTTACGACAACCTTGACAAGATTCCATTCGACAAGATCGAACAGTTCTATCGTAAGAACCTGAAATAACTAAACATTGAAATGACAAGAACCAAGAGCCGGGAATGAGCAACAATATGCCACAAGAGGGTTAATGGTATGATGACAAAAAAGCCATACCCGGCTCTTAAATCACTAAATGCAGCATGGAACAGACTGTAACTTTCCCCGACGGACGGTCAGTATGCAAGCTCGGCCAAGGCACATACAAAATGGGTATATCGGCAGCAAGGCGCGACGACGAAATGCGTGCGCTAAGGCATGGGATAGAGCTCGGGCTGTCAGTAATTGACACTGCCGAGATGTACGGAAACGAAGAATTCGTAGGCGAAGCCATCCGGGGAGTACGCGACAAAGTGTTTATCGTAAGCAAGGTGCTGCCTTGCAATGCCGACTACACAGGCACGAAACGCGCATGCGAACGCAGCCTCAGGCGCCTTGGCGTAGAGCGCATAGACCTGTACCTGCTACATTGGATTGGCAGACACCCTTTTGCAGAAACAGTACGTGCACTTGCCGAACTACGCAGCGAGGGGAAAATCGGTATGTGGGGCATGAGTAACCTCGACGTTGCCGACATGGAACATATCATCTCGTTGCCACAAGGCAGAGAATGCTCAACCGACCAGGTACTGTATAACCTCGAAAGCCGCGGTGTGGAATATGACCTGCTGCCCTGGTGCTCACGGCACAATATGCCGGTCATGGCATATAGCCCCGTAGGCGAAGGACGTCTGTCATGCAACCAGACACTGGAAAGAATAGCCAAACGCCACAAGGCTACGCCAGCCCAAATAGCATTGGCCTGGACAATGCGCAATCCTGGCATAATAGCCATACCCAAAGCAGGAAGCATATCACATGTCAACGACAACTATAACAGCCTAACGGTAACATTGAACGATGAAGACCAGGCCCATATCGACGCGGCTTTTCCCCCGCCACGGAAGAAAATACCGCTTGCAGGATGGTAACAGATAATTTAGTACAATACAATCCAATAAATGGCAAGACACCGCAAGCGAATTTTGGCCCGGTAAATAAAGACTTTGTGGAATACGGTCTTTTATCATGTAAAAGACGGCATTTCGTAATGCAAAATACGGCTAATCAGAAACCGATTGACGGCAAATTGCCAAGTTGACAATAAACCATACAAATAAAAAACAACCTACATAAACAATAAAACGCCGGAACGAGGAAAACTACAACGCGATATTAAATGCGCATGCAAATCTATTCTGCGCTGTAGTTTTCCTCGTTCCGGCGTTTTATTGTACCGTCCCTCAGGACTTTGCAATTGTCTATTTTTTTATATGTTCATTCATGTTTATAGCCTCAAGCAGTTTTATCGCGTCAACATATTGCGCTATGCCTTCGGCCACCTTCTTGGCATCACGCATGGCAAGGACTACGGTTGACGGGCGGTTAACAACGTCGCCACCGGCAAAAACACCTTTTCTGCTTGTCATTCCGCAAGGCTTTTCACGTGTAAGGACATATCCGCTCTCATCAGTCTCTATGCCTTTGGTTGTCGAAACAATACGGCTGGCCGGAACCGAACCTATTGCCATCAGAACCTTATCGGCCTTTTCCGTGCGGCGCTCACCGCCGTGCTCGATTACGACACCGCTTAATGTTCCGTTATAGTCAAGTATCTCGACAAGATTTGACTCCCAATTAAACTTCACACCTTCCGCTACGGCCTCGTCATATTCAGAATGCAGGGCGCTCATATCATCGATTGTACGATGGTAAATAATCTCAACGTCGCGCGCCCCCATACGTATTGCCGTCCTGGCAGCGTCCATCGCAGTATTGCCGCAGCCTAATACAAACACCCTGTCGCCCTCCTGCACGGGAACATCCTCACGGGCAATGCTGCCTTCATTGTAAAGACTCACCTTACGAAGGAAATAAACCGCCTGACGTACGCCCCTGAGATTTCGTCCTGGAATATCAGGCTTGCGCGGCTTCACGGTACCTGTGCCCATGAAAATCGCGTCAAATCCCTGCTCAAAAAGCTGGTCGATATTAAGGTCTGTGCCTATTGTCGTATTGCAATGGAATACGACTCCTAACTCTTCTATCTTTTTAATCTCGCGCCTTACCACCTCTTTGGGCAGTCGATATTCCGGTATACCGAACATAAGGACTCCTCCGGGTTCCGGTTCCATCTCGAATATCTCGATATTGAAACCCTGCCGCGCAAGGTCGCCGGCAATCGTAAGGCCGGCCGGTCCTGACCCGATAACAGCCACTTTGCCACGGGTTTTCTGCTGAAGTTTCTCACGTATCAGCCCCATATCGCCGTCAAAGTCGGCAATGAAACGCTCAAGCTTGCCAACATGTATCCCCTGTCCCTTCTTGCTCAACACACAATGTCCCTCGCATTGCTTCTCATGAGGACACACACGGCCGCATACAGCAGGCAGATTACTCTTGTCGTTGATTATTTTCATCGCATTACCGAGGTTACCCCTTGACAATTCATGAATCCAATCGGGAATGTCGTGGCTTATCGGGCAGCCCTTCTGGCATTGCGGAACCTTGCAATGCAGGCATCTTTTGGCCTCGTTTATAGCCTCAAGCATGGTGTAACCTTCGTTTACTTCGTGAAAAAGCTGTTTTTGTTCTTCCATCTTTGATAGTAGTTTGAATTTGTATTTGGGCACAAAGTTAATGTAAAAATTTTACTTTTTCTTTGTTTGGAAAACATTTTTTATTAACTTTGCGCTTTGAAAAAAGTATACAACCGACATACCAATAAAACTAAAGACTTTACTTACGGCATGAACTTGAGATGTTTATTAACACAAAACTTGATTTTCATAAACACACATTCTGCCTGAAAGACAGACTTACCATAGACAATAAAGGAAGTTATCCAAGGATAGTGAACGTTGCATTTATGATTATCAAGAGAGAGGATTGAAAAATTTACAACTATGATTTCTGCATTTGACCGAACATTAAAACTAGGCGTATCCTTGTCAGTTATAGACTGGCTGACATTCAACATCGTATTCTTATTGTCATACTACCTGAGTTGGTTCCCGTTCCTAAACTGGGAAGGAAACTTTCTGACATATTTCATCACTTCAAACATCGCGTACATAATTGCCCTGCAGTTCGTGACAATAAGCTTGCACCACAGATGGGCACAACCAGCAAAAGTACTTAGCAATACGTCAAGAACATCACTGATCTTCATCGTGCTTTACACGTCATTCCTCGGAATGTTCAGCGACGTGAGAATACCCGATGCCGTATCTTCATTATTCCTCGCCGCAATAATATTCGTGGCGACAAGCGTCGAACGGCTTGTACTCCGAACATACATAATCCACAGAAGGACCTCAGGACGTGATTCGGTAAAGACAATAATCTTAGGAACAGGCAGCATGTCACAGAAAGTGGCCGACGTTATGACAAATGACTGGAACGGATACAACCTGCTGGGATATTTCTCGAGACTCGGCGACCAAGCGATTGTCAACTCAACCACAGGCGAGGCGATACCAAGACTCGGCGACAAGGATGACATAATCGACTATCTGGAACGTAATCACGTGGACGAACTGTATATTAGCGAGGTGCCGGGAGGAACCGTAAGTTTCAAGGAACTCATGCAAATATGCGACAAGAACATGATACGTGCGTATTATGTCCCGTCGACAGTCTATGGAGAATTCAGGAAAGCCAAAGTAAAGGAATTTGGTAATATTTACGTTCTGTCGCAATATGACGAGCCGTTACGTGACGTGCGCAACAGGATAGAGAAGCGCCTGTTCGATATATTTGTATCACTGCTCTTCTTATGCACGATATTCCCGTTCGTTCTGATTATCGTCTACATCGTATCGAAAATAACAATGCCCGGCCCTTTGTTCTTCAAACAGAAGCGTACCGGTTACGACGGGCGCGACTTCTGGTGCTATAAATTCCGCAGCATGAAAGTCAACAAAGACTCTGATACCGTACAAGCCGTAAAGAACGACCCGAGGGTAACAAAATGGGGAGCATTGATGCGACACACGAACATTGACGAACTACCGCAATTCATCAATGTACTGAAAGGCGACATGAGCCTTGTAGGGCCACGCCCGCATATGCTTGCACACACAGATTATTACTCTGAACTTATCTCTGACTACATGATAAGGCATTATGTAAAACCAGGAATAACAGGCTGGGCCCAAACCCATGGAGAACGAGGTGAGACAAAAACCGTAGAAGACATGCGACGACGTGTGGAAAAAGATATCTGGTATATCGAGCATTGGAGCTTCTGGCTTGACATCCAGATAATGATAAAGACCGTCACCGACGCAATACATGGCGACGACAAAGCATATTAAAACAAAACCGGACAAGGATATCGATGTATTTTCCGATGAATCTGATACGGATATCCTTGTCCGGTTCTCATTTATTCAGTTGATTGTTTTTTAGAAACTTACGAATTTTGAGTTTGTAATGTTCAATTCCGCGTTATCTATAAATTCCTTGTCTTTCTTGGTATAAAAGAACGTTGAATTGTCAACAGTTACGTCGTGCACACAATTCATCCCGGGCAGTCCCGTAACCGAAATGGCAGTCTTGACATTACGGCAGACAACATTGGAAATGTGAATATCACAAAATTCAGGAGCAAATGGAGCGTTATCCACAACCTCTGATTTTTTCCCGTCATCCTCTTTTACACTATATTTTTTATCAATATAAGTACAGTCAAAAACAATAGCCTCGTCTTTTATATCGGTCATATAGATATCGCTGATATATATACCCTCGGTCTTGCCTCCCCTGCCAATGCCACTTTTGAATCGCAGGCCAGTATCCGTACCGCAGAAACGATTGTTACGCACAACGATATTCTTCATGCCTCCAGAAAACTCTGAGCCTATTACAAAACCTCCATGGGCATGGAATACGGCATTATTCTCAATCAGGATGTTTTCACACGGACCATACTTTACGCCCGACTCTCCGGCTCCACCTTTCATGCAGATACCGTCATCACCTGCATCAATAGTGTTATTCACAATCAAGACATTGCGGCAGCTGCTTATATCAAGCGCATCGCCGTTTTGCGCATTCCACGGACACCGGATAGTAACACCGTCTACAATTACATTCGTACAACGTGTCGGGATTAAATGAAATTTCGGAGAATTCTGTATAGTTACACCTTTCACCATAACATTTTCACAATCAGTGAACCTTATCAAATGAGTCCGCATTTTCTCCTGAGCCTCGGGAGAGGACGCGATATTGTCAAAATGCTTTAAATTAAAAGGAAACCACAACTTTCCACCTTCCGTTTCTGTTCCACCCATATACAGAAAGTCCTTCCATTCCGTATCACTTACCTTTGAACGTTTTACAGGACGCCAGTAAGCGCCATTGCCGTCTATGACGCCGTCACCAGTGATACTTATGTTCTTACGCTTGCTCGCATTAATCATAGGGGTACACTTCGTGTCCTTCTTCCCGTTCTTCTCCTTAATGAACAGACTTCTGTCAGGCGAAGCCAACAATATTGCATTCTTCTCAAGATGAAGATCTATATTATCCCTAAGCGATATAAGACCGGAAAGCCATATACCTGCAGGAACTACCAAATGTCCGCCACCTTTCTTGTTCAACGCGCTGATTGCCTTGCTAAAAGCCTCCGTGTTAAGCGTAAGGCCATCACCTACACCGCCAAAATCCTTGATATTGACGGAATAATCAGGAATCACCGGAGCATTGACAATTGGCATGTTAACCGGAAGATTATTATAATACTCCCCGTAATCATCTGCCTGTACGACATTTACTGCCAAAATATATGACAGGCATAATAAAACAAATCTCTTCATGTTGTTGATTAGTTTATAAGTTATAAATTAAAATAAGCCATGTAATCAAAAGTGATATTCCAAACAGGCCGTAGGCTACCATGGCCCTCATATCTACTGCAAAGTTAATGCAAGTTCAAGAAAAATCCAAGTATTAAGTAAAAATAAGCTACATATTTATTGTTTTTTATTACATCACTTGTTTTCTTGATTTAACGGAAATCAGATAATAATAATACAAATAAATGCCCGATTATACCCCTAAAAACAATTATTTTTAATAAAATCGTAAAAAACTCGGCAAAAGTTTTGGTAGTTTAAAATAAAACGCCTACCTTTGCACACGCATTTGAGAAATAACAAATGCAGACGCGCTTGTAGCTCAGTTGGTAGAGCATCTGACTCTTAATCAGAGGGTCCAGGGTTCGAACCCCTGCAGGCGTACGAAGAGACACTCTATGAGTGTCTCTTTTTTATTTTAATCTTTTCCACCATACATATAATATTAAAGAAACATATTAAAAAATGCTTTATATAACCACTGCAATAAAAGACCGTCTTTTGCATTGCGAAAGATGACATATTGCACCACGAAAGACTATTAATTACAACTTGATTGACCATCAATCGCAACACTATACTGCCATGAAGAACCGATCGCAACGAGTTATAATCATTAGTACATACTGACTGCTGCCGGGAAATCACTAAACAGCTCATAATCACTTACTCGACAATAAATGAGCCTATTCAAATAATTTATCATTTGAAGGAAAGACACATGACGAATTCAAACACGTCAAAACAAGATGATTTCACTGAAAAAACAAACTACAGTGGTTAATGTTATAATGACGACAAAGCGTACGAGGCAGATGAACAATAAAAAACTCCCGATTCCGCTTTGGAACCAGGAGTCTACTATTATTTACTTTTAGTGGTACCACCAGGAATCGAACATATCATTTATCCTACCCGTAAATGCCTGGTGCATAGTGTTTTGATGTATCTGAAAATCATTGAAACCACCGAATCAGACTACATGAAACCTTCATCTTATTTCAATAATTTATTATCGTCATCTCATTGACAATGCAAAAGTACGAAAAATTTTTCTTTCTTGCAAGGCATCCATATTTTTCTTTTTCCATAATATGCTTATTTCCTCATATTGGAGAGTATTGCCTTCAATAATCTATTTATTTTATAGAGTTAATCCAGTCCTGTCCTCATTTATTCAGAATGCTAAAGATTGTTTCAATGTTATATGAAAAGTTTTATCAAACATTATTCTTAAAGTTTATCTTCCTGACCGGATTTCATGCCACGGAGGTCACAATTATAAGTTTTGCGAAACTCTTGTTTCGCTTTTTCCATTGCTGGGTTAGACTTATTTGCAGGAAAAGACTGTGCCACGATACGGGCGCGAACTACATCATTGGAAGGATGTCTAAAAATAGATTTTTTCAAAGTTTCCCTCAACTGATCAATGGCATGGTTTGTATCCACACCCTTCAGTTCTATGAAAGACTCTGTCCATTGTTCTGGTTTTGCACCACTTGCAGAACGTTTCACAAGTATAAGCTTGTCACAACGCAAACCGTTTGTTATTATATTACCATCTACTGCATATACAACAGATTCTTCAATACCCGTCGTAACGAGAATATATCGTTTGCCTTTTTCATTCGTACTAATCTTGGTTCGAACCATAAGTGGCTGTTCTGGAGAAAAACCTTCTGCGTCTAATTGTTCGTGAGTTGATTTATATGTCGCTGTTTTTTGATTCATATCGCTGCAAATAATATCTCGTTCAACTTACTAATACTACTATCCACCCAGTCTGACACGCCATCCAAACTGTTGCCGCTGAGCATAGGCACTTCAACATCGAGAATATTTTGGAAAATACCTTTCTCATTAATAAAATAACCTGAGATGGAAGATGAAGACAATATACAATCTCCTTCTATTACATCCTGTTTAAATCCTTTTTCTATAACCATGGCCGCAGCTAAAAGTACATTTACCACAGACATAATGTATGGGCTGTGCGTGGTTACTAACGCCAAACTCTGTTCTGAACCGTTTTCCAGTGCCTTTTTCAGTGAACGCGCAATGCTCATTATTACAAGTTTTTGAGATTCAGGAAACAGATTCTGCTCAGGTTCCTCTATGAACAGTTGGGCAGACTGGTAAAACAACCTGAGATTAGCATAATCATTATCCGTTTTGCTTATCTCATTGCGTTCACGCATTGAAAGTGAGGCCTCTTTCCCCACACAACCTGTAATATAATCCACCATCACGTCCATAGGCATCACACTTTGCATACCACTTGAAGCATAGAAGGCCGGTGTTTCACTACCGTCTTCCCGTACCAATACATCCGCACCAAATTTATTTACATAACTGAAGCCTCCAGTAACGGCCAATTTGAAAGGATGTTCATTGGTATATGGTTCCCTGGCTTCATACCACTCATATATAAAGTTAAAAAGGACATCCTTGCCTGTGGCCTTGTATGTCTTATCTATGTTCTGAATAGCCGATACGAGATTTCGCTCTGCCGGGATGTAACACAGTTTACTGTTGTATCTCTTTTCTGCAAATGATTTCTTGCGCGTAATCTTTGCATTACTGTTTATCCCCGTATATTCAATACTAATTGCATCTCCATCATACCTCAATTCCGTATTAACTTTAAAGTATTCATCATTTAGCCGATAAAACAACTTCAAGTCTTTTATAAAGCGGTTATAGTGAGTATATTGGCTCACGATATCATCTGTCGATACCATGATTCTTTTTTCAACCCAACGACAAAAACAAAGTACTTTCATGAAAGTACTCTTACCTGAACTTTGATGACCATTGAGCACAATCAATGAAGTCAGTTCTATTTTCGTTGAGTCCAAAATAGGACCAAAGTTTTTTATATGTAATGAAGCCATTGCTTTGTTTGTTTTTTAGCAAAATAAAACGATTTATTTACCATTTTAATGAGTAAAGGTAAGAAATAATCTTAATATATGAATAGCTATCGCTTCCCAATTTTGAATTGTTTGGATATTTTTAATATGTTTAAGACGCTATTATAGTTGAAGGTGCCACCTTGCACCACACATTTTTGCTTTTTATTCCTAAATTAGGAAATAAACAATATTTATTTTTTGTAAAAGTTTTACGCCTATTTTCTCCAATATGCAGACGAAGTCTTGTTCTTTGTATATAATGCCCGATGAACCTGTTTCCCGCCTTTGACATGATTGAATCACAGTGATAACGTCGCTTTTCATCTGTTTTCAGAGTATATTTTTTTAATCATTGCATAAAAAACTGCAAAAATCATCTTCTATACAAAATAATTTCATAACTTTGTCCTCGGTGAACATAGCGATTATAGTTTGTTGTCGACACAATAAAGTTAACTGTTCCCGCTAATCACCAACTTTTTATGTCTCATTTAAATTCGTCGAAACCACGTTAAATAAAAATGATGAATGGTCTTGCTTTTGTTGTTGGAAATGCAAATTATGTGGGAGAACATAATAAACTAATTAATGCTGTAAATGACGCAAAAGATTTCTCTGCAAAACTATTGAATTTAGGATTTGTTGTTATGACATCAATAGATTGTACTAATGAAAGTTTTGATAGAGATATTCGAAAATTTTCAGAGGAATTAAAAAAATATGATGTTGGATTATTCTATTTTTCTGGGCATGGTCTTCAAATTGAAGGGAAAAACTACCTAACGTCCGTTGATACGAGTTTTGCTGATTCTATATCCGCAAAACATACTTCTATACCATTAGATGAGGTAATGGATTATATGCAACAAAATAAGACAATTGTCAAAATTTTAATTTTAGATGCGTGTCGTAATAATCCATTGCCAGATAGAGGTATCAATGCAGGATTAGCCCCGATTTATGCTCCGAAAGGAACAATAATTGCTTTTTCAACGTCGCCTGGCGAAACTGCAATGGATTATGGAGCAGGAAGAAATAGTATTTATACTGGTTCGTTATTGAATCATATAGATGACAAAAATATTCCTATTGAAGATTTTTTTAAAAGAGTTAGAACTTCTGTTTTTACATTATCTAATGGAAAACAGACTAGTTGGGAACATACCTCATTAATAGGTAACTTTTGTTTTAATTCAGGTCAATTAATACATTCTATCAATTTGCCATATAGTAGAGAACATATCGTTGATAAAGATTTTATTTCTAAGGGGTCTCCTATTGATGAAATTATTATTTCCCTTAAATCACACGATTGGTATAAACAAAATCCTGCAATAAGCAAACTAAATGGGCTAAATAAAAATACGATTGACATAAGTACACGTTTTTTACTTGGCAGAAATTTGTTACAGACTGCAATAGGTAGAGAATTTGCGGCCAATGCTATTTTTAACAATCTATCAAATTGGTTGGACTCTTGGTTTAACGGAAGAGAAAACCATGTCTTAAATGGTATTTTGTATGAGATATATTTTAATTCTGAGGGGAAATTCAGACGAACAAATTTCAAATCAGGTTTAATAGATAAAATTTTTGAATTGGAAGAAAACAAGAAATTTGCCAAGTCTTTTGTTTTTATCCATAATCAATTAGAACCCTTCCGTGATTTTTTATTCTATTTACCATCAACATCACCAGTAACGCTACCTGTTGATATTTTATTAAAAGAAGTAGAAGATGAAGATTCTATGGGAGGAAACATAAAAACTAAATATCTCGAATCGATAAAAATTCATGGTACAGAGGTGATGAATTTTGATATTAAAGAAAAATGGTACACTGCGGTAACATATGACCAATTTATAGATAAGTTGCATTTTGAATTATGCGTTCCAATCAAGCGTTTAAGAATATCAATAAACGAACAAGATAAACACAATTTAATATTCCAAATACCAATGGATAGGCTACTGAAAAAGTGACAACATTTATGGCACAAAATAAGGGAATATAGAGTGATTTCTTTGCTGCTTTATTTTCAGCACTCATGAAAGAAAGTAGTGACGGCAATTTCGCCGCCGTTCTTCTCATGGGCGAGCAACAATCATTGGTGTGCAACGTGCCGAACTCGTTGACTTGCGTCCTCATGCTCAATTCTACGTATAGAAATCATTGCCCCACTGGTGTGGACGGTCGAAACGTACTTTTACGTTTACCGAATATTTGTTCCCCTCCGTGTCCTCAATAACGCTGTTACCATCATGCCCGTAAAAAGCACTCACAACGTCAGCTGATTAGGTCGTTTCTTACTTCTGTCATTTTCACGTCCACAAAATTTTATGAGTTATTACTCTGTTTTTTCCTCGTTATCCATCCCCATCCTGTGACTGCATTCTGCCAGCGTCATAGCCTCTGAAAATCCGACCTTTTTGTGCGTATTTCAACCAGAGCGGTTGTTTTTGTTTCACATAGACTTTAGTGAAGGGACCTTGCTCTGCATTTTTAACTAAAATTTAGTTGTTTTTTTATATCCTCTCCTTGATTTATTTAAATTAGGAGTTTTATCATTTTTTGGTAAAGCAGTGTCAATGGCACTACCACATTTACAATCTGTTAATATTACCAATGTATTATCAAGGTCTTTATATTCATTTTTAAGTTCATCGAATTTTTGAATACGAGAACCTTTCTTATGAACATCAAATACCCAAAATACAGACAAGCAAGGATTGGTTGCATTAATATATTGAAGGGGACTTCTATAAATTAAATCCCTGATTATAAGTTGCATAAGCGGATAAAATGCTTATATTTGCAGAAACAGACAAAATAATCATAGATCATGAACAAGTTAAGCCGCTATCGCAAGTTACGCTATAAAAGTGTGTTTGAATCCGAGAATCAATCGTCTCGCCTTAACGTGATAGGCAACCCACTAGAGAGACTGTCGTCATTGGTGGACTTTGAGATATTCCGTCCGACATTGGAAGCCTCTCTGTTCACAGGCGAGCGTAAGGGCAATGCCGGGCGTCCTCCCATAGATTGTGTGTTGATGTTCAAGATACTGTTTCTCCAGCGTTACTATGGCCTGAGTGACCATCAGATAGAATATCAGATAGTGGACCGCACCAGTTTCCGCGCTTTTCTGGGGATAGAGAACGTGGATGATGTACCGGACGAGAAGACGATCTGGAAGTATCGCGAAGCCCTCACGTCCGTCGGTGCGTATGACAAGTTGTTTGAAGACTTCCGTACGTTCATGGAGGCCAAGGGCCTTCAGTTCAACGAGGGGCGGATCATAGATGCCAGTTTTGTCGTTGCCCCACGCCAGCGCAACACTCGTGAGGAGAATGCGAAGATAAAGGAGGGCAAGGGCGACGAACTGTGGAATGACAATCCTCACAAGAAATTCCATAAGGATGTGGATGCCCGTTGGACGAAGAAGCGCGGAGACACGTTTTACGGCTACAAGCAGCATGTCAAGGTAGACAAAGGCAACAAGGTAATCCTCTCGTATGCAACAACGCCTGCCAATGTGCATGATTCCAAAGGTTTTGAGCAGCTGCTTGATGAGTCAGACAAGGATAAGGATTTGTATCTTGACGCAGGATATGCCGGGCAGGAGTCAACCGTGAAGGAGCATGGCATGAATCCGATAATCTGCGAGAAAGGCCGTCGGAATCATCCTCTGACAGAAAAACAGAAGGCTGAGAACAGGCGCAAGTCCAAGACCCGTTGCCTTGTCGAGCACGTATTCGGTTTTGAAGAGCAAAGTATGCACGGCCTTATTGTCAGGACAATAGGGATTGTACGGGCG
>ENA-OPIO01000427-OPIO01000427.1-human-gut-metagenome-genome-assembly--contig:-NODE-427-length-14368-cov-4.829106_pt1 | contig 14368 bp, 17 predicted proteins | sample MGYA00241395_ERZ501636 | MGnify/ENA primary metagenome ERZ501636 (study PRJEB25962, sample SAMEA2042198) | human gut metagenome | biome: human gut; feature: human-associated habitat; material: faeces... | reverse complement strand
TTTTTCAGTAGTTAGAGTAGTTAAAGAAGTTATCGCTCACTGTCGTTCGCTAAGTAGTTAAAGTCAAATGCCTTGTTGGTTATATGATTTTTCAGTAGTTAGAGTAGTTAAAGAAGTTATCGCTCACTGTCGTTCGCTAAGTAGTTAAAGTCAATACTCTTGATTGTTGCGTACAAATTCAGAACAACCAACAAGGCATTTGACTTTAACTACTTAGCGAACGACAGTGAGCGATAACTACTTTAACTTCTTTAACTACTGAAGGAAACTCCTCTAACTACTGAAGAAATAATTATTCTTTTTCCTCTTTCATGAGGTCCTCGCCCCAGTGCGTCACGGCCTCGCGTGCCTCTCGCTCCTGTATCTCGTGCGCTTTCTTAGGATAGAAAATCATGCGGAGCGACTGGTTGTAGTTAAAGTAGTTCCACACCCAGTTGAGCATCACCACCACCTTGTTCCTCACTCCGAGTATGGAGCGCAGGTGGACGACGAGCCACATCACCCATGCCACGAAGCCGCTCATCTTAACCTTGGAGAACTCGGCCACGGCTTTGTTGCGTCCCACGGTAGCCATCGAGCCGAGGTTTTTGTACTTGAAGGGGCGCATCTCCTTGCCCTTCTCGAGCCGGCGGATGTTGCGGGCCAGGTTCTTGCCCTGCTGTATGGCCACCTGTGCCAGCTGGGGATGGCCGTTGGGGTAGTCTTCGTCGCCGCAGACGAGGCACTGGTCGCCGATGCAGAACACCGAGTCCATGCCCTCTACCTGGTTGAAGCGGTCGACCTTCACGCGCTGTCCGCGGCCGAGGTGCTCCGTACCGAGGTTGCCTACGTGGCTGCCGGCCACGCCGCTCACCCATATGAACGTACGTGTGGCTATGTTGCTGCCGTCGGCAAGCATGACCTTGTGGTCTTGGTAGTCGGTTACCATCTTGTTCAACAGTACGTTGACGCCCATCTTGCGCAGGAATCTCTCCACGGCTGCCGACGACTCGGGCGACATGCCGGCAAGCAGGCGGTTGCCGGCCTCGATGAGGTAGATGTTCATCAGGCTGGGGTCAAGGTCGGGATAGTCGTGAGGCAGCACGGTGTGCTTCATCTCCGAGAGCACTCCGGCCACCTCTACGCCGGTGGCTCCGCCGCCTACGATGACTACGTTGAGCAGCTCCTGCTGCTCCAGCTTGGTGGCGCAGGTTATGGCGCGCTCGAGGTTGGCCAGGATGGCGTTCTGCAGTCCCATGGCCTCCGACACTGTTTTCATCGGCATGGCCTCGCTCTCGACGTTCTTGTTGCCGTAGAAGTTGGTGGTAGTACCGGCGGCAAGCACCAGGTAGTCGTAGTCCACCTTGCCGATGGACGTCTGTATCAGCTTCTTGTCCGGATAGACGGCGCGCAGCTCGGCCATGCGGAAGTACACGTTCTTGCTGTGCTGGAAAATCTTGCGGAAGGGGAACGATATGGAGCTGGGCTCCATTCCGGCCGAGGCCACCTGGTAGATGAGCGGCGGGAACTGGTGGTAGTTGTTCCTGTCGATAAGTACAATCTGGAATCCTGACTTCTTCAGCTTGTTGGCCACCTTAAGGCCGGCGAAGCCTCCTCCGACGATGACAATACGCTTCTTGTCACCTTTTTCGATGTTCAGACTCATGTTGATAAAGGCGTGAAAATTGTTTACTGTTATTACATTACATACTAAAGACAAGAGCAAAGTTAGCGCTTTCTGCGCTAAACGGCAACTGCCAACCCGAAAATATTGCTTAAAGCCCTGATTTTTTGATTTAAAATAAATCGCCCGTCGGTATGGAGTCCCGCGGCCTGCTGACGTAAACCGTAAGCGGGAAGGCCGCGCAGGTTAAGGTCTGTAGCCGCCGGGGCCCGCCTGGGCGATGGCTGTAAGCCGTGGCGGCAGTTACGCTTACAATCCGTAAAGGCCTCTAACGGGGCGGCGATATGCCGCCTTTTGGATGGCGAAAGGCCGTCGTCCGCACGGCGGAAGGCCACCCGACGTGGCGCCGCGGGCCTGGCGGCAGTAAATAAAAACATATTTTATAATTCTTTATTTTGCGTTTCGCTCGATTTGCATTATTTCCGGATAGGGCGAGCTACATCTCGGAAATGAAAATAAAAGTACTCTGCCGCTTATGGCAAAAAGACAAAAATTAGGCAGATTTTATTGCGTTTTATATGGTTTTTGTCTATATTTGCAAAGTGGTTAACTAAAAATTGCGTAAATGAAAAACTTTAAAATTATGATGGCCGTAGCGGTTGTGTTCATGCTGTTGTCGTGTCAGCAGAAGGACGACTTCGCCGTCACGGCGCAGCCCCCATCGCCGCCTACAGACTATACACTGACTGAAAGCGAGGCTGTAGACATTGCAAAAAATGCGGTGATGGGTCTCAATGGCCATGGAACAAGAGCCGCTGTCGGCGACGGGGAGCTTACGGTGAAGACTATTGAACGTGTGCCCGAGGCAACACGCGCCGGCGACGAGTCGAGAGAGTTCTTTTACGTGGTGAACTTCAACGAGGGTGGATATGCCGTTGTGCCGGCTGACGAGCGCGCCACTGACGTTTACGCACTGTCTGGCGAAGGCAGTTTCAACCCTGATTCTCACAATGGCTCACGTCTGTTTATGGATATGGCGGAGAACTACCTGCAGTATGAGATATCCATTAACGACAGTCTCAGGGGAAATTTGGGGCTGCCCGGCGGTGGATGGACCCAATTCCCGACCGATCCTGACGACCCGAGACTATATCCGGTCGTAGATTTCGGCGGAAAACAATGTTTCCGTGTGGTGAAAAAGACTCAGTCAGAACCTTTTTATATGTTGGAGACCCAATGGGGACAGCGTTATCCATATAATCAGGAATGCAGAACCAAAGAGGGTCAGACTGCTGTAGCCGGATGCGTAGCCGTGGCGTTAGGACAGATAATGGCTTACCACAAGCAGCCGCAATCTTATAACGGGCACACGTATTATTGGGACAGTATGCCTAAGATTTATTACGATTACGATTATTCGGAAGAAGCCTACAGTGTGGCCTACCTTATAAATGATATAGGTAAAGCTGTCTCCATGGAATATGGGGTAAACGGATCAGGTGCCAGTTCAGAGAAATGTCCTTCGGCATTAAAAAAGTTTGGATACACGTCCAACGGTTTCAAGAATTATGATGTGTCGGCTGTCATAAGTTCTTTAAACTCAAAAGAGCCCGTTTATATGTCGGGAAGTGAAAAAGGGGCATCGTCGGGACATGCATGGGTTGCGGACGGATATTACTATTATCACGAAAACTTCATTTATTATGAAGTGACAAGCTTTAATAAAGTAGGGGAGCAGTCAACCATTAATTATTACATACACATGAACTGGGGATGGGATGGTGAAGGTAAAAACTACAACGACGGATATTATCTTTCGGAAGTATTCAATCCTGTAGATAGAGGTGTTGAAACGCTATATTCGGAGCGGCTTAAAATGATAACAAACATAAAATATTCAAACTAAAAACAGGAGGACTGCATCATGAAGAAAAAGTTATTATACTTGCCAATATTGCTACTGACAGCGCTGTTTGCCGGATGTAGTGACGACGAAGATTCTTTTATTGAAGATTCTCCAGCACTATATAGCTCATACATACGGCTCGATTTTTACAATGCTGACGGTACGGAATATGACATAACGCCACGAATTGAGAGTGTCACAACGCTTTGGGTGACAAATCCGGACAAAGAAAAGTTAGGACTAAGCGAAACGGGATCGCAGATAGAAATCAAGGGTAACAGCATTTACACGTACATCGGATATTGGTCAAACGAATACAGGGAGTGTTGGAACAATATTCCGTTCACCATAATATTGAACTCGCCCAAGATGTTTAACGACAATGAAAACCGCAGGATATCGTTGACCTTGGATGGCGACAGAATAGTTGACATAAGCCGTCACGAGTTCTTTCCGGACGGTTATATATTAACCGTGGAGTCGGAAGACTTGGACATTTATTGCGACAGGAAATACGTTGAAGACGATTACTTCGGACCCAACGGTAAAGTCCTGCCCATACGCGTAACACTTTCGGCCAACGGCGGCGACTGACGTGCGCCTTCCTTAATCTTTTTTATGGATTAAAAATTGGCGGTCAGGAAAAGAATGACTATCTTTGCACCCGAATAGCAATGAAATAACATAAGGAGGCAAAGTGGGGATTCCGACATTCAGGAAAATGTCGGAATTCTCTTTTTGTCGTCCCTGAAAGAATAACCAACTTAAAGTATTTTGATTATGGCTTACATGTCACAAGAAGGCTATGACAAGCTCGTGGCCGAACTTAAACATCTGGAAAGCGTCGAGCGCCCAAAGGCTTCGGCTGCCATAGCCGAGGCGCGCGACAAGGGCGACCTTAGCGAGAACTCGGAGTACGACGCAGCCAAGGAGGCGCAAGCCCATCTTGAGGATAAGATAAACAAAATCAAGCTGGCAATATCCGAGGCTAAAATCGTGGACACGTCGCGCCTGAGCACCGACAGCGTGCAGATTCTGTCGAAGGTGGAGATGACCAACATGGCCAACAAGGCCAAGATGACATATACCATCGTGAGCGAGAGCGAGGCCAACCTCCGCGAGGGTAAAATCTCGATAAAGACACCCATCGCGCAAGGACTGTTGAACAAGAAGGTTGGCGACGAGGTGGAAATCAAGATTCCGCGCGGAACAATCAAGCTGAGGATAGACAAGATAAGTGTTGAGTAAAGTTTTACGGTTATGAGGTATTGCGGTTATAAGGTTATACGGTTATACGGTCGTAAAGTTTTACGGTTATTAAGGTACTAAGCCTTGACCGAAAACAAAACATCAAACGACCATACAACTGTATAACCTTATCACCCAATACCCCATAACCATAAAACCTGATAACCTCAAAACCGTAAAACCTTATAACCCCAAACACATGGACATATTTTCGAAGATTGCAGCCGGCGAGATACCGAGCTACAAATGCGCCGAGAGCGACAAGTTCTACGCTTTTCTCGACATTAACCCGTTGGCCAAAGGCCACACACTGGTAATCCCCCGCAGGGAGGTTGACTACTATTTCGACCTTGAAGACGGCGAGATAGCCGAAATGGCGGTCTTCGCCAAGAAGGTGGCAAAGGCCATCAAGGCGGCCTTCCCGTGCCGCAAGGTGGGCATGGCAGTGCTCGGGCTGGAGGTAGCCCACGCGCATATCCACCTCGTGCCAATGCAGACCGAGGGCGACATGAACTTCGCCAACCCCAAACTTAAGCTCTCGCCCGAAGAGTTTGAGGAAATAGCAAGGAAAATAAGGGAAAAGTTTTGAAAAGGTGAGAAGGTGAAAAAGTGAGAAGGTGAGACGCATATTTGTATGTATTAATTACAAAAACAAACGTCTCACCTTCTCACTTTTTCACCTTCTCACCTTTAAATAAATTCCTCTCCGTACTTTACCTGTATCTCGTTGACGTACTTACGGATGAGCGCCGACGAGTCCTCCTTCCTGCAAATCAGCAGCACGTTGCCCTTTTCGGCAACAATGTACCCGTCAAGACCGTTGATAATGCCCAGGTGGTCGTCGGGCAGCTTGATGATGTTGCCACGGCTGTCGTCAAGCATTACGCGCGAACTGATGACCACGTTGTCGCCCTCGCCCTTGCTCATGCTCTCGTAGATGGAGTGCCACATGCCTAGGTCGGCCCACCCGAAGTCGCACTTCATGACGTACACATTCTCGTTCTTGTCAAGAATGCCGTAGTCGATTGACATGTTGGGGAACGACGGGAAATTGTCCTTCACGTACTCCAGCTCCTTGTCAATGTCGTAAGAGCCGTCGTCGGCATGCAGGTTGCGCATTACCGGCGGCAGTATTTTCGACAGCACGAGGGCAAGATACTTAACGTTGGCGAGGAACAGGCCCGTGTTCCAATAGAACTCGCCGCTCTTCATGAACATACGCGCGAAGTCGCGGTCGGGCTTCTCCGTGAACGACTTGACCCTGAACACGTCAGCGTTTCTCGTCGGGCCGCCCAGCTGTATGTAGCCGTATCCTGGCTCGGGCCGCGTCGGCTTGACGCCCATGGTCAGCACGCAGTCGCTCGAACAGACGAAGTCGAGCCCCTCGACAACGTTTCTCCTGAACTCGTCCTCCTTGAACACCGCCTGGTCGGACGGCACCACCACGAGCCTCGCATCGGCGTTGACATGAAGTATCCGGTAAGTGGCCCACGCCAGGCTCGGCGCCGTATTCCGGAATATAGGCTCGCTCAGGATATTCTCCTTGGGCAGGTCAGGCAGCTGCTCGACCACCATGTCCTCGTAGATGCGGTTCGTGCTGACGTAGATGTTACGCTTAGGGATGAAGCCGGCCATGCGGTCATACGTCTGTTGCAACAGCGTACGGCCGGTAGAGAAGAAGTCGAGAAACTGTTTCGGGCAGTCCTCACGGCTGCACGGCCACAGCCTGCGCCCCTTTCCTCCGGCAAGAATCAAGCAGAAGTTATTTGTGTTTTCACTCATAAGTTTTACAGATTTGGTAAATGGTGTGACAATTTTTCGTGTACAGTTTGACCTGTAGTCGTTTCACGATACGAAGGTACGCATAAAAGCCCTTACCGCCAATTATTTTAAGTTTTTTCAATTAAAAATTTGTCAATTCGGATTTTATCCTTATCTTTGCACCCGCTATAAAGCCCAGATGGCGGAATCGGTAGACGCGCTGGTCTCAAACACCAGTGGGGCAACCCGTGCCGGTTCGACCCCGGCTCTGGGTACGAGTATTTTTCTACAAATCCCTGTAAATCAAGTGTTTACAGGGATTTTTGCTTTTTTACGGTGTACTAAAAGTGTACTTAATTGTATATATTCTTTTAAAATATTCTTATACCTTTCAAAAAAACAAAATAAAAAATGTTGGTCATTTATTGGCCAACATTAAATAATACGGTATTTGTCACTCTTGTTTAGGATATTCTTCTAAAGCCGTTATCATTTTCTTTATTTGACGTTTTGCCAAATAACCATATATTTTATCGCTGTGTTCAGCGTAAATAACAAACATCCACGTTCCTAACACTCGTTCATAAGTGGCATTATTATTTGTCGGGTTATTTAGTTCTATAACATCACCGTCTTTGTTTTCATACTCATACATTGATTTTAGCGTAACTAACGCTTTTTCTTTATCGCCAAGTCCGACGATTACATTGCCGTGATACTTATTGTTGCTTGCTAATGATAAAGCAAATGCTCCAATAGAGTCTTTTTCTGCATAAATTAATTTCTGGTTACCGAAATTAGTTTTGCATACCACGTCTCTTTTCGTTACGCTAATTTGTGCTTGTAATGGAATGAATATACAAACCATCAACAAAAGAATAATAGTTTTTTTCATAATCTGTATAATTAAAGTGTTAATTATAATTCTTACAGACCATGTAAAAGATAACGTGGACTTGCACGTTATCGGAGTAAAGGTACGACCAAGTAACCCACAGACCAATAATAAGTGCAGCCCACGTATAGCATGGGCGTTCACTCATTATTCAACGGTCTGTAATAGTTTTGGTCGTTTCTTACTCCATTGAATAATTAGCTAAACGCTAAATTTCCAAATTTTACTTTGCAAAGATAAGAAATAATAAACAAATAATGGAAATAAAACCTATTAGTTTTTATTGTATCGGCATAAAACAGTCAAGACCTAAACTTTATCTGTAAAAATAGGGTAAATACGTCATTGCCCATTTGCCATTTTTTTATACTGTGCATCCAATAGATAATTTGCAACCTCCATAATCAAGTCTTTTGGAACACACGACAAATCAAATTCAGCCTCATCCTTTTTATTGTTATTTTCTTGTATTTGTTTTATCTCCATTTCCGTTTTCTGTTTTGGTACAACGTATTGCATCAATTTTTCAAGCATAGCCAAACGGTCTTTGGGTGATAACGCTTTCAAATCACGCTCCATTTGCTGCTTGTTATTGTCTATAACCTGCACTATCCAATCTTTAATGTTTGTCGTTACTTTGTTGGGTGTGCCTTTTGCCCTGCCACCCAACCGCCCTTTACCGTCATTCTTTTGTCTTGCCATATTACTATATCAAACTATTTTAGTTTTACTCGCCTGTTACCAGATTTTGGTAACAAACTACACCTTATTATAAGAACATGGCTACACATAAGCCCCCACGTTCCTAATCTCATCGTCTAACTCTTTCATCAGTTCATCGGACACGGTTACACCTGCCTTTGCCGCTACTTCCTGTATCTTCTTCTTTAGCCGTGTGTAACTTTTCCTGTCCTCAAAAACCTTAGCCTCTTTCAGTTCTTCCAGAAATGCCGCTATCTGTGTCTGGTCGCTCTGGTTGATAAGACGGGCTACCAACACATCAAAGGCATCTGATACGGTCTTAATCTCGCTCATTATGTCTGTCTTTACTTGGTTTAACTTGGATATTGCAAAATAGCTGTCTTGGTATCGTTTCACCATAAGCCTATAAAAGCCGCTTTCTGATAGTGTTGAGGCTGTAACCTCGGGCACTCCCATTTGCTGGGGTAAACGCCCGTTAAGCCTCATTTCATATTTCAGCAAATTGACATTATCAAAACCAACGGGCAAAACCATACCTTTAGCCGCTGCATCGGCTTTCTTGTCATAGAAAGCAAATACTTTGGGCTGTTGCCTGCCTCTGGGCTTGTAGTAAAGCGTACCCACGTCAAAATGATACCTTAACAGCTTGGGCATATCGCCTAACTTGGAAAGATAGTTTTCTATAGGGTGTCTCATCACAAAAGTCCGCCCAAACTCCAGCCCTGTAACCTTTGCATCGGCAATCGGCAAATGCAGGCTATCCGATAGCTTTTCCACCGCTTGGGCTGTGCCGTGCCTATCCAACGGATAAACATTGTTTGGATAGAGGAACTTTGCCAAACTGCCAATAACAGAAATGCCGCCCGTGTAGACAGACACTTTCAAACCCTCCAGACTGCCAAAGGTGCAAACCTCGCCCGTTTCATGGTCTATCTGGTCTTTAGCCTTATCCAGAAACCTGCTTACATCTGGCGTTGCCCGTGTCCTCATAGCCCACAACTTCACTTTGTCGTACATAACACTGCTTTGTTACCAAATTTTGTCCACAAACTACATATTATTATAAGACATCTACCCGTTTGGCTTGTTTTCTCAAAGCTGCCAGAGGCTCATCAAAACCGCCCATTTGTAACATCTTGCAGTATGAAGAAATAAGGACTTTTGCACCCTCCAAAACTATCAATTCAATATAAGACGGCTTTATTTTCTCTGGCTCGGTCGCTGCTGTCTGGTCTTGGTGTATGACAAACAAAAAGCCATCATCTTTGTAGGCAAAGAACGGGTTGGGCTTCTGCTTGCTGCTGTAAGTCTTTACCGCCAGCGGATAGCCGTAGGCAAAGCCGCTCAACTGCCCGTTTACAAAGTAATCTTTCAGTCCTGTAAAGTTGAGGCTATTTTTAGCTTGCAACTTCATAGCTGGGGCATTGTCTTTCTTGCTACCGCTGTCTTTGCTCACTTGTAAGTACATGGATATTTTGCCGTCCCTGCCGACAAGCTCATCCATTGGCGGGTAATATCCCGCCTGTGCCGTTATCACATATTTAGGGGCTTTTCCGCTGCCTGTGCAATCCTCCAGACGGGCATAGTAACGTATATTAGGTGTGGTCATCTTGCACCTCCTTTCTTCATGCAATAAGCTTGTGCCCTCTGATTTATTTCTTCTGACGTGCTTACCCTGTTGCTCTGCAACCATTGTTCAAGCTCCTGACGATTAAAGTAACACATTTTGCCCATAGGCTTATAATGTGGCACTTGACCTGTCATAGTCAACTTGTAGAGGTAGCTTTTACTTATGCCCATATATTTTGCAGCCTCATCACTTGTTAGCACTTCTTTTGTGCAAAAGATTGTGTTTGCCGTTATAAGGTCGGCAACCTGCCTTTGTTCCTCTTTGTTCATTGCTGTTAATTTTAGAGGGTGTTAAACAAAGAGGCTCTGGGTGTACACGTCTGCAAACCTTTTGCCTCGTTACCTGTGTTATCTGATAACAAGTGCAAAAATAAAAGATAAAAGTGGGTCTGTGAAGAAATAAAAATTGTACTTAATTGTTGATTTTTTTTCCAACAATTAAGTACAACTTATGATGCATTCTCAAATATTAAGAAGTTCTTTTTTTGCTCCTGTGAGTTCTTCTTTGGTAAACTTGTTTTTGTCTAAATATCGTGTAAAGGATTGTTGTGTACCAATATCACCAAATTCATTTTTTATTTGTGAAAATGAAGGTTTTAAAATCCAGCCCTCATCGATTGCAACAATAATTATTAAAGCTGCCCTTTTTCCAATTTTCCCTTCCATCATTTTATGAAGTTTCCGCAACCTCTTTCCACCAATATCATTTAATATCATATCTTTGAAACTTTCTTTTGGTCTGCCCTTACGTCTATTATTTTTACATTGTGGTTCTTTTTTTATTTCAATTTCATTTTCCAACATTCTTTTATACTCTTGGGCTAAAACATATATCATTGATACATTCATCATTTCTGCGTTATTTTTATATTTTCCATAAATTCTTACTTCCTTAAGCATAGTATTCATGTCTGCTTTGCAACGTTTTATTTCGTTTTCTAAGAAATCTTGAAAATCAGTTTTTGAAAAGTTTTCCAGTTGTTTTGTCTTATTTAACTCGCTTATCAGCTCTTTTAATCTTGTATTTATAAAATTTTTATGACTTTCATTAAGTTCATTTAAATCTGTTATAAGTTCCATATTTTTAATATTTATATATTATCAACATTAAATTGGGGCAAGCTGTTTATTGCTTCCTGTTTCAAGCTGTCAACGGCTCTTGTGTATTTTTCTGTATATTTCAAGCCACTGTGCCCCAATAGGCTTGCCACGGTTTTTATATTCGCCCCATTACTTAACAGGTTTGTTGCAAACGAGTGTCTGGCGCAGTGCCAGCTGATGTGTTTATTTATCCCTGCACGCTTTACCCATCGTTTTAAGGCTTTAAGGCACATTTCATAGCTTGGCAAGGCAAATATAAGGCTGTCGCTGTTCTGGCCGTCTGTCGGCTCTCCTATTAGCCTCAACAAGCCGTCATTAAGTGGTATGATAACACCACTACTTGCGCTGTGTCCTTTGGTCTTATTTTGTTCAAACTTCAACAGTTTATTTGCATAGTCAACGTTAGCAAATGTGAGGTCTTTAACATCACAAAACCGTAATCCACAATAAAGGCACAAGATAAAGGCTCGCCTTATGTTGGGGTTTTCACCTGTATAATGTGTATTTATAAGGGCTTGTTCTTCTTCCAATGAAAGCACGTCTTTTCTTAACTGTTGGTCATCCACTTTTATAATAACTCCCGTACAAGGGTTCTTAGTCATTACATCGTGTTCAATAGCGTACTTAACAACTTTCTTGAAACGCTGATAAATACTTTTTGCACCCTCGCCAACACTCCTACTTTGCAGGTATTCAGTAAAAGCCAACATCATATCTTTACTCATTTGTTCTGGGCGTATGTTTTTTGAAAACTTAGTATATTCTGGTGTGTCTTTTAAAAAGTCCTTAAAACGTTGCAAAGCTATTTGCATCATCCTAATGTCTTTTTTAGTGTAATTGTCAATATAGGTTTGAAAATAGTCCAAAAAATTTATTTGACGGTCTTTCTTCAACCTGTAACCCTCTTTACTCTCTAATAATTCTTGTTCTTTTTCCTGCCTTATCTGCTTAGCAAGCTGCAAAGTTTCTTTGTTGTGGTTTCTGTCTATTGGAGTTTTGGGTGTTGCTATCAAATAAAGGCTCAATTTTTCTTTTCTTCTTATATGTTTAACTTTATATTTAGGTGTACCTTTCATTTTACCACTTTCATATAAAACAGGGTTTCCGTTATCATCAATAACAGGCTCACTTACTCTACCTAAATAATATTCAAGGTACAAGCTAATTTGACCGTCTCCTAATAACCTTTGTTCTAATTTGGGATTGTCTTTAACTTTGTTCACCAATTTTGCCATAGCATTTTCTTTTGTTTTCTTTTATTTTGCAAAGATACGATTTTATCCTATTCAAGGTGTACTAAAAGTGTACTAATTAATAAAAATAGTACGCCTTTAAGAAAACAACAGAAAATATGAATACTATAAAATATTGATTATCAACACTTTTAAATTCTTTTGTTTTCTCTTAATTTTACGGTAATGTACTGGCTCTGGGTACTGAATTGGAGAAAGACGAAAATCTTTCTCCTTTTTCTTTTTTGTCTCCTCGTAACTCATTGGTTTGCTGATAGATAAGGTCAAGCACCTTGTTGTAGGATTTGGTTCGATATTTTTTCCGTCGAACTCGATTTTTTCGGGAAACATCGAACCAAGAACTTTTCATTTTCTTATGATGTTTGTTAAATTATCGGTTAGGTTCAGGGTTTTGCCAAAAGCCGTATTTTTAACTCAAAATTAGCGGATAATCAGCACTATTTTTTGTGGAGAGGGGAGAAAAGGGTATATCACGAAACTTATAGAAGTAATGGTGGATAGTCCAGAGTACGAAGTTTATATTTCGGGAAACCTGGCATTGTTGGGTAATTGGGACACAAAGAAAATCGGGTTGAAACACGTCAATGATTCCGTCCGCGCGATTGATGTTATGATTCAACTTGCATCTCGGGTCAATTTTACCAGTGTCAATTGGGAGTCTGAGGCTTTTCCGCAGGATGCGTTAGGTGGTATGAGCTTTAGTATCGGCAGCAAAGGCAGGGGGACTTACATTATAAAATATCTGGTTAGGCCGATTTGTGAGGGTTATTGTATGAGGTCGCGCAATTTCGACGGTAAACGTACGTGTTCCAAAAAGCCGCCTTTCATGGTGTGAAAGACGGCTTTTTAGCGTGCTATACGCGGCCTTTTGTAATCCGGAAGATGGCCTTTCGCAACTTCATTGTCAGAAGTTCACGCCGAAGTTGAGCGAGAGGCAGCCGTTGTGCGACGTGTCGAACGTGTCGTGGCAGATGTTGGACAGGCCGATGTCGTAGGACAGGTCGGCGTAGAACAGGTCGAAGCCTACGCCGCATCCAACGCGCAGGCCGCCGTCAAAGCGCTGGAAGGCGTCGTCGGAGAACGAGCTGAAGGCCTCGCGCGTGCCGAAGTTCTTTATCTTTCCGCCTATTCCGTAGGACAGGTATCCTCCGAAGAAGGGTTGCAGCGTGAAGTGGCTGTCGATGGGGTAGATGTACTTCAGCACGATGGGCATTTCGATGTAGTTGAGGTCGTAGGTCATTTTCTTCCTCTCGCCCGTGGTTGTCGTTATCCTCTTGCGTCCTCCCTTCTCGGTGTATTGCAGTCCGGCCTCAAGGTACAGCGGTATGTTCTGCGACAGCGGCAGGCCCACAAGGGCGCCCACGCTTAGTCCCGTCTGCCAGTCGCCGCCGTCGAGCGTAGGGTCGTCGGAGTTGACGAACGAGAACGCCGGGCCTATCCTGAATCCGTAATACATGTTGCCCGTGCCCAGTCCGCTGTCGTGCCTGCCGTAGTCCAGCCGTCCTGTCTCGGGGTTGTAGTACTTGCTGTAATGGTAACATTGCGCCGCGGCAGGTAGCAACAGGGCTACGGCAGCCAGCGCGGTGATGATGAGTCTTTTCATGTCGGTAAATGTTTTATGTATGATAATATGGCCGAACGGCGTCCGTAACACGTGCCTACGGACGCGCGCCGGCGCTTGTCATGGTGCAAAGGTGGGAATTTTTTATGACACGGCAAAGCGGGAATAGCCTAAAACGAATGGGGAAAACCCTATTTAATCCATAATTCACGATTCATAATTCATAATTGGGCGGGTGATTAATTCATAATTCACAATTCAGAATTCATAATTGGGTTGGCGGCGAACAATCCTTTATGGACGGGAATTTGCATGTCTACGCCATCATCCCAATTATGAATTATGAATTGTGAATTATGAATTATTCATGCTTGCTTGGCAGAAGTGCCATACTACTATGCCGGCCGTTACGGATACGTTCAGCGAGTGCTTGGTGCCGAACTGGGGTATTTCCAGGCAGCCGTCGCATTCGTCTACCACGTCCTGGCGCACTCCCTTGACTTCGTTGCCCAGCACTACGGCGTAGCGCCTGCCCGTCTCCGGCACGAAGGTATTGAGCATTGTGCTGCCCTCACACTGCTCTACGGCCATTACCGTTACGCCTTGACGGCGCAACTCCCGCACAGCCTCGAGCGCCGAATCGGCGTGGCGCCAGCTTACGCTGTCCTCCGCCCCGAGCGCCGTCTTGTGTATCTCGGGGTGGGGCGGG
>ENA-OPIO01000425-OPIO01000425.1-human-gut-metagenome-genome-assembly--contig:-NODE-425-length-14432-cov-6.983098_pt1 | contig 14432 bp, 8 predicted proteins | sample MGYA00241395_ERZ501636 | MGnify/ENA primary metagenome ERZ501636 (study PRJEB25962, sample SAMEA2042198) | human gut metagenome | biome: human gut; feature: human-associated habitat; material: faeces... | reverse complement strand
GTACGGTTCAAGCGGATTACAAATCCTTATAATAAATTTCGACGGATTGCAAATCTGCCGAAACATATTACCCACCGCCTGAATAACAGTGGAATGTATATGCTCATAGGCTTTATATTCCATACACCCGAACTGCGGATGACCCCCTCATTTGCCGTCTTTCTTCTTTTCGTCTGTCATTGCATATAGAAAGCCGGAGGGCATTCCGCATTGCGAAATGCCCTCCGGCCTGTTTGTGCTTACCCTCAAAGTCACTCCCGGCACATTCCCGTGGGTAGGGGTGGGGAGGGCTTTCTGGCGTCGGTATGTAGTTTATTTACATCACCTTGAACGTCTTTACCTCGCCGCTTTCCAGCGTCACGCGCACGATGTTCACGCCCTTGCCGATGTTTACTGTGGCTTCCACGGTGCCCTTTGATGTCAGTCCGCCGGTTTTTACGCCGCCTGCGGTGTACACCTCTACCTTCATTATGTCGGGCTGCGACGAGCGTATTATGGCGCGTCCGTCCTGTACGGCCACGTAGATGCTGGCTGCCATGCCGTCCTCGAGGCTTGACGAGGCGCGGCGGTCGCGCAGGGCGAAGCGGCCAACGCTTGTGCCCATGTTGCTGAACGTCAGCTCGTTGTCAAGCGGATAGGCCGTGCCGGTAACGTTGTCGTACAGCTCATAGTCGGCCAGGTCGGCGTTGCCGGCGGTCTCAAAGCTGAAAGTCAGCGTGTCGGCCGCCGAAGTCAGTATGCCTACGGGTATGTATGCGCGTCCGTTTGACGGGTGAATGTCGTATGCAGTGCCGTCGGCTACGGTGAATACGGCCACCTTCGGACTTACCTCGTTGTCTATCAGCGTCTTCGCTTCGGCGTAAGCCGATGTCGTTACTATGGTCGAAGCCTCCGCGTCGCCGCGCCTTACCGTCATGCGCAGCATGTCTGCGGCCTCAGCCTCCTGCGCCGTTTCGTCCTCCGCTTCGGCTGCGGCTTCGGCTACGTCGGGCGACATCATGTCGCCGCTGAACGTCACTTCAAGTTCTGTTGCGTAAGCATCTGTAGCCTTTACGAAGAAGCCCTGCATGGGCTGTACGGTCTCCGCGCCGGCCTGTGTGCTGACAAGTCCGCCGTCGGCAAGCGTCGCTGACGATATCGTGTTGCCGTCATAGAACTTCACTTCGCTTATTGCTTCGCTGTTAGCAGCAAGGAACTTGGCTACGTCAATGCGGCTCATGAACGGGTTGGCGGCGGCGAAGTAGCCCTCGCTTTCTCCTGTACCGATGTTTTGGTCAAGGTCGAGCTTCGCCTTGTATTCCGCGCTGCCAAGGTAAACGGTACGCGTGTCGGTAGTCGATGCAGGCTCTCCTGCGTTCTCTCCGGGCTTCAGGCGCTTGTACTCGAACGTCTTGTTGTCTTCGCTTTCGCCCTCGTAGACGAAACGGTATATTTCCGTTTTTGCTCCGTTATTTGCGTCATCGCCGCGGTCAAGAGTTTCTGATATATTCGTATCTTTATGCTCGGGGAAGTCCTCGTAGTAGTTATACGTGCTGTGCTCCTTCGGGAAACGGAAGCGGAACTTCTGCGTTTCGGGCAGGTTGCCGTTGTCAACCCACAGCGAGAAGGCGTTGCTGTAACCCTTTTCCTCTCCCTTTGCGCTGCTTGAATAGTCGAACGCCAGGGCGTTGAAGTTGCGTGTCCACCTTGCTTCGCTCACCTCGGTCATCTCTCCCGGGTCTTCAAGACCCCTGTACGGAGCGGCCTGCGCCCACAGTCTCTGGTATATCCGTGGGTCGAAGCGGTTTTCGGGCAGGTTGCTTTCGGTCAGTTTTGTGAAGTAAGCAGGCATCGCCTTGCCTGCCGCTGGTATGAACATGTCGCCCGTGTAGGTGTGCTTCAGCGGGGCGGCGAGCATGTAGTAGCGGTTAGGCTCAAGCTCCATCTCCACCCATGCGATGTCGTAGTTCAGCTTGTACACGCGGTCTACCGCCGCGCCCGGCTCGAAGTGGATGCCCTGCACACAGTATTCGTCGCCCTCGGTAACAGTTCCGTCGAGTACGGGATAGCGTGTCGCGCCCTGCGGAATTACCGCGTCCGTGCAGCAGTAAGGCGAGCCGTCGGTCCAGTTGTTCCACTCGTTCCAGTCTGTCGAGGCCGCGTCGGTGCGCCATGTGGTGACGAGCGGGTGCACCGTGTACGGCGCGCTGCTTATCGTTGTGCCGCTACCGTCAAGGAAAGTCATGGTGTAGCGTCCCGCCCTGTTGAGCTGGAAAGTATGGCTGAAGTAACCATGCTGGTCGGTGGTGAATGTCTTGTCGATGCCTTGGTCGGGCAACTGTATGGTGTATTCGGTGTTAGTCATACCCTCACCGATGATTGTTATCATGTCGCCTTCGCATACATCGGTGGCCTCGATGCCTTTAATGTCCGTAGAGCAGCTTTCCGTGTCCATGCAGTCGGGTATGCCGTCGTTGTCGATGTCGCCGCGCAGGTACAGGCCGTAGAAGTTCTGGAAGTCAAGCACCCCCACTACGCCTGCTATTTCGAGGCGCACCTCGTCATACGTACTCTTTGGTTGCAGTATGATGATGCTCTTGTCTCCGTAGCCTATGGCGTTAACGCCCAGTGCGTTCCAGCCCGTAAACTCGTCGTTCGTCTTCTGGCCGCGCAGGTACGTGGTTACCTTCATCCACGAGCCTACGTTTACTCCGGCCACATATGTATTGTTGTCAAGCACGATGCAGAGCTGGTGGCGGAAGTCGAGCGTGCGCCCCATGTTGACTGCTATTATGCTGCCTGTGCCCGCGCCAACGGTGTTTACCACCTGCATAGGTGTCTCTATGTCGCCGTCGATGAAGTTGCTTACGCCGTCTATGACACCGCCCACAGCCACGGCTGCGGCCATCTGCGTGGCGTCGCCGTTAAGGCTGGCGTTGGTCTCGTTGACCGATACGTGCGTAGTGATGCAGGCCAAGGGGTTGTCAATGTCGGTGGCAGGGTCGTAGTCTTCTTGTATGAAAGCGTAGTATATACTGATTTCGTCAAGTTTCAGGTTGAGCACGCCCGAGTTCCATAGCGTTACCTCGTCAAACTGTATTGCCTTGCCGTCCTTCACGGCGTCGAATATCGCGCAGTAGCGCATCTTCTCGCCGTTGCTGCCGCCTGCAAGTCCTACCGATACTGTGTTGCTCTCGGTTATCACGCCTTCGGCCACTTTCTCGCCTTTGTTGTACAGCCTTATCTGGAAGAATTGCAGCAGGCCTACGTTAAGGCCCTCCGTATCGTTCTCTACTACGAAGCCAACCTTGAACTGCTTTCCCGGGTGTTGGCCGCCGTCATAGAGCAGGCTTCCGTCGCTGCTTTTCACTCCGGCTATCCATAGGTTGCTTGCAACGCCAAGGCCGCCGGTGTATTTCGCGTAGTCGTCGGTGCTTTCGGTTACAAGGTTTTCGGAGTTTTTCAAATCGGAGATGGATACGAGTGCGCCGCTTGTCTCGTGTATTTTGTCCGACGCGGCGTATTTGTCGGGGTTATCTTCGGTATTTACCAGCGGTTTGCCTCCTACCTGTTCAGGATCCATATCGGCGAAAGCGTCGCCCACGTTGAGCGTTATCTCCTCATAGCATTTCTCCTCTGCCGGGCAGCTTAGGCACGTGGCGCGGAACACGTATCCGCCTTGCTCGTTCATGTTGGTGACCTTTCCGCTCGACGTAACGTTCGCATTCGCGCCTTCAGGCTGGTCTACCAATGTCCATTCAACCGACAGGTCGGGGTTAGCCGCAAGCTGGTAAGAGTTCTGCTCGTCGCACACGTTGGTGCTGACGGTCGGGTTTATTTGGCAGCGGTGGTTCACATCTGCCTTCTCGCGTACAAAACCGTAGTACACGCCCATCGCTCCGAGGTTGAGGCTTATGCCTGTATAGAAGCGCAGTTCGGCGCCGGAGAAGTCTTTGTCGGCCACGATTGACGCTATGCCTACATTGCCGCCGGCCACCGACAGGCTAAGAACGCCCGACGAAATGGTCTGCTCGTCTATCTTGTCGCCGTCCTTGTCGAACAGCACTATGGTGACGGTCGAGCCGATGCCGAGGTTCACTGCATTGGCGTTATAGTATTTGAAGCCAACCTCCGAACCGGCCTTGAACATTTCGCCCTTGCCGTCCGTAGGCTTGACGGTGAACTTTGCACCACCTTGGTAGCCGACTGACAGTATGGGAGTGATGGTCGCATAGTCGTCGTAATCATCGTTCGTCATTTTCTCAACTTCGCTATCTATGAAACCGAATGGCAAGCCCAGTAGCACGGCGTTCCATCCTTTCATGTCGTAGTCGTAAGTCCTATCGTTGTTTTCCGCATAGGCTTTGACACCGTTTGTCGTCATCTTGGTCTCCACCGGCTCGCCTACGTATGCGTATTTGATTTTTACCGAGCCGCCCACGTCGAGGTTTACGCCGCCTCCTTTGATAAGGCAGATTTCGTCGAAGACGTAAGGTGCTTCCACTTCAAGGTACGTGCAGGCGTCTTCAGAGCCGGGAATCTTGATTAGCGAGAGGCCGACTCCGCTTGCCCCTACGCCTTCCTTTACGGCTACGGGGTCGCCCAGCTTCACGCCGTCCCTGTAAAACTGTATTGTCATTGCTTCTATGACGTCGAGCGAAAGCACGTTTTCTCCTGACGAAACCACGACGCAGAAGCCTGCCTTTGTGCCCTTGTCATAGTAGTTGTTGATGTCGCGCACGCTGACAATGGGCGTTGCTCCGATGCCTGCACCCACAATGCTGGGGAACGTTGCGTAGTTGTCGAGGTCCTCGTCGGTCAGGTCGTTAAGGTCTTCCACCCATGCGCCTACGCTCACAACCTGCACAAGTTTGTTTACGGCATAGCCCTTTCCGGCCATCGCCTTGCGGTTCTTGAAGTTTTGGTATATAGGGTCTTCAGCGGAAGTTTTTGTCTGCGACCAAATCAGTTTGCCGTCAACAAAAGCTTCACCCGGGTCGTCAGATTCCTGCGCCTGCACCTGAACGCAGCAGGCCAGCGCAAATATCATCGTCAAATATGCTGTAATACGTTTCATAAGCTATCTCCTTATTATATATTAATAATGAGCGTTGTTGGTGTTACCGGTAATCACATACTTGTGGTTTCGGCGGAAATAGAAGTAGTTGCCATTTACGTCGGGCGAGATAACGCCGGTCGCTCCGTCGCCAAACGAAAGGTTATCAGCTGTGAACCAACCTTTGCGGTAGGCATCGACCCATTTTGATTCTACGCCTAATACATCGAGCTGACCATACACGGCAAGGCCGAGCCTTGTCTTTGTGGGCAGTACATATGTTGTCAGTGTAAGCGTATGGCCTTGTTCCGGTACGTTGTTTTCATATTTGCAGATGATGTAATTCTCGTCCGCATCGCCTTTAATGGTGATAGGGGTCTGCGGTTTTAGAAAATCGTCGTAGGCGGTCAGCCCAGTATTTGTATATACATTGTTCATCAGCAGGGCTATTTCGTGTATGTTGTAGTCGCTTCTGCCATAATTAAAGCGTTGTACGGTCAACCTTGTTTCAATCTTTGCTACAGCTCTGTACAGCATTCCTTTAAGTGGCAGTGTTGAGTTGTCGTTGCTGTCGGAGAATTTTATTATCGGGTCGTCCTCGTTCCCTTCCGTGTGGCAATATCCGTAGAAAAAGTGCGGAGTGAATAGAACCTTGAAGTCGTCACTGTCGAATTGGTCGACGGTTGCATCCAAAATCCCGTCGTGGTCGAACCCTCCGGCCACGCTCTTCGGCTGCTCCTGTATCGTGGCTTCAAAGTCTTGGAAGCGCAGGCCGTCAACGTTGGTGTTCAGCTTGAACCAGCCTTCGTCCTTGGCGGGGTAGGCTATGGCTACCACGCGGTATTCGTAGCCGTAGGTCTTGGTAAGCGTAGCGTGTGCTTCCTTGCGCTGGTCGTCGTCTTCATGCTGGCAGGTTACGGTGTAGTCGTTGCTCGGGTCGTAGACGAATTCGCCCGTCTCGCCGCCCACTACCGATGCGTCCTTGCGGCGGAAGGTGATTATTCGCACGCGGTCGATGTCTTCTATTTCCGCTATGTTGCTGTCAAAGAGGCCGCCGTCCTGCTCCGGCGGTGCGGCGCGCGAGGCTTCGTCGTCGGTGTCCCATGCTCCGCCGAGGGTCACGGTAACGGGTACTTTCACCTGTGCTCCTGTCTCCGGGGCTTCAGTGTAGTCGCCGGCGTCGTCGGAGCACGACCATGCGCAGAGCGCCAAGGCCGCCGTCAGGATGTATGATAGTTTCTGTTTCATCATGCTATATGTGTTTTGTTCGTTTTAGTTCAATGATATGTTGTGTACTTTCTCGAAGCCCGGCTCAACCTCTATTTCGATGTTCGAGTCGGCGGTCTCGCCTGCGATGTCCTCCAGTTTGCCGCTCATCGTCACGCGTACGTTCGAGTAGGAGTAGAAGCACATCTTGCCCTCGTTGTTGTTATACACGTACAGGTCTTTGCTGTTCTGGTCGCCGTTGTAGTGCTGCTCCTGCGTGGCGGCGGTGTAGACGTCGGCTCCGCCCTCAATTGTGTAGCTCTGGCCGGGACGTATGTTGTAGTCCTTGAAGTATCTTGTCACCTTGTTATCGTCTTTGCCTTCCACCTTTATTATAAGGTCGTCGTCGTCCAGGTTCACCGCGTCTTCGTTGAACTCGATGCGCATTTTCAGCCTCATGCCCTGCGTGCTGGGCAGCAGGAACGACGATAGGGTTATTTCCTCGTCGCCCTCGGTTATGTCTTTCGCGTCGAGCAGCACGTATTCAGGCGACTCTGTCCACGCCTCTTTGTCGGTCGCGCCGGTCTCGTTGTATTGTCCTGTGGTCTGATTTTCCCCTGCGGCGGTTACCGGATAAAACTCTCCGTGGCTGCCGTTTAGGTTGATTTCGGTAGGATAATTGTCGCCGTAAAGCTCGATGCGCTTCACTCCCGAAACGGGAATATCAGTTATGTTCATGTTCAGCTGGCTCACTATTCGGAATATACGGCCCTTGAAAGTGATGTCCCTTGCCACTTCTCCTTTCCAATAACATCCGTTTGGCAGTTCGTCTTCGTCTGTGCTTACGTCTTCTCCAGAACCTCTTACTATGCCGTAAAACAATTCGGGGGTTATGTATCTGTTATCTATTTTCGTAAGTTTTAAAGGTATGTTCACACGGTTTTCGGGTGTGTAGTCAAACAAATCCTTGTCTGATGAGGTGTATGCGAGTGCGGTACTCATTACGTAAGTCCAGTGGATTGTTCCGCTTGAAGATGCGTATGATACGTTTTCAGTGCATTTCGCGAACCTGTCATTGCCTATGATTTGTGTTGTCAGGTTGTAAGTGTTGGTGTATTTTAATCCGCTCCAGCTGTTGTCCGGCCATGATTGAATTTGGTTTCTGCCTTCTTTGAACAGCAAAACGTCTATCTTGTCGGCCCTGCATACGCCTTCGGCTTGCGGCCCGGAGGCGTCGTCGTCCGGCCCTACGTATCCTCGTGTCGCGCCTAAGCTGCCCGTGCCCGAGCCGCTTATGATGATGCCTTGGGCGGCGTCGGGGGTCAGTGCGCCCGCGCCTGCGCCGCCGTCTGCCAGCGTGTCGTCCTGCGTACAGCCAGCGGCGAGCATGGCGGTGGCGGCGATTGCCGCGCCTGCCAGTATTCTTGTGATGTTATGTTGTGCCATATATGTTAGGTTGTTTGGTTTCTTTTTCTTTCCGCTCTCCAGTTTCCTTACATCGGGATGACGATGTCCGCCTGCCAGTTGCCGTCTATGTAGATGTCGGCGTCAGCATCGCCACCAATGTCTTCGGGTTGGTCTGTGGTGGCGTTTTTCGTTCCGATGGAGTATATGTAGTTGGTTCTTATGGCGTAAGACGTATTGTCTGGGTCTTCGGGTCTCGGGTTTTCAAGCAGTACCTTTCGCGTGCTGAACGCGCTCCCGTCAGCCTTGTATTGTATCAGCGTCAGCGTGTTGGCGGCTTGGCCGTCGCTTGCCGCAGGCACGTCTACGGGTATCATGTACGCCCCGGCCAGCACAGAGCCTTGCTGCTTGGTGCAGAGTATGTTGCCGTCATCGTCGGTCACTACTTCCGACTGCAACAGTTCGGGTGTTATCTCGACGTCAAGCAGGATGTTGCCGTCGGCCGTTCCGTCGGCGAGCGGCGTGCTGCCGAAGTCAGTCTCCTGCGCAATGAGGGGCATCTGCGTGTTCTGCGGCTGGTGCAGCTGCAGCACTATGCGGCTTACCTGCGGGTCGATGTTGGTAAGATACATCATCACTCCGGCCACGCGGCGCATCATCGTGATTTCGGTTATCTTGTTTGTGTTAGCCTCAATGGTTACCTCGCCGCTGCCTGCAAACAGCTCCGCCTTGGCCATGTCGGCCTTCGTGAGGCCTTCGGCCAGTGTCGCTATGGCATGGTCGAGCGTTGTTTCGCCTGCTATTATCGCGCCGGGCAGTCCGTAGGCGTAGCCTGCGCCCTCTTGTTCGGCCGACTGCAGGTTGGCCTCCTTGGTATCAAGACCTACGGCAAGTATGGTGTATGTGGTGCCCTCCGTGAGCTTGGTCTTCAGTGTGTAATACTGCGTTGCTGTGCCTCCTGCCTGCGTCTGCTGCCAGCCGGCGTTCTCGCTGGCCACGCATGTGGCCTTTGCGGCGTTAGCTTCGGTGCCTTCAAACACGTAAACCTGCACATATTTCACATGTTGTACGTTGTCACTGCCAGTGAGCGTGGTGCGTGTTTGCGGCTCGGCCGTGAACTTTATGGTTATCTGTCCGTCGTCTACGCGCCCCTGTCGGCCGTCGTCCTGCGAGCAGGCCGTGAGCGCCGCCGCGGCGAGCAGGCACAATATGTGATATATTTGCTTCATTCTTGTAGTAATGTTGTGTTTCATCTTCGTGATGTTTTCTTTAGGCTTTTATGCTTGTCGGCCGCCTTTTGCGCGCCGTTGTGTAAATAGCTGTAAATCAGCTTGTTGCGTACAGCCTTGTAAAAGGCCGTCTTTTGGCCTGCGAAAGGCCGTGTTTTGCAAGGCGAAAGGCCGTCTTTCAGCGTGCCGTTTGCCGCCTTTTGCGTTTCGGGCTGTCGCCCCTGTTATTTTTTATGATGATTTGCAATCCGCAGGGCGGTGTCGTTCCGCCCCTGCGGGTTGCAAATCCGGCCCTTTGGCCGCCGTGGGTAGCGCTACCCACGGCAACCGCCGGGCAGGGTGTTGAGTTGTATCTGTTAGTCGTTAGTCTGGCCTGTGATGTCGTCGCCGAGACCGAGGTCGTAGATGGCCTTCCATTCAGCGTTTACAGTCAGCTTGATGATTTGCTCCTTGCTCAGGTCGATCGGGTCGTCGTCATCCTCGTCGCCGCCGGGGCCGTCACCACCACCAGTTTCGTCGTTTACGCCCTTTGTTCCGAGGCTGTACAGCGAGTTCGCGTCAAGGCTGTAGTCCTGGTCGCTACCGTTGAGCACGGGGTATGTCTTCAGGGCAGTTTCTGTATTCTGTTCTCCAACATTACCGCGAAGCTCTACTACGAGGGTGTACTTGTCAGAAGCAGGAGCAGTGATAGGCAATACGAACTTGCCGCCTACGAAAGAGTTCTCCTCTACCACTACCGTAGCGTTGTTGTAGGTGTAGCCTTCGTTAGAGTAGAAGTTGCCGTCATCAGCCTTGTTCATGCCAGCCATGCTGATGGTAACGAGGTCGTAAGCGGTTGAGCCTTCAGTGCCGGCAACCCATACATCGTCAACGGTTGTGGCGTTGTCGGCCCATTTTACGGTAGACGCTTTCTTTATAGCCTTTACTACGACCTTGGTTACTTGTACCATGCCGTGGTTGTACTCAACCTCGTAAGGCACGTTCTTCACGTAAGCCAGCACGCCGGCAACAACGCGGTTGAGCTGGATTTCGATGTTCTCGGTAGGTTTGTTTTCGCTTATCGTGATGTCTTTGCTCGTTCCGGCGAAAGCCTCGTCGGCGTCAACTTCGCCGTTGAGCTGGAGTACAACGTCGGCGAGTTTGGTCGTGCTTGCTGTCAATGCGAGAGGCTTGTAGTTGGTTGCGTCCTCATCGCCCAGCTCAAGACCTACGGCGAGGAACTTGTATGTGCCTGCTTCCAAAGTCTCCTTGTACGTAGTCTGGGTTGTCTGCGTGTCGTTGTCGGCAGAGTTGTTGAAGCCGAAGCCGTTGTCGGCCATCACTTCTTTTACGTAGATGTAGTCGCTGCCGTTCTGTTTGAAGGCGTAAACGCGCATGTCGTTAACCCTCTGCTTTGCCTCTGCGCTGTAGAGAGGACGTCCGGCGCGGCTCTCGGCACCGCTGTTTATGCCGATGTTGAATGTCAGTTCCACCTCGCACTGCTCGCCCTTGGCGGTAGTTGTCTGCTCGCCGCCGAAGTCGTCGTCGCTTGAACATGCCGAGAATGTCAGCAGTCCGATGGCCATTGCGGTCATTGCAAAATAATTTTTCTTCATTGTGTTGTTAAAAATTGATTGATTAATACTAAAAAAATATAGTTTTGTTTATGGGTTATTCGGTTGTATTTTATTTCTCACCTTTAGGTTTTTTCACTGTCCCACCATATCATCTTCCCGTTTTTCCGCCTTCAAGTCATTCTCCCAGCTCGAGGTCGTACACCTGTTTCCACTGCGAGTTGACAAGTATGTAGACCTTAACTTCGCCTTGGCCGCCCGCAGCGTCGAGGCGTACCACCTCGATGCGGTTGCGTTCCATGTCGATGTCTATGTTGCCTGTTGACACGAGCGGGGCAGCCGTTGCGTCGCTACCGTAGATGTCGAACTTCACTGTAGACTGCTCGCCGTCGGTCGTAGGGGCGAGCACCGTATTGCTGACGGCTTCGGGCTGGCCCTCGAGCGGTGTCTCCACGCTCACCGAGCCGTCGCCGGCGTAGCGGCCGTGGCGGCCTGCGTACAGGCTTACGTGGCTAATCTCCTTGAGCGACTTTGATGCTTCGGCCGGCAGGTTGAGGCCCTGAACGATGAGCTTTCCCTTCACGCGCTCCAGTTCTACGATGTAGTCGGCCCGGTCATAGTCGTACACCAGGGTGTCGTTAGTCATGTAGACGTCGTAGCCCTCCACCTCGCCTGTGTGCATGGTGTAGTAGCGTCCGTCCTCCTGTATGGGCGCTTCGTTGTCTATGTTGCCCCATACGGTCAGCGCGTATGTGCCGAAGGGCAGGTCTTCGGGCAGGTAGGCGGTAGCCATTTCGGCGTCGCCCTGCACGTCGTGCAGGTGTTGCGTGAAGACCACTTCGCCCGTCTTGACGTCTGTCAGCGAGTAGTACAGCTTCTGTATGTATGCGCGGAAGGGCTGGTTCTCGTCCACGCGGCTGTCGAGTCCTTGCTGCTCAATGTCGGCTATGTTGGCGTAGTTCTTGTCCTTTACGGCGATTTTCACGCTGAGCGGCGGACACGGCTCTATGTCTTCGCGTATGCAGCCCGTCATTGCGGCGCAGGCCACCCATAGCGCGGCTGCGGTTATAAGCGTATTCTTCATCGTGATTGCTTTTATTCGTTGGTAGTTGTGGCGTTGCCGGCCGGTTGCATGATGCGCTTGAAGTCGGGCTCGGTCGCGGCGCGGGCGGCCAGTGCGGGGTCGGCCGAGGCCTTGGCAATGTGCGCCTTGGCCTCGTCGGCATGGCCGAGGCGTGCCGCCGCCAGCGCGCGTACGTATTCGGCGCGTGCCGACTGGTCGGTGTTCTTCTGCATTATGGCGTATGCCTCTTCGTTGCGGTTGGTGCTTAGGGCGAGCACCGCGCTGTTAACGTCGGCGAAGGGGCGCAGCAGCTCGTATGCCTCGGTTATCTTGCGCTGGCGCGCCTTGAGCAGTCCGAGGTTGTAGCGCGCCTCGGGCAGGTCAACGTCGCCCAGCAGTTCGACGGCCTTCTCGTAGTCGCCTTTATATATATAGGTGGCCGCAAGGGCGTTGAGCATGTCGGGAGTATAGTCGCCGGGGACGGCCAGCAGGGCGCGCGCCTTGTCGGTGTCGCCGTCGCGCAGGGCGAATACGGCCAGGTTGTTGGCGGCCACGGTAGACTGCGGGAAGTATTTTACCAGCGTCTCGTACACTCCGCGCTTGGCCGTAGAATCCTCTGTCAGCGCGGCTACGCGCAGCAGCTCGTCCTCGTTGAAGGCGTCGGGGCGCTTGGCGTACATTGCCAGCAGCTCGTCGTCGGTGGTGAAGTTGCGCAGCGTGTAGGTGTAGACGTACTCCACCTTACGGTCCTTTTGCAGGTACTTGGCGCGTATGTCGCTCCAGCATTTCAGGCGGCGTATGTGGCGTTCCTGCACGTCGTCGTTGGTGCCGGGGTATTTCTCGATGATGGCGCGCACGGCGGCGGTGTCAGGATGGCCGTCGGCACGCATGGCCTCGAGCACCGGCATCCAGCCCTCGGGGCGCGAGCCTGTGCGGATGACGCGCTGCTGGCGCTGGCTCATGCCTAATCGGCCTACGAGCCAGTTGCGCGCGGAGACGGCGCGGCTGCGCGCCAGGCGCGTGTTGAAGGTGTATGAACCGTCGGCCGAGGCCATGCCGAATATGTCGAGCGAGTTGAGCGTTGCCAGCGTGTCGGTGATTACCGGGCGCAGCTTGGCCTCCATGTCGGCCAGCTGGCTGCGGTTGTCGCCCATGTCGAGGCGTATGTCGCTCTTGTTGATTACGAACTGCAGGCGCGCCTCGCCGCGGCCTTCGGCTATCTTGGGGCGCACTACGAACTCGGGCTCTATCCACGTAAGGCGCAGGCCGTCCTCGGGTTTCTGTGCGAGGGTTACGGGGTTGGCTATGTCGGCCAGCAGCAGGGTGTCGGCGTTCTCGCACTCGCCGCATCCGTCTACGGTGACGAAGGCTACCACGCGGGCGTTGCCGTCGACCGTGGATGGCAGCGTCATGCTCTCTTCAACGGGTACGCTTATCGTGCCGCCCTTGCGGTCTGCGGCCTTGGCGTAGGCCGCAAGCGAGTCGGTATAGCCCTCGAGCACCTTGCGGCGCGTGAGCTTGCGCGTATAGATGGGCGCGTCGAGCACTATGGGGTCAAACTCTTCCACGGCCGCGCCGCCTGCTACGAGCTGCGGCGTTATGATGAGCCTGCTGCGGCGCGACAGGTAGTCGGCCGGGATGTTGATGGTTGACTTCAGCGTCACCCGGTTGTTGTCGTCGGGCGACAGCTGCTGTGCCGCCGGGGCTACGCTTACCGCGTCGCCGGCCGACGAGGCGCATCCGGCCATCATCATGGCGCACATCGCCGCTATGGCCGGTACCGTCTGCTTGGTTGGTATATGTCTTTTCATCTGTATCTGTCTTTTATTTTGGTTCTTTTTCCCGCCTTCGCTGCGTTAGCTTTCTTGTCTTTCAGAAGGAGGTTTTTACCTTTTTACTGTTTTACCGTTTTACCTTTTCAGAATATGTAGCTGAACGATACGGCGAGCTTGGTGACGCCCCAGTAGTCTTTGTGCTTGCGTTCGTAGCACTTGAGGCAGGGTATGCGGTCGCTCTCCTTGTACCACAGGCGGGCGTAGCCCAAGCCGATGGCCGCCTCGAGGTTCCAGTGTGGCGACAGTATCCAGTCGTAGCCGTAGGTAAGGCCGCCGCCGGCCAGGTAGCCGTCGTAGCGCTTGTCGCTGAAGCCTCCGAAGTATTGGCCGCCGTGCAGGTGGGCGCCGACGAAGTGGCCCTCAAACTTTTCGCAGAGCCAATACTTCGCCTCGGGCTGCAACAGGAGCAGGTGCATCTTCTTGCCGTCGCCGAAGTTCCACGGGTTGTAGGCCACGCTGAGGTCTACCGTCCACTTCTTCGACAGGGCCGCCTCGGCTTCCACGTTCATCGTCGTGGTGAGCCAGTAGAGCGCATTGGTTTTCAGCGCGAAGTTTTGTGCGGACATGCGCATGGCACAGCAGCACAATATCGTGCAAATCAGGATTTTCCTCATTTCTATATATGTTATTGTTTATTCGTTTAATCTTTGTAAAGTGGAGGCGTGCTGCGCCCTAATGGCATTATTGGTAGGATTGAAATATAGTCTGTGAGGGGCATCCGCTAATGCCTCCATGCCAATGGTAGGGGGTTGTTGCTGCCGCCTCCACGTATAGTCGATTTCAATTTGTTACTTGTCTGTTGCATCTGAAATGCGTTGCAAAAGTATTATATATTTTAATAATTAGTGTTCGGGGGGGGTAAAATTTGTTAATAAGTTTTTACGAATAATAAAACGGCGGTTAATTTGTGTGTTTTGGATAGCTGTTTGCTAAGCCGGGTTGGTATTTATGGTGGTTAAGGCGCGTTTTTTCAAGTGCTGTATGGTTGCCGGTTGTAAGCGCTTTTTGCGGTCGGAGTTAAATTTTACGGTTTGCGGAGACGGTGTTGCAGGGTGTTTTGTGGTTGCGTCGGCGAGGCGCACGGCGGTTGGTGGTAGTGGCTGTGAC
>ENA-OPIO01000404-OPIO01000404.1-human-gut-metagenome-genome-assembly--contig:-NODE-404-length-15111-cov-4.804795_pt1 | contig 15111 bp, 10 predicted proteins | sample MGYA00241395_ERZ501636 | MGnify/ENA primary metagenome ERZ501636 (study PRJEB25962, sample SAMEA2042198) | human gut metagenome | biome: human gut; feature: human-associated habitat; material: faeces... | reverse complement strand
GGATGGAAGGAGTTTCTATGAAACGTATTTTTATTGCCTTATCTTTGTTATGTGTGCCATTATTGGTATTCTCTGAAAATAAAATCAAAATGGTAACATACTTTCCTGTGCCGTATGTGGCATACAGTAAGATTAACGCCAGTAAACAATTAGACGTAGGCCTTACGTCTGCCTGTGAAATGAACCTGGGCTGTTCAGAATCTGGAGCTTTGGGTATTCGTCCGTTACAAGCCACAACAGTTAACCTGAACCGGGGAAAGCTGGATTTAAACACGGCTTCTGCCGTAAAAAGCACGAACGTAGCTTTGGGGAGCGGTTCTGGAGAGGCGAATATAGATTTCTCTGCAAACCTGCGTATCGGTACATTAAACAACGGCTACAGTTTGGAAGCCTCTGATATGACGGTGGATGAACTCAAGTTGTTTGCGTCGCATATGAAATCCGGAGGGGAAAAGTTCCCGTCGTGCGCGGCGACGGGTGCCTCTGGAGCGCCGCAGGTATCTTGGCAGAAGGTAAAACTCAAGAAAGCGGAAGAAGTGTATTTGGTATGCGGCACGCCGGAAGAACAGGCTGACCCGTGTGCGGGACAGGTGAAAAGCAAGTGGGACGGGACACGGTGTGTGTGCCCGGGTAGTTATGATTATTACGTAGCGGCCTCCGGTGCGTGCTGTTCGTATTTAACTCCCAAAACCGATACCAGATGCTGGACCGAAATTCCTGCCGGCAGCGGTGTGTGGAAATGGCAATTAAAAGTTGACTCAAGCACCTCCTGTACCTATCAGAAGAACCTAACCGGGACGATATCCTGCCATTGTTCAGATTATACCAATACATGCGCTTCTGGCGTTGCGGAAGGGGTGGGGTGTGTAGAGAACACTCCCGAAGGAGGATATCAGGGCAGTTCGGGAGAAACCTGTACGTTATCGTGTGAACAGCGAGACGTTGAGTCCGATTCGTGGACTTGTAATAATTATCCTTCTAATTGCACAATAACAAGGACGCTCTACTATAAGCAGCTTGTTTGTCTCCCGGAGCCTACCACGGAAACAACTTATAAAGCGCGTTGGAATGCGGCCACAGATAAAAATTATTAATCATTTATTTTGCCCCCGGCTTATACCGGGGGATTTTTTTATAATTTATTTTTTCGCTTCCCTAAACCGCGTGAAAAAAACTACAATATAACCAATCTTAATTTTTTACGGAAAATTTATGCTAAATCTAACCAAAGCCGCAAAAGAAACCATCTATATGAAAATTATGCGCGTGCTGCTGGCGATGTGCTTCCTCGTCGTGCCGCTCGTGTTTTTTACCGACTTGACCGCCAATCCGTTCTTTGTGCAGAACGTCCTTTTATATGTGCTGATAGCTTTGCTGTACGGCACGCTGGCCGTCAAATTCCTGCGCTCCAAAGATATTGATTTCACCAAAACGTTTTTTGATTTGGCGTTTTTTGTCTACGTTATCACGTGCATTGTGGGGTGGCTTTCGGCGGTTTCTTCCGCGCCGCAGGCTATGCGCCAGACGATGTTTTACGGTCTGTTGAATTACGGCAGTCTGCTGTTTATCGTTTCTTTGGGCGCGTATATGCTCAGCAAAAACGTCGTTTTTTCCGGCACGATAGAAAGCAAAACCAATTATATTTTGCTTTTTCTCGGGTGGGGCGCCCTGTGGTATTTCCTGCCGATGTTAAAAACCCATTTGCTCTCGGACGGCCTCTTTGCGCAAATGTTTGACTGGTACGGCCTCGTGCTGTGGATTTTGGGCGTATGGCTGGGCGTGCGGGTGCTGAGAAAGCTTACGCAGGAAAACATTCTGGTGCTGATGTTTGTGGCCGTCTTTCTGGCCTGCTGTTACGGCGTGCTTCAGGCGCTGGGGCTTGAATTTTTATGGCCGTTTGAAATCAACCAGTTTGCCACCAAAGCTTTTTCCACCTTCGGCAATCCGAACTTCCTGTCCTCGGCCGTGGTGATGTTATTGCCGTCTCTGCTCGTATATTATATGCGCACGGACAGCAAAAAAGATTTTATCGTATACGGGCTGTTGGTGCTGGTGTACATTTTGTTCCTGTCGTTCGGGCTGGCGCGCTCGTGCTGGATTGGAGCGGCGTGCGGACTGGTGATGATGTGGATGTTCGGCACCCTGCGCGCGCTTATCTGGCAGCGCAAGGGGCGCGTGTTTTTGCTGGCCCTGCTGGCGGCGGGGGTCGGCTGGGGTTCCGTGTATGTGGACGGGACGGACGCGCCCAGCCCGGTGGCCAAACGCGCGGCGGAACTGGCGCAGGTAACGCCTTCTAATTTTACGCTTAAAGTGGACCGGGAAGATATTTTCCAGTCCCTGCACCAGCGGCTGTTTATGTGGGACGTATCCAAAGAAATTTTCCTGGAACGCCCGGTGCTGGGCAGCGGGCTGGGAAATTTCCAGATGGCGTTTGAGCAAAACCAGCCCAAAACGCTTTTGCGCTACCCGAATCTGCGGGAGCTTAAAACCATCACGCCCGCGCCGCATAACGAGCTTTTCTTCCAGCTGGGGCAGGGGGGGATTGTCGGCCTGGGGCTGTTCCTGTTTATGTTTATGGTGCTCTTTTTAGAAGTGCGCGACTTTGCGGCGCATAAAAAAGAAGGCGACAAAAAACAGCTTTTGCAGGCGCTTTTCTGCGGTATTCTGGGTATGCTGGCCGACAATATGCTCAACATTTCCCTGCACGCGGTGGTGCCGGCGTTTATTTTCTGGTGGATGGTTGGAGCGGAAGTCAGCGGCGTGGGTAAAGAAGAACGCCGCATGTCCATCACCGCCAACCCCGTTACGAAAACGGTGGCCCTGGCCATTTTGGGCGCCAGTGCGGCCGTTTTGGTGTGGCAGGGGCTGTGGCTGGCGAGCGAGTACCGCTCCTTCCTGGGGCAGAAAGACATCGCCGTCAAAAATTACGATTCCGCCGCGCAGAATCTTGCGCTGGCGCAGTCTTTGTATCCCGCCAATACCGAAGCGGGCTTCCGCCTGGGCAACGTGCTTTTGGCGCAGGGGAAATACAAAGAGGCTTTGTCCGCCTTTGAAACCACCATGTCCGCCGCCGCGTATCACGAAGAAGTGTATTTCCACGCCGCGCTGGCCGCTTTGGGTACGCACGACAACAAAAAAGCCGTGCATTATCTGATGGATAATTTAAAACTTCATCCGTATCATTTGCAGGGGTATGTGATGCTGTTGCAGCTGCTGGACGAAAACGTGATTTACGCCGACGAATCCGCCCTGGCGCTCATGGAGCGCGGCCTGACGCTGTTCCCGTATGAAACCAGCCTGTGGCGCATGGCGGGGGAAATCTACCAAAAACTCGGCGATACGGAATACGCGAAAAATACCTATAAACGCGGCCTTACCGTGGACACGCTGGACCGCGAGCTCCTGCAGCGGCTGGACGCTTTGTATCCGCGCGGGACGGAGAAGCCCGCCGTCATCGCGCAGGCCCGCCGGCTGCAGCGCTACCAGGAAAAGGCCGGCAAGTTTGACAAAATGTCCGCCTATTACCAGCACCGCCTGCGCTCCGACGTGGAAGCGTATATAGAAGAATATCCCGAAGACACCAACGGCCGCATTCTGCTGGCGCGCGTGCTTTCTTTGGGCGGCAACGACATCAAGGCCAAAGAAGTGCTGGAAAGCGTGCTGAAAGAATATCCGGACGATTTGTGGGCCAACCTCGCGCTCTCCACGCTCTACTATAAGGCCGAGGACGAAGCAAACGCCAAACGCTATTTGCAAAACGCGCTGTTCTATTATCCGCAGAATACGCTGGCGACGGCGCGCCTGGAAGCGCTTTCCTGACTCGCGCCGGGGAAAGTTGGCAGACTTCCCCGTCGGAGCGGGCCGGACGGATGCGTCCGGGAAGCAAAAGTTAAAAAAAGTGGCTTTACAAACCGCGCTAAATTGCTATAATTCTAATATCTGTGTGTTGCAGGGTATAGACGATACATCGCAAGGGACAGGATTACCGAATGATAAAAACAAATAAATTCTGGAGTTATTTGATTGTTTCTCTTTTCTGCTTATCTTTGACGAGCGGAAGCTTCGTGTTTGCGGCCTCCCCGGCTAAACAGCTGGCCAAAGGCATCTCGCTTTACGAACAAAATAAAGACAACGAAGCCATGGATTATTTCATAGACGTGATGGTCTCTGGAGACAAAGACCAGGTCGCCGAGGCCAACAAGTATGTGGAATTGATTCACAACCGGATGGGCGGCATTCAGACTCCCGTGGAAGTGGATATTAATTTTAAAGAAGGCGAAGTAAAAAGCCTGGAAGACGTAACCGACTCCGCCGTGCTGGCCGCACAGCAGGAAGCGGAAGCCGCCGCCGCTGAAGCGGCTGCCAAAGCAGAGGCCGCCAAGGCCGAAGCCGCCGCTAAGGCCGCCGCCGCAAAACAGGACACCCTGGCCGAGCTGGAAGCGCAGCAGCAGGCGCTGACGGAACGCATTGAAGCCGACCGGATGGCCGCGCAGGCGCGCGCCGCCGAGGCCCGCGAAGCCGCCGCCCAAAAAGCGGCCGACTGGAACGAAGCCGCGCTGGAAGCCTCCACCGTGGGCGCCACCGCCGGAGCGCTGGGCTTAACCGCCACCGAACAGGGCGACCTGGAAGCGATTGACGCGCAGACGGACGCCGTAACCGAAGCCGCCCGCCAGGAAAGCGTGCTGAGCACCACTTCCGAGCCCGCCGCCTCCACTTTTGCGGATTTGACTTCTCCCGACGCGATTGAAGCGCGCGACATTTACACCCGCCAAAAATTGGAAAGCATGACCGCCGCCGCCGTGGAAAAAATCACCGCGGCCAAAGGCGTGCACCTCTATTTCCGCGACAACCTGCCCGACGCCATTGATATGGACGCCGACGTCGTTTTCCAGGGCAACAAATTCCGCCCCGAAGCGCTGCCGCTTTTAAACAGCATTTATGAACTCTTGGCCCTGACGCAGGACGCGGGCTATGTCATTCTGCCGCCCGGCTCCTATACCGACGATGTAACCCTGTCCGGCATCCGTCAGGCCATGGCGCTTAATTCCTATTTTGTCAACCGCGGCATCTCGCAGGGCAAACTGCATTACAACATGGGGCTGGTGGACCAGGAACCGCCCGCCCGCTTTGCCAACCTGAGCGGGCTGTCCATCGTGTTTGATTTCTCCGCCAAGCTTCCCACCCGGATGGAGAAAAACGAAGGCAACGAAAAAGCCCCTCTTTTGAGCATGGCCGTTGTGCCGCAGTGCCACGCCATTGACCGCTCCCTGGGCGAAGCGTATGCGATTGACTTCTCCGTTTTGGAAACCGTAAACCCCGTGGACAACTGGGTCATGCAGGTGGTCCAGCACGGCCGCGATGGCAATTTCTACGTCGTACGCCAGCTGGAAGGCTTCACGCCCGTCTACCACCAGATTTTGTGGAACGGCAGAAAAGGCATCATCGGGCCCGAACTGCCGTGCGGCAAATACACCTTAGTGTTAACCGCCACCGATTTGAAGGGCCAAAAACAAACGCTGCGCCGCCGCGTGGTGGTCAAATGTTCCGCGCAGAAAACCGCCGGTTCTTCCTGCACCACCGCCGCGTGCCAAAAAACGGCCGCCGACGATTTGTGCCCCAAATGCAACTATCAAACGCCGCGCCTGTGGGTAAAACCGGGCCGCACGATGAAGGCGGTTTCCGCCCCCGCCGCGCCGGCCGCGGAGTCGTACAACGTGCAGGAAACGGTGACGGATACGGCCTCTTACGATACCCCCGATACGCTGGCGGATACGCTCGGCACGGATACGACGTACGCGCCGCTGCCGTCTTCCCAGCCGTACGCCGCGCCGCAGGGCACCGCCCCGCAGACGGCCGCGCCCGTGAACAATCCCTATGATATGCCGTATGAACAATACGGAAATTAATCCGAGGTAGATATGAGTCTTTCAGAATCCTTGATTGGCAAGAATATGAATGCGCACCCGGACTGCCTGGGTATTTACATCGGAATTGACGAGATGTATGTGGCGCAAAGTTCTAAAAAGGACAGCGGCACCGTGCTGGAATCCCTGGTGCGCGTGCCGATTAACGCCGTTGATAAAACCCTTTTAAAGCCCTTAGATTTAAACGAAACGTTTTTTTCTATGGACAACTGGCTTGAGTCGCTCGGGAAAGTAACCTCCAAAAAGAAATGGAAAACCAATAAAGTGGTGGTCAGCCTGGCTCCGGCCTTCTGTCTGCTGCGCCATTTCGTCATTCCCGGCACCATTGAGCGCAAAATGTGGAAGAGCTCCATCCCGCTCCAGGCGCGCAAATACATCCATTTCCCGTTTGAAAAAGCGGAATACGCCTACCACGTTTACGAATTTGAAACCGCCGCCACCAAGCAAAAACGCCTGGGCGTGGTGTTCGCCATGACGACGAAGCTTATCATTGAACGCCTGCAAAAAGGCCTTAAATCAGTGGGCCTGGAGCTGGTGTCGGTGGAACCGTCCAGCCTGTCTTTGGGCCGCGCGTTTAACGACAGCGACAAAGAAGCCGTCGGCCAGGGCGGCCGCATTTATTCTTTCTTCGGCAAAGATATGGCGAGCTTCGTGTTTTTAAACGAAAACGCGCCCGTTTTATTGCGCGATGTGGAAATTTCCGGTTCGCTTCCGGCCGAACGCCGCCGCTTTGAAATTACCAACTGCACGGAATTTATCGCCAAACAGCTGGAAAAAGATCCGTTTGAAGAAGCGGTCATCGTCGGCCACGAAACGGAACAGTGGATTCCCGCGCTGGAGGCCGACTCCAAAAAGCCCGTGCGCAAATGGAATTTGAGCGAAGTCTACGGCATTGAAACCAAATCCGCCGGAGAAATCGCCGCCATCGGCGCGAGCATTAAGTTCTACGACCACAAAACGCCGGATTTGGATTTTACCAAAGGCAACCGCCTGAGCGAGTACGAATTCAACGCCAGCCTGACCGCCTGGAAAGTGGCGGCGGTGGTGATAGTGATTTTCCTGCTCCTGATCGGCAAAGGCTGGCTGGGCATGCAGAGCAAAGAAAAAGAATTGCGCCAGACCAAAGCTTCCAACCGCCAGACCATTTCGGATTTTGACGGCTTAACCGCCAGCCAAATCCAAAGCAATCTGAGCAAAATGAAAAGCCAGAACAGCAATCTGGAGGCGATGCTCAAGCACGATAATTTCATCACTCCGCTGTTAATGGAAGTGGTGGACAATATCCCGCGTGAAATGTGGATTACCAAGTTTACCTATACCGATCCGTTCCCGTCCAAAGGCACCGAAGCGCGCAACATCACGATTGAAGGCGCGATTAAAACCGGTAAAGACGGCCGTGCGGATTTGGCGCTGGGCAACCAGTTTAAAGACGCGCTGGTGCAAATGCCGAACTTTAAGAAAATCTGCGGCAATTCCGCCACCATCCGCTACGTAAACGTAGCGGGGGCGGGGAATACCGCGTCAAATTCCACCTCGGGCCGCCCCGGCGCCGCGAGCCAGGAAACGGGTTTCGTGTTCACCTGCGTCAAAGAAGGAGGTCGCTAACATGGCTGCCAACCTGAAAACTAATAAATTTGTGGAAAACCTGAAAAAAGGGTTTGAAGACATCAAGACGGTTGCCGAGGAAGGCAATTTTAAACTGTTCTTAAAGCAGTTTATTGCCGTGCTGGTGGTGTTTTTGGCGTTCAAATTCATGTCCGGAAAATTTGCGGAAAAAGTGTCCAACTTTGAAGGCCAGATGGACGCCATCCGCGTCCAGCAAACCAGCGAACGCGAATACCAGAACAATAAAAACCAACTCTTGTCCCTGGAGCCGCGCTTCCCCGATATTTCGGCCAAGAACGAATGGCTGTTAAGCCAGATTCTGGGCATTTTTAAAGCGGCCGATATCACGCCGCAGATGGAAGGCTCCCAGGCGGAAGATACGTCCAACGCCACCTATGTGGCCGCGTCTTTGCGCGTCAACGCCGATATGGGGTTCACGCAGTTTGCGGAGTTTTTGGCGGGCGTGGAAAACCGCGACGAATACGTAAAAGTGTCCGAGTTCTCGCTGACCAAGGCCACCGAATCCGAAAACCTGGGCAAAAACAAAATTTCTCTGCGGTTCAATACCATTTTCCCGAAAGAAAAAATTGCCAAATCCCTGTTTAAGGATTATGATAAAATTATGCAGGAGCAAACAGAAGCCAAATCCGCCAAAAAAACCGGCGCCAAGGGGGGTAAATAAATGATAAAGAAAACTGTCTGCGTATTTACCTTGCTCGGCCTGGCGGCGGTTCCTTTCGCGTCCGCGCAGCAGGGCGGCCCGGTGGCCCCTCAGGCTCCGGTGCTGGAGATTGAAGAATCCGCCGTCGTGCCCGCCGTGCCCGCGTCTAAAACCGCGTCCAAAGCCGCCCGCAAAACGGCGGCGAAGCCGCGCCCGGCTTCGGCAAAACGCGCCGCCCGTCCGGCCGCCGCAACCAATCCGGAATTAATGGGCAAAACCGCTCCCGGCGTGCAGGAAACGCTGGCCGCGCAGGCGGACGTGTCGGTGGAAGCGGTGGCGGCGCCTGTGCCCGCCGAAGGGCTTGCCGCGCCGGCCGGTGCGAATGCTCCCGCGGAAGCGGCCGCTCCCGCCGCGCAAGGGGAAGATTTTGTGGTGCAGCGCGAGGAAGTAGCGGAAGAAACGGCGGAAGTAAAAGCGCCGCGCGTGGTGTATAATCCCAAAAACCGCCGCGATCCCACTTTGTCGCCCGACGACTTTTTATTACTGCAGTACCGGGAACAACAGCGTTTGGCCGCTCTTGAAGCGGAACGCCAGCGCAAACTGGCGGAAGAAAGACGCAAACGCGAAGAAGCGGAACGTCTGCGCCAGCTGGAGCTTGCGCGCATTAAAGACCCGACCCGCGAAGTGCGTAATAAAATTAGAGTCGGCGGCATTATCGGCCAGGAAGTGTTTATCGGCAGCAAGATTTACACGGTGGGCAAGAGCATCTACGGGGCCCGTATTGTGGAAGTCCGCCCCGATGAAGTGGTATTCTCTTACAAAGGCCATAAATTTGTACGGAAAGTTCAGTTATAATAATAAAATAAGCAACTCATTTAGGAATAAATCACAGGAGGACAGATGACAAATCGTTTAGCAGTTGTGCTGGCGTGTGTTGCTGCCTTGGGACTGGGGGGAACGGCTTCTGCGCAGCAGGCCCGGCAATCCCTTCCCAGCGACAACACGATCGCCTTGACGGAGGAAACGACGGTGAAGCTGTCGGGCGAATCCGATCTGTATAAGGAAACCGAGACTTCGTCTCCCCTGGACCGCAAAGTGTCCATTCGCGTTTCCAACGTACCGATATCGGCGTTTTTAAACAGCATTACCACCCAGGCCAAGATTAACTTTATTATGAGCGAAGAATTCGCGAATAAAAAAGTTACCGCTTCGCTTACCCGGGTAACGGTGCGGGAGGCCCTGGATACGCTGCTTCGCGTACACGGCTTGGCTTACCAGCGCATCGGCAAAAGCGACAGCTACGTCGTAACCAAGCGCTCCAACGACGCGCCGGATACGATTACCAAAATTTACACCCTCAGCTATATTTCCCTGCAGGGTATCGGTTCCGCGCAAAGCGAGCTTAACAGCATTATGCCGCAGGACGTTTCCTCCGGCGGTTCTTCCAGCAGCGTGTCCAGCTCCAGCACGGACAGCGGCATGAGCCTGGGCGGCGGTATGAGCGGATCTTCCGGTTCGGACTCCTACAGCGGCGGCGCGGAAATCACGGCTATTGTGAAGAGTATGCTTTCTCCCGTGGGCAAAATCGCCGTGGACCCCCGCACCAACAAACTGATTGTTACCGACGTGGCCGAAGTGTTCCCGCAGGTGGAAAACATTTTGGCCGAGCTGGACGTAAAACCCCCGCAGATTTTGATTGAAGCGCAGATTGTGGAAGTCAGCAAAACCAGCGGTTTAAGCCTTGGTTTTGAATACGGCGGCGACGGCGGAACGATGGTGTCTATGACCGGCCCCAAACGCGTGGTGGACTTTGACTATATCAAAGGCAACGGCGTAAAAGGCTGGAACTACATCTTCCCGACCAAAGACCAGATGAACAGCGATTCCAGTTCCGGCGGCGACAGCGGCAGCAGCTCCTCCTCCTCCAGCTCCGACCAGAGCGACGAAGGCGGTCTGTTGGACTTCTCGGCCTTTAACATTGTGCTTAAAAGCCTCTTAACCCGCGGCGAAGCCAAATACCTCGGTAAACCGAAAGTGGTTACCTTGAACAACAAAACGGCCACCATCACCACCTCTACGGACGCCACCGTCGGCCAGACGATGAGCCAGTCCGGCAGCGGCTCCGGCGAAGGGATGACCACCACTTCCGCGGAAAGAAAGAGAGTCGGTCTTACGCTGCAGGTTACTCCGCAGGTAAACCGCGAAGGCTACGTCACGCTGTATGTGCAGCCCTCGTATTCCGACTTGGTCAGCTCCGGCTTTGACTTCTCTAAAGATACCACCACCCGCGCCGCGTCCACGCTGGTTCGCGTGAAAAACGGCCAGACGGTGGTTATCGGCGGTCTGCTCACCTCGCGTGAAACGGACCAGACCCGCAAAGTGCCGCTCCTGGGCGACATCCCGATATTGGGCTGGCTGTTTACCAGCAAGACCAAATCCAAAAGCACCACCGACTTGGTCATCTTCATCACCCCGACCATTTTGGCGGAATAACAACGATTCAGCACTCATACCTGCCCCCGGTTACTCGGGGGCAGGTATGGTAAACAAGACAAACAGGGTTTAGTAAAGAGGATTAGGAAATGGCAAAACAGTTAAGCGAGATTTTGATGGAACAGGGCGCTTTGGACGCCGAGCAGGTAAAACGCGTTCAGCTCTACGCCAAGCAAAACAACGTAACCGTTGCGGAGGCTGTTGTTAAATTCGGTTTCGCGACCGAAGAACAAGTAACGGCCGCGCTCTCCAAACATTTTTCCGTTCCCTACGCTTCCAGAGAAAACGGCATTTTGGTGCCGGAAAAAGAGCAAAACCTGCAGGAAATAATTCCCGAAAAATTCGCGCGCGAGAATATGGTAATCCCGCTGTTCGTGGAAGAGGATGAACTGGCCGTGGCCGTGCTGGACCCGACCAACGTGTTCCTGCTGGAAAACATTAAAATGATGTCCGGCAAGCAGGTGCAGCCGTTCATCGCCAGCAAAAGCCAGCTTTTAAACGTTATTGACGCTTTTTATTCCAATAAAAACCTGCTGGAAGAAGTAATGAACGAAGCCGCCAAGCCGACGGCGGAAGGCGCCGCGGCGGGGGAAGCGGACGAGGATGTGGACGTTTCCGGCTTTTTGGATTTGGATAAAATCTCGCCCAACACCTCGCAGTACGTCAAGCAGGTAAACGCCATTCTGCGCCAGGCCATCGCCGAGCGTACGTCTGATATTCACCTGGAAATGTTTGACGAGCGCGTCAGCCTGCGCTTCCGCATTGACGGTTCTTTGTACGAACGCACCGCGCCGGCCAAAGAATCGGTAAACGCCATTATTTCCCGTATTAAAATTTTGTCCAAGCTGGACATCGCGGAAAAACGTCTGCCGCAGGACGGCAGCTTTACCATCCGCTACCAGAACCGCTCCATTGAAGTCCGCGTTTCCGTATGTCCCGCAGTATACGGCGAAAAGCTCGTGCTTCGTATTTTGGATAAAGGCACCGGGGAAATGAACGTGGACAAACTCGGTTTTGAGCCGGAGCAGAAAAAGGCCTTCTTGGAAGCCGCCAACCTGCCGCACGGACTGATCTTTTTGACGGGGCCCACCGGTTCGGGTAAATCCACCACGCTTAACGCGGTGCTTACCACCATCCGCACCCCGGAACTTAACTTTATGACGCTGGAAGACCCGGTGGAATACAAACTTGCCGGTATCAGCCAGGTGCAGGTCAAGCCCGCCATCGGGCTGACGTTTGCGGCCGGCCTGCGTTCGTTCCTGCGTCAGGACCCGGACGTCATCCTGGTAGGTGAGGTCCGCGATAATGAAACGGCCGAAGCCTGCTTAAAAGCGGCTTTAACCGGCCACCTGGTGCTTTCCACGCTGCACACGAACGAAGCGCTCGGCGCCGTGCCGCGTTTGATTGACATGGGGATGGAGCCGTTCCTGCTGGCCAGCTCGCTGGCGCTTGTGGCGGCGCAGCGTCTGGTACGCATCCTGTGCCCGTACTGCAAAGTGCCGCACATCCCGGATCCGGCCACCCTGGCGCGCATCATTCAGGAAGGCCATTTAAATCCGCGCGACCAAAACTCCTGGACGTTCTTTAAATCCGTGGGCTGCCCCAAGTGCTTCGGCACCGGTTTTATGGGCCGCCGCGCCATTTACGAAGTATATCGTATGACGGAAGAAATGCGCAACATCATTTACAAAACCCAGGACCTGGTGGAGTTAAAACGCGCCGCCGTACGGTCCGGGGCGCTCAACCTGCGCGCCAACGGATGGCATAAAGTTATCCGCGGGCAGACGACGGTGGACGAAATTCTGAGCATTACTACGGCGGACGAATAAACGGCCGCATCTTAAACAAGAGGGTTTATGCAAAAATATACGTATACGGTGAAAGACGCCAACGGAAAAACCCTGAAGGGTTCCGTTTCGTCGGATAACAGAGAAAAAGTGATTTTGGCCCTGCAGAACAAGGGCTACCTGGTGCTGGAAGTGAAAGAAGGCGCCGGCGGTTTGTTCGGCGGAGGCGGTTCTTCTTCGGCCCGCAAACGCGGGGGAAAAGTGCCCGGCCACGTGCTGGCGTTCTTCGCGGAACAGCTCTCCACGCTGATTGCGGGCGGCGTGCCGCTCGTGCGCGCGGTATCGCTGCTGGGCGAATATGCGTCCAACCCCACGCTGGGTTACGTGCTGACGCAGGTGGCGAAAGATATTGCGGGCGGCCAGTCTTTGCATACGGCTCTCTCGCACCATCCCAAAACCTTCAGCCACATCTGGCTTTCGCTGGTGCAGGCGGGTGAAGTCGGCGGTCAGCTGGCCGATACGCTGATGCAGGTGGCCATCTACACCAAAACGCAGGAAGGGATGAAGAGCAAAATCATCACGGCCATTACCTACCCGGCCATCCTGATGCTGGCGTCCGTGGGCGTGCTGATTTACTTTATTTTGGGTATCGTGCCGACCTTTGCGCAAATCTTTAAAGATTTTAACATTGATTTGCCGCTGATTACCGTTATCGTGCTGAACGTATCGGGCCTGCTCATCAACAACGGCGTGCTGATTATCGTTACGATTGTATTTTTGATTGTGGCCTTCCGCTTTTACATCAAAACGGCCGACGGGAAAAAACGCTGGCACTCGTTCCTGCTGTCCATGCCGCTTTTCGGCAATTTCCTGAAAAACATTTACTACGACCGGATGCTCTCCACGCTTTCCACGCTGCTTAAAAGCGGCGTAACGATTTTAAACGCCATTTTGGTGTTGGAAGAATCGTTTGACGGAAACGTCATCATCCAGAACGCGTTGAAACACGTCCGTTCCGAAGTGGCGGCCGGTAAATCCATTTCCGATTCGTTCCGCGCCACCGGGGTATTCCCGGGCCTGATGACGGAAATGATGCTGATGGGCGAAGAATCGGGCAAGCTGCCCAGCATTATCGCCACGCTTTCCAAGTTCTACGCCGATAACGTAGACCAGTTTATCGCCCGTTTTTCCGCGGTTATTGACCCTATCTTAATCTGCGGCGTGGGTGCGCTGATTGGTATTATCGTGGCGTCCATCTTCCTGCCTATTTTCAAACTGTCCCAAATCGGCGGCAACTAATACGGGGGAATGTATGAGAACGCAAAAAGGCTTTACTTTGCTGGAAGTGTTAATTGTCGTGGTGATTGCGGTTTCCGTAGCGGCGTTTGCCGTTCCGGCGTATAAGAAATCGCAGGACCGCAACCGCTATATGGCGGCGCAGGGAGCCCTGATTGATTTGGGCAACGGCGTGCGCGCGCTGCGCGCCGATTTGGCGGTGGACGCGCCGAACAAAGCGTTTCCCACATCCGGCTACCTGGCTGTCAGCGCTTCCTGGCAGGGCACGTCCGGCACGAATTACACAAATTCCAAAGACAAACCTTTGTCCGAGCTTAACAACACCACGCTCGGGTACGCGTTGTTTTCGCGCCGGTATATGTCGCCTATTGCGTTTGATTCCGGCAACAGCTTTAAAGGGTATCTGTTTTACATTTGCCCGCAAAATACGTCTACTTCCAGCGTTTGCTGCCAGAGCAATTCCAACGCGGTGGCCTGCATGAGTGACTCCAGCTATGCCTCCCGCCCCACCAAGGGCCAGTATTACGGCGCGCTTTATACGCTGGATGGCAACGTAACGCGTTTGACAAAGTAATTTTTTGTCTTGACAATGCCGGAAAACGGCGCAATACTGTAATAAGGGTTTTTATATGATAAAGAACAGAACTGGTTTTACGCTTATTGAGCTTTTAATTGCCGCCACTATTATTGGTATTTTGGCCGTGTTCGCCACGATTGCCTACCGCAACAGCGCGGCGCAGACCCGCGTGGCGGGGGCTAAAGCCAAGGCGGATTCGCTGGCGTGGGCCGTTCAGCGCTACAAGCTGGATCCGGTGGCGTGCCTGTCTATTACGAGCAACAGCAATTTGACGATTGCCAATTTGATTAACTGCGGTCTTTTGGAAAGCGGCGGCGCGTGGACGGACGAGTATTTTACATACGAAATCTGCAACGGCTCCGGTTCCAATTGTTCCGGTTCCGGCGTCAGCAGCGACGCTTTGGCCTGTATGAGCGGACAGTCTTCCAAACTCCCTTCCCAATACTTAAAGAGTAACGGGTATTGGTACTGCGTGGGGGATGTTTCGGGCGCCAAAGAGCATTTGGGGACGAACTGAGTATGAAAAAAGGTTTTACGTTAATGGAAATTTTGGCCGTGCTGTTGGTGATTGCCGTCGTGGTGTCCATGGCGGTGCCGGTGTTTCGCTCGGTCCGCTACGAAGTAAAGAACGGGCAGGCAAAAACGGCCGCCAAAAAACTTGCGGACGCGATGCGCTCCTATTACCAGGTAAGCCGCGGCCTGGGCGTGCAGCAGGGCTGTTTTACGCCGACGACCACCGATGGCCGGAACATCGTTATGGCGGCCGGC
>ENA-OPIO01000399-OPIO01000399.1-human-gut-metagenome-genome-assembly--contig:-NODE-399-length-15152-cov-2.624760_pt1 | contig 15152 bp, 11 predicted proteins | sample MGYA00241395_ERZ501636 | MGnify/ENA primary metagenome ERZ501636 (study PRJEB25962, sample SAMEA2042198) | human gut metagenome | biome: human gut; feature: human-associated habitat; material: faeces... | reverse complement strand
TATTTAAATGGATATAAATTATTTTGAGTATTTGTTTCCAAATCAGTTAATTGATAATTACCATAATATTTAGTAATTTTACAATAAAATTGAACAACATCACCTATTTTTAAATCAATAGCTTTATATTGTGTAAAAGCATAAATTGAAGATTTGATTTCGTCATTTTCTGCTTGGAATAAATCTCTACAATAAAAATTATATCCGCTTGTAGCAATAATTTGAGCAGTAATTCTTAATTTCTTACCACTATTAGCTGTATCATCTTGAACACCTAATGTATCAAAATTTTCTTTTGCGTTTGCAATGGTCGTTTCAACAATTTCACCACTGCTATCAAAATCGCAATCATTTTGTCCGTTTACTCTTAAACCAGCGGCTTTAGCATTATCTCCTGCTTGTTTAAAGGCATCATAATAAGTAGGAAGATTTGATGAATATTCCGCAAGTTGGTTTGTTGAATACCCTTGCTCAACAAGCTCGAGATTTAAACATCTAAAATCTTCAGTCTCGCTAGTTCTATACCAGACAAATGCAAGTGATCTTTGACTGCTTGTGTTATCGTGTTTACCGTATTGGGTAATATCATTGACTAAAACAACTTCACTAGCCGCTCTTAATTTTGATTTAGTAAAATGGCTTGCTTTAATGCCCCATGGCTGAATTGCACCAGTTGATTCAGGAGTATTAACACCTAAAAATCTTACCCTTATAGGGAACTCAGTATCTTCTGCAACGTCAAAACTAACTGTATCTCCATCGGTATAAGTTACTGGTGTAGCACTTGTTATAGCAACACCGCTTGTTGCAGAAATAAAATTAGGTTTTGAATAATCTAAATCCAATTTAAAAGAGTCTGTAACTGGTGTATCTACTTCAACATCATCGCCACAAACAACATTAGGATTTCCGCCATTATTACATGCAGTTAAAAATAAACTGCATGTAAGAGTTGAGAATAATAGCGGTATTATAAATTTCTTTTTATAATTCATGAATTTCCTTTATTTGCTTTCTGGTCTGATATTATTAGGATTTTGATTATAGTAGATATCAATTTGACTTTCCCAGTAATTTTTAGCACTTTCTTCAGTATTTCCAAGTTGAGCAGGTGTTGTATCTCTAACCATTGTCATAATATTTCCAACATTGGCTCTAATTGAACTGGAACCAACAAATCCTGGATCAACGAATTGAATCCAAGTACTACCATCACCTAAATAATCATCAAAATTAGTTAAAATGGCATCTCTCATAGTTTTTTGTGTGCCTGTTAAAGTCTCATCCTTAAGATAATTTTGATAGGTTTCTGAGTTATATGCATCTTTAGTAACAGGAATATAACCAGTAGCACGTGCAAAATCAGCATTAGTTTGTGGATTATATGATAAATCTTTTAATAAATTCCATGTTTCACGTCTTGATGTTGCATCTGTATTTTTAAACATAACAAGATTAGTGCCTTGGGAAATAACATATTTGCAATCTGGTTTATCAGCATTATATGGAATTGGGTTAATTGTGATGTCAAATAATGTTGCGCCTTCACCTGCTGGAACACAGTTTGAAACACCTGCACTAGATCCAATTGTAAAGATTGTTTTGAAAGCTTTAAATGGTGTGGATGTATAGCTTGATTCATTAAAATCAGATGGAATACCTATTATTTGCTCTTCAAATAAATTAAAGAAGAAATTGAACATTTCAATTGTTGCATCTGATTTATATTCCATATAGCCTTGCATTTTGCCATTTGGTAATTTTTCAACACTTGTATATGTTCCGCCCCATTGTCTAACAGCAGTAATAAAGAAGTTTGCTTGTGAATCGTATGATAAAACTCTGAAAGAAGCTTTGTCAACAGCGGACAAGTCAATTTCAACATCAACTTTACCTACTGTTCCTGCTTCGACACTGTCCTTATAAATTTTTCCATCAGTGCCAACAACTTTATTCCATGCACCTTTTTCATCTAAAATTTTTAAAGCAGCTTTACCAAATTTTTCAACTTCTTGCCAAGTTGTTGGAACGCCAGTAATTTTATCATCGCCCGTTTTATCTTTTGTCCAATCAATTAATCTATTAACAAAAGTTTGATTTGTTGTTAAAACTTCAGTTGATTTGTTAAATGGAAGACCCATTGTAGAGCCTTCGACGATTTCTTGACATTCAGTTAAATAGTTTTCGTAATATTTTGATAAGTCGAGACTATCTTCTTTGATGTAATTATCAAGATTAAATAAAATTCCGCTTTCTTGATATTGAGCCATATGGTCTGGATAAGCAACAGCAAGATTTGGATATGTACTAGTTGAAACAGATCCAACAATATTTGCTAATAAGTTATCGTAACCACCTTGACCAGTATGAACAACATTAACTCCTTTTTCAGAACTATACGTTTCTAAAATTGATTCAAGTTGAGTTGTCATAGATTGGCCAAAACCAGTCCACATGTTAAGAGTAACTCCGGAACCAGTTTCTCCGCCACAGCTACTTAAAGTTAAAGCGACTGCTGGGATCATTAATAACTTCATTCTTTTGTTCATAAAAATCCTCCTACTGAACAAATAAATATATCTAAACTTGCAAGAGCAAGATTAGCCTTTAATACCACTCCTTGATACACCTTTCATAATGTATTTATGGAAAATAATGAATATTACGAAAAGTGGTAAGGTTGTAACAACAGAACCAGCCATTTTACCTGGTTGGTTATCTGAAAACTCTGATTGGAATATTGACATTAAGCCGTTTGAAACAAGACGAATATCGTAACCTGTTCCAAAGATTGGGTCATTTAATGTTTTACCATTTGCAACAAGAGTTGGCCACATATAGGAGTTCCATCCGCCCATAAGTGAAAGAATAATAATTGTAACAATGGTAGGCATACCAATTGGAATCATAACTCTAAGTAAGTATTTGAAATCACCATATCCATCAACTTTTGCTGCTAGATATAATTCATTAGGAATTTGTTGGAAAGTTTGTCTTAAATAGAAAATATAGAAGACACTAACACCATGAACAAGTATCAAGGCATAGAATGTATTTTCCCAACCTAATTCTTTTGTTAAAGCATAGTTTGTAATAATCATCATTTCACCAGGAATCATCATGGTTGCAAGGATGAGTAAGAATAAAGCGTTTTTACCTTTGAAGTTTAATCTAGCAAAAGCAAAGGCGGCAAGAACACTAGTTACTACTGTAACAATCATTGATCCAAATGCCGAAATAAAAGTATTAAAGAAATAAATCCAGAAAGATGTTTTTTCTTGGAGATTTCCTAAATTATCAATATATGTTGGAGCAAAAACGTCAATGTAATTTTGGAATGTAAACGGAATTGGCAATAATGTAATCTTTCCATTTGTTAAGTTTGTATCAAAAGTATTATCTGAAACAAACGAAGTTGAAATCATGAAGATAAATGGAATAAGAATAAATAAAGCAAAAATAATTAAGAAAATGTACATCAAAGCTTGTGTAACGATTGTTTTAGTTAAAACTTTTTGTTTGGATGTTACACCATATTCATCTTCTTTGATATAACTAATTTTCTTTTGAGAAGCCTCTAAAAGTTTTTGCTTAGCACTATCAAGATAAGGTAATAATTCTTCTTCAGTTTTAATAGCTTTTTTTGCCATAAATTATCATCTCCTTAATAGTGAACTCTCTTCTTACTAACAGCAAATTGAGCAGCTGTAATAATAAGAATAATAATTAAAAGAATAATACTTCCAGACGCAGCATAACCTGGGTTTAAAGGATTAATTTCCTTCATATCACGATATAAATAACCAACGACTGTAATCCATTCAACACCTTGAGCGCCACCAAAGAAATATGTTGATTGTGATTGATAGACAGCTCTAACGCCTGTATACATCTTAAATGCGCCAATAAATGATGTAATTGTGATGTAAAGGATTTGAGGCGAAAGTAATGGGACAGTGATTCTTCTAAAGATAGTTGAAGCATTTGCGCCATCAATTCTTGCCGCGTCATAATATTGTTTATCAATTGTTGATAAGCCACTTAAGAATACAAGAATCTTAAATGCTAAGCCATCCCATAATGCATATGTAACAATAACAACACCTTGTGCCCAACGTGGTGCACCAGATGAAATCCATTGTTGATTCGAATGAAGCAAGGTATTAACAAGACCACCACCAATAGCTCCACTTGTGTTAGATCCAAAAAGTAAATTAAAAACCATACCTAAAGCAATGGTATTTGTAACATATGGTAAGAAGAATATAATTTGGAAAAATCCACGTAAAAACTTAATTTTATGAATAAAATAAGCAATTAATAAAGAAACAATAATTGTTAAAGGGACTTCAATAATAACAAGTTCGAATGTATTCCATAAGCTTTTGATAAACAAGGAAGTTCCAATTGTTTGACCAAATAAATTAATTGAATAGGAAGTATTTTGGAATAAATAGAGGAAGTTACCAAGTCCAAATGATGTTGGATATTTTCCTTCGACCCAAACCATGCCTTCGCCGCCAACGGCCGACATGTCTTCCCAATGGCCACTATTTCCATTAATAATATTTGAAATAGCAAACGATCCACTACCATCAACCCAAGTAAAATCTTCAGTAAATGCGATAATAAATGAGTTAAGAATTGGATAAAGCATGAACAAGATAATAAATATGAATGCTGGAATTAAAACTAAAAAGGCCAAAAGGTTTTGATTCATTTGGAACTTTCTCTTTTTAGTTTCTAAAGTTCTATTGATGTCATATTTAGCTGTTCCATCAGCGTTATAGTAATAACTTTCTTCGTGTCCTCTATGTCTTAAACGAAGATAAGTATTATTACAAACAGTTTTAGTTTTGAAAAAAGCTGATTTTAAAGAATCAACAAATTTGTTTCCTGAACTATTTGTTTGTAAGTTTTCGTTATTTTCGTTTTGTGGACTTTGTTTCTTATTAAACATAATTTCACCAAATGTTCGATATTATAAAATTCTTTCACCAGTATCTTCGAAAACATAGATACGTTTTGGTTCGAAGTATAAGAATTCTTTTCCTTCACAGTCTTTGATTAATTCATTTGAAATAATAATCTTGACGTGGCCTTCTTCTAAACCAACAACATCACCAATAACTGAGATATCTCTACCGATGTGTTCAATGTTTTCAACTTTTACTTTGATCGGACCATTTTCAACAAGTCTAAAGGCTTCTGGTCGAATACCGATTTGACATGTTCTTTCAGGATTAAGTCTCTTTTCGAGACCATTAATGATTTTTTCAACCATTTCTTTAGATTCAGGACTTTCAATATCATTAATTTGATACATAATGTCTTCTTGAGTCTTTTTAATATTTCTTGTTGCTTCCCAATCTGTTTCTTTATATAAAGAATCTACTTTTTGAGCAATATCATAAACAACATTTGCATTATTAATCTTTCTAACTAAGGCGTTAACTTTAACTTGGCCTTCTTTAGAATAAGCATTTTCACAATTTTTGATTTCATCAATTGCGTGTTCAATAACAGCTTTAACGCTTTCGTTTTTAGCTTCAACGTTTTTAACAGATTCAAGGGCTCTAGCTTTTACTACTTCACCTTGAGCATGAGCTAATGCTTTTTCGCTGTCAATTGTTGAAACTAATTCATTATATTTAGCGATGATTTCATCTGAATCAAATTTAGTAAATGTTTTCTTAAATTTAACTAATAATTTATCAATTGCTTTATCGCCAGTTTTGTTAACAGTAAGTGATTTATGTAAATTGTAAATTTGTTGTGTTTCTTTATCAGTTGTCTTTTTCTTAATTAAGTTTTCGCCTTCTCTAATATTGGCGCCACAAACATTACAATATTTAGCATTGTGAGGAACAATAGCACCACAATGTGGACAAGTTAATTCTTCAATATGAACATGCTTTAATTCAGGATTATCTGATAATTTATTGCCAGCAATATATAAAACACCATTTTTAATTTCGCCTTTAAAAACATTAATGGCAGGTGTTCCAAGGAACTTGGCGACAAATAAATTCGCTGGTTCATCATAAACTTTTTGAGGTTCATCTTTTTGTTGAACAATACCATCTCTCATGACAACAATAAAATCGCTAATTGACATAGCTTCTTCTTGGTCGTGAGTAACGAATACTGTTGTAATTCCAGTTTCTTTTTGAATACGTTTAATTTCTTCTCTAGTTTGAAGTCTTAAACGTGCATCTAAGTTTGATAAAGGTTCATCAAGAAGTAAAACACGTGGTCTTTTTGCTAAAGCTCTAGCAATAGCAACACGTTGTTGTTGACCACCAGATAATTCTTTTGGTTTTCTATCAAGAAGTTTTTCGATATGAACAATCTTTGCGTTTTCTAAAACGATTGCACATTTTTCATCATAGGTAAGCTTTGGTCTAACATTATCAAGTGGAAACATGATATTTTGTCTAACATTGAAATGAGGATAAAGAGCATAGTTTTGGAAAACAAGACCGATACCTCTATTTTCAGCAGGAAGATTTGTGACTTCTTCATCACCGAAATAAATTTTTCCTTCTGTGACATTGTGTAAACCAGCAATCATATAAAGTGTTGTTGATTTTCCACATCCAGATGGCCCAAGTAAGCCGCATAATTTCCCATCAGGAATATCGAAGTTCATGTTGTTAACTGCTACAGTTTTTGCACCTTTCTTTCCTGAGAAGATTTTTACCAAGTTTTCAATTTTTACTTCCATAACAAAATCCTTTTTTTATGTGTATCTTTACTATATCAAAAATGAATTCAAAAAAAAATACTTAATTTGACATTTAAGTATTTTGCTAAACTTTCCAAATATAATGATATTAATCGTATTTTTCATCATTTTCATCCATTCCAAGATTACTCTTTTTTAGGTTTTCTTCGATTTGAGAAATCAGTTTTTCTTCTACACTTCGAGAAACAAACCACACACTAGTTTTTGTATCAATAACAACAGTCGCCGCAATTAAATCACTAAAAGATCTATGACGTTTTGTAAAAATCATTACAATATATTCGACCAAGAAAACTAAGAAAAAAGTAAATATTCCCACAAAAATCTCCGCTAAAATGAAGAAATTTTTTAAAAATACTTGTGGTTTAGAAACTTGGTATTCTAGCGAATTAACTAGTCCAACATGTACTATTTTCATTCCAAAAGTTTCCCCATTTTTAAAGAATAAAGGAATAATTAAAAAATATATTAAACCGCTTATCGCAATTGCAATATAAGCTTCATAACGAGATATTCTTTCAAGTTGAAGATAATAATTTGAATATTCATCAGTATTCCTTAAATGAAGCAAAGCTTCTTGATATGTTCCAGGAAAGTCTAGAGTATCACTAAAAATTTTGATTGAAGACAAAATATATTCTTGATTTTGTCGATTGTCATCACTAGTTTTAGTAAAAGTCTCACCTTTAAAAGTTATGGTTTCTTTGACTTTGCAATTATCATTTAATGGTGAGGAATATAAATCATCGTTCTCAAGATAATAGACATCATAATCTAAACTTTGATCAATGTTTAAAACTTGGGTATTGAACCAATAATTAAGTTCGGAATCACTAATATCGGTTTTTGAAAATATCATTTCTAAAAGCTCATTATGAAAAGATAAATCTTTGTTAGTATAAAAATTGTAAGTCGCGTTTAGATAAACTTTATAAGAATCAAAAGTAAAGTAATTATTTTCGTCAGTTAATTCTTCACGACCAATAAGGCTGACGTTAGTTAAAGGTTCTTGACTCTCTTCACTTCTATCAACAAATAAACCTGAATATACTTGTAAAGCTTTAACATCATTTAATACTTGAGCATTGTGAAAACCAATGTCAACATAGCCTTCTACAACAGGCAAATAAAAGAACAATAAAAGAATTATAAAAAATATTAAATCTAATATAATTCCTAAGACCCTTCGGCCTAAATTGGCATATTTAATGTCTTTAATCTCCATAAATAAGGTCTTCTTTTTCCTTTAAATCGTCACTGTTTCTAAATATTTTTGATGTTTTTAAGTCTACAACTCTAGTCATTGATATAAAATCAACAACAGAAACATTATCAGAAACAATTATAGTTGAACAAGCACTAATTAATATATAACCAAAACATATAGACAAAAGAATCATTAAATCTCCAATGAAAAAAGGAAGAATAGATAATATTAGAATTGGCAAAGCACGAATTGCAACCTGATAATTTTTAATTTTAAAGCCATCCATGCTACATAATCCTAATCTAAAAATCGTTCTACCAATAGATTTATTGCCTACATTAAAAAAAGGTATTATAAAATAAATTAAAACAGATGGAATTAAACAAGAAAGTCCTAAGTTATTTTGCGATAATCTATTGATCTCATTTCTAGCATCAACATAAAATTGGTCATTATACAAATCAGTAAAACAATTTTTATACTGACTTGTGTAAAAACTAATAAAAGCACCATTGTAATCATCACTTACAAACTCTAGTGATTGTTCTTCATAATTTTCTTTTAAGTATGAAGGTTTGATAACAGCTAATTTAGTTTTATCTATTACGCCATTTTCTACATCATATTCAAAATAAGATTCTTCTTCTCCAGCCATCAAAATCTTTTCATTATATTCTTCGATAGTTAAAGGGTTTCTTATGCCGCCATGCTCTTTATAAAAATCACTTTCAAAGTAATTAACTTTATCATTTTCATCATTTGAACGATCTTCAAAAGTTAAATAATAACTTTCAACTATATCTTTATATTCTTCGACTGTTCCGTTATTAAGTTGACTATAAACATTATTATCATTTAAAACATACAAATTGCTATAAACAAGAGTTTCTTGCAATAATTTATTATATTCTGTTGGTGAAAACACGTTGTCAAAAACAAAGAATGTCAAAATAAATGTCAGTATAAAAAACAATAAAGCATCAACTAAAAAGCTGAAAAATCTGATATAAAGCTTTGGGGCAAAAATATGTTTATTTTCCATAATTATTACAAAAACCTTTTAAAACTCAACTCTTTTTTCTGTTTTAGCGTCAAAGATAAATAAACGCTCTATATTAATCGTAAATCTATTTACCCCTTCAATCCCCTTAGTATCACTATCTAGAATTTGTTTAATTTCGTTAAGTGCATATTTAGAAGAAGATATTAAAGTTAAATCTCTACCCGCTTTAAATACCTTTTCCATTTTTAATGTTAATCCAATTTTAGAATCAGTTGGAACAAGTTCATAAGCTTCTGGACGAATACCAACAATCACTTCTTTATCGTCTGATTTAATTTCATTTTCAATAATTAACTCTTCCCCAATATAGAGATGATGATTTTTAATCATCCCTTTAAATAAATTGATTGGAGGAACTCCTAAAAACTTAGCAACAAATAAATTGGTAGGATTTTTATATATTTCTTGAGGCTTACCAAATTGTTGAATCTCACCCATCGACATAACAACCATCTTATCAGCAATAGCCATCGCTTCATCTTGATCATGAGTAACAAAGATAGTTGTAATACCAGTTTCTTTTTGAATTCGTCTAATTTCTTCTCTTGTTTCTATTCTTAAGCGAGCATCAAGATTAGATAAAGGTTCATCTAAAAGTAAGACTTTTGGCTTTTTAACTAGTGCTCTAGCAATAGCTACTCTTTGTTGCTGACCACCACTTAATTCACTAGGTTTTCTTTCTAGATATTCATCAATCTTTACAATTCTAGCAACATCATTTACTAAAACATCAATCTCATCTTTATATAATTTTCTTATGCGCTTTATTCTTTCATTAGTCAAAGAAAGAAAGAATCCTTCTTCATCAAGTTTTCTTCTAAATATAGATTGTATCTTTTTTAAAGTTAGAATCTTATTATCAATGGCTTTAAGTATTTCCTCTTTATTAAAATCATATTTAATAATTAAAGAATATAAACTTTCACTTCCTCTTTTTGAAAGTTTATATTCTTTTTTAAAAAGATTAACTAAATTAAAACGATTAATCTTTTTATTGTCTTTAGCTTTTTCAGTTAACTCTTTAACTTTTGTTAAATCTTCATCAATAATCTTTTTAATTTTTAAAAGATTTACCATTTTGGAAGAATATAAATAAGCATTAATTTTTAAGTTAGTTAAAGGAAAAGAAATATTTTTAAAGATATTCATATGAGGATATAAAGCATAATTTTGAAAAACAAAACCAATACTTCTTTTTTCACTAGCTAAGCTAGTTACATCATCTTCACCAAAAAATATTTTCCCTCCAGTTGGATCAATAAGTCCACTAATCATGTATAAAGTTGTTGATTTACCACAACCAGATGGACCTAAAAGAGCAACAAGTTCACCATCATCAATATCAAGATTAAAATCATTTACTGCAATAGTTTCAGCAATATTTTTACTTGGTTCAGCTTTGTATATTTTTTCTAAATGCTCAATTTTGATTTTCATTTTTAATAACTTTCCTTGCTTTAAATAAATAAAGGCTTGTTAAAACTATACCAGTTATAAAAAGTAAGATTCCAATAACAATAAATATATGGAATATAGTCATTGCAAAATAATCATAGTTAACTACATCTTCTCCAAATCTTCTGGTTTCTTCTTTCATTAAAGGAATAAAAAATAAAGATATAATTATAAAAATAAAACCAACTATTCCAATGGATAGACCTAAATTTCTTTTTTCTTTAAAACTTCTAATCAGTGTTTTTGAGTTATTTTGCATAAGAGTATTATATAGTATTTCTTCACTTAAAAGAAAAAATTCTTAGGGTTTCCCCCAAGAATTTTCTTCTAAGTTCTTAAAAATTAAGCAACTTGATTGTAAGCAGCTTCTAATTGGTCTTCAATATAAGAAGTTAGATCTGCATCATCTTTTGCTCCGTACTTAAAGACGTTAATCATCATTTTTTCAATTGCACTTCTTGCACTAGAAGAGAATTGTGAAACTGGAGCAACAAAGGTTTGTTGATTCTCATCATATTGTTGATAAATATCATAAACATTTGCTTGCAAGTAATCATAGTTTTCAGCTTGATTAGTTTCATTTGTAGTTACATCACTAATCTCTTCTGGGAAATCATCTTTTGCAGCAGTTGCAGCTTTAAAATCTTCAGTTTCATAACTCGATGATCTAACAGGCATTGATGTCATTTGTAAAGCAACTGTAGATGAATTTACTGTATTAGTTAAAAATTTATAGAATAGCCAAGCATCTTTATTTCTTTCATCGCCTTTATCGAAGAAAACTATATTTGCGCCTTGAGACATTGCTTTAGAATGTGCATTTTTGTTATTGACTACTGCTGTTTCTTCAAGCATTCCATCATCAATTACTGGAGTTGGCAAAACTTTTCCTCTAAATGTATTATAAGAACCATACCATGCATTCTTACTTCCGTTTATATAAATAAATGAATTTTGGTTATAGGTGTACTCGTTCCAACATCCATAATCCCCATTGCCTTCTGTATCAAGCATTTCTGAAGTTGTAATAAGACCTTCATCGTACCAACCTTTAAGCATTTTAATCATTTGAACAGTTTTATTTGCTGCACCAGTTTTTGGATTATAGAACAAGATTGCTTCATCTTTTGTGACTGTTCCATTACCATCAGTATCTCCAGCGGTATATGGAACATCCATCATTTCTGCAAAAGTAATAAATAAGTTATCGATTGAGTCATAACTAATTGGAGTTGCATAATTACTTGGAGCACTACCATCTGTTGGGATATTTTCACCTTTCCAATAAACATGGTGAGGTAGGATTTCATATCCGCCATCATCGCCACCAACCCAAGTTGACCAATATGTGTCAAAACTCTTAGTTTTTAATTCACGAGCAATTTCAATTAATCCTTGCCAATTTGTAAGTTTTTCTTCATATCCGGTTTCAAGTTGTTCATCTAAAACATCATAGTTATAGAATAAGGCCTCACTATTTTTATACCAAGGAAGAGAATAAGTTCCATCAACGCTATATTGTTGACCCTCTTCAAGAAAAGCATTATTCAAATCACTTGCTAAGGTATCATTCTCGGTTGCGCCTTCATTCTTGTCATCATGGCCAAAACCATATTCGCTATTGTTCATGAAAGTATCCATTTTTAAAACTTGGCCGCTTTCTAAATAATTAACAACATAATCTGGATAACAAACTGCCATGCTTGGCAAATTGTTTGGATTATTTAAGTTAGACATAATAGAATTGTTAATAGTAGCATATTGTCCACTTTGAACATACTCAACATCAATATCAGGGTATTCTTTTTCAAATGCTTCAACAATCGAGTCCATCATTGTTGATTCGCCTGTTGGTTCATCTGCCGGATCCCAAATATTTGTCCAAAAAATAACATCTGGTTCGTCCGCTCCACATGAAGTTAGTGTTGTTGTACCAATTGCTAATGCCCCTAACAAAAGAGCTGGCATTACGATTTTTGATTTAAGTTTCATGTAAGTATTAGCCTCCTGCTTAAATACGCAATTAATATATCACAATTAATGTCAGTTTCAAAATTAAGAAAACGTAAATTTTTTGTTAATAAATTCACACTTATATTCTTGAATATGAAGAAAGTTAAATTAACCTTTAATACCAGCACGGCTGGTTCCATTCATAATATATTTTCTAAATATAATAAAGATTAAAACTAAAGGTATTGTAACAATAACTGTTGCAGCCATTTGTAGGGATTGAAGAACAAAGATATTGCCACCTTCCTTATAAGAAAAATTAGCAAAATCACGAATTGCAACCGAAATTAAATTAGCACTTTGATTCCCAGCACCTTGTGGAGCAACAGTTTTTGGCCAAGCATATGCATTCCACGTTGAAATAACTTTTAAAATAACAACTGTAATCAAAGTTGGTGAAGCTACCGGAACCATAACTTTCCATAAATATTTCCAATCACTTTTTCCATCAATTTTAGCGGCCAAATATAATTCGTTGGGAATTTGTTTAAATGCTTCACTTAAAAGATAGATATAAAAAACATTTACAATAAAAGGAAGCATAATCGCTAGATAGGTTCCCCAAGTTGAATCAAGCAAACCATATCGATAAACTTGAATATAATTTGTAACTACAAAAAGTTCACTAGGAATCATCATGGTAATAAGATAAACATAAAATGTTAAATCTTTCCCTTTAAATTGAAGTCGAGCAAAAGCAAATGAAGCAAAGATTGTAATAAATAATGTTCCTAAAGTCGAAATAACAACAACTACTAAAGTGTTATATAAGTAATTAAAGAAATCTAATCTTTCAGGATCAAAAATTAAAGCATAGTTATTCCAAGCAATCTGATCAAAGGCGATAAAGAAATTATTGTCTAAACCTAAATAGGCTCCATTTCTAACTTCTGTTTTTAAAGATGAAATAACCATCCAATAAAACGGAATCATCATAATAACAGCAAAGAAGATTAAAAAAGCATATATGATAATTAATGAAAAAACTCGCAAAACCTTATCTTTTTTCTTAGTTTTGTCAACACTCTTATTGAATCCTTCAATGATAAATTCAACTTCGGATTCACTAGAATAAATACTATCTTGATTTAATAAAATATCACTATACTCCATAATGAACCCTTTTCTTTGATACCCAGAATTGAAGAATTGTAAAAACAAAAATAATCAAAAATAAGACTACCGCTCCACAACAAGCGTAGCGGACGTTATCTCCATAACCCACACTAATTTGATCATAAATAAAATAAACAACAGTATATAAATTATAGGAATTTCCAGTAGTTCCAGTTCGGTTAAATAAACCAGCAATAGATTGATATTCTTTAAAGCCATTAATAAATGAAGTAATTGAAATATAAAAAATTTGTGGAGATAAAAGCGGAACAGTAATTTTAAAGAATTGTTTAATTTTTGATGCACTATCTATTCTAGCAGCATCGTAATAAGTTTTGCCAATCCCTTGAAGTCCAGCTACAAATATCAATATCTTAAATGGCAATTGATACCAAATAATATCGCAAAAAATAACAAACATTGCATTCCGATAAGTAGTATTTCCGTTATTTTCAACCCAGTAGGAATCAAGACCAAAGACGGAATTAAATAGACCAGTATGAGAAAAAATAACTCCAAATACCATACCTACTGCAATAATATTAGTGACGTATGGAGTAAAAAATAAGGTTTGGAAAAATTTTTGACACACTTTAATTGAGTTAATTAAAACCGCAATGATTAAAGCAAGAATTATTGAAATAGGGACTGTAACAAAAGTAATTAAAAGAGTGTTTGGTAAAGCATATTCAAAGAAAGCATTAATTGGTCCTTGAATATGAGGTACGTCACTTGGAGCAGGTATAATCCCAAACAAAGCTTGATAGTTTTCTAAAGTAAAGCCATTACTTTCTCCACTTATATAGTTATAATCCTTTAAAAAAGAAATATAAAAAGTATCAAGTAAAGGATAAAGAGCAAAAACAATAAGAAGGATTAAAGAAGGTGCTAAATAAATCCAAGCTTTGTAGTTGTTTTTAGTGTTCATCTTAACTAAATCCTTTGTCCACTTTCTTTATCAAAAAGATAAATCTTATTAGGTTTAACTTTAAAATAGTTTGTACCTAATTCAAATCTATCATCATTTCTAATCATAATCTTAAATGTTTCATTATTAGTTGGATTTTTAGCTAATACTTCAGTGTCTCTTCCTTGAGCAATAATTGAAGTAACATTTACTTTAAAGGCTAATTCATCTTTTTCGCTTGCTCTTACATATCCTTCAGGTCTAATTCCAACTAAGACATTTTTGTTATTTAAAGATACATCTTCTATTTTTAAAACTTTAGAATCGGCAATAAATAAATATCCATCTTTTATGAAACCATCAAAAATACCAATAGGAGGTAAACCCAAAAATTTAGCTGTAAATAAATTAGTTGGGTTATCATAAACCTCTTGTGGTACTCCAATTTCTTCAACTTTACCTTTATTTAAAACAACAATCTTATCGCAAATAGACATTGCTTCATCTTGATCATGAGTAACAAAGATTGTTGTAATACCCGTCTCTTTTTGAATACGTCGAATCTCTTCTCTAGTTTCTAGTCTTAAACGAGCATCAAGATTAGATAAAGGTTCATCTAAAAGTAAGACTTTTGGCTTTTTAA
>ENA-OPIO01000394-OPIO01000394.1-human-gut-metagenome-genome-assembly--contig:-NODE-394-length-15300-cov-9.757953_pt1 | contig 15300 bp, 16 predicted proteins | sample MGYA00241395_ERZ501636 | MGnify/ENA primary metagenome ERZ501636 (study PRJEB25962, sample SAMEA2042198) | human gut metagenome | biome: human gut; feature: human-associated habitat; material: faeces... | reverse complement strand
TAAAATCTCTTCACGCTTTGCAGTAGTAATTATAAATGCTTCGTTGCAGCCTGTTAAAACACCTCTATTAATCTTAATATCCCAATCTCTGAGCGGTGTTCCATATTTTTCTATCTTGGCCCTGATACTCTGCTCAACTGGAGACAAAATTACCCAGGAATTGCTATCAAAAGTATTTTCTAACCATTGTTTCCCCGAGATGTTGATTTGCTTATTATTCCCATGCAATACATGTGCTAGGGTGGAACGCGTATAGGTTCCTATAATTTAGATACATCTTATTTTTTAGGAGAAAACAATGATATACGGTTATATTCGTGTAAGTTCAGATAAACAAACTGTCAAAAATCAGGAATTTGAGATTGGGAAATTCGCAAGAGAGCATAAAATCAAGATAGATTTATGGATTGAAGAAACCATTAGCTCGACAAAAGAGTTAAAAAAGCGAAAATTCGGTAAATTGCTTGAGAAATTACAGCCGGGGGATGTCATCATTACAACAGAATTATCTCGGCTAGGACGCAATTTGATGCAAATTATGGGCATTTTAAACCATTGTATGACTAACCAAGTTAAGATCATCACAACAAAGGAACATTATGAATTGGGGGATAATATCAATGCAAAAGTTCTTGCGTTTGCTTTCGGCCTTTCTGCTGAAATAGAAAGAAATCTGATTTCACAGCGCACGAGAGAAGCGCTAGCCCGAGTCAGAGCAGAAGGGAAAAAATTAGGTCGCCCTATTGGGGCAACTTCTCAGCGAACAAAACTCAAAGGTAAAGAAGCAGAAATAGAAAAGTATTTACAACTTAAAATATCAAAAAATAAAATTGCCAGGATGTTAGGAGTTCACCGATTAACATTGGCAGATTTTATGCATAAACATAATTTGACTTCGCTCCCGATAGTAAGCGGTAATAGAAATTGGCAAAAGATAGCCCATTAAACTTAACTATCGGGAGTTTTTATGAAGAAAAAAACTGCGACATTAAATGCTGTAAATAAATCAAGCGACAAGTCTCAACAGGTGGGGAACGGATACAAAAAGGCGCAAGTAGCGATTACTACTAAACCGACTGGGAATAACCTACAATCCTCCAAACCCATATCTGGCCCCACAGAATTGGCCAAACTGCGAGAAGTGGCCACACAGATTAATCCACTAGCCCAATTAATTTCTAAAAATAAGCAGCGGGCCGAAAAATACAACAATAAGGATCAAAAACTGCGGGATATCCGTATCCCGCTGCCCGGCTCTATATTGGAGAAAAAGTACAAAGGGCATCTTGTTGTGGTCAAAGTGTTGGAACACGGTTTTGAATACAATAATAAATATTTCAAAACCCTGTCCGCCGTGGCGTGTGCCATCACGGGGCAACATTTAAGCGGGTATTATTTCTTCGGCTTATGAGTGACATTATAAAACCGATGAACTGTGCGGTTTATACCCGCAAATCTACCAGTGAGGGATTGGAACAGGACTTCAACTCGCTGGATGCCCAGCGTGAGGCTTGTATGGCATTTATTAAAAGCCAGCGTGGGGAAGGCTGGCAGGCGCTAGAAACCTCTTATGATGACGGTGGCTATACCGGGGCGAATACCGATCGCCCCGGTTTGCAGCGCTTGATAGAGGACATCAAACTGGGTAAGGTAAATTGCGTGGTCGTGTACAAGGTGGATAGATTATCACGCTCTTTGCTGGATTTCTCCCAGTTACTAGAATTTTTTGATAAGCGCGAAGTGTCGTTTGTATCTGTCACGCAGAATTTTAATACCAAAACCTCTATGGGACGGCTAACGCTTAATATCTTGTTATCGTTTGCTCAATTTGAGCGCGAAATTATTAGCGAACGCACGCGGGATAAAATGGCGGCCTCCCGTATGAAAGGAAAGTTTTTAGGTGGAGGAATTCCATTTGGGTACCAGTTAGATGAAAAAGCCCATAAGTTGGTACCACACCCAGAAACCGCCGAAGAAGTACGATTCATTTTTAATAGCGTACTGGAAGAAAAAAGTGTTGTCCCGGTACTTGCGCAACTAGAAAAGCGGGGAATTGTTCTTCGGGAGCGGAAATGCAAAAATGGGCGGGTTTTACCGGCACGCCCTATTTCGCGTGCGCAACTTTATCATATTATTCATAATCCTCTGTATATTGGGAAGGTTCTTTACAAAAAGAAAATTTATAATGGTGAACACGATGGAATTGTGTCCATAGAAACCTTTGAGGCGGTGCAAGAACTGTTAAATAATGGACGAAAAATGTATGAAACGGTAAGGAAAGCAACGCCTGGCATTTTGCGTGGTTTATTGTTTTGCGAAGTCTGTGGCAGTCCAATGGTTCCTATTTATGGGAAAAAGAAAAATACGAAACATTTTTATTACATTTGCCGGAAGTGCCGAGAAGAGGGTTATAAGTCCTGTCCCACACGGACGGTACGGCAACGAGAGTTCCATTTGGCGCTTATTGCAGAATTGGATAAAAATGGGGTTCTCAGCCGGGCCCTATTTGAGCAATTATCCGAATACGAGCAAGAAGAAACCCTTAAATCTATTATCTGCCGTATTGGGTACGAATACCAAGAAAGCAAAATTACGGTTGTATTGCGCAGTGGAACCGAATTTTCGTTCTGTGCCAATGTAAAACCGCACTCCGGCCCTTGGAAGCGGTCCGAATTGGCGGCCCGAAAAGAGGCCAAACAACCCAAGGTGGATAAAGCCTTGTACAAGCAGACATTGGCGCTACAAATCCGCGAATATATGCGCCTAAACGGTCTTAGCCAGGCCGCATGTGCGCGGGCTTTGGGGCTTACAGCGGCTCGGGTTAGCCAACTCTTAAAGGAAAATTAAGTTTTTAGTATTAAATTTTGCAAAATAGATAAAAAGATAGCAAAAAAGTAGTTGAAAGGGCGAAAAGACGGGAAGAGGAAAATCTATCTATTTGATATCGCAGAAAAATTAGGCTTTTTTACCGACGACGAAAGAGGGGAAAACCCTAAATTAAGCATTAAAAAATCCCGCCAAATGTTCAGCGGGACCTAAGACGGGAGATGTTTTTGTGGAAGAAAATAAAAAATGCTTAGAAATTAAGGGAAAAATCCCCAAAAGTTCTAAGCATTTAATATGGGGTGAAGTGAGGGGGACTCTTTGGAATGAGTGCCTTGAAGACCTGGCCCAGAAAACTACTTCGCTGGATTTAGTGGAGAGTTTTTCTTACTGGAAGTCTTACTACTATAAAACGCTTTGAAATAATTCTTAGATTAAAGAAATCGACCAATAATTTCTAATTGAGTGGCGTTTAATGTTGTAATGCTGCTTTTAAAAATTATTTCATTTTCATTGATGCGTTCAATATGAGGGTTTATCCACTCAATATCATCAAATGAGAAACCATAACGTAATAACCATATTTCATTTGAATTATTGGTTCCATATTTAATGTAATTTGCTAATGCTTGAGCTCGAGGGTCTCGAGAGTGATTATAGTAGAGGGAGAAGACTGCTACAAAAGCATTTGCTAGAGATAATGATATAACCTTATCTAGATAGTCGTAAGTGTCATATACGAGCAAATCGTAGTTGATTTGGCGAACTGATCCTTGAGGAAACAAGGGGGCACATTTGGCATATTGATTAGGTAATGACTGGGCGACTACTGAAAATCTGGGAGGCAAATTATTTAATCGTATATTGGCTTCTATTTCTGTGATTTCTCCATTTTTTTGTTGTTTATATATTTGTTCTTGTTCTTTTTTGCGCGCAATATAGGCGTATCTTAATGCAACAACTTCTTTAAAAGATTTTCCACGTACTCTCCATAGTAAAATTGGGATGGCTGTATTCAAAACTACCTGTTCTGCTCTAACAAGTTCTTTTCTGCGTAAATGTGAAGTATATAACTGTTTCATTGATTCATGAAGTATATCCCGTTTGCTTGAAGATAATTCATGATATTCTGAGGCGGAGATTAATTGATTATTGGAAAATAAAATATTCAAGATATTGCTAATATGAAGTTCATTGTTTGGTTCAGCAAGGCGTGTGATTTGTTCATTAGTCAACTGAAATTCATCATTAAAAGCATTGTTTCTAATGGCTTCTACGATGTCCTTTGAATCTTCCTTTAGTTGTGCAATCGGAGCGTCTAATTTAGAAGTTTCTGCAATAACGTAAGTATCATTAATTCTCTTTTTAAAAGTATTAATATTGGGTTTTTTGATAATAACATACCCAAAGTTGAATTCGTGAGAAAACGTTGTTCTTCCTGCTCTTCCTATTAAATTTTTAAGTGCTAAGGGCGGTAGAGAACGGAAATTATCAATCCAGACAACATCAAATGGCATGTTGATGCCTTGAAGAAGTGTAGAAGTGGCAAAGCAAATTCTGGCAAATTTATGATTAATGAATCGTTCGATAAGAAGGCGAGCTTTTAATGGAATAGATCCATGATGAATTACTATACCTCTTTTCATCATTTGTATCATCATGGAGTGTTTTTCTAGGCTTTTTTCTTCGGCCCCAATGTAATTTTGTAGTTCTTGAATGTATTCCAAGGCTTCCGGTTGCTCTAATGGGCGGCACAGAGAAATTAAGTCCTTAAAATCTTCTAGGTGCATGCCTTTGTATATCTTATTTTTTGAAATATAAATGAGAATTGTTTTTCCTTGTTGCAATAATTCTACTGGGATATTAGGGGCTTGTACAGAAGAATTTTGTTGTTTATTGTTGGCATATGGAGAAAAATATTGAAAATTTCTCTTATTTTCTTCAAGACAAATTTTTCCTACAGATAATTGGTTGTAATTTTGAGCTTTTCCTTCACTCCTGAGATGATGCTTCTCTAGTTGGGCTTCTGGATTGTTGGTGAATGGCTGGGTAAAAACCATTTTTGCTTGAGGAAATTCTAAGTGCACTCTGCGCACCAAGGCATCAAAGCGGATTTGCCTAATTTCATCTTCTAAATCTTGTGCTTCGTCAAATAAAAAAAGTCCGATTTTTAATTGGTTTTTTAGTTTAAATAATTCTCCACCTCTTTCAGGGGTAATAATATATATGCGTCGTGTGGTTTTCGAAATATTGACATTTTCGATGAATTGCAAAATTAGAATGGAGTTATCGTTATGAAAAGCTTGTTTAATGCTATATATATATTCTGCAATAAGAGCCCGAGAGGGAACAATAATGACGATATCTTTCTCTTCAACTTTAATTAATTCTCGGAATAAATGAGATTTTCCCACGCTAGTAGGCGCAGAAAAAGAAAAGACCTTATTATGCATGATGTTATTATAGGCGGAAGCTTGTACGGGGGTAAAACGATGCTTAGTTTGTTCTTCAATAGCTCCTGCATACAATGAATAGACATATTCAAGAATGTTATTGGGTTGCTGTGCTTTATAAAAAAGACCTAATAAATAAAGCAGGGTTTGCTCATATTTGGAAAAAATTTCAGGATTAAATTTCTTGATATATGCTAAGGTTTCTAGATCGGAAGCATCAATGGGGCCTTTCTGATGCATTTTCTGCATAATTGATTGTAGTGTTTCCTCTGCATGTAAGTCTTCAAACAGTATCATTTTATATTTCTACTCCAATCAAATAAAGTTCTTGGTGTTGAAGTAATTGACTGATTCGGGGATTGTTTTGAATAGGATACAAAATTGTTTCGCGAGGTGTGTTTGTTCGTAAACTGAAAGCCGCAGCATATCCCTTGTTCCCGGCTATGCAGTTTTGGGCAGTTTCATTGCAGATGAAATTTTTTAAATCAGATAACTCACTGGAATCTTTGTTTTTTTCAATAAATCCTATAATTTGGTTAAGCGCAGTATTATGAGGGTTCCCCCGGGAAGTATATTTACTTTCCCCAAAAATAAGAATATTTTGTTGGTTTTCTGTATGAAAATCAAATCCGGCATTCCCTAATACTTTTTCTTTCCACATTTCTGCTAAGGGAAGGCGCTTATGGTTAAATTGGAGCTCTAACCCTTTGCCTGCCGCGTATGAGATAATATATTCACCGCTATCGGAAGTAATTTTATCCGTTCCTCCGGATTTAATTTTATTGATCATCTCTGGAATGGTTCTGACTGCTCGAGCGTGATAGGCATGCTCAATGATTGGATCGAGATTTTTGAGCCAGGAAGAATTCGCAATGTGGGAGATTAAATCTCGAATAATTTGGGCATGCTCATCAACTTGTAGATGAATATAGTAGATGTTACATGTGGTTGTGAGGCCATACGCAGCAGCATCTACTCTGCCAGAAGTTAATACGCGCATAGTTTTATTATAATATATTCTTATACAATTATGATTAGAAAATTTAGATCCGCAGATAAGAATCTATACTTTGTCTGCAAAGTATTACTATAAAACAATTTGATGAAAAAGTACATATTGTGGAATATTAGTAAATATATTGAAGATTGTGCGTTGAGGAGAAAAAGAGTTCTGGAAGAATTGCAAATGGTTGTTGCTTATATTATAGATGGGATAGCTTGGGCAAATAGTAATATGGTTGGACTTCTTTCGCTCATAGGAGTTTATTGGGCCGCTCGAAAGAGTATGGGATATTTTAAACGGAAACAAGCAGAAAAAGAGATGAGGCTTGTTGAAGAAACATATATTGATTTAATGAAAGCTTTAGATGTTTTAGAGGATATTAAATCGCAAAGTATTACTATGGATAAAGCATTAATAGATGGTTTGCGTAGTAATCCAGTAATGTGTATCGGAGCTTTTATAGATCCTTTAAATGATAGTTGCAAAATTTTAGAGAATCATCGCAATATATTTACAAAATTATATGAGTATCAATTGCAAATGTTGCTTTTTTTAAGGATTCTAAATATATTGAACCTCTTTTGCTGACTATTGCTATATATCGGCATACAGAATTATTGCTAAGGGGAATCAGAATGTTTTTAAATCGTCTAGCAGATCCTAAAGAGCTGCTCCCTTTAGCTTTGTTGTCTAATGACTGTATTGACTTTGCTAGCGAATTATGGGGAAAGATTACTCCCAATGAAGCCCAGATTAAAAGATTTAATGAAGGATATGCTAGTCCTGATATGCATATGAAAGCCATAAAAGGCAGAAATAGTAAGGCTATTGAAGAAGCGCGGAGGGATGCTACTATTTATAAGGAATGGTTGGAAAAGCAAATTTGCTGTTACCGAGATAAAAGATCGAATTAGAACTATACTAAAAACACCATAGAGCGCGCACGAAGGACAAACTCTTTGACTACACAGCAATCTACCGCAAGGCAAGGTGCTTATGCTTGGCAGATGAGAACATTCCGGTTTAGAAGAATCCATTTGAGGATGGGTTCTTCTTTTATGGTATGAAAATCCAGCTGAAAGTTAAGCGGAGCGCAAGATTGTGGACATTTTTGCGGAAGGAAATAAAAAATGCTTAGAAATTAAGGGAAAAATCCCCAAAAGTTCTAAGCATTTAATATGGGGTACTGTTGTTAATGCTTTTTATAACTTTTTATGGAAATAAATTATTTGTTATGATAAGTATAATCTTATAAGTAAAGAGGTTTTTATGTATTTATTAGACTCAATTAAGATAGATGGCTTCCGTGAAAAACATACAGTAGGAATTGCTTTTCATTCAGATATAAACTTTTTAATTGGAGAAAATGGATCAGGAAAAACTACGATATTAAAGATTGTTTTGGGGATATTATCTGCTAATTATGTATCTTTATCCTCCTTGCCATTTAAAAAAGCTCAATTGAAGTTAAGGAATAATCAAGATAAAAGAATGGCTGAAATATCGATTAATGTCGAAAAAAGTTGCGAAAAAATATTTTTTCAAATTCTTAAAAATAATAAAAAAATATTTGGATTTGAAATTAATATGGATTCTAAGTTTTTGAGGAATTCGGATTTCTATGAAAACCGAAGAGGTTTTCCAGTAAATCGTTGGGAATTAGAGCGTAATTATTTTTTTAATAAGAAAATGAAAGAAGTCGAAGAAGAAATACGGAAATATGTGGAGTTTGATGATTTGTCTGTTGAGAGACTATCTTTTAATATTTCTTCTGTTCGAGAACGGGAACGTGATACTTCAATTGATCGCATTCTTGGAGAAGTTGTTCATGGCCTTGTTGGATATTTTAAGAATTTGTCTTTAACTGCTACCCAAGCAGATAGTGCTCTTAAAGAACTGTATGTGATGTCTCTACTTACCTCTCCCAAAAGCTCTTATTCCCAACAATCTTTATCTGCGAGTGTAATGGCCGAAAAATTGGCGAATATTTTGAAAACTTTTTCTGTTTCAAAATCTAAATATCAAAAAGTATTAGAAGATTTTTTAACTACATATCGCTTCGAAGAACAGCAACAGAAAATGGGGCCAGATTCTATACGGATGAAACAGATTGTTGATAGGTACGATGAGGTTGAGAAAAAAAAGAAGGAAATTTTCGCGCCCAAGGATATGTTTTTAGAAGTGGTAAACAAATTGTTAAAGAATAAACAGATGCAATATCAAGAATTAGGAGAGCATGAAGATTCTTTGCGTATTATTCAAGAGAATCAGCAAGTTTTAAACTATACGCATCTTTCTTCTGGAGAAAAACATTTACTGATTCTTTTAGGAACAACTCTTTTGCAAAAAAATCAACCAAGAATTTTTATTGCGGATGAACCAGAAATTTCTCTTCATATTCAATGGCAGCGAGAACTTGTAGGAGCGATTCGTCGTCTTAATCAAAATGCTCAGATTATTTTTGCCACACATTCGCCAGAGATTGTTGCGGGATATAGCCAGAAGTTGCATGAATTAAAAGGAGAATAACGATGCCTTTGGAATATTCTTCGGCAGCACAAAATGTTTTGCCAGTATTTGAGGGGACTGATTTAGTAGTATTTACTGAAGGTTGTCCTTCATGCCTCGGGCATGATTATGACTTTTGGAATCAGATATTTCGTTCTTATTGTCCTAAAAAGGTTAAATTGATACCTCGAGGTGGTAAAAGTGAATTATTAAAAATTCTAAATCAAGAAGGAGGCTTGCCACCGAACATATATATAGTTTTGGATCGGGATTTAGAAGATGTCTTTTCGAGAGTAGGCGAACGACCTCACTTAATTTATACTTATGGTTATTCATATGAGAATGATTTATATTCTAAGGAGCTTATTTTAGATATTATTCGATTGCGGACTCATTTGAGAGCGGAAGAAGTTTCAAAAATTAAAAAAATGCTTGAACAACAAATTGCAAGTTTTATGAAACAAGTGGCTCCTTATATGTGTGCTTTTTTAGAGGGCACCAAACAAGGGATTTCTGTTCTTCCTAATAAAAAGAAAAATTCTCAATTTGATCGTTTATTTGTTAATTCGAGGATTGATTTGAATGAGCAAGAAGTGGAAAAGTGCATTAAGCGTTTAAAGACTCGTTGTTGTAAGGATGGACAACATAATCCTTTCGGTAATATACGGTATTGTAATGGCCATTTATTAGAAACTTTTGTATGGCGTGTTGTTGATCTTCATTGTAAAGATCGCTGCTCTAAATTATCAAAAGATGATTTGCGCAGTATGGCGCTAAGAGGGTTTGTGCAATTTCTAACAAGCGAAGTTTCTAATTATTATCGTAATAATTTAGAAAAGATTTAATCAAAAGAAAGGCTCATCTAAAATATCCTCCATTATAGCTAGTTTTTTGATGGTTATGATAAAAATTCCTTGAATAGGACATTTTTACCTATTTTGGGGCTAAAATGGTATATTATTTATAGTAAAAGTATATGTTTATATTTGCTTTTTACTTTGTTTTTATTTATTCGCAAATAAGGAGAATTTTTGCAGCACCCTAAGCCTTTTGAGGCTTAGATACAATTTCAATCTGTTTTTGGAACCGTATAGGGAATACGGTGCGCTTTTGGGATACCAAAGGCACAGCTAGACTCCAAAAACAGCCGAATTTTAAACACAGAGTGAACGGCCTAATTACCCGTTTGCCCTGTGTTGAGTGTTTCCTGCCCTTTGGGCAGGGAACTGCGGCTGTTTATATTTGGGTTAGTCTAGCTGGCTCGGATATAGCAGCCGCCATTTTTATATCCGGCTCGTTTTTCTGGTTCTGTTGTGCAGATTATTTCATAACAAGGAGATGCTCAATGAACCTCGGAGTACGGGTAGACACCCGCATTAAAGAAAGCCTCAAGAAATACCAAAAGCAATTACTGCGCTTGCAAGAATTAAACGCCAAAGAAGCACCGACCGAAAAAGTGGCTATGGATATGCTTTGCGATGTGTTTGGGTACGATTTGGAACACGTTTTCGGGCAGTATGGCAACAATAACGGGCGTGCTTGTGATGCGGTCATTAAAGACGATAAAAAGGTTTTTTATGTGTTTGAATGTAAGCGTGTTGGAACGGAAAAGAAAGAGTTTAACAAGCACGTCCGGCAGGTAATAGAGTATTGTTCCACGCTAAATGTTCCTTGGGGGATCCTTTCCAATGGGATTTACTGGCAATTATACTATGTAGATGTAAAGGCCCAGCCCGTGACAGCTACTCTTGTATGGGATTTTGACGTTTTGGAACTAAGCCACCGCCAAGCGGCCCACCGAGAAGTATTACTTCCGTTGTGCCGGGAAGCCATTTCCAAACGCTTAAAAGAGTCTATTTTAGAGGAAAAACGTGCGTTATCTACAGAAAATATTGCTCGCGTCTTACTTAGCGATGAGGTATTAAAGACTATTAGCGGCGTTTTTAAGCGCAAAGTCGGCGTGAGGGTAGATATGGATACCTTGGAAGCTAAAATTCGCGAATTATGCCCGAATTTGCCCGAAAACATACGCGGTTTCCGCGCTCCTAAGAAAAAGGATAAGCCCGCCCAACCGGAAATTAAGGTGGTTGTGAATAAGGAAGAGAAATCTACTATCGCCAATGATACACCGGATGAACAAAAATGAGAAAATTGTTAGGGATAGTATGAGCCTTGTTCTGTATGTCTGGCTGCGCTAGTTTCTTGGAACGGGTTTCCTCTGTAATGTCTCCTAAAAAAGAAACTAAAGACCCTATTAAAGATTATCATGAGAGACTGTTGGAAGATAAAGAGGTTAAGGCTCTCTTTGTAAATCCAGACAGGAATTTTATTATCAAATGGGGCTGTACTGATCATAACACTTGTCATATTCCTAACGACCAAAAAGAAACGATATTTGATACAACCTATTTGTTGTTTGCAATGTGATATACAAGGCCGACCCAAGAAGTTGGCCTTTTTCTTTTGTTAGAATTAAGGATATTACTAACAAGGGAGAATCGTATATGCTTCGTATAAAATTTATAGCCAAAGAGGCTCCTACTTATTCTAAAGAATGTTGGGTTCCGCTTCGTTGGGTGGACGATTGGGACGCCTTAAATGAGTATGCAAGAGGTGTTGGCCTTTAAGCCAGTAGAACTCTGGCCCTTGGAAACGGCCCGAAAAGCGGACAAACAGCCCAAGGTGGATAAAGCATTGTACAAACAGCCCTTGGCGCTACAAATCCGCGAATATATGCGCCTAAACGGCCTTAGCCAGGCCGCGTGCGCGCGGGCTTTGGGGCTTACGGCGGCCCGGGTTAGCCAACTCTTAAAAGAAAATTAAGTTTTTAGTGTTAAATTTTACAAAATAGATAGAAAGATAGCAAAAAAGTAGTTGAAAGGGCGAAATGGCGGGATAAGGAAAATCTATCTATTGGATATCGCAGGGGAATTAGGCTTTTTTTACCGACGACGAAAGAGGGGAAAACCCTAAATTAAGCATTAAAAAATCCCGCCAAAAGTTAAGCGGGATATAATATGGGGTGGATGAGGGGATTTGAACCCCCGACCTCCGGTTCCACAGACCGGCGCTCTAACCAGCTGAGCTACATCCACCGTAAATTGATATTATATTATACCAATTTCCCCGGCTGTCTGCAAAATGCCCGTCGGAAATTGCGGTCCGGATTCTTGCGGCGGGCGTTCTCTGCCCGGCGTCCGCTTCCTCCTCCCTCCGCTTTTAGCGGCCTATTTTCCGAGCCAATTCCGTTTACTTGGCTGTTTCGGCGCCGCCGTCCGGCTGTTTCATTTTTGCGGCCAGCTCTTCCGGGGTAACGGGGGCGGCGGCAAACGGGCCCAGCGCATACTCAAATCCCAACGCTTTAATATGCTCCATCTCCGCCTGGTTCAGCACTCCGTCCGCTGTTAAATAAATGCCCAGCTGCCGGCAAATATCCGTTAAGGCTTTGACCATCACATTTTGCTTGGGGTCGGCGGACGGCGTCCAGATGCCGGGGGCCGCTTTAACCCCCACGACGGGTAAATGCTGGAAGATGTTGGAAAGCATAACGCCTTTCCCTTCGTATTGCACCGTTAATTTAAATCCCGCCTTGGCCAGCGCTTCGCCGGAGCGTTTTAATTGCGGCAGAAAATCCGCACGGCTCGTTTCGGTCAGCTCCAAAATCAGCAGTTTCGGATCCACGCCGTATGCGGCCGTTTTATCCGCTGCGTATTGGGGAAAGTTCGCATCGTAAAGCAGTTCGTTGGAAATACTCACCGCAATCGGAACGAGCGGCGTGCCGTCCTTTTTCCATTGGGCCAGCAGCCGGCAGGCGGATTCAAACAAAAAACGGTCAAATTGGTAGATGAACCCGTTCTTGCGGAAAATGGGGATAAATTGCCGCATAGTCAGCGGTTCTTGGCGTTCGGGGACCAGCCAGTCGGCCTTGGCTGCGGCCGCGCCGATTTTCCCGTCCGCCAGTGAAATCACGGGCTCCAGAAAAAAGCGGAATTCGTTTTTCTTGAGCGCCTGCTGCATATGGCGTTCCACAAACTCTTCATCCTCTAAAGTTTGCTGCCAGTCGGGATGATAAAACGTTACAATTTCGTCGTAACGGCCTTTTACCTGGATTTTGGCTATCATGGCGCGGTTGTACATGATGTGAATGGGCATTCCGCGTTCCGCCTGGTATACGCCAAACGCCAGCAGCAGCGGGTAGGCTTTGCGGTCTTCGGTTTGGAAACTGGTGATTTGCTCGCCCAGCAGTTCCAGGCGGTTTTTAAGGGCTCCTTTCGTGGTGTATTTGAGGAGCATGGCGAAAAAGTCGCCGTAAATGCGGGCGCAGACTTCGCCCGGCTGCAAATTGGAATTAATGACGCGGGCAATATGGGTGAGTAAAATATTCCCCGTCTGGTAACCGTGCTGTTCGTTGAAAATTTTAAATTTGCTTACGTCCATCGCCACCACCGCGTAAGAATCGTCAGGATGATCTTTTAGGAGCTGTTCGGCGGCGGCGAGCTGGGCCGCGGCGTTGGGGAAGCCGGTAACCGGGTCCAGGTAAGCGAGTTTATAAAGCCGCTCGCGGTTTCTTTTGTGGTTCAGATAGAAGTATCCCCATACCGCCAGGCCCGCCAAAGCGACGGTCACGCACAGCACCAGCAGCAGCCAAATCAGCGCGTTTATCTGCGCCGTCAGTTTGGCGGTGGGCACGACGGAAAATAAATACCAGTCGTTAATGCCCAGCGGCTCGTAGCTGATATGCAGTTCGCCTTTTTCAGCCGAATGATAGGTAATCGTACCGCTTTGGTGGGCTTGTAATTTTTCTTTAATCAACGGGGCGAGCTGATGGTTCGGGTCGTCTGGGGAGTTGAAAATATTGTACATCCCGCTCACGGCGTTTTTGTGCCGGGAGCCGACCATCTTGTCTCCGGTGGCGCGGACGATTAACGAGTATCCTTCTCCGCCGAAGCTTTCCACGTCCAGGGCGTCGGCGTATTCCTGGGTGCCGCGCGCGGCGAACAGCACGCCGATGATTTCCCCGCCGTGGTAAACGGGCACGGCTTCCACGATGATGTCCTGGCCGTCGGCGGAATCGGCGATGCGGCTGGAGACATTGGGCTCTCCGGCGAGGGCTTTTTCAAAATGGGGTTGGCGGGAAATGTCCAGCAGCAGGTCGTCGCTGAGGATGGCCATGCCGTCGGGGTAGACAAAACCCATGCGCTTAAAATTATTGGCGGCGCTTTCGGCCTTCATAAGCGAGGTGAGGATGGCGTCCGTCGGCTGGGGAAGCACGCCGATGGCGGTGGCTACGGCTTGCAGCAGGTCTAAATCCCCCTGCACCTGGGTGTGGATGGTGTTGGCCCCCTGCTTGGCGACTTCGCTTAAATAGGCGATTCGTTTGGCGGTCAGCGTGGATTTTAATTTGTTGACGTATAGGAAAATGCCGGTGGACAGCAAGGCCGTGCAGATTAAAATCAGTGCCGAGAACTGCCAGAAAGAAAATGATTTTTTCACAAATATCCCCCCGGTTTATTTGGAATTTTGTCAGAGGAGCCGCGCCGGGCGGCTCCTCTTGATGTTACCATTTTTCCAGATGAATTTTAGCCGGATCAAACCGGTCCACTTCTTCTTTTTTCTCGTTGGGGTATCCCAGCGCGATGATGTTAAGCGGTTTTACGTGCGGCGGCAGGCCGAGTATGGCGGACAGGCCGTCCATCCGGTCCTGGTTGGGATATACGCCCAGCCACACGCTGCCGATGCCGAGCGCGGTGGCGGCGAGCAGAATGTTTTGGGTGGCGGCGCCGCAGTCGGCCATCCAATAACCCGGCGCGTGTTCGCGCTGCGTGTTGCCGCAGACGACGATGGCGCAGTCCGCCTGCGCCAGCATTTGCGCGTACGGGTGTACGGATGTTATTTTTTTGAAGGTGGCTTTGTCGCGCACCACGACAAATTCCCATTCCTGGCAGTTGCGCGCCGTCGGCCCCATCATCGCGGCGCGTAAAAGCGAGGTGATGTCTTCTTTGGCGATGGGCTTGTCCGTAAAGCGGCGGATGCTTCTTCTGTTTAGAATCGCTTCCATTACTTTCATCGTTTATTCCCCCTTAATGCGTAATACTTTTTCCTTGAAAAACCGCGCCAGCCCCCCGCGGGAGGTTTCGCGGTAATCGTTGCTCATATCCAGGCCGGTTTGCATCATGGTGGCCAGTACGTCGTCGTATGAGACGCGGTTGTCCCCGTCCGACATCAAGGCATACGTCGCGCAGTCCAGCGCGCGCGAGGCGGCCAGCGCGTTGCGTTCAATGCACGGAATCTGCACCAGTCCGTCCACCGGGTCGCACGTCAGGCCCAGGTGGTGCTCCAGCCCCATTTCGGCCGCGTACGCGATGCGGCGGTTGTCGCCCCCTTCCAGCTGGCAGGTGGCCGCGGCGGCCATGGCGCAGGCTACGCCCACTTCGCCCTGGCAGCCCACTTCCGCGCCGGAGATGGAGGCGTTGGCTTTGGCCATATTGCCGAACAGGCTGGCCGTAGCCCGCG
>ENA-OPIO01000393-OPIO01000393.1-human-gut-metagenome-genome-assembly--contig:-NODE-393-length-15326-cov-3.616921_pt1 | contig 15326 bp, 11 predicted proteins | sample MGYA00241395_ERZ501636 | MGnify/ENA primary metagenome ERZ501636 (study PRJEB25962, sample SAMEA2042198) | human gut metagenome | biome: human gut; feature: human-associated habitat; material: faeces... | reverse complement strand
TGAAAGGGTATCAGGCCGCTGTCGGCAAGCCAGTCATCCAGCCCCGCCGTCCAAACAGCCGCCTGGACAAGGTGCGCTATATGTTTCAGAAGATAATGTAACGTCTTGCGCAATGCAAGCGTTCATTGCTGGCTATTGCGAAATATCATTGATAAAATCAGTATCAGAGAGGAGAAACTATTTTGAACCAGGAACAGACGAATATTACAACAGGAAAGCAAATACGTCATCTGCGAACACAATTGGGAATGACACAGGAAGAACTAGCCGGGGAATTGAATGTTACCCGGCAGGCACTATCGAATTGGGAGAGAGATGTTAATGAACCCGATTTAAATATGTTGAAAAAAATTTGCTTTCTTTTTGGAGTCAACATGGACGATTTTGCGAAGGAGGTAATAACAAAGATGGAAACATATGAAAAAAAGGAGAAACGACAATTTAATAAGTACGATATGGCAATTGGACTTTTTTATGGTGTTGGTATATTTCTTGGCATTGGTATTTTCTTTGTTGGCGGTTTTATGACAATGTCAGGTGCAGGGTGGGGAGCATCACTATTTGGCGGTGGCTGTTTTTCTCTTGTATTTGGCTTGATATGCCATGCAGTTATTACATTGAGATGTTCCGTCCAAATCCGAACCTAATTCGGCGGTGATTTCGTCTATTGTGGCTGTCTTTGAGCCGTCTTTGTAGTTAAATGTGAACACTACCTTGTCATCATAGACGAACACGGCGTTCACAAAGCTCTCGACAAGCCGCTTTCGGCTTGCAACATCCGTCAAATCGGTATCGCGGAATTTGCTTATCCAAAAGGCAATGTGTTCCTTTGTAATCTTCGGCTTTTGCAATTCCTCGCTGTAAATGGCGACTTTCAGTTCTTCCTTTTCCTGTTCTAATGCTTCAAGCCGCTCTTTGGTGGAGGGAGTAAGTATGCCCTGCTGTATAGCGTTGAGCATATTCTGTATGCCGCTCTCTATCTCTTTCAGTCGCACGTTGAGTTGCGGCAGCTTGGAGTTCTCCTGTGCTAGAATGTTGAGTATCGCATCGGCAATGTGGTCGATGAGTTCGTCATCCATCACTATTTTCATGATGTAATGAATGACAGCGTCTTCTATCCAATCTTTCTTTGCGGGCTTTTTGTCGCAGCCCATCTTGCGTTTGGCGTGGGAGCACTTATAATATCGATGAATGGTTCCCGTATGGCTCTTGCCGCTCTCTCCGACCATGAACGTGCCGCATTTGCCGCAAAACAATCGCGTCGTCAAGATATAGTCATCCTCCGCCTTGCGCATGGCGGGGGCTTTTTGATTCCTCGCCATAATCTCCTGCACGCGATTGAACAGCTCTTCGGGCACGATGGGCGGAATGGCATTGGGGATTATCATATCGCGGAATTTGTACTCTCCGATATATCGCCTGTTTTTGAGAAGGTAATGAACGACATTGAGCGTGATCTTGTTTCCCTGCGTCGTGCGAATGCCGCGCCGCGTCAGGTCTTTGGCAATTTCGGTCATTCTTTCGCCGTCGGCATAGCGAGTGAAAATTTCCACGACGACGGGAGCTGTCGTTTCGTCGATTTCCAAGCGTTGGTCTTTCATGTGATAACCGAATGTCAGGCCGCCGCCGTTCATCTTGCCCTTTAAGGCGTTTTCCGTCAAGCCGCGCCCGATTTTTTCGGAGAGATCGACCGAATAGTATTCTGCCCAGCCCTCAAGCATCGATTCGAGCAGCACGCCTTCGGGACCGTCTGAGATGTTCTCCTTTGCCGATATGACCTTTACGCCGTTCTTTTTGAGAATGTTTTTATAGTAGGCGGAGTCGTAGCGGTTGCGGGCGAACCTGTCCAACTTCCAGACGAGCACGGTATCGAACAGCTTGCGATAGCTGTCTTTGATCATCCGCTGGAATTCGGGACGGTTGTCCGTCTTTGCGGAGAGCGCACGGTCTATATATGTACCGAACACGGTAATGCCGTTCCGCTCGGCAAATTCCATGCACTCGCGGATCTGACCTTCGATACTCTCCTCTCTTTGGTTGTCCGAGCTATACCGGGCGTAAATGACTGCTTTCATAAGCTATTCCTCATGTTCCATCATCATTGTGTAATGGCTTTCTTGACCTGCTTTTTGAAATATAAGTTTGAAAATATCCTTATATTTGTCAACCATATCGGGATCCACGCTCATATTGAAATCATCGTTAATTATATGCGACCCCTCATTTATAAATGTTAACAGTGACTTGCATATTAGTTTGTCTTGTCCATCAAACTCATCAATGATCTGGCTACAATCTTTCCGACCTATGATACTAAAATAATGCTCTAAAATGCGTCGCATTGTGTTACAAAGGAATGTCGCATCGGCATCTGCTCTTTTTATTTCTCTCCATAAGAGCTCATATGATGAATTAATCTGATTCTTTTCAAAAGGTATAATTTTCGTTTCTTCATTTACTTTACGTAAGATGAAGTATCTCTCTGTATTTGGTGAAGGATTAAACCTACTGCCACGAAACACAACCTCTTGATGAAAATATATATTGTGTGTCAGAATAAAGATTTGCTTAATGCGTCCTCCCTTCAAGCACTCATTGATCAAACCACGAACCAAATGGCTAACAATAAATAAAATATTGCTATCAAGGCTTGAAATAGGGTCGTCGATTACCAAAATCTTATCTTTTATCTCAGAATCACGATTTAAAGTTCCTTTTACAAGCTGATAATAATATAAGAATGTAATGAACCGATGCTCTCCCTCACTAAGAGTTTCTTTTACTTCACTACCATCAGGACGAATCAGTTTATAAAACATTTCATCCTTTTTTTCGATTTTGAACCCATTAAACCCAAATCCAGTCAATATTTTATTAACCTCGTCAACCGCATTGTCAATACATGCGACTTTTGATCTTAAATCACGTATTGATGCTTCGCAGTCTTTAACCATTTGTTGAAACGAATCCCTCTGCATGAGTAAGTTCGCCATTCCACGATTTTTACCTTTAAGTGTTTTAGCATAATTTTCAATGATTGAGTGAAGTTCTTTATTTGCTATATAATCCCAAAGGTTCTTGATAAACGCTTCCCGCGCAGTCCTTCTATTCTTTAATAACCTATTATTGTTAGCAATTTGTTCATTTAATTCTTCTTGCTCTTTTAGAAGAGCATCTCTTAAATATTTGGTAGAGCTCAGTATTACTTCTATGGATGGATGTAGAAGTTTTTCTTCAATTTTCTTTTGATTAACTTATAAAGTAGCGATCAGCTTTGCATATACATCTTCAATTTTCTCTGAATCCAAGAAGGGGATAGATTGAATGAAAGTAATAGATGTGTGAAATGCCTCCTCCAATATGCTTATGAGTTTATTGTACGACAACAATAATTTGTTTAATTGTGCAATTGATTGATTGTATGTTTCGTCAAATAACAGATTCAACTCAGATAAAATATCCTCGGTCAGTTCCCGTTGACAAAAAGGACATAGGTTCTCATCTTTAAGGTAGTGCATTCCCTGGCTAACCCAATCTACATTGCTAAGCCTCTCAATAAGCTTGGAGAAGTTTGATTCATTAGCTTTTACTAGTTTTTGTGAGAATACACCTGCGGTTTCTATAGTTTCTATATCTATGATTTCTTCTCCATTGCGAACGGAAAATAAAAACGGACTTAACAAAGAATATTCTTTTATATCTTTTTGAAAAATGTGCTGGTATGTTTTGATGAGCTCCTCAATTGTAAGTTGTGACTCAGTAGGTGAATAAGAATTAAAACATTTATCAGAAAAAAGTTTCTTTTTGCTTCTAAACCCCACTAACGCATGCGAAAATTGTTCTCCTATTTTTTGTTGAACCGCCCAACAGTTTGTTTCAAAATCTTCTTCCAGAGTATTTATTTCGCTCTGTAACTTTTCAATTGATCGTAATCGTGTACCAAGTTCTGTTTGTAACTTTGCTTTTTCCTCTTCTTTTTCTTTAATTTGATTGAGCGTTTCTACTGCCGATTCGCCAATAGTAAAAATCCCTTGAATCGCATTTTTATCTTGGAAATTTTTATCTATGAAGTCACGATTGTAAACCAAAACTTCTGAAGCCGAATCTTTTACAATCGTGCCGTTATTATAATTCTCAGAATCATCTAAAAAACGTGAAATGGAAGTTTTCCCTGATCCGTTTCCGCCAAAAAAATAATTGATCTGTAACGGCTCAATTTCCGCATCTTTAATGGTTGCTGTATTTTGAATATGTATTTTGCTTATCATATGAATTATGCTCACTTATAATCTTTCTACAATCTCTTTTCTATACCACTCGTTAGGAGCAGTAGCTGATAAAAACGCATCTCCAAAGAGCAAGAAAATATTTTTATAGGTCAATCCCTTCTCGATTATGGTTTTTATCTCGCTTGTCTGCAAAGGTATAATTTTCATACCTTCAACGAAACGTGTGCCATCGGTTGAGTAATAGGGATTATTCTTCCTCATTCTGAAATCAGAAACCACATTAACGTGAAGATACGTCGTTGCGAATAGGCAATATGCCTGCTCGTCGGCGTGGGATAAGAGGTAGTCTCCTAAATGTCTCGAAACGGGCTCCATCTCCATACGGCGTTGATTTGTACTGCTTGCAAGTGTTGCTTCCAGAAGAAGGGTATGTGCAGGATAGTCTTCCGTCGCTTCGTATTTATAGGTAATGTCTTCATGTCCGCCCGCGGCATGGGTTACAGGCAGCAGATCCGCATCAAGCGATAAGTTCATATAGTCAAGAATTCTGCCTTGCCTTCCGGAAATCTTATACCAAGCGATAGCCAGCACGTATTCAAAAATAGTAGGGACATCCGCGTTGTTCGTTACCATAGCCTGAATATCGCTATCACGCCTATTTTCAAATGCGGACATGAGGGAGATAATATTTTCGTCCGTGAATTTACGGTCAATCATCGCATTGAATCGTTCATAGCGTTCTCTATCGACAAAAGCCTGTACGTCATACAAATTACGAACTTGAACACCATATATTTCTTCAACCTTGGCAAATATCTGATTTTCGGTTATCTTCGTCCCGACAATCGATTCCAACGAGGTGTTTTTCATCAGATTGTCATCTGAAGTATATGCTAAAGCTGTAAGGCTTTCTTCGGCAATTTTGAAGAAACAATTCGGGATTATATCAAACTTGACTTTACCGTCTTGGAACAATACGGTATCGGTCGTTTTGAAGTAACGTCTGTTAAGGTCAAAATAATCCGATAGAGTGCTCTTTGCCTTAAATAAATGCAGAAGTTTGAAAAATTCGGTTTTGAACTCTGTTTCATCTGCGCAGTTAAATCGCATGAGGTTAAACTCATGGAAACTAAGGCTAAGGACAGAACAGCTAAAACTTTCTTTTTCATATAGGTCCTCCTTTGCGCTTCACTACGTTATGTATGTGAAAAACCATAATTGACTTTAACATATGGTTTTTAACTTAGCATTCTAATTCTTAACAATTTTTAAATTTAAAGGCTACAAAAGAAAACTATTCTTCTTTTAAAGCGACGATCGGGTCTTTTTTAGAAGCGATATAAGAGGGGATTAAAGAGGCAAGGTAAGAAAGGATTAACGCGAAAGCGAGGAGGACAAAAGCCAGCCAAACAGGAAGTGAGAACAAGGATGATATCTGGTAATTAGGCATTAATGAGCTTAACACCGCGTTGATGACTATTTCCCCGATATAAGTTAAACCAATCCCGATAAGTCCTGAGAAAAGCCCGATAAAGAGGCTCATTGAGCGGAAGACCCGTCCGACATCCTTTTTACTCGCTCCTAGGGCCCTGAAAAGCCCGATTTCTTTCGTTCTTTCGAGGACATTCGAATAAAGGATTGAAGAAGTTAAAATCATCGCGACCACGATTGATACGGAACTTAAAACAATTAAAACCGGCATGATGATGTCGAGGAGCATCTCCACATTCGAGAAAATAGTCTCAGTCAAATCGGTGGGCAAGATATCCGTTTGGTGTTCAAGGTTATATTGATCAATCAAATTAAGAATTTGTTCTTTGCTTGCAAAATCCTTGGGATAGAGATAGAAACCAGTAATTCCCGTTTCCACCCCGAAGGCTTGCCGATTATTTAAATAAGTCTGAATATCGTCATCATAGATTGATTCATTTAAGATGGTCCTGGTGTGCAGGTGGATATTTCCGTCATAGGTTAAGAAGAGGTTATTTTCATAGCTCTTACTGATGTTGGATCTCTTATCTTCCTCTGGGTCAATAATCCCGTTTTTATTTATATCAATAGGTGTAGGGGAGTTTTCATCTTTTACTAAGCTTAAGAAAGATGGTAGGTAATAGATGCCCCCTGGAAGTTGAGGAAGGAAAGCATCTTTTTTAACTTTTAAAATTCCGGATATTCTGACTTTTTGGCCTTTATTGCTAGCAAGATATTCTTTCTTTTCTTCATCGTTGATGGTCCGGTAAACTTGGTGTTCTCTCGTCTGAAAAAGTGATAAAAATAGATGCCGGACTTCATCTTCATTATTAAAATCGACTTCATCGAGGTTTATGGTTACCCCGCGGGGGATATCGACATAAGGCAAGAACTTTTCAAAGCCTTCTCTCATCGTTTTATCGATATTGAAATCGAGGCTTTCGATATCTAATAAAGAGAGGTTATCTCTCCTTAAATCATAGTCACGTTTCAGATAGATCGCGCTTTCTTCGATCGGGTGTTTATAGTCGGTGATATCGACGTAATAATCGTCATTTTTAACTAAGGACCACCGTTTATTGAGGACTTCTTCGTAATCGAGATAAGTTGCGTTACCATCTTCCGTGAAAGCATCCAAGCCTAAAGAAGTCAAAAGTTCACTGCTCACCGCGTTATCTTCCGCTAAAACGAGGACGAGGTCCGTGCTTTTTGTGGGGTAAGAGCCCGCAATAAGGTCATAGCTTTCTAAGGTATATTCCTTATTCCCTACCATTTGTTTTAAATAGGTATTTTCTGAGAATATCGTGTTTAAATAGGTAGCAGGGGACTGGGTATAAGTCACCACCATTCCGGAACTATTGGTGGTTAAAAGCCTAAAATCAAAAGATTGCGTCACTTGTTTCTCTTTAAATAGCGAGCTATCCATGTTATTGATGAAATTAGTGAATTCTTCATTGATGGTGTTTAAGTGGTAGAAGTCATTGATTGATGTAGAGACTGTCAATTTATCATCATCTTGCACGTAGTTACTATTGAAGAAGAAATTGAGTTGGAAGTTCTGCATCGCGACCTTTTCAATCGTTAAAGGGATTTGGCTGAGAATCTTGCCTTCGAGGCTATGCCTATAACCTTTAAAACCGAAAGAAGCTGATAAAACTAAACCGAGACCGAGGATTGATATAGCGCTACCGGAGCTGACTAAAGCGGTCTTCGCTTTTTTCGAAGAGAGGAAAGAAGTGGAAAGATGAAGGAGCTTTTTTAAAGAGAAAAAGAAGGTCTTATCATCTTCTTTTCTTTCGTTGTCATCAGTCTTTTCTTCTTTTAAATGATTAAATTCTTCATGGATCTTCCCATCTTTAATCTTTAAGATGCGGTCAGAATAACTTTCCGCTAAATCTTGGTTATGGGTGACGACAATCACCAGCTTCGTTTGGGAGATATTTTTAAGAATCTCCATCACTTCTTTCCCGTTTTCGTTATCCAAGGAACCAGTCGGTTCATCCGCGATAAGGACTTCCGGGTCATTGATTAAAGCTCTTACGATACTAATTCTTTGTTTTTCTCCACCCGATAAATCTTTGGCTTTTTTCTTTTCGATACCGGTAAGATGGACTTGTTCTAATAAGCTTTTTACTTTTTCTTTAAGTTGGGTTTGATCGTTATTTCTAGCGACAAGGAGGATATTTTCTTCGATCGTAAATTCTTCTAAAAGATGGCTTTCTTGAAAGATAAAACCGATTTCTTTATTTCGAAAATTATCTTTTTCTTTAGAAGTAAATTTTGTTACGTCACATCCTTTATATAGATACTCACCTTGAAAATCGCTGTCGAGCGTGGACAAAACGTTCAGTAAAGTTGTTTTGCCGCTGCCGGAGTTACCAAGGAGAGAACATAAACCATGGGAAGTAAAAGAAAGGTTTAAATTATTTAAGATTTCTAAACGCCCTTTTCCTTCCGGGTAAGACTTATATAAGTGCTTAATTTCAATTAAATAATGGTGGTCTTTCATTTCTTTACAATAGATTATACTGAAAAATTGAGAGGGACATAAAGAAAAGCCACCAGCTAAGGAGGTTCAAGCGGTGGCTTTTCCAAAGAAAGGAAAATTAAACAACTATTCTTTGATAACTAATTCGTCGACGACTTCTTCCGTCACTTCTTATTCGATTTCATCGTCATTTAGTTTTGTTTCTTTAACGACTTTGATTTCTTCTTCGTTTTCTTTATCGGTTTCCTTATGAACGTTTTCTTTTTCACCGATCACGATGAGAGGTTTATGGTTTTTGAGGCTTAAAAGGAGGGAACCTTCCTTCACGCTCAGATCGATGTATTTCCGCATGAAGTACCAAATCAAGACGATTAAAATCCCGGTGATTAAGAAGAAGATGCTTCCAATCGAGAAAAGTCCAACTCCTGCCCCACTTGTGGCGTTTTGAAGAAGAATGGGAACAATGAGGGACAAGACGCCAACAACGAAATGCCCGATCCCAATTACTAAGAAGGAGGAGGGGATGAGTTTATTGATAACCTTAATATTAAATAAGGCATACATGATGTAAGCTACCAGAGCCAAACAAATATAGATAAGGAGTAAGAGGACGAAGAGTCCTGTAAAGCCTATCATCCCAAGGGATGCCGATACCCCGAAGAATCCGAGACCGGAGATGTTACTTAAAGCTGTGTAGTAGTTAATAATGGATGGATCAGGCACTCCAATACTAAGGTTAAAGATTTCTCCTAGGAACATTAAAAAGGTGAGAATAACCAGGGTTACGCCGAAAACACTGACGACTAACCGTTTCGAGAATTTATCCATAACGGACCTCCAATTGATAACTCATTATAGCATGTTTTAACTTTGAAAAGAAAAACCACCCCAGGAAAAAGTTAAAAGAGAGGTGGTTTATAAATTAATTAACGGACAACTCCCCGTTTTTTGCCGACGTTTTTAATCGCTTTTCTAAAAATTAAACTGAGAATTGCAAGGATAACAGCTAAAACAAGGAAAGTGATGCCGCCGTAAGATATCGTTGTGTAGCGGTCAGTGAAATCATATTGTCCCCACCGGGTTAAAGCAGTGGCGACCGCGAAAGCCCCTTGGACGAACCAAGTGAAGGCGTTCAACTTTAATGTCGCTGCGCCAATCGAACTGATGAACTTTACCCCGCCGAAGAGGAAATACATGACGCCGGCTAAGATGGTAAGACAACCGATAATGATGGTAATCATCGTCCAAATTGAGGTTAAACCTTGCATGCCCATGAAGTTATCTTTCCCGAAATATTCGATATAACCCATGGTATCTTGGTTTAGGATATCAAAGAAGGTTTGGCTATCTTTAATGACCATCCCCCCTTGATCGATGACGATTTCCCCGTTGGCGGCCGGGAGCACACCTAAAAGACCAGCGGTCGGTTTGATAAGCCAGGTGCTTATGGTTAAGAAGTTCCCGTACATCAAAAGGATGCTGATGACCCCAATAGCGATAATCAAGGAACCGAAAATAATTTTCTTGAGAAATTTCATATTATTTCCTCCATCCTTATTTAATAAAGGTTATAAGAAAAAGTAAATGAAAATTTCATTTTTAAAAATTTAATGGGGGTTTTGCCGGTTTATTTAACTTCTAATAAAGCGGTGACAAGCTTGATCATCAAATCGAAATCTTTCACCGATAAGAACTCATAACGTCCGTGATGGTTATAACTTCCCGTTCCTAAGTTCGGGCAGGGGCAACCTAAGAAACTGAAAGTCGCCCCATCGGTCCCGCCTCTGATTGGATTACTGACTGGGATGACACCCATTTTCTTATAGGTTTTTCTCGCGTGTTCAATCGCTCTCGGGTCCTTATCTAAGACCAAACGCATATTTTGGTAGTCATAACCGATATCGAGATTGATCTTGATACCCGGATATTTTTCTAAGAGGGTCTTTTGATCTTCCTTCATCTGGTCGGTCATTTCTTCTAAGACTAATTTATCGTGGTTTCGAATGATGTAGTGGAGGGTGACGCTTTCGGAGGTCCCTTGAATGTTATTTAAGTGATAGAAACCTTCATAACCTTCGGTCATTTCGGGTCTCTTGTCACTTCCTAAAGCGCGGTCGAATTCTTCGGCAACTGTTATAGCATTGACGAGTTTACCTTTTGCTTCCCCGGGGTGGATGCTGATGCCTTTAATTTCCACTTTCGCGTGAGCAGCGTTAAAGTTTTCAAAATCGATATTTTCCGGATGATCACCATCGATTGTATAGGCAAAATCCGCTCCGAATTTATCTTTATCGAAGTATTCCGCTCCCCGGCCGATTTCTTCGTCCGGCGTGAAAAGGATAGCGATCGGGCAGTGCTTGATTTCTGGGTGATCATGGAAGTAAGCGAGGACGCTCATGATGATAGCGAGCCCGGCTTTATCGTCGCCCCCTAAAAGAGTGTCACCGCTGGTGACGACTAAAGTATCCCCGATATGGTCTTTTAAGATAGGGAATTGGTCAGGGGACATCGAATATTCATCATTGAGTTTGATGGTTCCCCCATCATAGTTTTCAATGATTTGGGGTTTGACGTTTTTCCCTGTCAATTCGCTAGCGGTATCGACATGGCTATTCAACCCAATCGTCGGGTAACCTTCTTCCCCCTTAACTTTTGCATAGAGACGCCCATGTTCATCGATTTCACTATCGATATCTAAGGCTTTTAATTCCCCTTTTAATAAATTGAGTAAGTTATATTGTTTTTCCGTGCTCGGTGTGGTTAAGGAATTCTCATCGCTCTGAGTGTCGATCTTGACATAACGGATGAAACGTTCGAGATTTTGGTTCATAAGTTACCTCCAAATCCGCCTTAATCTAAATGAGAGTGTGTCGTTCGTCAAGTGTTATGAGATGGTGTTTAACTTGAATTACTTCGTAAAGAGCATATGATTTTCTTTAGTAAAAATATATAGATAATATATAGATATAGGAGACAAGATATGGAGAAAAAAGTAGTGGGAGACTTGAGCGAAGAACTCTTATCTTCCTTCCAAAGACAATACGAAAATGATGAAAAGAATACCTTAATTAGGCACGCTTTAGCCAGGCATTCCTTAAGTAACGTTATCTATGAACCCAGCAGTGTGACCGAAGCTCCTTTCACCTTCAGCTTAGAAGTTAAAACTCTTCCGGTCTGTAACCAAAAAGTCAGCGGTCGGTGCTGGATTTTCGCGGGTCTAAATTTCTTGAGAGAAAGAGTCGCAAAAAAGTTAGGTTTAAAGAACTTCGAACTCAGCCAAAACTATATTTCTTTGTTCGATAAGATTGAAAAAGCCAACTTCGCCTTAGAAAGCTTAATCGCCTTAGGGCAAGAAGAAGCCGATAGTCGGCTCCTTCACCATATCTTAAGTAGCCCCGTCAATGATGGGGGCCAATGGGATATGTTTGTGTCGCTCGTCAATAAATACGGCGTCGTCCCTCAAAGCGCTTTCCCGGAAACGTATCAAAGCAATAATACCCGGGAAACTGATCAAGTCGTCAATGCCGCTATTCGGGGCTTTATGGCAGACAATCATCCTCTTTTAAAAGAAGGAAAGATTGAAGAAGTGAGAAAGAACAAAGAAGAGTTGATGGAAAAAATCTACGCGATGTTCATGAACGCCTTTGGTGTTCCACCGACCACCTTCGATTTCACCTATGAAAATGACCGTGGTTACCACATCGACCCCGCTTTAACCCCCTTAGACTTCTTTGCGAAATATGTCGGGGACGATTTAAATGATTACCAATCGATTATCAATAGTCCGACTAAAGATAAACCTTACATTAAAAACTATACCGTCGATTATTTAGGCGGTGTCGTCGGTGGTCGCCCGATTAATCACCTTAACCTCCCGATGGAAAGAATGATTGAACTCATCATTAAACAGTTGAGGGACGGTGAACCGGTGTGGTTTGGAAGCGATGTCGGGTTCTATCGTGATCGAAATAGCTACGTCTGGTCGACAACTTCTCTCGACTATACTTCCACCTTCGGCTTCCCGCTCCATTTCAGTAAAGAAAAGATGCTCGATTATTGGCACTCCGCGATGAGCCACGCCATGCTCATCACTGGGGTTGATTTACAAAACGGAAAACCCACGAGATGGAAGATTGAAAACTCCTGGGGCAGCGATAACGGCTTAAATGGCTATTACGTCATGACCCCCGATTGGTTTGAAACCTTCGTCTATCAAGCGGTGGTCAATAAGAAATACTTATTAAAAGTTGAAAAAGACGCTTGTAAACAAGAACCCACCCACCTCAATCCTTGGGACCCGATGGGCACCCTCGCCGATTGAGCATTCAGAGAGCAATTTCATTAAGAAATATTTATACTAAAGAAAGGAGGAATAACGAACATGAATATCAAACCAGGCCAAAAATATCTTTGTAAAGTCTGCGGGATGATTGTCACCCCCAATCCCGATGGCTCTTGCCCGATCTGTGGAGCGCCTTTTGAAATGTTGGTTCCGGTCGATGAAAACGGGAACCCGATCGAGGAATAACGATGCTGAAGAAACGGAAAGTCGCTATCATCGGTGATGGAGCGGTCGGAAGTAGTATCGCTTATACCTTAACCCTCGGCCACGCGGTAAACGAAATCGTCATCATCGATGTCAATGCCGATAAAGCCGAAGGGGACGCTCTCGATATGGCGGACGGTCAAAGCTTTTTAAGCGTACCGAAAATCATCCGGAGCGGTGGTTATGATCAAGTGGAAGGTTCTTCCATCGTCATCATCACGGCTGGAGCGGCGCAAAAAGTCGGGGAAACCCGGATTGACCTTCTCCACCGGAACGCTAAAATCTTCGATAACATCACGGATTCTTTAAAACCCTATATCAGCCCCGAAACCATTATCTTAGTGGTCAGTAACCCGGTCGACATCTTAACTTATTATACTTACCGGAAGTTAGGCCTTCCCTCGAGCCACGTCTTTGGAAGCGGGACCGTCCTCGATACTTCGCGGCTCAAGACCTTAATCAGTTTAGATACTAAGATCGACCCCAGGAACGTCCACACCTTCATCGTCGGGGAACACGGGGACACGGAAGTGGCAGTTTGGAGTAGCACTTACGTCGGGGGTATGAGCTTAACCTCGTACTGCCGGAAGTGTAACGGCTGCCAAGGAAAACAAATCGCGAGGCTTCACGATTTACATCAAGAAGTCAGAAATGCGGCCTATAACATCATTCAAAAGAAAGGGGCGACCTACTACGCGGTAGCTCTCGCGGTCAGCCGGATTGTCAGCGCGGTCCTCAATGACGAAAATAGCGTCCTCACCGTCAGTGTCTACCTTGAAAATGAATTCGATGGACAATTAGATGATCTCTATCTCTCTCTTCCCTCCGTCGTCGGTCGGACCGGAATCAAAAAGATCCTTCACCCCGATTACACGGAAGAAGAAAAGAGCGGTATCTTATCGTCCGGTTGGGCCCTTAAAGACAAGATTAAAGAACTCTTCGCTTAACCTACTTCTTTATTGAAGTATCGCGTTAATGTTTCTAAAATAAAGAGCGGGGAAACCTGCTCTTATTTTTTATGAAAAAAGCGCCGAAAATATATAGTCAAAAACAAATTATCAGTCTTTCCGGGGCGGTTTTGCTGTTGATTTCTTTATTGTTGTTCATCGCTCCGATGACGTTTTTAAAGAGTATCAGCTACGCTTTTATATGCTTATTTGGTTTAGGAAGTTTCTACTTCTTTTACCCCATCATCTTTGCAGCGGGTGCCATTTTAGTCTTTAACACTTTCCTGAAAAAACAGTGGAGAGGAATCGCCTTTTATTCCGGCTTAATCATCTTCTTTTTGGCTTTCTTAATCCTCTTGACCGATTTCGGTTTAGGGGGAAGTGAAAGCTTTAGCAATTTCGGAAGCTACATCGCTGGGGTAAGCGAAAGTTACCAAGATTTAAGTACCTCCTACATTCAAGCTCATACCTTCGGCGGGGGTATCCTCGGTTACTTTTTAGCCTCCCTTTTATCCTTCGGCGGAAGAAGCGTCACCCTCCTCGTCGGTTTCTTACTCCTCCTTCTCGGTTTAGTTTTAATCTTCCTTCCTTTGATTAAATTTATCGTCAATAAAATCAAAGTTACGACTGGCCACAATAGAGCGATTAAAGAAAGTGAACAAGCGGTGGAAGAACAGAGAGTTCACTATGAAACGAAAAGAGAAGAACCGGTCGATAATTCGTTATATGAAAGACCAACTTTAGTTAATAGTTCACCCGTCACCGAACGAAGAACCGAAATCTATAAGGACGATATCCCGCGGCCGATTTTCCCGGAAGAAAAAACCACCCCCGATATCGTAAGACAAAACTGGGTGAAACCGGAAGTTACCCCGGTGAGCGGCCTCCATGAAGCAGTCTTCTCTTTTAATAAGAAACCGGCGAAACCAAAAGTGGAAGTCAGTATCCCGAAAGTGGAAGAAAAGAAAGAAGAACCCTTACCTTTTAATAACTCTTTAGAAGCTTTAGAGCAAGAAGAACAAAAGAAAGAAACGGTTGTGCCTAGCATGAAACCCGTCACCCCAATCGTTGAACAAAAGAAAGAAGAAACTGTCATTCCTTCTATTCCCCCGGTCATGGAAGAACTTCACCCATCGATGGATAAAATTAAACCGGTGATGGAAGAAGAAAAGGTGGAACCGATCTTAGAAAAGAAAGAACCGGAACCGGCGATGAATTTAAAAGCCCCATCCTTTACTTCTCCCACCTTAAACCCCGTCCAAAGTCAACCGATACCCCAAGCGAAAGAAGAAAAACCTTTACTCCATCCTTTACATAACTTAGGGGTCAGGTACCGCTTAAAGAAACTGCCCTTTACTTTACCCCCGGTCAGCCTTTTAAAGACCTATGAAGGCTTAGAAGTTACTCCCGAGATGATCGAGGAATGCCAAGCGAGAACCAATATCATCAATGAAACCTTAAGTAACCTCGGGGTCAAGGCTACCGTCACTGGGTTCACCATTGGTCCCGCGGTAACGCGTTACGATATTCAACCGGATAAATCAACTTCTGTCGCGTCTATCGGTCGTTTTGTCAACGATATTTCGATGCGGTTAGGGGGTTTATCCGCACGGTATGAAGAAGTGGTGAGAGGCAAACAAACAGCC
>ENA-OPIO01000391-OPIO01000391.1-human-gut-metagenome-genome-assembly--contig:-NODE-391-length-15355-cov-7.358889_pt1 | contig 15355 bp, 13 predicted proteins | sample MGYA00241395_ERZ501636 | MGnify/ENA primary metagenome ERZ501636 (study PRJEB25962, sample SAMEA2042198) | human gut metagenome | biome: human gut; feature: human-associated habitat; material: faeces... | reverse complement strand
GCTTTACGGTATTTGGCGACATTGTTTAGACAGTGTGGCTCAATTAGTCGGATGTATCCGCATAGAAAACCATCCCCTGGAAGGGGGGCTTGACTCGTTTTTTTTTTTTGATAAAGTGGGTAAAGCACGGCCCGCTTTGTTATCCTTCCTGTATGGCTCCTGCGCCGGGCAAATTTGCGTTTTCTCGGGAGTTTCTATGCAAAAAGGTTTCACGTTAATAGAACTGTTGGTGGTGGTGCTTATTATTGGTATTTTGGCGGCGGTTGCTTTGCCGGAATATACCAAAGCGGTGGAAAAATCCCGCGCGTCCGAAGCGTTACGGTTGCTGAATAATTTATTGAACGCCCAAAAAGCGTATAAACTGGCGACGGGCGGATATACCGGGGATTTAACCCAGTTGGATGTGGAAATGCCCAACATACAAGCAGATACTGCAAACACCTTTGTCACCAACGACTGGCAGTTTGATGTCAGCGTACATCCGTTGGCCACCAGTACCTTTACAGCTTTTGCCTCTCGTGCCAAGAACGGGGTGGATATTGTGGGAGGGGAGTTGGATTATGGTATTTTATTATCCGTGGCGGCAGATGGGACTGTGACACGTAAATGTCAGTATAAAAGCGGCAATCCCATTGTTCCGGAGATGTGCAAGGCTATTACCGGCACTTCCGACGGTGTGTTTAAATAACAATATGCCATAAAAAAGCCCCGGTGAACCGGGGCTTTTTGGCGTGTCAGAATGTTTATTTCTCTTCTTCCGGCGGGTTGCGCTTGGACGCGCGGAACTGCTGGTAGGCAAACGATACCGCCATCAAAATGACCGCTACGCCAATCAGCACGATAATGCGCGACGACGTTTCCAGCTTCCACACGTCGGACAAAAATAATTTGGCCAGCGCCGCCGCCACAAGCCCCAGCCCGGCCTTGTGCAGCCAGCTTTTGGCGTCGCCCAGCGCGAGGAACAGGCATATCGCGCCGCATACCGCCCAGGCCACGGTGTAGGCCGCGGCGGCGGTTACGTCGCCAAACAGCTCAAACTCCAGCGGGCCGCCTGCGGAAAAATAGTCCGCTATTTCAATGTTCACCAGCGCAAACAGCGTGATGCCCGCCAGCGCCTGCAAGAAATGAATGGACCCGGTATCCTTTCGGGGCAGCCATCCGCGCGCCGCCAGCAGCATGGCCGCCGCGCTCAGGCCGTAAGCGTACAAATACCAGTTGAAAATTTTAGTGGCGCCGGCGTAATAATCCAGCACCGCCGGATTCAGCGCCAGCCGCACGCATGCCGCACCCAACAGCCATTTGCCCAGCGCTGTAAGGCCCCCGTGGCCGAGTTTATGGTTCAGCCAAATAAGCGCACAGCCTTCGCCCGCCAGCGCCAGCGTCAGCCAGGCGCGTTCCAGCTGGCAGACCACCGCCAGCGTGAAAAACAGCGCGGCCGCGCCGCCCAGCCACGTCAGCCGCAGGCGCTGTATGCCCTCATCAAGCGGCTGCCAGCGGTATACATGTGCGGCGATAAAGCCGTAAGCGGCGGCAAACAGCAAGGGGACGAGGCCGTTGTTCCAATCATATGCGTGGCGCAGGGCCAGGAGGATAATCAGGCAGGCCGCCGCACCGGACACGGAGACGGCCGCCCAGGCAAATTTGTCCGCAAAAAAGCGTTCTTTGAAATCAAACGGCGCACCGGCGAACAAGGCACACCCCGCCGCCGTCCAAATACAAAACGGCAGGGTCTTGCCGTATGAAGAAGTGCAAATGAACAAAATCAGGTATTCAAACTGCACCAGCGCGGTTAAAACGCAGGCCGCCAATAAAAATTCTCCTTTCCGGCGCAGAAAAGCCGCCAGGCCGTATAACGCGCCGAAAAAAAGCGTAAAGCCCATCAAAATATGCAGGGCCTCGGGCGTGTTCTTCATTCCCGGCACCACAAAAAGCAGGCACAGCGCGGTGAACGCGACGGAGGAGAAAATCTGCCCGTTCCAGCCGCGTTTTAACGCCGCGGCGGCGGCCGCCGCGTTGATAAACGCAAAGTAAGAGAGCAGGAAAAACAGGTTGGGGTCTTTAGACGGGAACAGAAAGGGCGTTAAAAACCCGATAATTTGCGCCAGGAAGCCGATATATTTTGCGCTTTTCCACACGGCGGTGCCGAACGCGGCCAGCGCGGTAAGGCCCAGCAGGATAAACGCGGCCGGCTGGCCGAGCAGCTGATAAAAATAATAGGCCGAAAACAGCGCGGCGTAACAAATGCACAGGCCGCTGGCGCACAGCGTGTCGGACGTGGTTTTAAGCGCGGGCTTTTGAATAAGCGCGCCCACAGTCCATAACCCCACGCCCAGCAGCATGCTGGCCGCAATACGCAGTTCGGGGGAAATTAAATCGTTTTCAATGGCGTATTTAATCCAGAAAATAACGCCGAGCAGGAGCGTAAATCCGCCAATCCACGAAAACAGTTTCGCAACGGTAAAATCGGGCTTCTGCGGGGCCGGCGAAGCCGGTTTGGCCGGCTCTGCCGCGCGTTCCTGCCGGACGGAGGGCTCCTCTTGCCCGGCAGCCGTTTGCGCCGCGGGCGCCGCTTGTGATACCGGCGTTTGGGCCGGAGCGTTTTCCGCGGTTTCGGCCGTCTGCTGCGGCAGGCGTTTTTCAAGCTGTCTTATTTTAAAACGCAGGCCGCCCAGGCTGTCCTGCAGGGCAAGCAGCCAAATAAATTCCGCTAAAATGATAATAGCCAGGATAACCGTCATGCTTTCTCCCATGAAAAAGTCCCGCCTTGCGGCGGGACAAAGGTTTATTTGGTTAAGCGTTCCAGGTGTTCTTTAAATTCCTGTTCCAGCGTGGGGCTGAAGCCTTCCCACACTTTTACGGCGCGGTGCTTTTTATCAAACAACGCCGCATGCGGCAGGCCCGTTACTTCCATTTCCTGCGCCACCGCGCCCCCGTTGTAGAGCGCCTTGGCTTTTAAGTTGTGTTCTTTGGCCACTTTCATGACGGTTTCGGGGTCCGCGTCCATAAATACGCTTACCACTTCGGCTTTGCCGTCGTACGCTTCGGCCGCCGCGTTTACGGCCGGCATGGACATTTTGCAATACGGGCACCAGGAACCCATAAACACCACCAGCACGGGTTTGCCTTCGTAATCGGCGGAAGTCCACACCGCTTCTTCTTCGGCGGCCACGGGCAGTTCTACGGTGCCCAGCGTGGGCACTTCCGGCAGTCTCATACAAGCCGCCGCCAATACGGCTGCGGCGGTTAAAAGCAATAATTTTTTCATTTTTTCTCCTGTAACGGCGTTAAATCCGCCCTTGCGGGCTTTGTATATGATAGAATACAAAAGATGGGTAAATTAATCAATTCTTTGGCAAGACTGCTGGGCGAGCGCGTGGACATTCTGATTATGCCGCGCCTGGGGTCTTCCAAAAAATTCAAAGTGCGCGTGCTTACGCTCGTGCTGGTGTTTGTATTGTGGCTGCTCGTTACGTTGTGCGGGTTCCTGTTTTTTATCCGCGCGTACGACTATAATATTACCAAGGCCGACAATAATTTAATGCGCGTGAAAATGAAGCTTATCGCCGACGAACTGGAACGCGGCCGCAAATACCTGGAGCTCACCCGCACCACCGACACCCAAATGCGTCAAATGCTGGGTATGCCCGGCGGTAAATTTATCAACCTGCCCAAAGGCTGGGAAGAAGCCAAAGAAAAAGAAGACGCCCGCTTTAAAGCGATGCTGGGGCAGGACCTGAAAGATTTGGACACCGACGAATTTGACCATTACATTGATTCTATTGAGGATGCCGCCAAAACGCGGCTGGCCAGCTTTCAGGAAATCGCCTGGTATTTTGCCAACCGCCGCGAGGGGTTAAACTCCACGCCGTCCATCCGCCCGTCCACCGCACGGATCAGCTCCGGCTTCGGCTACCGCCTAGATCCGTTCGGCCGCCGCTCCACCAAGCGGCACAACGGCGTTGATTTTGCGGGCAAGCCCGACAGCCCGATTGTGGTAACCGCGGACGGCGTTGTGCGCCACGCGGGATGGGTGCCCAGCTACGGGCAGGCCATTTTGGTGGACCACGGTTTTGGGTATTCCACGCTTTACGCCCACACCACGCTTATCCGCGTTAAAGCGGGCGATGTGGTAAAACGCGGCGACAAAATCGCCACGATGGGCTCCAGCGGCCGTTCTACCGGCACGCATTTGCATTACGAAGTATGGAAAGACGGCCAGGCCGTCAATCCGCGGGACTATTTCAAGTAAACCTAAGGAGGACGTTTATGGGATTTTTAAAGAAGGACTCGGATTTCTCGTCCGGCGAACATTTTTCCGTAGTCAGTGCGGAGTGTTATTTTCAGGGCACGCTTAGCGTGCAGGGTTCCCTGCGCGTGGACGGCACCCTGGAAGGCTCCGTGGACAACGCCCGCCACGTTATCGTGGGGACGGACGGCAAAATCGTGGGCGACGTAACGGCGGAAATCGTCGTGTGCGGAGGCGTGATTGAAGGCAACGTCTGCGCCGAAATGCTTGAAGTGCTGGCCGCCGCTTCCATTAAGGGCGATATCCGCGCCAAAAAAATGATTGTGGAAGAAGGCGGACGCATTGACGGACAGTGCGTCATCGGCGGCGGGACGGAAGAAGAAGCCGCCAAAAAAGACAAAGACGAAGAAGACAAATAACAACGGGAGTTTTTCCATATGATTTCGTTTCTGATTAAATACAAAAAAGTCATTCTTATCATCACGCTGGCGTTTTTCCTGGGCAGTATCGTATACCTGGGGGCGGATGCGTACCGCCGCGGCAACTTCAGCAGCACCGCCGCGCAGGTGGGCTCGGCCGACATTACTTACCGCGAACTGTACCGCGTAACCGAAGACCGCGCCCGCGCGCTTCGCAACCAGGGCGTGGACGTGGACGAAGATATGATGAAATACCTGCGCCAGCAGTTGTTGGCCGCGCTGATCAGCGAGGAAGTGTTAAACCAGGCCGCGCACAAAGCCGGGCTGGAAGTGTCCGACTACGAGGTGGCCTACGATATCCAAACTTCGCCCTTCTTCGCCCAAAACGGACAGTTCAACAAAACCGCTTACGAATACGCGCTGAAACGCTCCGTGGGATTGACCCCGGCAGAGTTTGAAGCGCAGCTGCGCAAGGGCAAACTGGCGGACCGCTTCCGCGGCGTGCTGTATTCTTTTTATAAACTCACGCCCGAAGAAATCAAGCACGCGTATAAAGTGCAGCACGGCAATTTGAAAAATTTTGACGAAAACAAGGCGGACTTCGCCGCACAGTTGATGGACACGAAAATGGAAACCGCCCAAAAGGCGTTTTTTGACCAGTTCAACAACGAAGTGGAAATCAAAACTTTTTTACAGGACTAACGCGTGAATAACGAAGTATTGGTAGTGGGATCCGTTGCTTTTGACACCATTGAAAACGCCAACGGACGCGTCAAACGCGTGCTGGGCGGTGCGGCCAGCTACGCCTCGGTCTGCGCGAGCTATTTCGCCAGCCCGTGTGTGGTGGCCGTGGTGGGCACCGATTTTACCGACGAGGACCGCGCGCCTTTTATCAAGCGCAAGGTAAACTTGGCGGGCCTGGAAGTGAAAAAAGGCAAAACGTTCCACTGGGGCGGCAGTTATGATAAAGATTTCAATACCGCCGTTACCCAGTTTACGGATTTAAACGTATTCCAGGATTTTAACCCGGTGCTGACCGAAGAGCAGAAAAACGCCAAAGCCGTTTTTCTCGCCAACATTGATCCGGAGCTCCAGCTTTCCGTCTTAAAGCAGGTTAAAAAGCCGCGGCTGGTGGCGTGCGATACGATGAATTATTGGATTTCTTCCAAAAAAAGCGCGCTGTTGGAAGTGGTTAAGCGGATTGATATTTTCTTTTTAAACGAAACCGAAGCGCGCCAGCTGACCGGGGAATACAACCTGATTAAAGCGGGGCGCATGCTGCTGGAAAAGGGCGTGAAGTACGTGGTGATTAAGCTCGGTTCCAACGGCGCGATGCTCGTCAGCAAAAAGGGTATTGCCCAGCTGCCGCCTTATATTTTGGAGCACGTGCACGATACTACCGGCGCGGGCGACACTTTCGGCGGCGGGTTTACCGGCTACCTGGCGAGTTTAAAAAACTGGAACAGCTTAAACGCCATTAAACGCGCGATGATGATTGGCAACGTGATGGCTTCGTTTACCATTGAATCATTTAGCGTGGAGCGGTTGGCTTCTTTAACTCAGCGCGACATTAACAAACGGTTAAAAGAATATACGTCTATGCTGAAATTTTAAAAGTGCTTTTTGTGAGCAGGCGCCGCCTCTTTTTGGGGCGGCGTTTTTTTGGTAATGCGGAGAGAACGGGACAGAGGACGGATATCCGCTTGTATACGGGGCGGCCGCCTGCGGGCAGAACGGGGGAGGCCTTTTTAGGGGTGCGGGGGCATAGGGCGGAAGAATTTTATTTTATGTGAAAATTTGCTAAAATAAATATATAGATTTAATGCCGGGGTGCTGGAATTGGTATACAGGATGGTCTCAAAAACCATTGCCCTTTCGGGCTTAAGGGTTCAAGTCCCTTCCCCGGTACTTTTTAATAGAATCCGCTTTTCAGCGGATTTTTTATTATATAGCAAAAAACCCGCCTTGATAGGCGGGTTTTTGGTTTAAAGGCGGTTAAAACTTAATATTTACTTTGGCCAGACCATTTACATAGGCAAAGGTTTCGTGGGCATATTCAAACCGATTATACCGCCCCTCCAACCCTAAAGAGACCGTGGCGGTTAAATCAAATTCCAACCCCAGCCCCGCAAAGTACACAAGTGTAGAATCCGTATGTGTAGCATTATTATTGACAGCGGAAGTATACATGCCATTATAGACATACTCCGTATGGGTTTGCTTATCCTGCACATAACCATACCCAATCCCAAACGGTACGTATAACCGCACGGGATGGGCGGGATTGAGGTTTAAGCGGCCCAGCAGCATAGCTTTATATAACGATACCTTAGACGTGGACTTCCCATAATAAGAATAGGACGTGCCTTGTCGGTCAGATTCGGGGGCTTGGTCTGTTTCCAAGCCTAAGCCTATCCCAAAATATGAATTTAGAAAATACATTCCTGACAGCCCGCCGCTCCAAAGTACCACCTGCTTGGCGTTAATTTGAGTCTGTCCTGTTTGTACTTTACCGCTTAGATAAGTCCCGGCTCCGCCATAAACGGATAACATCCACTCGCCTGCACGGATAGCGGAACCGTTGCCGGAATGGGCTTGTTCCGTCAAATAATAGGTTTTGCCGTCTATCTGTACGCGTTTAGGCTGTTGCGCCTGTTTTTGGCGTTGCTGGGCTAATTCTTTTTTACGTTTTTCAATAGCTTTTTCTATTTTCTTTTGTTCGGCTTCCGCCTGGCGGATACGCGTCTGCCGGGTTTTTTCGGCTGCGCGGCGTTGTTTATCGGCAGCTTCTTGTTTGGCTTGGGCCACCCGGGCTTTATCCTCTGCGGTGATAATGCGTTTTCCCGTCATACAATCCACCGTAATCAGGTTCATATCCGCGTCAAAATCATGGCAGAGCTGGGCTGCACTGCCTCCCGCCGCAACCCAGCACAAGGTCAGCAGGCATAAAAAGTATTTTTTCATACAGGACTCCGTTTACTGAATATGGATAACGGCGGAAGTATCTTTGATATAGGGCGATTTCCGCCGGAGTTCCAGAATGTCTTCTTGTGTTTGGCGTACATGTTTAATGTTGGCTTTTTGTCCAGTTACAATAATTTGGTTTACTTGGTGCAAACAAAGACCCAAAATACACCAGTTTCCTTTTTTCACAGCGGTATAGCGCGGGGCAAAAATATATTGCGCATTATTTTTGGACAAAGCGTCATATAAGGCTCCACGCGTACAGGCATTGGGGGAAAAATTGCCGTTAGGTATCTGCAAACTTACGCCATAGGTTTGTTTAGCTGGTTTTTTGGTTAAAAACCAAAACCAGCGCTCGCATTCAGCTACCCCGCTGATGACCGTATTTTCTACTTCCACTTCCGCCTGCAACGGTAAAATTTCCACAGCCTCTATATTTCCTAAATAAACGCCTCTCTTTCCATTGTGATATTCTACGGATGAGCAGGCGCAAAGCATGAGGCAAACTGCAAGCAGACTTGTTAAGTTCTTCATTTATATTCTCCTTATTATTTTGTCGGGCTCAGACTATAACAAGAAGCAAAAATGGGGAAACAAAAACGGCTGTTATATTTGAGCCATTTTCCCTAACCCAAATATAAACAGCCGTGGTTCCCTGCCCGTAAGGGCAGGAAACGCTCGGCACAAGATAACCGGGTAATTAATCCGTTTACCTTGTGCCTAAATCGGCTGTTTTTGGAGGGAAAATGTGCCATTGGTATCCCAACAGCGCACCGTATTCTTCATACGGTTCCAAAAACAGATTCAAATTGTTTATAAGCCACGTTTAAAGCTTATTTTGGTGTAAAACTCCTTATCTTAAATATAATTTATTATAAAATATTTTTTCATGGATTTGGTTAGAGTTTATTTACTTTCTTTGTAAGAAAAAATCATATAAGATGATATATTTGCTATATTGAAAAGTATAAACCTAGATAGAAAATGGGAATTAAAAAATATATGAATACAGAACAACATATAAAAAAGATTATAGACATACAAGATGAAGTTAGAGAATTACATCCATTATTGAAAAATCTTTTACCCAAAATACCCAATATTACCCGTATTGAATATACTCATGGTACTCAGGAAAAGGGCGCTGATTTTGTTCTATGCAAGACAGATACTATTCCTATAAATAAACACACCTATATTGGTGTTGTCGCGAAAATAGGAAAAATACATCAAAATTTGAGTGATATAGAAACCCAAATTGAGGACTGTTTTTTACTGAAGAGATTATTTGAGAATGGACGAAGCAAAATTCAAATTACAGAAGTTTGGGTAATAGTTTCCGGAAATATCACGAATAACGCTAAGGAGAAAATTGCAGAGAAATTCAAAGTTCATAATATTACATTTCTATCCGCCCAAGAATTAGGGATATTAGTTGAAAAATACCTCCCGCATTATTGGGAATCAGTAGAACCGGAGGTTTTAGAATACTTAACCCATACTATTCATAAGAATAAAGAGGAAGACAAACGACTGGCACTATTAGACCATTGTGCGGAAGATTTTTTTATAGAACCCACAATTACTGAAATACGTAGTAATCAATGGAATGCTAAAAAACCTCGCGTTATTAATATTTTAGAAGAAGTAGATAAAAATCCTTTTATTATTATTGAGGGGGGAATGGGGGCGGGCAAATCTACCTTTGTTCGGCATTTAGTTATTCATTTGGCAACGCCGGATATCTTTGAACAAGAAAAAAAACTTCCCCTTCTTGTTTCTTTTAAAGATTTTCTTGATAAATATCAGGCAGATATTAAAAAAGTAATAGCAGCAGAAATTCCGGATACTATTCCTGCTGACGTTAGACAGAACACATCGGTTGTAATAATAATAGATGCGGTTGATGAAGTAAATTTGCCGGAATCAGAACTTTACCAGAAGTTAAAAGAACTGGAGTCACAAGCTAACAAACAAATAAAAATTATCTTAACAACCAGAAACATTCAAAATATTATCCCAGAGAAGCAAAAAGATATTGGATTAATATGCCGCATTAATCCTCTCTCAACAAAACAAATCATATCCATTTTGCAAGAACAATGTAAGAACCTTTCAACACAAACTCGTTTATTCGAGGATTTAAAAAAATCTTCATTGTTTAAAAATATACCGAGAAATCCTATTACAGCTATTTTGCTTGCAAATATTATCAACCAATGTCCCCAGGAATTACCCTCTAACTTGACAGAGTTATATTCCAAATATATGGAAATTGTTGTAGGAAGATGGGATGAGAAAAAAGGTCTAGCTACGAGCACCGAGTATGAGGCGGCACATAGAATCTTACGCCAAATTGCCGTATATATGTTAGATAATGGGCTTCAAGAAATAGCAACCAGTGAATTGTCCGGGCACATCCAAACCTATTTAAAAGAACGTAATTTAGACTTACAAGCTGATAAATTACTGGCTAAGTTTCAAACACGTTGTGAGATTGTCACTTTCAATAATCAGAAGTGCACTTTTTCTTTTAAACACAAGAGTTTTGCAGAATTTCTATATGCCGAAGAGAAAATAGACACTCCTTCTTTCCAAATTAAAGAGATTTTATTCCATCCATTTTGGCAGGGAACAGCATTTTTTTATTTTGGATTAAAAAAAGATTGTACCGGAGAAATGGCCCAAATACTTGAGGCTACGCCAAAAGATATAAAAGAACAAATTATTAAAGTTTGGTTTACAGCAGATTATCTTTTGGCAGGGTATATGACTCCAACGCGTTATATACATGATGTTTTAAAACAGATTATTCTTTTGTCAGCAACGATTTATTTAGACACAATTAACTTAAAAATGGAAACACCACTTTTATCTCTCTCTCAATTAAATTTATTAGCGTTTATGCGTTTCATTATGCGGCAGTGCTATGCATATAACTTTTTTGCTAACGTACTAGAGGGTCTTTCTTTAGAAATTCTGGAAGAAGATTCTTGGACAGAAGAACAGCAAATAGTCTCTGTTTTCTTAATTGGGAGTATTCTTATTGAATTGAATAAAGATGTCTTCTGTATGTTAATAGACAAGTTTGGAGACCGTATTTCTAACGATATAAAGCTTGCCCTAATTGTAGAATATAAAGAGGCCCAGGAAATTAACAAAATTTTTAAGAAACAAGAAAAGAGGATAAAAAAACGCTGGGGTAAAGGTATTACACGTAATCAATATGAGCGTTTATTAAAAACCCCCTTATTAAATTATTATCAGTCTAAGGCTAAATAACTTCTTGTAATGGGGTCAAATAAAGAATTTGATACCGTTTCTGTCGATCTAAAACCTTAGTTTGGCAGACTGTATATAGCTGTTTCGAAATATAACAAAACAATATCGATGAATCTGTATGAAATGTATATACTGCAAGCGTCGTGTTTTTCATTGGAGAATAGTCTTTATTTAATTCCAAAGATAAGCGCTTCCTTATCCAACACATTTGGATAAAGAATTTATTACGTGAAATAAAAAGACATTGTTTGGTAAATAAATCAGAAAAGGGCATGAGTTAAATCAAATAGAATATTTTTGCTAACTTTACTTACAATACTAAATATATTTAAAAAAGTCAACATTAAAATATATGAATATAATAATATTTTAATACGAATATAATTACTTACAAATAATTGTATTAACGGACAAGCGTTCTAAATGGGTAACCATTGATTTAAATATAAAGATTTTATCAACAGGCAAACAAATCCCTTTTGCGGTTGGTTTTAGCTCGTTTTGCTCGTTACGGTAAAATACGCGGATGTCAAAAAAGGTTTTGCCGTTCCATGTTTTGAGCGTGCAAATTAATTCTTCGGTGCGATTCTTGCGGAATTGGTGTATTATTTTTTCGTCCATAAATATCCTTTTAGCTGGAAAAACCAGTTGTTCTTCTGCTAACAAGTTTTAATATATTATTTGCTATCGTCTTTAGTTCGTCTGTCGGTAAAGGCGGGGAACAACGGTCCAAATTCACAATGTCTAAGTATTTTAATAGGCGTTTATGGTTAATGGCGTGGTTAAAGGCAAAGCCGAGGCCGATTCTAAACAGGCTATTATTGCGGTTTCCGGGGAAAATGGTATTATTCGGGTTATTTTTAGAAAGTAACAGGGCTAAAATGCTATCCGGCAGAGGAACAGGAGGGGTATCAAGGTAAATCTCATAATTCTGTCCGTTTATATGCTTTGAGGGCGGGGCGACTATATAACCGCCATTGGCTTTTATGTCTACTCCGGGCAAAATGGCCGTAAACGAACGTAAATTGTGATATTCGGGCGGCAATCTGAAATAGTAGTGGTAACCGTTGCCGGATAAAACGGTATATGTAATGGGCATTTTAAGGTGTTTTAGACTATCTGCGCCGTTCTTGTTTAAGTCTACGTCTACAATGATTAAATTGCTGGCACGGCCTGTAGCAATCGCCCAATTACAATGGGGATACTTGTTTAACCATGATTGGATAATAGAAACGTCGTTAGTAGCGGAGCGAAAACTGTTAAAGATAAGGGGATGTTTGGCTGGAGCGGAACAATGAGGGTTTTTACAGGAGCATTTATTTTGAAAAGGCGCGTAAATAGGAAAAATTTTCCACTGATAGTTGATATATTGCTTCAAAACGTTTGAAATGGCAATATTTGACATAAATCCTCCGTCTAAAACTGATTTTTTATTATATACAGCCCGAAAGAGGATGTAAACGGAAAAAAGGTCTTGTATTTAGACGGGGGTAAAAATTTTTACTTGAATTACCATAGTAATACTATAAGGACTCGCCATGAATTACTTCGACGACTTATGTAATCGATTATTTGAATTTATACCTAGAAAAAAAGGGACCAGTTATGAGATCATTGTAGCGTGTATTCTATGGTTGCTTAATCAAGATGGGAAAGTTACGCATAACCATTTTGAAAAAAGTTCTTTTAGTGAGGATTCTTTCCAATTAGATGGACTTCTTGAAAAAGAAGAACAATCAATCCGTAGCGCGATAGAAGCGAAAAACTATTTGGATAGCAAGGATAAGGTGGACCGTGCAGATATTCAGAAATTAGCGGGTGCACTTATTGTAACTCAAGAAGTTAATAGTGCTATCTTTGCCTCAGCAACAGGTTTTACATCGGATGCCCAGCAATATGCTAAAGACTTAAAATCAGCAACTGGCAAGCCTATAGATTTATATGTGATTAGGCCAATTGAGGAAAAAGATACAGAAGGATATATCCTTGGACTGGATATGGAACTAGTTGGATTGGGTAAGGATTTTGCTCGGTCTACATTTGAACTGGTTTTTACCAACAGGGGCTACAACACATTACATGCTATGGGATATAAAAAAGGAGATTCTTTTCCTTATTCCTTAGAGTTTTTTTATGATGAACACAGTAATATTGTTGATTCAATGTTTTCAATTAGCTCTCGTTGCAATGGTACAGGAAGTGTAGATTTTACTAAACAACCTACTTTTATACCGATTAATAATAGGCTTGTAGAAATACAAACGTTAAAATATGATATTAAACCGAAAATTACGCGAAGTACATTTAGCATTAAAATTGACCCTGTAGTTTATATTAAAAGTGATGACCCCAAACTAGATATTTGGATGACCTCGGATCGGTTGAAAATTGCCTTTAATAATCTAAATAACATTCATCATTGGAAGTAAAAAATTTTACTTGAATTGCCGTAGTAATACTATAGACAAGAAAGGCCGACGGATTAGGTCGGCCTTGTGTAGAGCTAACGGGGAAGCAAGATAACGCGGATTCTTCCATGTTTGGAATCACTCGCGAATATACCTTTGTTTTTCGGTTTGGGCAGTAATCGTATCCATTTCATTGTGATTTACCTCTATAGCGGTTTTATATTTAAAAATTTTTACTTGAGTTACTATAGCAGATCTACTGCTATTTTTTTATCTGTACGAAAAAACTGTTGGCGATAATATTTACAACAACAAAAAATTTATTAAGATCCAACAAAATTCTTGCTATATGATGTTTTGGAGATTGCAAAATATCATTTATAAAAATACCAGAAAAACATCCTAATTGATATATCTTTTTATGTTCTTCAATATTTCTCATTTCCTTCTCATTCAATTTTTTATCGAATTCCTCTTGCATTTTGGCCCATTTTTCTAAGGAGCCCGTTTTGGCAGCTAGGCGTATCTTTTCGATATCCGGCCTGCACTCATCATACAAGGATTGAGAAAATTGAAGTTGTTTGCGTAGGAGTTGCTCTCTCTCTGCTAGTTCTTCAGGAAATAGAACAGGGGTATAATTACAAGGTAATCTATGAGCTACAGAGTGTCGGATTTTTTTTATCTCTTTTTCCCAAGAAGAAAAACAGAGTAATTTTTCTCGAATTAGTGGATTTTTAAAAAATTCTTTTCCGAAAAGAGAAATTTTTCGCCACTGTTGCACCTCATTGATATTAAATTGTTCTATAATGTTTAGCTCAAATTGAAGTATGAAAGCTAAGCAATCAAAAATAGCTAGTAGATTGAGATATAGAAAGTTTAAATTAATATCTAAAGAAAAACTTTCATCCTCAGTAAGTTGATCAATTCTTTTAAGATCATATATAGAAGCTAGACTTTCAATGGATTTTTTTAGCATGAAAAAACGTCTCAACATCCCTATTCTATACTGTTTTGCATAATTATTTCTTAACGGTAAGTTCATGTATAGTGTTATAAGGTCAAGCATCGCACCCGAAAAATAACTTAAATCCCGATACGGAAATTGAAATGAAGAGAAAAAGTAAAGATCTGATATATCGACTTTATTACTATGTTGTTCTAATTTATAAGACAGTACAAATATATTCAGAAACTCTTCTAAAGCATCATAATCAAATAACTTCCCTGTTTTGTCTAAAAATTTATACGCTTTTTGAAGGTTTGAATAATAATCAGAAGAGTACAATGCCCAGCCATTGATTGTGTAATTAATATTTTCCTTAGATGTGATGGCTTTTGTACAAAGACTTCCCAGTTCTACTATATTTTGATACTCTGCCCATTGCTCTCGTTTTAAAAACTTAATAGATGTATTTTGCAGAATATCCTCTAATATTTTTTTCATATTTACTTTTTCTCCCATCCCGATTCTATATATTTTAAAATTTTTTACTTGAGTTACCGTAGTAATACTATAAAGGCCCTGTAGGCAGGCAGTCTCCGGGCAGGCTATCCTTACCACCGCTGTTTAATACGGCGGATTTGGGCGGCGCGTTCTATGAACGCCTGTAAATATTCGGGGAGAAGTGAATTTTCTATTCGGTAAATTTTACCGACGATAATGTAGCCAAAAGTGTAGCCAAATGCACTTTTGGCTTTTTTACTTCACAGGATACCCTAGGCGGGAGCCTGGGGATGAATGAAAATCCCGCCGCAAGGAAACGGAGTTTTTTTCCTATTTGTTAGTGGCGGGCAAAATCAAGCGAAGCTGAGATTTTGAAACAGAAGAAACCCCGGGCTTCAGCCCGGGGCGTTCTATTTTATACGTTTGCTCTTGAAGGTATCTAAGGGGATTTGTGCTAAAATTCAGGGGCGGTGAGGTTATAACAAGTCCCGCTTTGTTGTGTTTTATGTAATAGTATTGGATTATTTCGTCGGGCGGGATATCTTGTTACAATATTATTATATGAAACGGATTTTGCTGCTGTGTGCGGCTT
>ENA-OPIO01000389-OPIO01000389.1-human-gut-metagenome-genome-assembly--contig:-NODE-389-length-15396-cov-3.211655_pt1 | contig 15396 bp, 11 predicted proteins | sample MGYA00241395_ERZ501636 | MGnify/ENA primary metagenome ERZ501636 (study PRJEB25962, sample SAMEA2042198) | human gut metagenome | biome: human gut; feature: human-associated habitat; material: faeces... | reverse complement strand
GGTGAGCTTAAAGAAGGTCTTAAGACCGGCTCCACCGGCCCCTTGATAATATTCGATGACTAAATCATGGGCGGAATTAGGTTCAAGGATTGGTCCATCATCGATGCTAAAGGCTTTGTTATGCCAATCGTCGATAATTAAGACGTTATCGAGATAAACCCGGATTCCATCGTCCGCTCCGACAGCGAGGCGGATCTCTTTATCGGTGACATTGGGGGCTTTGATTTTGGTCACGAATTTTGCTGACCAATGTTCATTCTTAAAGAGCCTCGGGCAAGGAGAATTCTTCGGCCAATCAAAGTTAATATCGTGATAAGTCTTAGTCTTAACCGGTTCCCCTTCTAAGTTTTCATTTAAATAGAAAGAAGCTTTAACTTTCCCAATGAATGCCTCTTTTTCCATCAAGAAATTCCATTCTTCTGGTTTGACTAACGCAAAGAGAAGATGGTCGCCTAAGAAGGCTTCATCATCCCGCTTAATATGGCTGTAGTAGTCGAGGCTCCTCACCATTGGGACGCCGGCCAGATAGTTTTCATGGGCTAAAGAATAGAATAAGGGTAAAAGTCGATAACGGAGATTAAGGTAATTACGGGTAACTTCTACCGCTTCATCCCCATAGTACCAGGGTTGCCGGTATCTCTTTTGCCCTTTCGTGGAGTGAAGCCTAAAGATTGGGGAGAAGGTTCCGTATTCAATCCATCTAAGATAGAGATCTAAATCCCCGTCCCCCATGTGACCGGTTAAGTCACTACTATAGTAGGTGATGCCGTTATTCCCGGCTTTTAACATATTTCTAAATTCTTGATGAAGGCTATCCGTCGTCATCCACGTATCCCCGGTCCACTGCAAGCTATACCGGTGACTAGCGGTGTTATGGATTTTAACGTAGGTGCCATTTCTAATATCATCGATATTGGCCATGATGAGGGGACGCTTTTCATAACCGAGTTCATACTTCTCCATCGCTTTATTCACTTGCTTCGCGATGTCGTCATAGAGATACATCCCAATGCTTTCCGGGTTGATGTCTTTACTGGGACTCTTAAGTTTAGTCCACCAGTTCCGGTCATACCACCAATAGTCGAGACCCATATTTAAGAGCTTCTTTAGGTGATAAGAACGGTAAGCGACTTCTTTCTCACTAAAAGCGGTCTCGCAGCCTTCCACAGGTTCGGGGTGATCATTAAAAGTGACCGTTAAATCGTGTTTATGGAGATTATTTAGAGTTTTATAGAGATTAGGGAAATCTTTCTTGTTAATTCCGTAACCGGCGCCATTTTTCTTGCTCGGTTTCCGCCAATCGGTATCGATGACGAAGTTATCGATTGGGAGGCTGTACTTCTTAAAGTTATCGAGTTCTTCTTCAATCGATTCATCGGTATATTCAAAGTACTTACTATCCCAGAGACCGAAGCTCTTAAGCGGTACCATTTCAGTGGGGCCAGTGAGAGTGATGTAGAGCTTTCTTAAAAGGATGGGGTCGTTATTGCAGAATAAGAGATAGACGTCATGCCTATTCTTTAAAACTTTCACTTTCCCCTTCCCCTTTTTATAGCCTTGTTGAGGCAGTAACATCGCTGGGTTATCATAGATAGCGAAAACTTTCGGAGTATCACTTGGAGCCGGTAATTCCCCATCATTTAAGGGGGATTTGCCGTGGATATCCGGTTTTCCATAGAAGATTATTTCATCGTTTTCTTTAACGACTAAAGAGGAAAAATCCTTTTTTGTATAGTCATAGGTGATCGTAATGTTTCCCGCTTTAACAGTGACAATAGTTCCATTAATTTCGGGAGAAAAATCACCATTTAAAGCAAGGTTTTTTTTCGGGCAAAAGAAGGTTCCCTTATCTAAAAAGTTTTCCTTGTCCCGTTTAATTTCCAAGCGGAAGATTTGGGCTGAATACATCCTCAGCCTCGTATTAAGAAGCACTAATTCATTCATGCCTCTATTCTACAAAACTATAAAAAGTTAACAAGAGATTAAGAAGCCTTTTGTTCTTCTTTTTCTTCGAAATTTACAATGTTTTCTTTTCCCACGTATTTTTTGTAGACGAGAACCATGAACCCGATAGCGAGAATAGCAGCTAAAACGTTCGCTAAAGGGTTATTGATCCAGATGCCGTCAAGGTCCATAACGTAGACTAAAGGCAAGAACAACATCGGGAAACCTAAGCCCCACATAAGGGTGAGGATAGTGCTGAGTAACGGCTTTTCCACGGCGTTAAAGAAGCTTTGAGAAGCGTAAGGAATCCATTTGATAAAATAGACGAAGCTCGTGACCATTAAAGCGTGAGCCGCTAAGCTGATTAAAGCGGTATCGGTGTAATCTAAGAAAAGCATCGAGAATTGGCCTCCGAAGAAGAAAGCGATGAAGAAACTGATGATGCAAAGAACCAAACTGCTGATAAAGCACATCTTATTTAAAGAACGGACTTTCTTATAGTTCTTCGCTCCATAGTGGTACCCGATAGCGGGCTGCACAGCATCACACATCCCGTACATCAAAGGTTGGACGAAACTATCGAAATACATGATGACCCCGAAGACCGCTACCGCTTTTTCCCCGCCTAACGCTAAAAGGAAAACGTTAAAGATAACCGCACTAAGCCGATAGCTGATGTTACTTAAGAAGTTTGGAGTTCCGCTTTTAAAGACTCTAAAAATATATTCTTTATGGAAATGAATCTTTCCAAACCGTAAATAAGTTTTCTTAAATATAAAAGGAATAAAGGATACGAGGGTCATGATGAAGCAACCGGAACACGAAACGATCGGTGCCCCAATCATTCCCATCTTAAAGACCCCTAAGAAAAGGTAATCAAACAGAACAATATAGAGCGATAAGGCGATATTGACCGCCATACTATATTTGACGAAACCGCTGATTCTTAAGTAGTTATCCAAAGCAAACACCGCTCCCGTCAAAGGTAAAGTTATCGCGTATATTTCCAAATATTGAACCGAATATTCTAAGAGTTGCCCTTCCGCTCCTAAAGCCGTTAGTAAGGGCCTCGCACTGAAATAGAAAATGATCCCTAAAACAATGTTCACCATCAAGATTGAAAATAAGGAAGTTGAGAAGATTTCATCGGCTTCTTTTCTGTTTCCTTCCCCGTGCTTAATCGCGATGATGACGCTGCTCCCGACCCCGATTAAATCGCTGATCCCGAACAGCATAAAAACGATGGGGAAAGAGAAATTAACGGCGGCAAAAGCCGTTTCCCCGACATAGAAATTGACGAAGATCCCATCGATCAATTGGTAAAGCGCGCTAAAAAGCATCCCCAAGGCTCCAGGGATAGCGGCTTTGAAAAAGAGTTTCTTAAGATTGGCCGTTTCAAAAAATTTGTTGCGTTCCATTTAGGTCCCTCCTTATGCCCGTAAGCTGCCCTATGCTAGCAAAAGGGCAAAATTTTGGCAAACCGCCAAAAGTAGGCTATTCATCTTAACAATTTGAAAAAAGTCACAGGGCATCGAATGGCTTACACGCTAGACATTGTATAACTTTTTTCTTTTTTAAGACTATATTAGCCAATTATTAATCAAGGCTAATTTTCAAATTCCTTAATATTTACTAAATAAATAAATTAGAACAGCTCGTCCCTGACCTCATTAAAAACAACGAAAAGCCGCCTTTTTAACAGTTTTTTTATCATCCTTGCTTCGGTTTTGGGGCAGCGGGGTACGCGATGCTGGTGGTTGGGCTGGTTGTTATGGAGCAAAACTTAGTTCTCTACGTCACTATCTTAGTTATCGGTGCCGTTTACGGGGTCAACATGATTTTTACCTTCCCGAAAAGCTTTTCTCACCCTTTATTGATTAAAAGACGGGGGGGAAGATTTGGGCCTATAAACATATGAAGGAACTACCAGTTGAAGTAACGTCAGAATCGTTAGCTTTCAATGAAAAGTATAAGGCTTTTAGCGATGACGAAGTCGAAGGGATGAAGAGATTAAACCCGGCTGTTTTAAGCGCGATAAACCAACTTAATGAACTCTATCACGGGTATTTAAATATTGCCGTGTATGGAAATACTGCTTATGTAGCGTTCGACTATTATTACACCGGGTTTTCCTACAGCTGTTTTAGAACTCCCGATATGGAATACATCAAGAAGTTCCGTGATGAAATCTTTCTCCCCTGGCGAATTGCCAACCTTTTATATGATATCGAGTAAAAGCCCGATACCGATTTATTGATAATTCCGATATAATCTTGGTAGTTAGATAATTTTAAAAAAGGGTTTAGCAGTGCATATCTCTCAAGGAAAAATCCAAAAATATCTGCAAAAACGCTATTTTTTAATTGTTATTCAAATATTCAAAGGGGAAGCGTTATGAAATTTTTTAACAAGGTTTTTCATTTTCAAGAACGAGGAGCCACCTTTAAAGGGGAAATCATTGGGGCCCTTGTCACCTTCGCTTCCATCATTTATATCTTACCGATCAATGCATCACTTTTGTCCGCGACCGGGATGAATTCCGGCGGGGTCTTCTTCACCACCGCTTTAGTTTCCTTTATCTGTTGCCTTTTAATGGGACTCATCGCTAATTACCCCTTAGCGTTAAGTGCCGGGATGGGGATGAACGCTTACCTTAGCTACACCATCTGCGGCATCATGGACTTCAGTTGGATTGAAGCGATGATGCTTTTAACGGTTAACGGCATCCTCTTTATGATTCTCACCTTAACCCCCTTAAGAATGATTATCGTCAACGCGATACCAAAGGGTTTAAGATCCGCTATATCGGTTGGTTTGGGTGGCTTTATTTTATTCGTAGGCCTTCAAGGTTCAGGCATCATCAGCGATGGGTCGACCTTAGTCACCCTCGGGGATTTCTCTAATCCTAGTGTTCTTTTAGCCTCTTTTGGGATCCTTTTGTGCCTTGGCTTCATGGCCTTTAAAAAGGTACCCCTCCTCAGTCAATTAGCGATTCCGATTGCGCTCGTGGTGACCGCGATAGTTGGGGTTATCGCTTCTTTATCGTTAACTGCCGCGGGACAAGGTGATTTCGCTTCCGTCTCTGGTTTACCTCTCGCACCTTGGGCGGATCCTTCCGTTTTCTGGGGCGTCAGTGGGCTCGATAAAGTTATCTTCTATGGGGCGCTTGATCCCGCTAATGCGAACGTCAATTATGGCGAAATGATTGTTAATTTATTAGCGAATCCCCAGACTTACGTCGCTATCTTTACCTTAATCTTCGTCAATATGTTTGATACAACCGCCACAATGTTAACCTGCGGTAAACACTGTGGTTTAGTCAATAAAGAAGGACAACTAATCGGAGCAAAAAGAGCGATGCTCGCTGATTCTACCGGCGCGGTTTTAGCTGGCCCCTTTGGTACGTCCACTGTCACCTCTTTTGCCGAAAGCGCCATTGGGATTTCGTTAGGCGCGAAGACCGGTTTCTCATCCGTCATCATCGCCGTCCTCTTCTTAATCTCTGGTTTTGCTTTCCCGATTTTCTCAGTCTTCTCTTATAGTTCAGTTAACGCGGTCGCTTTGGTCGGAGTTGGCTTGCTCATCATGTCTAGCGCTGTCCCCGACATGGTAAAAGAAGACGCGACAACTCTTATATCTGGCATCTTGCTGTTCTTAATGATGATCCTCACCTATTCCTTATCGAATGGTTTAGCGATTGGGATTATCGCTTATATCGTGATGAGACTCTTCGAAGGGAAATGGAAAGAAATCTCCATCCCTGTTTATGTTCTTGGAGCAATCTTCTTAGCGAGCTTTATTATCACTTCGCTCTAAGTTAAGAATTTTTAACAAGTTCAATAAGTTTTGGGTCTATTCCGTGATTTAGTAAGAAACCTTCGGTGATGTCCGCGGTCGGATAGACATGTTTTAAGTGATTGACGCAATACTCAATCCCGCTTCCCCCGCTGGTGGCAAAGGGAATGATTTTCTTCCCGTTCAAGTTATATAAATCAAGATAAGTATCGACGACTTTTGGTTCGATTCCCCACCAGATGGGAAAGCCAACTAAAATCACATCATATAAAGGGAGCTTATGTTTCGGCTCTTCTATCGCGGGTCTCGCTTTCTCACTATTCATTTCAATCGTGGAACGGGAGTTCTTATTTCGCCAATCGAGGTCTTCTTTTGTATAAGGTTCAACCGGGACAATTTCTTCTAAATCCGCCTCTAAAGCGTTAGCCAAAAGGGTAGCAACTTTTTTAGTTACTCCTCCGGCACTAAAATAGGAAACTAAAACTTTTTTCATTTTTAACGCCTCCTCTTTCAATATAATTAAAAACTAAGGAATGTCCATTGATAAGCTTAGTTTTAAATAGAAAAAGTCAATTTATCTCCAGTATTATCAATGAATAATATTTAAAAATACTTGTAGAACTTGAATATTTTTAATGAAAATAGGTTTTTTACTTGGTAAACCAATAAATTTTCTTTAACGAAAAATGCGCCCATTCATCTATCGTTAATTCATCGATTTTTCGCGGTGCAACTTCTTCATACACCATGTGGAGATTAGGATGAAGATAAACAAGCCCGACTTTATCGCGTTTAGTTAAGGCTTCTTTAAGGCTTTCTTTAACGTCGGTAAATTCTTGTTTCTTAATTGCCACTTCACTTATAAAATCGGATTTAATCCGTTCTAAATAATGGGGATAAGCAAAATCGACAAAATCCCGATAGGTATCAAAATCAACATCGGGATGGGGATCATAGAAATGGGAAATCATTTTGACATCAGGTCGATTGGGATCGTGGACCAATTCTTCATAATAGAAACGATTAAAACGAATATCCCACGGATTATTAATCTCCGGGTGGTAGAGAGGGAAGTCCCGCCAGTGGAGATAGATGGGGTCTTTGTAGTAACCCTTTTTATGACTATTAACGACTTGCTTATATTTTTCATAAGCCTCGCAGGCTTTATGGCATTCCTCGACTAAATAATGAGTGCTATCAAAGTAAGCTTTATCCCGGGCTTGTTTATAATATTCCTCCACTTCCTCTATCTTCTCTCGGTTTTCCTCTTCTTCCTTCTTTAACTGTTTAATCTCATATTCTTCAAAGGTCATCCCTTTGCCGTTAAGAAAACCTTGTAACTTATATTCCAAGTCTTCACAAAAATCTTCACCGGCAAAAGAATGGATAAATTGATAATCAAAGCTCTCTTTGTTCTTGATTAGGGGAACTAGGGTTTCTCCTTCTTTTTTAAAGATAATGATTGATCCCTCAGTGGAATCAGGTAATGGGTAAATCATATGGTTATTATAAAACGATCAAACTAATCATTAACAAAAAGCCACAAGAAGAATAATTCTCATGGGGTTGTTCTTTAAAAGTCTTGAAATATTAATGATTAAAAGCGAGCTCCGAGTCCGGGAGTTTTCTTAAGAACTCCCCTTCTCCGGTTTGATATTTCGGTTGGCAATATGGAGCGTATATCAAGCTACCTTTATCGACAAAAATCGTTCCGTCCCGTTTATAATCGTTTTCCCCGAACCAACCATTCTCCGTTCTTTGCAAGGATGGGCAGTACGCTTTCGCGCCGTGGGAGAGAATGATGGAGTTACATTTAATTAAGTTTGGGGCGATCAGTTGTCCCCCCTCTTCTAAGATAAAACTCCCTGCGTATCTCGCTGTAACATAAATTGTTGTGCCAGGTGCGGCTTCAATGTTATCAATCGAGTTACTGATCGAATAAATATAGTCATTCGCTATATTGTTTTTGCTCCAATGTTAAATTGAAAATAGCCGCTTTTTAATTGTCGGAGCGGCAAACCCTAATTTTTTAAGTTCTTCGTCCATGTGCATAGTTATTTTTACAATATTGGATGAAGGTATCGCATTATTTTCGCTTCATAAAATGAAATATTTTCTCTATCGTTCTAACGAATGGGGATCGAGAAGGAAGTCATAGATATTGATCGTTAAAATCCCATATTCATCGTATTGAGTCGGAACTAAATCTCGGGTGATGATGACTTTTTTAAAAGAATCATCAATTTTTCTAAAAGGTCTTACTTCCTGATTTCGTTTATCTTCATCAGGGATACTATACGCTGATTGAATATAGTACCTAGAAGACCCAAGATTACAGACAAAATCGACTTCTAACTGTTTACGGCGCGTTTTACCGTCCTTATCTTTTTCTACGATGGGAACCACTCCGATATCGACTTGGAAACCCCGCCTCTTAAGTTCGTTATAGATAACATTCTCCATCGCGTGGTTCATTTCAAACTGCCGAAAGTTAATCCGAGCGTTCCTTAAACCTAAATCGGAAAAATAATATTTCTTAGGGGTCTCAATGTAGGCTTTGCCTTTAATATCGTATCTTTCAGCTGCTTCAATTAGGAAGGAATCTTCAAAATAATCTAAGTACTTCTTGATCGTATTCCCGGTTATCTTGGAATTCTTCACCGACTTAAAGGTATTTTTAAGTTTTTCGGGATTAGTTAAAGAACCAATGGAAGATGAAAGGATATTTAAAAGGTCTTCTAATTCCCCGATGTTTTTAACCCTATTCCTTCTTACGATATCTTGAATATAGATTTCGGTGAATAGGTTCTTTAAAGTCTGCTCTTTATCGATATTGTCTTTTTTAAGAACAACGGAGGGGATACCGCCGTAAAGCATATAGTCCGTGAGGCCCATATATTTGTCCCCTTGATAAACAGACATAAATTCACGGAAGCTTAAGGGATACATGTGGACTTCATCCCCGCGTCCGGCGAATTCGGTTGCAATATCTTTCGATAGAAGTTTGGCGTTACTCCCTGTTACATAAACATCGATATTGTCTTTTCTTAAATAACTATTTAGAACCGCTACAAAAGAGTCCAGCATCTGGATTTCATCGAGGAGAAGATAATACATCCTATCGTCCTTAATTTGGCTTTGGATATACATCATGAATTTCTCAGGATTCGCTCCTCGTTTTTCTTTTTCCATCTTAAGCGGACTATCGCCAATCTTTTGGAGGTCTTCAGCCGAATCAAAAGCAAAACGGATAATATGATCAGCAGGAACATTGTTGTCTAATAAATAGTGAAAGAAAAGATTATTAAGGAGATAGGATTTTCCACAACGTCTAATACCAGTAATGACTTTAATCAGACCGTTATTTTTTCTTTTTATCAACTTATCTAGATAAAAATCTCTAATAATCTCCATATATAGCCTCCTTGGAACAGATTTTTGCAACTATATACACTTTTCTGTTCTGATTTTAGCATATAGGAAGATAGTTTCAACATATTGTCCTATCTATAGGAAAGATTTTTGTAACAATTAACACTTTTCTGTTTCAGGATTTCGAAATGGTACTTAACAATGATAATTTAGCCTAAAAAAGAAAAAATCTGTTCCTCTTAGCTTTTCTAAGAACGAAACAGATACTTTCAGGAGGTTGGTGCCCCGCCGCAGAGTCGAACTACGAATTGATCCTTACCATGGATCTGTTATGCCGTTTAACTAGCGGGGCAACCGCAAGAGAGATTATATAGATGATGGTCTTTTATTGTCAATAAAATATACCGAATTTATGCGATTTCTTCCCCGACTAAATCATAGATTAAACTATCGGTGATTTTAATCCTCACAATATCGCCTGGTTGATGGTCTTTTTTGGAAGTAAATGTGATTCTTCCATCCAGATCATCCGGAGCGTTCCAATAGCTTCTTAAGGCATATAAGCCTTTATCTTTACTGGTGACGATTCCTTCCATCGTTTTCCCGATCCATTCCTTGTTTTTCTTATGGGCAATCCGGCGTTGGAGTTCCATAATTTCGTTTCTTCTCCGTCTTTTAGTATCTTCATCGACTTGAGGAAGAATATAGTAACCGGCAGTCCCCTCTTCTCTTGAATAGGTAAAGACTCCTAAATGGTCAAACTTTAAGTCTTCGATGAACTTTAAAGTGTCTTGATGGTCTTCTTCGGTTTCGCTTGAGAAACCGCTGATGAAGGTGGTTCGAATAACGGCATCTGGCACCTTTTCCCTAATCATATTGACTAAGTGTCTAAGCGATTCATTCGTGCTGACTCTTTTCATCATCTTTAAGACGTGAGAAGAGCCACTTTGGAGGGGGAGATCGAAATAATGAGCGATACTCTTACTATTCTTGACGAAGTCGACGAATCTTTCATCGATTTCATCAGGATAAAGATAGAAGAGTCTAATGGAATAGAAACCCATATCATCCAAGGCTTTTAAGAGAGAAATGATATCGACATTTAAATCTTTAAAATCACTTCCATAAAGCGAAGTATCTTGACTGACGATAAAGAGTTCTTTCACTCCTTTAGCCTTTAAATCTTGCGCTTCTTCAATGATTTCTTTAAAGGGGCGACTTCTAAATCTCCCTCTAATGAACGGTATCGCACAGAAAGCGCAGAAATGGTCGCAGCCTTCGCTAATCCTAAGGTAAGCTGAATACGGCGGAGTTGACACCATTCTCCTTAAAGGATTTAAGGGAAGAATCGTTTTATCGTTAAGAACTTCCCCGACAATCTTATGGAAGAAGGGGTATTCATCAATTGAGATAAATCTCGTCACTTCCGGGAAAAGTTCTTGGAGTTGCTTCTTATCCTTTTGGACGAAACAACCGGTGACGATGAGGGGTTTATGGTAACCCATCATCTTAATCGTTTGGAGTTGGCCTATCGCCTCATCCCGAGCATCTTGGATAAAACCGCAGGTGTTAAGGATGAGGACATCGGCTTCATAGGGGTCAGCACAAAAGGTATATTCATCTTTGGGAAAGGTCGCCAAAAACATCTCACTATCGATGAGGTTTTTCGCGCAGCCGAAAGAAATCAATCCGACCCTTTTCATATTGATTAACGATTGTATTTCTTAAACATCGGGGTGATAGCCGGAAGTTTTGCTTTCAGTTCATCGAAATCCTTCATCCGGTAAGTCCAGTTGACGTCATCGATGATACCGGGGACGTTGATTCTGGCTTCACTTCCTTTGCCCATTAAATCTTGGACCGCAAAAATCGCGTAGTTCGCTTTAAGCGATAAGGTGTATTCGATTAAATCAGTCACCATATCGGGATGGTCGATCCCCATCGCTTTCATCGCATCCCACCACTGCCATTGAACTTTTTGTTCAAGTTTTTCAAAGTATCCTTTAGCGGTGTCGTTATCGTGGGTTCCGATATAGGCAATCATGTTTTCTTTGTCCCGATGATCAGTCTTTAAAACCGCCGCATCGTAGAAGGTGAATTCGACGACGTTCATACCCGGGAAATTATAGTGGTCACGGAGAGTGAGGACTTCGGGTCTAAGGTCACCGAGATCTTCTGCGACAATTTGAAGGTCAGGGCAAACTTTTAAGAAAGTATCGAAGAAATCGTACCCCGGAGCTTCAATCCAGCTCCCTTCAATGGCGGTCGGGCACGAAGCCGGAATCTTCCAATAGGTATCAAAGGCTCTAAAGTGATCGATCCGGATAATGTCATAGAGTTCACCATTAATCTTTAACCGATTGATGATGAAGTCATAATGTCTTTCTTTTAATAAATCCCAGTTATAGATTGGGTTTCCCCATCTTTGACCGGTAGCGCTGAAATAATCCGGCGGAACACCCGCAATCCAAGCGGGCTCTTTGGTGACTGGATCAAGAAGGAAGGTATCTTGGTTGCCCCAGACGTCACTGCTGTCATAACCGACGTAGAACGGAACGTCGCCCATGATAGCGATTCCATTATCTTTCGCATATTTATGGAGCTTATCCCATTGCCGGTATAAGGTCATTTGGAGCCACACTTCGTAGAGTCTTAAGTCTTCTTCTTCCGGGGTTAAAGTGACCGTTCCATCGATCATCTTTTTCCGTCTTTTCGGCCATTCGGACCAACTTCTTAAGTTTTCGAGCCGCTTATTCATCATGAAAAGCGACCAGGCTTTAACCCAAGGATGGCTTTCTTCAAAAGCCGCTACTTCTTTCTTGACGGAAACTTTCTTAATTTCCGCTTTATAGGCTTTTTTTAAAATCGGATTCTTGTAATCCCGAATTTCTTCGTAATAGATTTTGTCGCTATCTTGTTTAAAGGGTTCAGGAAGAACCTTTAAAGCTTTCCGATCCACTAATTCTTGGAAATCGACATATAGTTCATCGAGCGCGAAGCTGCTAAAGGGTTGATACGGGGAATGACCGTATCCTAATGGGTTAAGAGGTAAGACTTGCCAAATGGTGAAGCCATTATCCCTCGCTAAATCGATAAATTCATAAGAATACTTTCCGAAATCCCCGATGCCATAGGTGCTAGGAAGGCTTGCGACCGGGCACAAAATTCCGACAGTTCTTTTCATGAGAAACTCCTTTAAAAAATCATCATTTATTTCTAGCCATAGTTTAGGCTTTTTACTTTTCCTTAGCAACCAAAGAAGATGGCAAAAATTGCTCTTTTTGTTCGATTTCAAAATCATCTAATAAATTGAAGCTTCCATAGTCTTTGATTTCTTCTTTAAATCTCTCAATTTTATCTTCATCAATTTCTTTAAAAAGGCAGAGTAAACTACCACCGAATCCCCCACCGATTAAACGGATACCGGAGCTTGGAAAATACTTTCTAAAACTCGTTAAAATATCCGTAATTCCGTTATTAAACATGGGATTTGCAATGTTTTTAAGATATTTCTCTTGCGATTCTTCTTCCTGATTAAAGAGAAGAATCATCGAATCTAAATCGTTCTCTTTATAGGCTTCAATGAAGAACAAAACTCTTTCATAAGAGGTAAAGAAATGAAGTCCCCTATTAAAGGCTTTCTCGCTAAACTTATCTTTATTTTCTAAAAGGTCTTTAAGATGGATATCAGAGAGATTAAAAACCTTAAAATAATTCTTAATATCATTATAGTCATTGACGATATCTTGATAGAGGTGACTTAAATCCTGGTGACCAGCGTTCGTGATAAAGAGCCCCATTTTAAAGGGAAGGGTTTTTCCTAATAATCGATCTCGCCCTGTCTTAAAGTCAAAGAGGGTCAATCCGTCCGCGAGAGAAGCTTTTTGATCTAAAAGCCCGCTGCCCTTATGGAGAATCGTTCTTTCCGAAAGCATACCGGCGGTCGCTAAATCAATCACGGGAATTTGTCCATCATTGAAGAGATAAGAGACAGATAAGGAAATAAGATTTTCAAAAGATGCGCTGCTACTGAGACCGCTACCGACTGGTAAATCGCCAACAATATAGATATCGAAGCCCGATACTTTATACCCTTTATCTTTTAAATTCCTAATAACTTGAGAAGCGATACTTGTTGGTTTGTCTTCAAGAGAGAAATGTTCTTCCGGGAAGCCATCACTATAAAGATTAATGACGTTAGATTCATTTGGTTTTACGGCGAAAAACAGACCGAGAGAAGCCGGACACGCGATGGTTAAACCGCCATTATAATCTTCATGATTCCCGATAATTTCTAAGCGACCAGGGCTAAAGAAATATCGATATCCACTCAATAAAGTTTGAGGATATTTTTCTTTTAAAAGATAAAAATATTTATCGCTTAAACTCATATAAAGCCTTTATAAAGTCATCATCGCTTTTAAACACTCTCGTATCAAAAAGAATCTCTTCGCAAATCTTTCCGATACTTGTCTCTAATGAGTGATACTTTTCAAAATAGGGAAGGAAACCGGAGTAATCTTTTAATTTACCTATTATTCTTTGGTTATTCGTCCATTTATCGAAGATTTTCCGGCCGTTGATCAACACTCTTGGAGGGAGAATAAAGACCCCACTAGCTTCGATGAGGCCAATACTTTCTTTCTTAACGAACAGACGTTCAGGGTGAACATGGAAGACACCTAAAGGATAATTTTTACTCGTCACATTACTTCTAAAAATTAAGTATAAAGCGAACTCCTCCCCTTCTTTTCTCGCGATAGAAGTAAAAGTTTGGTGAGGAGAACGATTCTTATAGGGATAAAGGTAAAGGGAAGGGTTTCGGTAGTTTCGCCAATAAGTTAAAAGATGGGAAGCAAAATCAATTAAGCTTTGTTTATCTCTCCCCTTAATCTTTATCACATTATTAAAGAAATCTAAGATTTCTATTTTCTGTCCACCAATTAATAATTCTTGTTTTGTTTTGGCTTTAAACAAGGGAAGAACTTCTTGTCCTCCTTGGTAATGGTCATGGGTAAGGATTGAACCCCCAATCCCAGAGAGTTCCGCGTTAGCGCCTAAAAAATACCTCGGACATAGTTCCACAAAAGTTAAGAGGTCATAGAATGTATCTCTATCCATCTTCATCGGACGATGAACGTCGCTGATGACAATGATGTGACGATTGACATATTGATAGGGAGAAGCTTGGATAAAATAGTCATCATGAAGGTGTACTTTTAAAGGCAATAATCCTCCTTTAAAACTCTGTTCTTCCGGCTTTAATAAACCCACATTATTGTAACAAAGCTGGCACTTCTGCGGGGATATTGGCTTTTTGGGTCTCGGATTTTTCTCAGGTTTGGCAAAGTTAATAGTGATTTTTAGATTAGGCTCACATTGATCAAAGATGAACTTATAGTTCTTCTTTAATTTGTCTTCATCTAGGTATGACGTGAAATAGCCAACTTTAAAAATATCGTCTAAGAGAGGGCTATTATCCATTCCTTCTTTTAAAGCATGGGTTTTAAAGAAATCTTCACTGACCGGATTAAAGAAACTTAAAAGCAGATGGAACTTTGTTTCATACTCATTCAAATAAATCTTTTTAAGTTCTTTCTTTAATTGTCTTTTTAAAACATCTAAGGAAGCATCAGTTTCTTTAAGAATGAGTGGTTCTTTAATCAAAGCCTCAAAAGCGTTTTTAATCTTATAAAAGGCGAAGGGTGAAAGATTAAACTCCTTCTCCCCTTTCACTAATATTTGACCGAGCGTCTTACTTAACATTGACCACCTCACGGATAAGGCCTTCAAGCTCTTTAGCGGTTAAAATCTTCGGAACCGGGTAAATCGGATTAGCTTCTTTACAAGCTGCTCGAGCGAGACACTTAATTTCATCGTTATTTAAGGTGATGGGGAGTTTAAGAGAAAGGCCTAACGCTCTAATAAAGTCTTCAATAAAGTCTAAGACGCGCTCCACTTTTTCTTTTTTTGTATCGGTGGGGCTACCGAGACTTAAAGCATCGTGAATACGTTCAAAGCTATCGTAAACTTTATCGCCGTACGCTCTAAAGACAGGAAGAATGAAGGCCGCGATAAGTTTTCCGTGGCTTAGATTCGTCTTACCTCCGAGCGCGTGCGCTAAAGCGTGCACATAACCGACATAGTTCACACTGATGGCCTCTCCACTCAGCATGCTAGCCTTTAAAAGAAGGGGAGCTTTATCTAAAGTCGGATTATGATAGAAATCTAAGAGGTTTTCACTGATTAAACGGAGAGCGAATAAACTGTTCGAGGCCGCTCTTC
>ENA-OPIO01000386-OPIO01000386.1-human-gut-metagenome-genome-assembly--contig:-NODE-386-length-15632-cov-4.641266_pt1 | contig 15632 bp, 12 predicted proteins | sample MGYA00241395_ERZ501636 | MGnify/ENA primary metagenome ERZ501636 (study PRJEB25962, sample SAMEA2042198) | human gut metagenome | biome: human gut; feature: human-associated habitat; material: faeces... | reverse complement strand
CCTTGCGACTTGCCAGCGCAAACCAAAACATCGCTCCGCCTTTCTCATCCTAACGCAGGCCAAGCAGTTGGCCCGCTTTCCTACACAAAACCCCTGCGTATGCTCAAGGCACCCGCAGGGGCTTAAATGGTGGTAGGAATAGGATTCGAACCTATGTAGGGCGTAGCCCGACGGTTTTACAGACCGTTGCTTTTGACCGCTCAGCCATCCTACCAAACAATTCGTTAAAAACGCCGGGAACCCGAAAGCCCCCGGACCGTAGTTATTACTTAAACAACTAGGTACAAATATTATAACAAAAAAATCATTTTCTGTCATCCGGCCGCCTGCATATATAAAGCGGGCGTTCTTTTCTTTTTAACCCTCGTTCCCGTCGGGCAATAAGTCCGCAAAATTGCTAAAATATCACTATGCAAAAGACGAATTCTACCCCTTTGATGAAACAATACTACGACATCCGGGCCAAGCACCCGGGTATTGTTTTATTCTTCCGGTTAGGTGATTTTTACGAAATGTTTGACGAGCAGGCCCGCGAAGTGAGCGCCATTTTGGGCCTTACGCTCACCGCGCGCCACGGCATTCCCATGTGCGGCATTCCCTATCATGCGGCAAACAACTACATTGTACGGCTTCTTAACGCCGGGAAGAAAATCGGCATTTGCGAACAAACCAGCTCGGTGATGGATAAAAACACCAAACTCTTTGAGCGCAAAGTCACGCGCGTGATTACCCCCGGCACGCTGATGGAAGACACTCTGTTGGACGCCAACCAGGCCAACTATTTGGTGGCAATCAGCGTAAGCGGAAGCGGGTGGGCGCTGTCGTGCGTGGAAGTTTCCACGGGCGAATTTTGGGTCAACCAAAACGATAAAGACGCAACGCTCACCAACCTCGCCGCCGCGCTGGCCGCCATCAACCCTTCCGAAATCATCGGGGATAAGGAGTCGCTTGCGCAGCTGCAAACCAAAGTGGTGCTCCCGGGCAAGCTGACGCTTACGGAACAGGAACCGTTTGACGGGGACTATACCCTCCCCGCCAACTGGCCCGCGCTGGGCGCGTGGGGCGGCCATAAAAAAGCCCTGGCCTGCGCTCTGCAGACGATGAAGTATTTAAACGTAACCGAGCCCAGCTTTAAAACCGTTTTAATCCCTTCTTACCGCGAACTCAAGGAATGTTTGCAGATTGACGAAAACGCCGTGGCGTCTTTGGAGCTGGTCAAAAGCCAGGACGGCGGCCGCCGGGGCAGCCTGTGGGCGCTGCTGGACAAAACCAAAACCGCCGTAGGCAGCCGCAAGCTGAAAGAATGGATTTTGCACCCGCTGATGGATCCGGGTGAAATTTCCCAGCGGCAGGACTGTGTGGAAGGATTTGTTAAAAATCAGTCCGCCGTGGCGGATTTGACCGCGCTTTTGCAGAACATTTCGGATATTGAGCGCATCATGACGCGCACCGCCACCGGCACCGCTTCGCCGAGGGATTTGTCGGGGCTGAGGCAGTCTTTGCTTAACGTAGACCCCATCGCCCGTTGGTTTGAGGCGTACGGCTCCATCGCGCCGCATTTGCAGGCGCGCTTTGCCGAAAATCTGCCCGTCCTTCAAGATATGGCGCGCGTGCTGTACGACGCGATAAACGAAAATCCGCCGATGCGCCTGTCCGACGGGCACGTCATCCGCGCGGGCTACAACGCCGAGCTGGACGAACTGCGTTCGCTTAAATCAAACGGCAGCAAGTCCATGGAAGACATTTGCGCGCGCGAACGCGAAAAAACCGGTATTTCCACGATGAAGGTGGGATACACTTCCGTATTCGGATATTATTTTGAGGTCACCAAATCCCATATAGATAAGGTGCCTTATTCTTACGTGCGCAAGCAGACGCTCGTCAACGCGGAGCGTTTTATTACCGAAGAACTCAAAGAGCTGGAAGACAAAATTTTAAACGCGGAGCAGAAAATCATCCGCCTGGAAAGCGGTTTGTTTGACCAGGTGCGCAAAACGCTGGCCGCGCAGATCAACCATTTAAAAGCGTTTGCGCAAATCGTGTCGGAGCTGGACGTGTACGTTTCGCTCGCGCTGTGCGCGATGAAAGGCGGCTGGGTCAAACCGACCGTGGACAACAGCACGGAACTCCATTACGAATCGGGCCGCCATCCGCTGGTGGAAGAAACCCTGCCCGCCGGAAGCTTTGTGCCCAACCACCTGGGCATCGGCACGCCGGAAAACCAGATTATGCTCATCACCGGCCCCAATATGGGCGGCAAAAGCGTATTTTTAAAGCAGACGGCCATTCTGGTAATTCTGGCGCAGATGGGCAGTTTTGTGCCGGCCGCTTCGGCGCGGCTCGGCGTGGTGGACAAAATTATGACGCGCATCGGCGCGCACGACGCGCTGGGGCGCGGCAACTCCACCTTTATGGTGGAAATGAACGAAACCGCACATATTCTGGCGTGCATGACGCCGCGCAGTTTAATTTTGCTGGACGAAGTGGGGCGCGGCACCTCTACGTTTGACGGCATTTCCATCGCCTGGGCCATTGTGGAGTATTTATACAAGCCGCACGGCGGGCCCAAGGTGCTGTTTGCCACGCATTATTTTGAGCTGGTGGATTTGGAAAACAAATACGCAAGCGTGCGCAATTACCACGTGGAAGCCCGGGAATATAAAGACGCCACGGGCGAAAGCCGCCTGGCGTTTCTGTACCAGATTCTGCCCGGCGCGGCGGACCGTTCGTACGGCATTCACGTGGCCGAAATCGCGGGGCTTCCCGCGGCCTGCACCCTGCGCGCCAAGAAAGTGCTGAAAGATTTGGAAGCCAAAAAAGGCGCCAAAATTTCCGCCAAAGAGCAGGATATGGTAAAAGACTTGTTTTCTTCGCCCATTGTGGAAGAAATCAAAATGGCCGACCCGGACAAACTGACTCCGCTTGCGGCCTTACAGCTGATTTGCGAATGGAAGAAACGGATTAATGAGTAACATACGCGTACTGGACGAAAAAACAGCCGGAAAAATCGCCGCGGGCGAGGTTATTGAACGCCCCGCCGGGGTGCTGAAAGAATTATTGGAAAACGCGGTGGACGCGGGCGCCACGTGCGTAAACGTGGATATTGAAGGCGCCGGGCGCGACTTAATCCGCATTAACGACAACGGCTGCGGCATGAGCGCGGAAGATTTGGCGCTTAGCGTAATGCGCCACGCCACCAGCAAAATCCGCGCGTTTGACGATTTGGCCTCGCTGACCACGTTCGGTTTCCGCGGCGAGGCGCTGTACTCGGCGGCGGCGGTATCGCGCATGACGCTTACCAGCTGCACCGAAGGCGGCAGCGGCAGCCGGCTGGAACTTCACGCCGGAAAAGTGTTTGCCCAAAGCCCCGCGCCGTCCATTCGCGGCACGACGGTGGAAATACGCGATTTGTTTTACAACGTGCCCGCGCGGCTTAAATTTTTAAAGAGCGACGCCTACGAACGCGCGTGCCTGCTTAAAGTAATTGAAGAAAGCGCGCTGGCCAATTTACATGTGGGCTACCGCGTCAGCATCAACGGACGCCGCGTGTACGACCTGCCCGCCGAAAACGGCCCGATGGCCGAAGCCGCCGTGTCGCGCGCCCGGCAGATTTTGGGCGACGAAGTGGCCAATACGCTGGTGTTTAAAGAATTTGGCGAAATGGGCCTAAAGCTTTTCTTGACCCCCGCCGACAAACTGGTTTCCGTGCGCGATATGCAGTATGTGTTCGTCAACCGCCGCCCGATTGATTCCAAAACCGTCCAGCAGGCTATTTACAAGGCGTACCAAAACGTCCGCCCCAAAGACCGCCATCCCGCATTTTTGGTGTATATGACGCTGGACCCGTCCGATTTTGACGTAAACATTCATCCGCAGAAGCGCGACATCCGTTTTGTAAACGAAAACAAAGTATTCAGCTTTATTATGCACTGCGCGGGCGAAACCGTGTTTACCAATGCGCGCCCGGTGGACGTGGCACTGCCCGATGCGGGGCCGTCCGTCTCCCTGTCCGAAGCCGCCCAGCCGGCGGCGCAGGCGCTGTTTACGCCGTCCGCGCCCACGCCGATGGAAACGTTCGCGGCCGAATTTGCCCCCAAGGCAAAAATGCCCTCGTCCGACTTTGCGCCCAAGCCCGCTTTTTTAATGCGGGAAACCGAAGAGCCCGCCGAGTATGTGGCGCGCCCCGCCGCCGCTGCGCCCGAAGCGGCCGCTTCGCCGGCCGTTCCTTCCGCCCAGCCGGATTTGCACACGCAGACGGACCCGGGCTGGTATCACGGCCCGTACCATTATTTGGGCCAGCTGCAAAAAAGTTATTTGCTGTTTGAAAACCCGGAAGGGCTGGTGATTATAGACCAGCACGCCGCGCAGGAACGCGTACTGTTTGAGTATTATCTGGATGCTTTTGAAAAGCGCGAAGTAAAAGTGCAAAAACTGCTGTTTCCCATTCACGTGGATTTGCCGCCCTCCAACGCCGAGACGCTGTTGTCGTGGGCGGACTGGCTGAAAACCGCGGGTTTTGAAATAGAGCCTTTTTCCGCGCATACCGTGCTGGTGCGCACCATGCCGCATATGATTCGTTTTAAAGAAGACGATATGAAAGATTTCATCGTATCGCTTTCGCAGGTGGTGGGCGATCCGGCCAAATCCACCGAAAGTTTAAAACGCAAAATGGTGGCGATGCTGGCGTGCAAAAAGGCCATCAAAGCGCATGACCAGATTTCTCCCGCCGAAGCCGAAGGCTTGTTGGAGAATATGAAAAAATGCCGGGACGGCATGCACTGCCCGCACGGCCGGCCCTGCGTGGCGCAGTTAAATATGAAGCAAGTGGACAAACTGTTCGGGCGGTAATGTATGAAGATAACTAAAATCACCTGCGTGTTTTTCAGCGCAACCGGCCTGACCGAAAAAACGGCCGATGCGTTTTTATCCGCCCTGCCTCTGCCTGCTGAAAAAATAGATATTACGCCCTTTTCCGCACGCGGTTTTGCGCGTACGTTCGGCCCGGATGAGCTGGCCGTGTGGGCGGCTCCGGTTTACGGCGGCCGCATTCCCGCCGCGGCGAAGGAGCGGTTTTTACAATTACAAGGAACCCAAACGCCCGCCGTTCTGCTGGCCGTATTCGGCAACCGGGATTATGACGACGCCCTGCTTGAAATGTGCGATTTGGCCCTTGCCGGCGGATTGGTGCCCGCCGCCTGCGCCGCGCCGGTGGCGGAACATTCTATTATGCACTCCGTCGCCGCCGGACGGCCGGACGCGGCGGACCGCGAAAAGCTCGCGGCGTTTGCGCAGGCTGTTTGGCGCAAGCTGGAAAACGCGGCGGACATTTCTTCCCTCTCCCTGCCGTCCGTTAAAGGCCGCCGCCCATATATGGCATACCCGAATATCCCGTTTAAACCCGCCGCTTCCGCCGCGTGTATCCAATGCGGCAAATGTGCGCGCGAATGCCCGGTAAACGCCATCCCGGCGGACGCGCCGGAGCAGACGGACAAAACGCGCTGTATTTCGTGTATGCGCTGTATAAGCGTGTGCCCGGCTGGTGCGCGGGGGCTTAATAAAATTGCGCTTGCGCTGGCCGAAAAAGTGTTTGCTTTTAAACACGGCGCGCGCAAAGAGCCCGAATTTTTTATTTAGCAAGTTGCGGTAACACGGTTTTGGGCGGATGAAAGCGTGCGGCTGTACGGCGTGGAGCCGCCGGGGCGCGGCATCTTGCGCGCGGAAATTTGGAAAGGAGCCTTTTCACGGCTCCTTTCTCTTTTCTTTAGGCCGAAAAAAAGGTATCCTTTATGTATATTCTCTATTGGAGGGCATATGCCTGAAAACCCCGTTTTGGAACGCGTTTTATTTTCGGAACAACAATTAGCCGGCCGGGTGGCCGAACTGGGCCGCGAAATTTCCGCCGACTACCGCGGCAAACTTCCGCTTTTCGTCGGTATTTTGCGCGGCTGCATTTTGTTTTATTCGGACCTGATGAAAAACATCAGCGTGGACTGTAATATGGATTTTATGTGTCTTTCCTCGTATGCGGGCGGAACGGCCAGCACCGGGCAGGTGCGCACCATGCTGGATTTGCGCGAAAGCATCAAAGGCCGCCATGTGGTTATCGTGGAAGATATTGTGGATACGGGGCTGACGCTGGAATATCTGATGGGCAATTTAAAAAACCGCGGCGCGGCCAGCATTGAAATTTGCTGCCTGCTGGACAAGCCCTGCAACCGCAAAGCCGACGTACACCCGAAATATGTGGGTTTTACCGTGGAGAACGAATTTGTCATCGGTTACGGGCTGGATTACAACGAGCTGTACCGCAACTTGCCGTATATAGGGGTATTTAGAAAATAATGAAGAACAACAAAAATCCGAACAGCCGCAAAATCATTTCCGTAGGACAAATCGTGGGGTGGCTGGCCATTTTCGCCCTGGCGGTGTTAATTTTTAACAAGCCGGGCGCCAAGCAGACGGAGCTGGATTATTCCGACTTCAAACACAAAGTGGCCGCGGCCGAAGTGTCGGATTTAACGGTGGCTCCGGGCGTGATTACCGGTATGTACAAAAACGCCGAGGGCCAGTTCGCGCCGTTTAAAACGGTGCGCATGGAAGACCCGGAACTGGTAAAAGAGCTCTCTGCCGCCAACGTGAAATACAAAGCCGAGCAGGACAACAGCTGGGTGGGCAACATTTTGTTCAACCTGCTGTGGATTGTGCTCCTGGTGGGGCTGTGGTGGTTTATTTTTCTGCGCCCGCAGAGAAGCGACGGCAAAAGCGCGATGAACTTTGCGCGCTCCAAGGCCAAAATGCAGGACCCGTCCCAGCAAACCGTCACCTTTAAAGACGTGGCCGGCTGCGAAGAAGCCAAAGAAGAGCTGGAAGACGTCATCAAATTTTTAAAAAACCCGAAAAAATTCCAAAAACTCGGCGGCAAACTGCCCAAAGGCGTACTGCTTTACGGCGCGCCCGGCACGGGTAAAACCCTGCTGGCCAAAGCCGTGGCGGGAGAAGCCGGCGTGGCGTTCTTTTCCGCTTCCGCTTCCGAATTTGTGGAAATGTTCGTGGGCGTGGGCGCGGCGCGCGTGCGCGACTTGTTTGACCAAGCCAAGAAGAATTCTCCGGCCATCATTTTTATTGACGAGCTGGACGCCGTGGGCAGACGCCGCTTTGCCGGCATCGGCGGCGGACACGACGAGCGCGAACAAACGCTCAACCAGCTGCTGATTGAACTGGATGGTTTTGAAAGCAAGCAGGGCATTATTTTAATGGCCTCCACCAACCGCCCCGACGTGCTGGACCCGGCGCTCATCCGCCCCGGCCGTTTTGACCGGCATATCTCCGTCCCCGCGCCGGACTTAAAAGGCCGCGAAGAAATTTTAAAAGTACACGCCAAAAAAGTGAAACTCGGCGAAGACGTGGATTTGAAAACCGTCGCCAAAGGCACGCCCGGTTTTGTGGGGGCGGACTTGGCTAACGTCGTCAACGAGGCCGCCATCCTGGCCGCCCGCGCCGACAAAGAAGCCGTTACCAAAAGCGATATGGACGAAGCCGTGGAGCGCGTGATTGCCGGCCCGCAGAAAAAAAGCCGTATCATCTCCAAGCACGAACAGCGCGTGATTGCCGCGCACGAAGTGGGGCACACCGTGGTGGCGCGCCTGACGAACCATTCCGACCCGGTGCACAAAGTTACCATCATCCCCCGCGGCCAGGCGCTGGGCTACACGCTGCAGCTGCCGCTGGAGGATAAATTCTTAGTCAGCAAGTCCGAAATGCTGGACAAAATCTGTATCCTGCTGGCCGGCCGCGCGGCCGAAGAAATCGTGTTCGGGGAAATCACTTCCGGCGCGAGCGATGATTTGAACAAAACCATGGCCTACGCCCGCAAGATGGTGGTGGAGCTGGGAATGAGCGAAAAACTCGGCCCCATTGCCCTGCCCAGCGGCGAAGAAGGCGAAGTGTTCCTGGGGCGCGACCTTTCGCGCCATACGACATACTCGCAGGAACTGGCCCGTACCATTGACGAAGAAATTATGAATTTGATTAAGTCGTCCTATGCGCGCGCGAAAGACATCATCGTGTCCAACCGCGCCGCGTTCGACAAACTGGTGGAAACACTGCTCGCAAAAGAAGTGGTGGACGCCGCCGAGATTGACGACATCCTGGGCTTGAAACCCGCCGCGAACGAGGACGCTTCGCGCGAGCCCGCAGCGCAAGAACCCGTAAAAGAGGAACCGAAGGCGCCGAAAGCCGAAAGGCCGGAGGCTCAACAGGCGGAACTCTTTTAAGGCCGTTTGACCGCTGGGCCGGGACGTTACCGCGCAGGTCCGGGGCTGTGGTGCCCGCACTTGGCGCAAAAGGAAGCAACGTATGGGAAAGTACTTTGGAACCGACGGGGTCCGCGCTGTAGCCGGCCAGTTTCCGTTGGTGGATGATTTCATCCAAAAATTGGGCTATGCCGCTTTACGCGAATTGCAGGAATACGCCAAAGAAGAGCATTTAAAGCCCCAGGTGATTATCGCGCAGGACTCCCGCGCGTCCGGCCCGGCCATTTTGGCCGCGCTGGAAAAAGGCATCCGCGCCAGCGGCGCCAACGTCATCAGCGTAGGCGTCGCGCCCACCCCGGCCGTGGCCTATCTGGTCAAGCAAACCGGCAGTCTGTGCGGCGTGGTTATCTCCGCCAGCCACAATCCGGCGGAATTTAACGGCATCAAATTCTTTACCAACCACGGCACAAAACTGCCCGAAGAATTGGAAAACTCCATTGAAGCCGAAATTGAAACCCTGCAAGCCGTACCCGCCCCCAAAGGTTCGTTTGAAGAGAACGAAGCCCTGATAAAAGAATACGAAAAATTTTTAATGTCCACCGTGGACGCCGGCCTGCTCAAAGGCACCAAAGTGGTGCTGGACTGCGCCAACGGCGCCAGCTCCAAAGTGGCGGTAAACGTCTTTGCCGGCCTGGGGATGGACGTAGTGGTTACCGGCGCCAAGCCGGACGGCACGAACATCAACAAAAACGTGGGCGCGCTGCATACGGATTTTATGCAGCGGCTGACCGTGAAAGAAAACGCTTTTATCGGGTTTAGTTTTGACGGTGACGCGGACCGCGTGATTGCGTCCGACGAAAAAGGCCGCCAGCTGGACGGGGACAATATCATCTCCGCTTCGGCCCTGTGTATGAAAGAAGCCGGCCTGTTAAGCGGCAACAAAGCGGTGCTGACCATTATGGCCAACCTGGGCTGCATCAACTATTTAAAAGAGCACGGCGTAGAGGTGGAGCTGACCACGGTGGGGGACAAATACGTCTCCGAGGCGCTGGAAAAAGGCGATTTGGCGCTGGGGGGAGAGACGTCCGGCCACATCATTTTCCGCCGCTTTGCCAACACGGGCGACGGCATTTTGTCCGCCCTGCAGTTTTTACAGTTTGTTAAAAAATCCGGTCATCCGGCCAGCTGGTTCGCCGACCGGTGGAAAAAATATCCCAGCAAATTAAAAGCCGTGCACGTGGAGCAGAAACCGCCGCTGGAAAGCTTGGACGGGTTTTTGTCCGGCGTGGCGGAAATTGAAAAAACGATGAACGGCAAAGGCCGCGTCATCGTGCGCTACAGCGGCACCGAGCCCAAGCTCCGCATTTTGGTGGAGGGGGAAGAAGAAACGGCGGTGGACCGCGTGATGAACGAAGTGGAAGCCTTGTACCAACAAAAAACGGAGGTGCGCAAATGACTTTGAAATTAGGGGTAAACATAGACCATATCGCCACGCTGCGCCAGGCGCGCCGCGCGCCCTACCCGGACCCGGTGGACGCCGCGGCCGTGTGCCTGGGCACCGGGGCGGATTACATCGTCGTCCATTTGCGCAAAGACCAGCGTCATATTAACGAGAAAGACGTGGCCCGGCTGTGCAAAACGTTTCCGGGCAAAATCCATTTGGAATGTTCCTACACGCCGGAGCTGGAAAAAGCCGCGCTGAAATATAAGCCGTTTTCCGTCTGCATCGTGCCGGAAGAACCGGGCGAAGTAACCACCACGGGCGGCCTGAAGTTTACGCCTAAAGTAACCAAACGCCTGCTGGAAATGATTGAAAAACTGCATAAAAAAGGCATTTTAGTCAGCCTGTTTATCAGCCCCGAAGCGGCCGACGTGCGTGCGGCGGCCAAGCTGGGCGCGGACATTGTGGAGCTGTGCACCCGCGATTATAGCGAGGCAGCCACCCCCAAACGCGCGCAGAAATTATTGCAGGATCTGGCGCTTTCCACCCTGCTGGCCAAGGAACTCGGCCTGGAAGTGCATGCCGGGCACGGGCTGGATTACCACAACGTGCTGGCGGTGGCGGACATCGGCGGGATGGCGTGCATGAACATCGGTTTTTCCATCGTTACGCGCTCCGTATTCGCGGGGCTTCCTGCGGCCGTAAGCGAGATGAAAGGGCTTTTATAGGAGCGTGCTATGTGCGGAATCATCGGATACGTAGGCAACAACAACAGCGTTCCCTATATTATTGACGGACTCAAAAAATTGGAATACCGCGGGTATGATTCGGCGGGCATTTCCATTATTCAGGACGGAAGCCTGGTTACCGTGCGCGCGGTGGGCAAAGTGGCGGAGCTGGAAAAAGCCGCCCTTATCGCCAACCCCAAAGGCGGCACGGGCATCGGCCATACGCGGTGGGCCACGCACGGCAAACCGAGCGAAGAAAACTCCCACCCGCATACGGACTGCACGGGCGACATCGTCGTCGTGCACAACGGCATTATTGAAAACTACCTGACGCTGCGCGCCAAGCTGGAATCGCGCGGGCACCGTTTTAAAAGCGAAACGGACACCGAAGTCATCGCGCATTTGATTGAAGAAAACCTGCTTCACGTGCGCGCGTCCAACGACCCGGACCGTTTGTTAAAAGCCGTCCAAAAAACCAATAAAGAAATTTCCGGCGCGTTTGCGTACGGCGTATTGTGGGCGCGCACGCCCGGCCTGCTGATCGGCGTAAAAAACCAAAGTCCGATGGTGGTTGGTCTGGGCAAAAACGAAAACTTTTTAGCGTCCGACGTGCCCGCTTTTTTAAAACACACCAACAAAGTGCTGTTTTTGGAAGACGGCGAAATCGCCGTTTTGCACGTGGACGGAGTAACCGTCATCGGCAAAGACGGCAAAGAAGCAAAACCCAAACCCGTTAAAATTTCGTGGGACCAGCAAACCGCCGAAAAAGGCGGCTACGAGCATTTTATGCTCAAAGAAATTTACGACCAGCCCCAAGCCATAGAAGACACCCTGCGCACCGCGCGCACGGACTTTGGCAAAATCCTGGGGCTGGACACCGAAGGCATCCGCAAACTGCGCAACATTCATATTATCGCCTGCGGCACCGCCTACCACGCGGGCCTGGTGGGCAAATACTATATTGAACAGCTGGCCGGCATTCCGGTAAGCGTGGATTTGGCGAGCGAATACAAATACCGCTCGGTGCCGCAGCTGCCGCATACGCTGGCGGTGGCCATCAGCCAGTCCGGCGAAACGGCGGACACCATCGGCGCGGTGAAGAAAGCGCAGTCGCTGGGGTTCCGCACGCTGGCGGTGTGTAATGTGCTGGGCTCTACGCTCACCCGCACGTGCGACAGTACGTTCTTTACGCACTGCGGGCCGGAAATCAGCGTGGCCTCCACCAAAGCGTTTACCAGCCAAATTACTTCTATGTATGCGCTGGCGGTGTTTTTGGGGCAGGCCAACGGCAATTTAAGCAAAACGGTGTTTGACAAACTTTATAAAGAACTGCTGACGCTTTCTAAATCCATGAGCGAAGTGGTGAAATTGGAATATGACGTGCGCCATTTAACGCGCAAAATTTATAAAGCGGACCGGTTTATCTTTTTAGGCCGCAACGTCAACTTTCCGATTGCACTGGAAGGCGCGCTGAAACTCAAGGAAGTTTCGTACCGAAGCGCGGAAGGTTTCGCTGCGGGCGAAATCAAACACGGGCCGATTTCGGTGATTGATAAAGGCACGCCCGTCATTATGATTATGCCGCACGACGCGCTGTTTGAAAAAATGCTTTCCGCCTGCCAGGAGTGCCGGGCGCGCGGGGCGTTTGTCGTGGCCGTTACCACAAAAGCCGGCGCCAAGCAGGCGCGCGGCGTGGCGGACAAATTAATTATTGTGCCGCAAGCCGGCGAATTTTTACAGCCGGTAATCAATGTGGTGCCGCTGCAGTTTTTGGCGTATTGGATTGCCAAACGCCTCGGCTGCGACATTGACCAGCCGCGCAATTTGGCCAAAAGCGTAACGGTGGAATAATGAACGTAATCGGTTTAGGGACGGACCTGGTGGAAGTAAAACGCATTGAGGCGTTCGCCCAAAAACCGGGCGCGCTGGAGCGCGTGTTCTCGCCGGAAGAAATCGCGTACTGCCTGGCGCGCAAAAACAAATACCAGCATTTGGCCGTGCGGTTTGCGGCGAAAGAAGCGGTGTACAAAGCCCTGCCGTTTGACGGCGTGGCGTTTAAAAATATACAGGTAACCAACCTGGAAAGCGGCCGCCCGCAGGTGCGCGTGCAGGACGCGCGGTGCGGGGGGCTGGTGATTTTAATTACGCTGTCGCACACGGAAGCGTATGCGGCGGCGACGGCGGTGGTGCAGCAGTGAAACAGATTACGCGCGAAACGCTCAGCTCCTTTTTACCCAAACGCCCCCGGGAGGCCAACAAAGGCTCTTTCGGCCGGGTGCTGGTGCTGGCGGGTTCGCGCACGATGTGCGGCGCGGGTTTTTTATGCGCCAAAAGCGCCCTGCTTTCCGGCGCGGGCCTGGTGTTTTGGGCGCTGCCGGCCAGTATGCAGCCGGCGTTTGCCGCCGCTCTGCCCGAAGCCATTACCCTGCCGCTTCCCGAAACCCCGGAAGGGGAAATCAGCCGCGGGGCGTTTGGCCTGCTGATGGATTTTTGCGCGTTGCGCAAGCCGTCTTTGGCCGTTGTCGGCCCCGGTATGGGGGCCAGCCCGCTTTTAGGGGAGTTTCTGGCGCAGTGTCCGCTGCCCGTTATCGCGGATGCGGACGCGCTTAATTTTTTAGCCCGCCGGGAAGACTGGGCAACACGCTGGCCGAAAAACCGGCCTTCCATATTTACGCCGCACCCCGGCGAGATGGCGCGCCTGCTTAAAACGGAAATTACGCCGGACGAAGCCGGCCGCCGCCGGCAGGCCGAAGCGCTGTGCCGGTTGACGGGCGGCGTGAGCGTTTTGAAAGGGTCCGGCACGCTGGTGTGCGCGGAAACGGACGGAGCCCCGGAAACCTGGCAAAACACCACAGGCGGCCCTGCGCTGGCCAAGGCGGGGTCGGGCGACGTATTGTCCGGCGTGATTGCCGGGCTGTGGGCGCAGCTGGGCACCGCAGAAGGATTTGACGCCGCCAGCGCATTAAAGGCCGCGCTGTGCGGCGTATATTTGCACGGCCTGGCGGGGGATTTGGTCGCGCTTAAACGCACCGATTACGGCGTACTCGCCGGCGATACGGCGGCGTATATCCCGCAGGCGTTTTTAGAGATTTTGGAATAATTGCTTACACAAGGAGAAGTTATGAGTTCTGTCTTGTATGTTATTTTAATCGTGCTGGGCGTGCTGGCGTTAATCGCCCTGCTGACCGTTTATTTTTGTATGCGCGCGGCCAAAAGCGTCTTACACCCCGTTTCCAAACGCAAAGCGCTGGACGCGTGGCCGGACCAGTTCGGCCTGCCTTACGAAAACGTGTACTTTAAAACGGAAGACAAGGTGCAAATCAAGGGCTGGTTTATCCCGAGCGAGGAGTATTCCGCCAAAACCATTATTTTAATGCACGGCTGGGGGATGAACCGCTCCGACATTTTAAAAAATACGTATTTCCTGCGCGATTTGGGTTTTAACCTGCTGTATTTTGATTTCCGCGCGCTGGGCGAAAGCGGCGGCAAGACGAGCTCTATCGGATACCTGGAACTCAAAGACGTGGCCGCGGCCGTGCGCTTTTTAAAAGAAACGCGCCCGCAGTTCTGCGAAAAAATCGGCTTGTACGGTTTATCTATGGGGGGCATGGTGGCCATTTGCGAAGCCGCGCACAACCCCGAAATTTCCTGCGTGGTGGCGGAAGCTTCGTACTATTCGTTCCGCCGCGTGGTGTCCCGCTGGGCGTGGGTGCACCACAAGGTGCCCTATTTCCCGCTGATTCCTATTATTCTGCATTATATCCGCAAATACCTGGGCGTCAATCCGGAGCGTTACAGCCCGAAGTACAACATCCCTAAAATTGCGCCGCGCCCGGTGTTTATCATTCACGGCCGGTACGATAACCTGGTCCCCGCCGCACAGGCCAAAATGCTGTTTAAAAAAGCGGGCGAGCCCAAAGAAATCTGGCTGGTGCCCGGCGCAAAGCATAACAAATGCGCCGAGGTGGGCGGGTTTGAATACAAACAGCGGCTGGCGGATTTTTTCCGGCAGTATTTATAACATCTTTAACCCGCCGGAAGTGTTGGCGGGTGTTTTATGAGAGGGGGAAGTATTATGAAGGAAGGTCGGCTGGTTATTTTTGATTTGGACGGCACCCTGCTGGACACTATTGCGGATTTGGCCTGCGCGGCCAATCATTCGCTTAGCGCGCTGGGGCTGGCCCCGCGCACGGAAGCCGAGTGTGAGACATTTGTGGGCAACGGTGTGGGCAAACTGCTGGAACGCGTCCTGCCGGAAGGCTATAAAACGCCGGAATATGTGGAAAAAATCCGGCCCGCTTTTTTCGCTTATTACGACGAGCATTTAACGGATCGCACGAAGCCGTATCCGGGCATGGTAAAACTGCTGGCGGAATTGCAGTCTCGCGGCGTGAAACTGGCCGTAGCGTCCAACAAATACCAGCGCGCGACGGAGCGGCTGGTAAAGCATTTCTTTCCGGATATTTCTTTTTCAGCCGTGCTCGGCCAGCGCGAGGGGGTGCCCGTTAAGCCCGATCCGTCCATTGTAAACGAGATTCTCGTGCTTGCGAACGCGGCCAAAGAGGACGCCTTGTATGTGGGCGATTCGGACGTAGATATGCAAACCGCGAAGAATGCGGGCGTGCGCGTCTGCGGCGTAACGTGGGGCTTCCGCTCCCGCGCCGTGCTGGCGGAATACAGGCCGGACTTCATTACGGACGACCCGAACGAAATTTTGGATATGCTCGGCTAGACGATACTTTGTCACGAAATCAACCCAACGGATAAGGATATTTTTCTTATCCGTTTTTTATTGTCCGGCTGTTTTACGCTATTGCCTGCCGGTGTGGCTCAATTATTCGGATGTACCCGCATAAAGAACCGCTCCCCGGCAAACTTTTGCGTTCCCGAATATTTCTCTCCCAGGTATTTAAAAGCACCGTATTTCGCTGAACCCTGGCCAGGCCAGATTGCCTGCCCCTGGAAGGGGTTGTATTGTTTTTTTTTTTTTGATACGATTTTGAGGTGGCTGAGATGGGAAAAGAACCCCCGACGTGTAAACCTTGTATTTAGGGGCTGTTTTAAAGGATTTTGAATGCTTCTTTCTGTCCCTCCTCAACCACCAAGACGGAGAGAGAACGGGGGCGTGATGAACCTATCTTATTACGCCCCCCCACTAAGCCGAGGAGGGAATATGCAAACATCCCACAAGAGGAAGAAAGCCTTCACGCT
>ENA-OPIO01000382-OPIO01000382.1-human-gut-metagenome-genome-assembly--contig:-NODE-382-length-15682-cov-4.636846_pt1 | contig 15682 bp, 13 predicted proteins | sample MGYA00241395_ERZ501636 | MGnify/ENA primary metagenome ERZ501636 (study PRJEB25962, sample SAMEA2042198) | human gut metagenome | biome: human gut; feature: human-associated habitat; material: faeces... | reverse complement strand
TGTTTTTTTTTTTTTGATAAATTGGGAATATCAACTTATATAAATAGGGGGATATGTCCCGTGCAAAAAAGCCTCGGATTTACGCTTATAGAGCTGTTGGTGGTCGTTTTAATTATAGGTATTTTGGCGGCGGTGGCACTGCCGCAGTATGAAAAAGCGGTAATGAAATCCCGCTTTGCCAATATGCGCCAGCTGGCCGCACAATATAAAACGGCGGAAGAAGCTTATTATATGGCCAACGGCGTGTATACCAATATCACCGCAAACCTGGATTTATCCTTCCCGGGCTGTCGGCTGCTAGACGATACACTGGTGTGCGACAATTATTTTATCCTGGACCCGCTTCTTTCCAGCTCGGACGGAGCGGATCCCTCAGCCGCCAACTTACAGTTGGCATATTGTCCGGCTTATGCGGGTTCCGCCCCCACCTATTCGGACTGCCACACCCGCGCCGATTTTATCTATACCGTTTGGCTGACGCACTCCGCCAAGCCGGACCAGACCGAATGCCTGGGGAAAACGGAACAGGGCCGGATACTGTGTAAAAGCTTATCCTGACTTGTTGGCCTTTTACGCAAAAAGCCCCGCTGTAAAAGCGGGGCTTTCTATTATAAGCAGGAAGCAAAATCAGATTTCGGGAATTTTCGTGCGCGCCGCCGCAAATAAAATGGCGGCTATCATACTTTGCGCGTCGGCCTGGTACTTGCCGGCGATGTCAAACGCGGTGCCGTGCGTGGGAGAGGTGCGCAGGAATTTCAACCCGGCCGTTATGTGCACAATGGGTTCGCGCGCGGCGAGTTTTAAACCTAAAAGCGCCTGGTCGTGATACATACACAGCAGTCCGTCGTACTTGCCGTGCGCGTGGCTGGCCCACAGGCTGTCCGCCGGGAAAGGGCCTTCGGCCCGGATGTTTTGGCGGCGCAGCGCGCGGACCGCCGGCTCAAGGACGGCGCGTTCCTCCGTGCCGAATTTGCCGTTGTCTCCCGCGTGCGGATTTAGCGCGCACAGCGCGATGCGCGGCTTGGCGATGCCCAGCCGCTTGAGCGCCTGCACGAAGTTCCGCGCGGCGTGCGTTACGCGCGCTTTGGTAAGCAGGCGCGGTAAATCGGCCACGGCGAAATGTTCGGTTACCAGCGCGCAGCGTATCGGACCGCTGACAAACATCATCAGCCCGTCTTTGCCCGCGCGTTCGCGCAGAAACTCGGTGTGCCCGACATACGGAATGTTGGACAGCGCCCAGCTTTGTTTGGAAATCGGTGCGGTAACCAGCGAACAGCCCGATCCCATAGCCAGCTTGCAGCCGAGTTCCACGGCTTTAAACGACGAAAGACCGCCTGCGGCGGTGGGGCCGTGGGGAGCGTCCTGCAGGCATTCGCAGGAATCCATACCGACCAGCCGCGCGAGGCTGTCGGTAAATCCCGCGCGGATAAGCGAACACGGCTCCCCAATGACAATCGGGGAGCAGGCGTGCTGCACCAAGGGGCTTTTTAAAGCTTTAACGGTTACTTCCGGCCCGATGCCTAACGGGTCTCCGGCAGTTATAAATACAACAGGTTTCATGACTTGTCCAAGTACAATTAAACTCAAAAAGGGAGGCGAGGAACCGGTAACCCTTTATCAACTAATTGAACAAAATTTCCAAGTCGTTCTTATTTGTCGGTTTCAGCGTTTTTTGTTTCGGTTTTGGCTTTAGCGTCTTTGGTCTGCGCCGGAGCGGCCTTGGCGGCGGCTTCTTCCAACAAAGCGTCCGATTCAAATGTTTTCGTAATTTTTATGTCGGCTTTGTTATACAGCTCTTCAATATATTCGCCCATGGCCAGCTGTACGCGCTGTTGGGCGAGGTATTGGGCCAAGTCTTTGGAGATGTCGTCGTAGGAAATGGATTTTTCAGCCCGTTTTTCTTTGATTTTAATGATGTGGAACCCCACGTCGCTTTTAATCGGGGCGCTTACTTTGCCGACGGCGAGGGTGAAGGCTTTGTCGTCAATGGCTTTGGGGGCCACGCCTTTAATCAAAATCATGTCGCCGCCGCTGGCGAGGGCGTTTTTGTCTTCGGTGTATTTTTTGACCGCGGCGGAAAAGTCCAGCCCGCCGTCAATTTCTTTTTTAATCTGTTTGGCGAGCTCTTCTTTTTTCTTTACGTCTTCGGGTTTCATATCTTTGGTAACGGCTAAATAAATGTGCCCGATGCGCACCTGCTCGGCGGTAAGCTGCTGGAGTTTAGCGGCAATAGCCTGGGCTTCTTTAAGTTTTACCGGGTCTTCTTTTTCCAGGGCTTTGATTTTTTTGGTGTTGTTTTTCATCACCGCTTCCACGTTGGCGTAAAGCGCTTTGGCGTCGGCTTCTTCCACGGGTTTGACGGAGGCCTGCAGCTGCTGTTCCATCAGTTTGCGCACGGCGATGTCTTTTTCCAGTTTTTTCTTATAGGTTTTAAAGCTCATTCCCTGTTTTTTGAGCGCTTCGTTAAAGCGTTTGTCCGCGCCTTTGGGGTCTTGTTTGCCGGTTACTTCATCAATGATAAAGCGCGTTTTGATTTCGTTCACGCCCGCATCCAGTTCCGAATCTTTCACCTGGATTTTCTGTTCTTCGGCGGCCTGGTACAAAAGCTCTTTGGAAATAAGTTCTTTTAACACTTCGCGGCCCAGTACGTCTTTGGCGTATGGTTTTTCTAAAAATTGCGGCGCAGCGACCTGGTATTGTTCCACGACGCCTTCCAGATAGGTGTCGTATTCGGAGGCCAGCACCGGCCGTCCGTTGACCGTGGCGACGGAAGATTCCATCACCTTGGCCTGCAGGTTAACCCCGAGGGCCGCCAAGCAGACGGCCAAAAACAGTTTATTCGCTTTTTTCATATATCACAACCTCGTATTTGTTTTTTAAAGATTCCAAAACGTTGTCCAGCTTTTTGTTTTCCAGCACTTCCCGGATGCGCGGCTCGGCTTCTTTGCGCGAGAGCCGTTTTTCATTGGTCTTCATTATTATATGAAATCCCTGCGCGGTTTTGAAAAAACCTTGCACGCTCCCGGCGGGGGAGTTTGCCGCGATGACCTCAATGTTGGCCAGGTATTCGCCCGGCATAAACGAAAGCGTTTTAAGCGTTTGCGGCGCGGCGCTGTATTGGCGTTCCAGCTCTTTCCAGCGCGAAGGAGACGCTTTTAGCGCGCGGAGCACCTGGTCGGCGGTTTGGGCATTGTCCACAATAATTTGGCGGACCGTCATCTCGTAGGGATACTTTTTGTAATACTCGGCGATTTCTTCGTCCGTTACGGCAGTTACGCCCGCTTCCTGCAGTTTGTCGTACCACATACGTTCCAGCGTCTGTTCGGCAAATTGCTGGTAAATTTCGGCCATTTGGGCGCGTTTGTCGTCCATGAGGGAAAGGTAAATGTCGGACTGGTCCAGCCCTTCTTCTTTGGCGGCGGCGGAAATGAGTTTCTCGCGCGTGATAATCTGCAGCAGGTTCTGCCGCCCGATGGGCGTTTTGGCAAACTCGCGGTCCTCTTTGGACAAGAGGGCCGTGCGTGCGTCAATATCCTGCTGTGTGATGGTTTCGCCTCCCACGCGGGCGGCGGTTCCTTCGGGCAGCGGAGCTTCTTTTTGGCAGCCCCACGCCAGGAGCAGCAGGACGGGTAAAATCAACCGGTTTTTCATATGCATATACTATATCATTTTTGCGGTTTTAAAATTCTTTCAAAAAAAGAAAGCGTTTCGCGCGCAAAGGCGGCGGGGTCTTTGCCCTGCGGCGCGGTCAGGCGCAGGCCGTCCCCGTTTTTGGATTTAACGAATTCCACCCCCTGCGGGCCGAAGCGGTTGAACAGTTCGCCGGGCAGCGTGGGAGGCATTTGAAAATGGCGCGTAAACAGCAGTTCCAGCTGTCCGTCCAGCCAGTCCACGTGGTAGATTTCCAGCCGTCCGGCGCGGGCGGACAGGCGGAACAGCTCCGTCAGATTCAGCACTTCCTGCGGCACGGGGCCGCTTAAATCGGCCAGGCGCGCCAGGACGGTTTGCGCCTTGGCTTCGTCCGCGCTCATCAGTTCTTTGTAATACTTCAGGCGTTCGGCGTCGTCGGGCACATAGTCGGGCGGAATATACGCGGGCACCGGCAGGCTGACTTTGGCGCGCAGATTGCGTTCCGGGCGTTCGCCTTTTAACTTTTTAACTTCGGCGGCCACCAAATCGCAGTACAGGCTCAGCCCCACTTCGTTGACGTAGCCGTGCTGTTTGACCCCTAATAAATCGCCCGCGCCGCGTATTTCCATATCGCGAAGCGCCAGGCGGAACCCGCTGCCCAGCTCGCCGAATTCCATCAGCGCGGCCAGCCGCTGGCGGGCCTCTTCGGTGGGGTCTTTTTCCTCTTTGGGTTTCCAGTAGACGGCGGCCAGGTCGGCAAAGTTGTTGTCTTCGGGCTCGGATTTTTTAAACAGCCAGTCCGGGTGGAACAAATAGCAGTAGGCTTTGGTGCTGCCGCGGCCGATGCGCCCGCGCAGCTGGTAGAGCTGGGCGAGGCCGAAATTGTGCGCGTTTTCAATAATCAGGGTGTTGGCGTTGGTGATGTCAATGCCGGACTCTATGATGGTGGAGGCCAGCAGAATATCATATTTGCCGTTGTTAAAATCCCACAGCGTTTGCTCCAGTTCTTTTTCATCCATCTGGCCGTGCGCCATGCAAATGCGCGCCTGGGGCACGAGCTGTTTTAAAAATAAATAGCGCGATTCCATACTCTGCACGCTGTTGTAGACGTAGTAAATCTGCCCGCCGCGCGCGAGTTCCTGCGTAATGGCCGCCGCCGCGAGTTCGTTATTCCACGCGGTAACGACGGTTTTAATGGGCGTGCGCCCGCGGGGGGGCGTGTCAATCAGCGAAATGTCGCGCAGGGAAGAAAGCGATTGGTTTAACGTGCGCGGGATAGGCGTGGCGCTTAACATTAAGGAGTGCACGCCGGCGCTTTTGGCGCGGATTTTTTCTTTCTGTTTCACGCCGAAGCGGTGTTCTTCGTCAATAATCACGAGGCCCAGGTCTTTAAACGCAATGTCTTTGCTCATCAGCCGGTGGGTGCCGATGATAATGTCGCACACGCCGGTTTTCAGTTCTTCCACCACGGCTTTTTGTTCTTTGGCGGTTTGGAAGCGGCACAGCATACGCACGTTGACCGGGAACCCCGCAAGGCGTTTGGAAAACGTTTTATAATGCTGGGCGGCCAAAATGGTGGTGGGCACCAGCAGCATCACCTGCTTACCCGACAGCGCCACTTTCAGCGCCGCGCGCATAGCCACTTCGGTCTTGCCGAAGCCCACATCTCCCACCAGCACACGGTCCATAGGTTTGGGCAGGTCCAGGTCGTGCAGGGTGGCCTCAATGGCCTGTTCCTGGCCGGGCGTGAGTATGTAAGGGAAGGAATCCGCAAATTCCTGTTCAATGCGCGGGTCCCCCGGTACTTCGGGCGCGGGGGTGGCCTGGCGCAGGGCTTCCAGCTTTAAAATTTCTTTGGCGGCTTTTTGGGCTTCTTCTTTGACGCGTTTTTTGACGTCTTTCCACGCCGCTCCGCCCAGGGCGGACAGCGCCGGCCGCTTTCCGCCCGCGCCGATGTACTTTTGCACTTTTTTAAAGTCGTACATCGGGACGTACAGCCGGCTGCCCCGGCGGTATTCAATAATCAGGCAGTCGGTGGGGTTTTCGTCTTTGTCCATTACTTCCAGGCCGAGGTAGCGGCCCACGCCGTGCTCCTGATGGACGACGTAATCCCCGGCTTCCAACTCTTTAAAGCGCACGCGTTTGGCGCCTTCCACGTCAAAGCGTTTAATCACGTTGGCCGCGGAAAAACGGCGGCTTAAAATTTCGTTGGTGGTAATCAGGGCAAAGCGGTCATCGGGGCTGGCAAATCCCTGCGTTAAGGAGGATATTTTAAACGCGGTTTTTTGCAGGTGCGGATAATCGGCCGCCAGTTCGGTCATGCGGTCCAGCTCGCCGCGGTTTAAACAGCAGACGGTAACGGTCATTCCCCGCTCGGAAAGCGAGGCGACCTCCCGGTCCAGCAGGTCCATATTGGCATTGAAAGCGATGTTGGCTTTTAAATTGCAGTTTACGCCCTCCGCCGCCGGAAGCAGCGTGGTTACCGCGCAGCCGGGGTAATCCGCCGGGTTAAACTCTTTGTCCGGCTCGTCAAATATAAAAGAATAGTTTTGGACGTAGTCCGCAAGCGAGGCCGGGGTGCTTTCAAATACCAGCGGGATGATGACGGCTTCGTCCGCGTGTTCTTTGGTGTTTTGGGTGTCCAGGTCAAACGCGCTGATAACGTCTATGCGGTTGCCCGCAAAATAGAGGCGCAGGGGTTCGGGGCGGTTGAGGCAAAAAATGTCCACCACGCTCCCGCGCGCGGCGTATTGGCCGGGCACTTCGGCGTAGTCGTCGCGGGTGTAGCCGGCGGCTTCCAGGCGGTCTAACAGTTCCTGGCGGCGCAGGGTGTCTCCCCGGTGTACGGTAAACAGCCGCTTTTTGAATTCTTCCGGGTCCGGCAGGGGCAGCGAAAGCGCTTCGTAATGCGCGCTCAGGAGCCGGGGGCCGGACGCGGGGGACAGTAAATCGTACAGCGCGTTCATGCGCCCGGTGTCGGTGTCCGGCAGGGTAAAAATCTGCGCGCCGCGCGGCGCAAATTCGCGGGCGGCGCTGTCAAAATCGTCGGTTTCGCGGGAGGTGACAAACAGGGCGTTCTGCCCGTTGTTGAGGTATTTTTGGCAAACAAAGTACGCCTTCGCGGCGCCGTTGGGCAGCCCGTAGTAGCGGGTGGGGTGCGTCTGTATTTTGTCTGTCATAAGCCGCTTGCGTTCCGTGAACGCGGCGGAACGGAACCGTTAAAAGCTCTGCGGTTCGGTCCCGGCGATGAAAGCTTCCAAAAATTTGTTGCGCTCGGTCGGCATGGCCAGTTTGCCCGTCAGCGGATTGACGTAAGCGAACGAAATGCCTTCCGGCACGGCAAAATCTTCGTTGGGTTCGTCTTTAAGCACTTCCTGCATAATGGCCGTCCACCAGCGGGCGGTGGTGCTGCCGGTAAAGCGGGCGCCCTTTTCGTGGGAAGTGTCGTCGTCGTAGCCCATCCAGGCGGCCGCCGCGGTGCGCGGGGTCATCCCCACAAACCACATATCGCGGTGGCTTTGGGTGGTGCCCGTTTTGCCCGCAATACTGCGGCCCAGGCGCGATACATACGCGCCGCTTCCGCGCTGGACGACGCCTTTCATCATATTGACTAACAGATACGAGTCTTGCGGCGAGAAGGCGGCCTCTTCAATCGGCACGTGCTGTTCCAAAATCCGTCCGTTGGCGTCTTCCACGCGTTCAATATAATAATTGTCCGTATGAATGCCGCCGTTGGCGAAGGTGGACAGCGCGGCTAAATGCTCGTCCATCGCCAGTACGCTTACGCCCAGCGCCAGCGCGGGAACGCGCGGCAGATTGGCGGTAATGCCCGCTTTGCGCGCCACGCGCACCACGGCGGGTACGCCCACGGCGTCAATTAAGTTCACAGCCACGAGGTTTTTGGATTTTTCAAGCGCTTTTCTAAGTGTAATCCACCCTTCGTTGCGGCCGCCGTAGTTTTGCGGCACCCAAACGTTAAAATCTTTGCTGGCGATGAAGGATTGTTTGGCCAGGTCCAGCGAGTATAAATCGGCGTTTTCGTCAAACGTGCGCCAGTTGCGCCCGTCGTAATAGAACATGGTGGGCAAGTCTTTAACCAAGGTGGCGGGGGTGTAGCCTTTTTGCAAAGCGGCCATCCATACATACGGTTTAAACGACGATCCCGGCTGGCGTTTGGCCTGCGTGGCGCGGTTGAATTTGCTTTCGTCAAAGCCGCGTCCGCCCACCAGCACGCGCACCGCCCCGGTTTTAACGTCGCGCACCATAAACGCGCCCTGCAGGCGGGGATATTCGGCCTGCGGGTCTTTGGGTTCGGTTTCTTCCTGATTGGGGTCTTCCGCTTCGGCTTCCGTGTCGTGCGGGTCTATTTCAATGCCCAGGCCTTTGGCCACCTGTTCGTCAAGCTGCTGGAGCCACTGGTTCATAATTTTTTCGGCGGCGGCCTGCTGTTCAATGTCTACGGTGGTGTAAATGTTCAGCCCCGCTTTCCACAACACGTCCATCCCGTACTTGGGTTCCAGCATGCGGCGGATGTGTTCAATAAAGTATTGCCCCGGCGCGGCTTCGGCCACGGGCGGTTTTTCGGGCAGGGGCTCCTGTTTGGCTTTTTCCAGCTCTTCTTTGGAAATGTAATTCTGCTGGTGCATAACGTCCAGCACCAGATTGCGCCGCTGGCGGGAAAGCGTCGGATTGGCGAACGGGTTATAGCGGCCCGGCGCGGGAATCAGCCCCACGATAAGGGCGGCCTCGCCGGTGGTCAGTTCGGAAAGTTCTTTGTCAAAATACTTTTTGGCGGCGGCTTTTACGCCGTATGCGCCGCTGCCCAAGTAAATTTCATTCAGGTAGAGCTGCAAGATTTCGCGCTTGCTGAACTGGTGTTCTATCTGGATGGCTAAAATGATTTCGCGGATTTTGCGGATGATTTTCTTTTCCTGCGTTAAAAACACGCCGCGCGAAAGCTGCTGGGTAAGCGTGGAGGCGCCCTGTTTGGCGCGGCCGGTCAGCACGTCGTGCAGAATGGCGCGGATAATGCCTTTGACGGAAAAACCGGGGTGGGTGAAAAAATCGCGGTCTTCCATCGCCACTACGGCGTTTTGCAGGTCTACGGGAATGTCTTCCAGCGGCACCATGCTGCGCTTTTCAATGGAAAATTCGTGTATCAGGTTGTTGTTGCGGTCAAACACTTTGGTGGTGAGGGAAGGGGTATACTCTTCCATCTCGTACACCGGGGGCAGCCCGGAGAAAATGTAGCGCATAAACACCGCGCACAAAATGATGAAAACAAACAGCCCCGCCAGGGCGGAGAAAATAAACGGTTTGGAAGTGATAATTTTTTTAAAGCGTTTGCGCATACACTAAATTATATCAAAAATCCCCGTCCGCCACCGCTTATGCGCGGGAGCGGGTTTTGGGTAGTAAAAAGCGGTGAAACATAGTAAAATAACAATATGGTGTATTAGAGGCTGCTTATGATTAAAAAACGAATTTCCAAGAAAAAGGAAGAGAGTTGCTGCGTTTTCTCCTGTCCTCAATGCAAAAAAAAGCCGGGCGCATCGTGCCCGAAGGGCGCCGTTCCTTTTTTATTGCAGACCAACGATTTGGAGTCTATTAAAAAGAACGGCGTGGACGGCTATGACGTGGTGGCGCTGGTGGACGCGAAAACGCGCCAGGTGGCCATTTTCAGCAATGTGTCCGGCCGGGTGTCTTTGCAGGATTTAAAAGAAGGCCGCCCGCTGCACCGCCAGGCGTTTGAACACGCTTTAAAAGGGCGCATACACCACTATGAATGGGGCCTTGAAAAAGCCGATAAACATTACTTTTACCAAAGTACGCTTATTCCCCTGCGTAATGCGCAGGGCGAAGTGGGCAACGTCCTTTCGCTCACGCGCGACATTACCAACTGGGGCGGCGGCGACCGCGCCGGGGATATGCTGCGCGAAGGCGCCTCCCCCCGGACGTTCTCGCAGATTTTGTTGGCCGCCCGCGAGGCGGAGAAAAAAGAGATTTCCAAAGCGCTTCACGATGAAATCGGTTCCGCGGCGGTTATTCTGACGGCTCTTTTAAGCCTGGTGAAAGCCAGCGTAAAAGAAGGGGACCGCAAACAGGCGCTGGCGGATATCGCCAAGCTGGACGCCCAGATTAAAGGCAGTATTGAGCGCGTGAAGAGCATTGTTGTGTCGCTTCGGCCGCCGAGCCTGGAAAATGACGGCGCTTTAGGCGGCTCCATCCGCGAGCTTTTGGAAAATATCAGCGGTTACGTGCATATTCCGCATACGTTTGAGTATGAACCGGTCAGCGGCGAAAACGGCGTTTCCGACAGCGTCAAAATTCTTCTTTACCGTATTGTACAGGAAGCGCTGAACAACATCGTCAAACATTCGCGCGCCAAGCATATATATGTGCTGTTAAAGCGCAAGAATGACGCCATCCGGCTGGTAGTGGAGGATGACGGAATCGGGTTTAAACCGCTCAAGCAGGGGTCCATCCGCAAGGTCGGACTGCTTGCCATGAAAGACAGCGTCAGGCTTCTGGGCGGCACCATATCCATAAAAAGCGCGCCGGGCAAAGGCACCCGTATTGAAGTCGTTTGCCCGTGCGTTGTATACGGGGGAAAAGAATGAAAAGAAAAATCGTATTGGCGGACGACCACGCCATCGTGCGTAACGGCGTAAAGGCCGTGCTGGAAAAGCTGGGCAAAAATATGGAAATCGTAGCCGAAATTTCCAACGGAAAAGATTTGGTGGACTATGCGCAGAAACACGGCGCCGACGTGTACGTGGTGGATATTTCCATGCCGGTGCTTAACGGGATTGAAGCCGTGGAGCGCATCGTCCGGCGCAACCCCGACGCCAAAGTGGTAATGCTCAGTATGTACGATGACCGCGTGTCGGTGGAGAAGTCTCTTAAAGCCGGCGCGAAAGGGTTTATTGTAAAAGTTTCCACCGCCGACGAAATCGTGGACGCTATTGAAGAAGTGGCGGCCGGGCGGTTTTATTTGTGCAGTAAGGTTTCCAAATACATCGTGCAGGGGTTTCTGGGCAAGTCTTCTTCCAGAAAGCGCGACGTAACCGGCCTTACTCCCAAAGAAAAAGAAGTGCTGCAGTTAATTGCCGAAGGCTACAGCAGCAAACAAATTGCCAAATCGTTCAATCTTTCCTTGAATACGATTCACGTGCACCGCAACAACATTATGAAGAAGCTCGGCATTCACAAACAGGCTGAACTGGTGCGTTACGCCATCAAGGAAGGCATTGCACAGCTATAAAGGATTATTATGCGTATTATTGCAGGAACCGCCCGCGGGCGGAAGATATTTTCCGTGTCCAAAAATTTGCCCGTAAAGCCGATTTCGGACCGTATTAAACAGTCTCTTTTTGACATTCTGCGCCCGCGCATCACCGCGGCCATTATGCTGGACTTGTTCGCCGGGACGGGGAATGTGTCGCTGGAGGCGTTGTCCCGCGGCGCGCTGAAAACCGTGATGGTGGACAAAGAGCCCGCGTGTATTAAAAACATTCACAGAAACCTGGAACACCTGGGCTTTGCGGACCGCGCCAAAGTGCTGCGCGGGGACGTGTTAAAACCGCTGGACTGGCTGATGCCCTACAGCGACAACGAAGGCTACGATATCATTTTTATGGGCCCGCCCTACCGCGACATTAACAACAAAATGCTTTCGCTCTCGCAGCCCGCTTTGCAGAACGTGGCCGACTCGCGCCTGTTGGCGCCCGACGGCATTATCGTATTGCAAAACCACAAAACCGAAGAATTCGCCGTACCGCAGGGCCTGGAAATTTACCGCGTGGAAAAATACGGAGATACCTTGGTGCACTTCCTGCGCGCCGCCGCGCCCAAGAAAGAAAAAGAGGCCGCGCATGTATAGCGACGTATACGAATTAAATTACTCCAAAATCAAAACGTATCAGGAGTGCCCGGTTTTGTATAAGTATAAGTACATAGAAGGTAAGCGCGAGGGGCTGGTGCCTGCCTCGTCTTTAGGGGTGTCCATTCACCGTGCGCTGGAAGAATACCATAAACACTGCAACGACCCGGCGGAGCTGCTTGCTTATTACGACGACTGCTGGCTCGGCGCCGGCTACTCCAGCGCGGGCGAACAGATGGAGTGGTATTTAAAAGGCAAAAAAATGCTGGAAACGTACGCGCAGGCCGAGTACGAACGCAAAACCACTGTGGACAGCGCCGAACGCGAATTTATTTTTCAGGAAGGCCAGTGGACGCTGCGCGGCAAAATTGACCGCATTGACAAACACCCGGACGGCTCGTGGGAAGTGATTGATTATAAAACGGGTACGGATGTGGATTTGTCTTTGCCGGTAACGGAATCCCTGCAGATGGGCATTTACGCCGTGGGCGCGCGCCGCGCGTGGAATATGCAAAAAGGCAAAGCCACGTTTTATTTTGTGGCGTTTAACCAAAAAGTCAGCGCGCCGTTTGACGCGTTTGACGAAAAGAAAATTCTGGATACGTTCATCAGCATCGGCAAAAAAATAGAAACGGGCGATTTTGAACCGAATTTGGAGCATTGCGCCGTATGCCCGTTCAATACGCGGTGCGAACATTCGGCTTTAGCCAAACAAGCGCAGTAACCCGCGCGGAATTTACTAAAGCCTGCCTTATCCGGCGGGCTTTTGGTTTTTGGGGAGTATATGAAAGACTTGATTAAAAAAGCAAAACGCATTGTATTTAAATTCGGCACCAACGCTTTAAGCACCGAAAGCGGAGACCTCGCGCTCTCGCGCCTGTATTCGTTTATGGAGGATATCGCCGCCCTGCGCGCGCAGGGAAAAGAAGTGATGGTTGTTACTTCCGGCGCGGTGGGGATGGGCAAAAGACGCCTGGGCCTCACCAGCGCGCCCGACGTGGTTTCTTTAAAACAGGCCTGTGCGGCGGTGGGGCAGATCAGCCTGATGAAATTTTACGAAGACGGTTTTAAACAGCTGGGCGCGGTGGCGGCGCAGGTACTGCTGACGGAAGACGATTTTGCGCACCGCAGCCGCTATTTAAGCCTGCGCGATACGCTAAACCGCCTGCTGGAGCTGGGGTGTATTCCCGTCATCAACCAGAACGACACCGTTTCCACCAACGAGCTGCGCGGCTATAAAGAAAAAGGCGTAAAAGTCTGCTTTGGCGACAACGACAAGCTTTCCGCCCTCGTGGCCGCTGGCATGGACGCGGACCTGCTTTGCATTATGAGCGACGTGGAAGGCTTGTTTAACGGAGACCCGCGCAAAGACAAAAACGCCAAACTGATTGAAACCGTCCAGGGCGTTACGCCGGAAATTGAAGCCCTGGGCTTCTGCGCGTCCGCGCGCGGACGCGGCGGGATGAAAACAAAGCTGGAAGCCGCCAAAGTGGTTACGCGCTCCGGCGCGGCGATGGTGATTGCGTACGGCAAGCGCCCGGGTGCGGTTTCGGCGGTGTTCGGCCCCGATTTTAAAGGCACGCTGTTCCTGCCGGTGGAAGATCTGCCCGGCAAAAAACTCTGGCTTGCTTACGCCACCAATGTGGCGGGGGGCGTAACGCTCAACGCCGGGGCGAAAAAAGCCGTGTGCGAAAAAGGCTCTTCTCTTCTGCCCGCCGGCATTACCGCCGTGGGGGGAGAGTTTGAGGCGGGGGACGCCGTGTCCATCTTGGACGAATCCGGCGCGGAGCTTGCGCGCGGGCTGGCCAATTATTCGGCCAAGGAACTGCGCAAAATCGCGGGGTGCCGCTCGGAAGAGATAGCGAAAAAAATCGGCTATAAAAATTACGACGAAGCCGTCCACCGCGATAATATTGTTTTACTGTGAGGTTTTCTGTTTATGAACGTATCTGAAATTGCCGCCCGCGCCAAACAAGCTTCCTATATCTTGGGCGCGCTGCCGCCCGAAACCAAGGACCGCGCGTTAAACGCCATGGCCTGCGCCCTGCGCGTACACGCCGATGAAATTTTGGCCGCCAACCAGCTGGATTTGCAGGAAGCCAAGCGCGCCGTGGAAGCGGGCGAAATGAAGCCCGCGCTGTACGAACGCCTGAAACTGACGCGCGAAAAGCTGGAAGTCGTCATCCGGGGCGTGGAAGAGCTGGTGGAACTGCCGGATCCGGTGGGAAATGTGCTGGCGGCTACGGAGCTGGATGAAGGGCTGAACCTGTACAAAGTTTCGTGCCCGATAGGGCTTATCGGAGTGATTTTTGAAGCCCGGCCCGACGTGGTGCCGCAAATCGCCGCGCTGGCCGCCAAGTCCGGCAACGCCGTGGTGTTAAAGGGCGGCCGCGAGGCCCTGCATACCAACGACGCGCTCGCCAAAGTGCTGCAAAACGCCCTGGCCTCCGTGCCCGGCTATCCGCCGGAAGCGTTAAACTTAATCCATACGCGGGAAGAGTCCGCGCAGATGCTGGCGCTGGACCAATTTTTTGATTTAATTATTCCGCGCGGCGGCAATTCGCTGATTGCGTATGTCAAAGCCAATACCAAAATCCCCGTGCTGGGGCATGCGGACGGCGTATGCCATATTTTTGTCGCGCGCTCGGCGGATGTGGAAATGGCCAAGAAAATCTGCATAGACGCCAAAAACCAATATCCTTCCGCCTGCAACGCGCTGGAAACTTTGCTGATTGACGAAAACTGGCCGGACCATTATAAAAAAGAGCTGTTGGGCGCGCTTGTTAAAAGCGGAGTGGAACTTTTCGGTGGGGCGGACGTCGCCGCGCTGGCGCCCGTGCGCGGCCCGGTAACGGACTGGCATACCGAATACGGCGAGAAAAAGCTTTCCGTCAAACAGGTTAAAAACGTGCTGGACGCCGTGGAACATATTAACCGTTACGGCTCGCACCATACGGACGGCATCCTTTCGGCCGACCACGACGAAGTGCAAATCTTTATGGATTTGACGGATTCCGCGGGCGTGTATCACAACGCTTCCACGCGTTTTGCCGACGGCTACCGCTACGGCTTCGGCGCGGAAGTGGGCATCAGCACCGGCAAAACGCATGCGCGCGGGCCGGTGGGCCTGGAAGGGCTGACGATTTATAAATACAAACTGTACGGAAACGGGCAGATTGTGGCCGACTATACCGGCGCGCAAGCCAAACCGTTTACGCATAAAAAGATAGGGGGAAATATATGAAACTGGGGTTTATCGGCGCCGGCGAAATGGGCGGCGCCATTATTAGAGGTCTTTTAAAAAGCGGCTGGCCGAAAGAGGAAATCCTCGCTTCCGTGCATTCGGCGGACTCGGCGCGTAAGCTGGCTTCGGAGCTGGATATTGACGCAATGACGGACAACCGCCGCGCGGCCGAACACGCGGACGTGATTTTTTTAGCCGTAAAACCCGGCGTGGTGCCGCAGGTGCTGGAAGAAATCAAAGGCGCGAAGCTTTCCGCCAAGCCGGTGGTGTGTATGGCCCTGGGCTGGACGCTGGAAAAATTGCAGGCCGCACTGCCCAACTGGCCCGTCATCCGCATTATGCCCAATACGCCGGTGGCCCTGCAGGCGGGCGTTACGCTTTTTGCGTTCGGCCGGGAAACATCCGCCGAAACGCGCCGCGCCGTAACGGCGTTGTTTGAACGCCTCGGCAAAACCGAGGAAGTGCCCGAGGAACTTTTTGACGCGGCGACGGCGGTGTCCGGCTCCGGCCCGGCGTTTGTGTATTATTTTATTGATGCGCTGACCAAAGCCGGTATGGCGCACGGCCTGACGGAAGAACAGGCGGCGCCGCTGGCGCTTCAGACGGTAACAGGCGCGGCCAAAATGGTGGAAGACACCGGCCTTTCGCCCGCACAGCTGGCGCAGAAAGTGGCCACCCCCGGCGGCTGTACGGCGGCGGGGCTGGACGTGCTGATGGCTTCGGAACTGGGCGCGGTGCTGGAAAAAACAGTAGGCGCGACGGTAGCCAAAGCCAAAGAATTTGCCAGGTAAAACAGGCTGCTGTTGTTTTTGGGGCGGATAAGATTAACTCTTATCCGCCCTTTTTATGGCGCTTGCTCCGGAGTTGTATCCGTTTTGCCGTTTTATGCAGGTCTTAGCCCTGTTTATAAAACGCCTCAAGGCGGA
>ENA-OPIO01000380-OPIO01000380.1-human-gut-metagenome-genome-assembly--contig:-NODE-380-length-15792-cov-5.098494_pt1 | contig 15792 bp, 14 predicted proteins | sample MGYA00241395_ERZ501636 | MGnify/ENA primary metagenome ERZ501636 (study PRJEB25962, sample SAMEA2042198) | human gut metagenome | biome: human gut; feature: human-associated habitat; material: faeces... | reverse complement strand
AACCCTGCGGGCCGCCTAAGCGAGTTTTTTGCCTACTTTTTGTCGGCACAAAAAGTAGGGAAATAGTTTTGAAATCCTATCAGAAAAAGGAAGTAACCCCTTTTGCTTCTTTTAGAAATAAAAGAAGAAAGATATAAAAGGCTTGTATTGTTTTTTTTTTTTGATAAAGTGGGTAAAGCACAGCCTGTCTTGGCTCCCACTCTTATACTACTTCCGCGCTGGGCAAATTTACGTTTCCCGGAGTATTTATGCAAAAAGGTTTTACGTTAATAGAACTATTGGTGGTGGTGCTTATCATCGGTATTTTGGCGGCTGTCGCTCTGCCGCAGTACCAGAAAGCCGTGAAAAAAGCCAGAATGGCGGAAGTACTCGTTATTTTGAAAAAGATACAAACGGAAGCGGATGTGTTGGCTTTAGCCAACGGGGTAGCGGAAGTCCATCACTTATCTATGGACGAGCTGTCGGGAATCCCGGAAATGAAAAATGGCGAATATAATGACGTAAGGTATTCTTGGTATACTCCGGGAGTTGATCCGACGGGGTGGGCTATACAAGCTCGTTATTGGAAACGAGACAGTACCGGGGTAACTCAGGGATGGGTTCTGGAGAAGTATTTAAATACATCTACCTATAAAGCTGGAAAAATGTATTGTTATAACGATAATGAATTATGCAAAGTGATGTGCGGAGGCTTAAGCGGAACGGAATGTTCTTTTTAGAAGCTTAGTCCGCTCCCATGCGATAATGCATTAAAAAACCCGCGTTCAACACGCGGGTTTTTTAACATACTTAAAGTTTATTTCTGCAGGCGCGAAAGACGGCCCTGGGCTCTGGAAGCGAGCTTGTCCGTCGGGTAATTGACAATCAGCTTTTGGTAAATGTCAATCGCCTGGGCGTCTTTGTTCTGCTGTTCGTAGGCATAGCCCAAATCAAACATCAGCTGGGGTGCACGCGGGCCTTTGGGGTAGGCCAGCAGGGCTTTTTCCAAGGACTGGGCGTACTTCGTTTGGTCGCGCATCCGTTTTTTAGCCACATTGGCGGCTTCCAGCAGGGAGAAAGTGAACTTTTCCTCATCGGCGCTGAATACGGCCGCCGTCTGGTGCAGGGTGTTGTAGGCCTCGCCGTAGTTTTTGGTTTTTACGTACACGTCGGCTTTGCCCCGGTAGGCTTCGTAGGCGGCCGGCGTATTGCCCAACAGTTCAATGGCTTTGTCGTAATTGATGAGGGCGCTGTCAAACTGTTTGTTGTTTTCATCCAAAATCGCCATGTGTTTGTAGACGATGCCCGTTTCGGCCGAGCCCGGGAATTCGCGCAGTACATTGGTATACGCGGCCATGGCGTTGGCGGTGTCTTTTAAATTGTCGGCGTAAATATCGCCGATCAGGCGCAGGCTGGCGGCGCGGTACGGCGTTTTGGGATACAGTTCGCCGGCTTTTTTATATTGGGCGATGGCGGCCAGATAGTTGCCGTTTACGCGGTGCAAATCCCCGTACCACAGTTCCACTTTGTCGCTGTTTTTATAATCCGGGTTGCGGGCGAAAAAGGATTCAAACGCTTCGGCGGACGGCGCATAAAGCGTGCGGCCGGAGAGCTTGGAAAGCGCATATAACGCTTCGGTTTCGCGGTCCGCGGCGGTTGCGGCGTCCGCCGGCAGAGCGGCCGCGAACAGGGCGGAAGCGTCGTTACGGCTGGCCGGGGTAACGGACAGCACGGCATCGGCCATTAACGGGTTTAACAGGGCCGCGTCCACCTGCGGGAACATTTTGCGCAGTTTAAAAAGCGTAACCAGCGCGCGGGCGTTTTCCTGCGCGCGCATATACAGGCGCGCCTGCAGCAAAAGAGCGTCCGCCGCGGCGGGCTGTTTTTCGTGCTGCACCGTCCAGGTGCCCAGGCCGTCCGCAAGCGTTTTGGCAAAAGCGCGTTCTTCGCGGCCGGGGTCGGCGGGGAGGGTTAAGGCCTGCTTCTTGTAAAACTCAAGCGAAGCGGCGGCGTCCGCGGCGCGGACGCAGGGAGCGGCAAAAAGCGCCGCAAAAAGGACTAAAAGAAGTTTGCGCATAGTTATCTGTAGTTGGTGAATTGGAGTTCCAGGCCGAAGTCCTGCCCTTTCAAAAGAGCCATGGTGTTTTGCAGTTCGTCTTTGGATTTGGACGAAACGCGCAGCTGGTCGCCCTGGATGGAAGCGGAGACTTTCAGCTTCGCGTCCTTAATGGCTTTGGAGATTTCCTTGGCTTTGTCGGACGGAATGCCCTGCTGGATTTTCACCGTCTGCTTGGCGGTGCCGCCCAGGGCGGATTCAATTTTCTGCGGGAGCATATTTTTAAGCGGAATGCCGCGCTTGGCCACGCGGGTGAAAATAATGTCGCGCAGGGTAGCCACTTTGTATTCGTCGCTGGACGCGAGTTTCAGTTCGTTGTCTTTTTGGTTCAGCTCAATGCTGGAATTGGTGCCTTTAAAATCATAACGGTTGGTAATTTCTTTATTGGCGGCGGCGACGGCCTCCGAAATCACGTTTAAATCCACTTTGGACACAATGTCAAAGCTGTAATCTGCCATAGTAAAACCTCCACAACCGGCCGGTGCCGATTTATTTCCTATATTATATCTTTTTTTGTACAATGATTTTACCGGCAAGCCGTGCCGTGCCGTATACGTTTGCCGCCATATCCTACGGAGGTTGACTCGTACGTTTGCGCCGGGATGTGCCTTATCCGGCGGTACTTCTCTTATGAATATCAAAATTCGCTTGACCGTAATGAATTTCCTCCAGTTCGCCGTCTGGGGCGCGTACCTGACGTCTATGGGCACGTTCCTGGCCGGGGCCGGGCTGGCCGAGAAGATTGGTTTGTTTTACGCGGCGCAGGGCTTTGTGTCGCTTTTTATGCCGGCGATAATCGGCATCGTGGCGGACCGCTGGATTCCGGCGCAGAAGCTGCTGGGCATCTGCCACCTGCTGGCGGCGGCCGGTATGGCCGGGGCCGCGTATTTCGGCTCGCTTCCCCAGGTGAGCTTTGCCGCCGTATTCGGCTTATACACGTTTAGCGTGGCTTTTTATATGCCCACTATCGCGCTTTCCAACTCCGTGGCCTACACCGCGCTGCGCCAGGGCGGTTTTAACACCGTCTCCGCGTTTCCGCCCATCCGCGTGTTCGGCACCGTGGGTTTTATCTGCGCGATGCTGACGTCTAACTTTACGGGCTTCCAAAATACTTATGTGCAGTGGTATTTCTCCGCTGTTTTGGGGCTGATTCTGGGCGTGTACTGCTTTACGCTGCCCGCCTGCCCCACCTGCGAAACCAAGGCCAAAACGCTGGCCGAAGCGCTGGGCCTGAAAGCGTTTGCGCTGTTTAAAGAAAAGAAAATGGCCATTTTCTTTATCTTCTCCATGCTGCTCGGTATGTCTTTGCAGATTACCAACGCCTACGCCAACCCGTTTATCAACGGCTTTAACTCTTTGGCGGGGTTTGCGGGTTCGTGGGGGGCCAATAACGCCAACGCGCTTATTTCGCTGTCTCAAATGTCCGAAACGCTTTGTATTTTGCTGATTCCGTTCTTCTTAAAACGCTTCGGCATTAAGAAAGTGATGTTAATCAGTATGTTCGCGTGGGTGCTGCGCTTTGGGTTTTTCGGCATCGGCAATCCGTCCACCGCGTCGGGCATTGTACTGCTGATTCTTTCTATGATTGTGTACGGCGTGGCGTTTGACTTCTTTAACGTATCCGGTTCGCTGTACGTGGACAAAGAAACCGACCCGGTCATCCGCTCCAGCGCGCAGGGCGTGTTTATGCTGATGACCAACGGCTTCGGCGCGATGATCGGCACGCTGGGCGCCCAGTGGGTGATTAACAAGCTGGTCAACGTACACATCAACGCCTACACCGCCGCGCACGGCTTTTTGCCTGCGGGCGAAGTGTATCCGGCGGAAATCTCCCGCTCCATTATGATGGGCTGGAGCGAATCGTGGTTTGTGTTCGCGGGCTTCTCGCTGGTGGTGGCGGTGCTGTTTGCGATGGTGTTTAAATACAAACACGTGCCGGAAGCGTAAGTAAAATTTAAGGTTCAAAAAAGCGGCGTTCCCCTTGGGGGACGCCGCTTTTTTGCGGGGAAAATATGTGGCGGGCCGATAGGGCGCGTCCCGCCGGCGCAAAATCCCGCGCCGAACCGGGGACGCCGGCTGAGCGGGAAGCGCCGCGCCGAACGGCGCGCGGGACATAAAAAAACCGCCCTTTTGCAAGGGCGGTTTTTAAATCGGCTGAAGACTTATTTCGCTTCGGCTTTGTTGGCGGCTTTGGCGAGTCTGGATTTCTTGCGGGCGGCCGTTTTCCAGTGCATCACGCTTTTTTTAGCGGCTTTATCAATGCAGGATTCGGCTTTTTTCAAGTCTTCTTTCAGCGTGGCGGCTTTCGTTTTGACGGAAGCGGCTACGGCTTTGGTGGCCAAGCGGACTTTTTTGGTTAAGCCCTTGTTTTGGGAAGTTCTTTTTTCAGCTTGGCGCTGCGCTTTGATGGCGCTAGTGTGTCTACCAGTTTTTAATTTTGCCATTTAATAATTCCTCTATAGAAAAATCGGTTATTAATATTTTATCCTATTATTTCCGCCGGGTCAACTTCTTTTTTAACGCTTCGGCGTGAGGGCGCGGGAAATGTTAAAATAAAATTATGGATCCCAGATTAGATATTTTACCAAATAAACCCGGCGTTTACATTATGCGTTCTAAAGAAGGCGCGATTATTTACGTGGGAAAAGCCAAAAACCTGGCCGACCGGGTAAAGCAGTATTTCCAGGAATCCAACCTCTATTCGCGCGGCTGGAAGCTGCCCAGCCTCCTGCCGATGATTGCCAAAATAGACTATGTTACCTGCGCCAGCGAACGCGACGCGCTGGTGCTGGAAGAAAAACTCATCAAGCAATACCAGCCGTTTTTTAATTCGCTGGGCAAAGACGGCAAAAGCTATCCTTATTTAAAACTTACGATGGGGGAGGATTTCCCCCGCCTGCAGCTTACCCGCCGCGTGGTGCGCGGGAAAGACCTTTATTTCGGGCCGTACCCCAAGTCCAGCATCGTCAAAAGCCTGATGCGCTTTTTGTGGAAGAGCAAATACGCGCCCCTGCGCCCCTGCAAATGGAATTTTTCGCGCGAGCGCCCGCTGGACCCGCGTAAAATAAACACCTGCCTGTATTACCACACCGGCCAATGCCCGGCCCCGTGCGCGGGGAAAATATCGTACGGGGAATACCGCGAAATCGCGGAGCGCATGGCGCAGTTTTTAGACGGACACTTCGGCAACATTACCGAAAACATCACCGCTCTTATGAAACGCCACGCCGGGAAGCTGGAGTACGAACAGGCCGCCGTGTACCGCAACTTTTTGCACGCGCTTGCGCATATGCAGGAGCGCGTGCTGGTGGGCCGGTTTAAAGACGACCAAATCACCACCGCCATGCAGAATACCGATAAATTAAAACGCCTGGCGCAGGTAATCGGTATGCACAAGCTTCCGGCGCATATTGAGGCGTTTGACAACTCCCACCTGTTCGGGCGCGAAGCGGTGGGGTGTATGGTGTGCTACGTAAACGGCGAGAAAAATCACGAGCATTACCGCCGTTTTAAAATCCGCTCCAAACTGCCGGAAGGCGGCGGGAGCGATTTTGCGATGATGGAAGAAAGCGTCTACCGCCGGCTGCGCCAAATCAAGCGCGACCCGGCCCAAACGCCCGATTTAATTCTGCTGGACGGCGGGAAAAGCCAGATATCCGCCGCGATGAACGCGTTTGACCGCGCCGGCATCTATATCCCGTTTATTTCGCTGGCGGAAACGCACGAAGGCATATACCTGCCGGGAGCGGCGGAAAGCATTAAGCTGCCGGTGGGGGACCCCGCCTTAAACCTGCTGATGGAAATCCGCGACGAAGTGCACCGCTTTGCCGTTACCTACCACCGCAAACTGCGCGAAAAGGCCGAACTGACCGGGCACCAAAGCCAGGAAGGGCTGATTGACGGCAAGGACCCGGCGGGAAGGGAATAGCCCTCCGGCCGGCGGGGTGCGGCCGGTACATCAGCGTGCGTCAAAGGCCGTTCGGCGCCGTTACAACGCGGCGGCGGCTTGCTCCAGCGCGTCCAAATCGTTGTTGCATAACAAGGGTTTTAAGGCGTTGAATTTTTCTTCCGGCCAATCGTAGATTTTTAATTTTAACAGCCTTTCTATTTGTTCCGGCGCAAAGCGTTTGCGTATTTCTTTGGCCGGATTCCCGCCGTAAATGGTGTACGGTTCCAAATTTTTGGCTGCCACCGCTCCGGCGGCCACCACGGCTCCCTCGCCAATCGTTACCCCGGGCATAATAAGAGCGCGCAGGCCAATCCATACGCCGTCCCCGATGACGGTGGGGCCTTTGGCGCGGTAGGACTCGGTAATTTTATCCGCAAACGGAAAGCAGGAAAACCAATCCGTGCGGTGGGTGTGGTTGCCGCCCATTAAAATGACGGCTTCGGGGCCGATGGACACATAATCGCCGATGTAGAGCTTGTCCGGCTCCCAGGCGGACTGCCAGTTTTTAAGGCTGTGTTCGTCCCCGTACAGGTAGCGCACGGCGCGGTCTTCAAACGCGCCGTCCCACGCGCCGCTGTAGTAGCTGTGGGAGCCCTTAATAATAATGTTGGGGTTCTTGACGGTTTGGCTTAAATTTTCGGTGCGGGACCAGTTGATTTCCATAGAGTATCCTGTAAAAACCAGCCTTTAAACGGTTGTTTAAAGGCTGGTGAAAAGAGTTTGTCCGCCGGGTTTATTTGAAACTGGCGGTGCCCAGCTTTTGCTGGAGATACGTTTTAAGGCCGGACGGATCCGCCGTGTGCGACAGGGCTTCCTGATAGCTGATTTTCTTTTGAATGTACAAATCGCCCAGGGCCTGGTTCATGGTAATCATACCCATCCCCACGCTGGTTTGCATGGTGGAGATGATTTGTTCAGCCTTGCCGTCGCGGATTAAGCTGCGCACGGCGGAGTTGGCCAGCAGCACTTCGCACGCCATGGCGCGGCCGCCGGTGAGCGTGGGGATTAACTGCTGGGATAAAATGGCTTCCAGCACGAACGAGAGCTGCGTGCGGATCTGCGGCTGCTGGTTGGCCGGGAAAACGTCAATGATACGGTTGATGGACTGCACGGCGTCGTTGGTGTGCAGGGTGGCGAATACCAGGTGGCCGGTTTCCGCCAGCGTCAAACAGGCTTCCATCGTTTCGCGGTCGCGCAGCTCGCCCACCAGGATGATGTCCGGGTCCTGGCGGAGGAAGTGTTTTAAGGCGTCGGCGAAAGAAAGCGTGTCCGCGCCCACTTCGCGCTGGTTGACGATGCTGCGTTTGTGCGGATGGACGAATTCAATAGGATCTTCCACCGTCATGATATGGTTGCTTTCGTTCATGTTCAGGTAGTTGATCATGCTGGCCAAAGACGTGGATTTACCCGAACCCGTGCACCCGGTAACGAGTACGAGGCCTTTGTTGAGCTTCATGATATTGTACACCACGGGCGGGAGGTTGAGCTCTTCAAACGATTTGAAATCGTTGGGAATGGAGCGCAGGGCGGCCGCGACGCAGCCTTTTTGTTTATAGATGTTTACGCGCAGACGGCCGAGCGATTTGATGCCGAACGAAAAGTCCAGCTCCAGTTTTTCTTCAAACTGCTGACGTTGTTCGTCGGTCATAATGGAGTAAATAAGCGTTTGCGCGCTTTCTTTGGTAAGGGCTTCAAACTGCGTGGCGTACAGGCGGCCCTGAATACGCAGTACGGGCGGCACGCCGACCGTAAGGTGAATATCGGAAGCGTTTTTCGCTTTCATCAGTTTGAACAAATCGTCCATTAATATCATAATATCAACCCTCTTTATGGTTATTGAATTTTGCCGACCAGGTCCAGCGCGATATTGTTTAAAGCCCCGGTCAGTTTGCCGCTTGCGGCGTCCGCCTGGAAGACGTATACAATCGGTTCCATACGCGTCTTCGTCAGCCTGTATTTTACAATATATGTGCTTTTATGCAAAGGTTCCGCAGACCAGGAGCCCGTATACCCCTGCGCTTTTTTGGTTTGGTACAGGCGGTCAAAGTAAGACGCTATGGTGCCCCGGGAGCCGGAAAGCTGGTAGTTCTGCACGACGGCAAGGGCCTTGTCCGACAGAGAAGGCTGCACCTGGGGGGCGGGCGGCGGCACGGGGATATCCGGCAGCAGTTCCTCCACTTCTTCCGGCCCGTCCGGCAGTTTGGCGTTGGCCGGGGGCGGCAGCGCCCCGGTTTCGGGGGCGGGAGAAGGCGCCGGCTCCTGCGCGACGGTCTGATTGATGAAAAAGGCCGCACCGACGGCCAGCAGCGCCGCGAGTACGGACAGGGCGGCCTTGGCTTTTTTGTTGGAGCGGCCGCGGGCGATGCGTTCGTTTTGGGTTTGGGTTAAAAATTCTTCAATTTCCGGCGTCTGGTTCAGGCGCGGTTTCACCTGATTAATCTGCGGCTCCACCGGCACGTTTTTGATGGGTTCTTCCAGCTCCGGCGCGGGGACTACTTCCAGCTCCCCTTTTAGAATGTTGCGCACCGTCTCTTCTTTCGGGTCCGCAGGTTCTTCTTCGGCGGCTTGGGGCACCAGCTCTTCGGGCTGTTCCTCCGGCGCGGGTTCCTGCGGGGCGGCCTCTGCGGCCGGCGCGGGTTCGCGCGTCTCTTCGGAAGCGGCTTTTGCCTCTTCCCCCGGCTGTGTTTCGGCGGTCAGCGTTTGCCCGTTCGGTTCTTCCGGCGGGGCGGACGTATCCCCGGGCGTTTGGGCGGCATCGGATGACGGAGCTTGTACGTCCTGCGGCGCCGGCAAAGCGGAGTCTGCTTCGTTTAAGACGGCTTCAAAAGGGATTTCTTCCGCCGGGACGGGCGGCAGGTCCGTTTCCGGGCGGCCCAGCACGGGGAGCGAAAAGGTCGGCGCGTCCGCTTCTTCCAGCGGCGCGGGTCCGGCGGGAGCTTGTTCTTGTTTTTCGGAAGCCGGCGCGGGCTCTGGTTGCGGCGTATTTTCCGCCGGCAGTTCCCGGCGTACGGTTAAAATCAAATCGTCTTCGGGGGCGGCGGAAATCGGCACGGAGAGCGGAGCGGACTGTTTTTGGGCGCGCGGCGGTTTGTCCGTTTGCGTCCGGGGCTGTTCAGCTTCCGCGCGGGCGGCGTCGGTTTCCCGCTTAGCGGGAGAAGCTTGCTCGGCGGGCGCTTCGGCGGGGAAAAGTTCGTCTGCTTCTTCCGCCGCGTCCGAGGTAAATTCGTCAAACGGATCGTCTTCTATGGGCTGGATTTCTTTGTCCGTCGGCGGCGCGGTTTTGTTAAACTGCGTTTCCAGCGCGCGCGCCAGGTTCATATCCGAGTTTTCATTCGGGTCCGGGATGCCCAGAATGTTGCCCAGGTCTTCGCCTTTGATATTGTTGAAATAATCTTCAATCGGTCCCGGCTTGGCGGGCTTTTTCGGGATTTCCAAAGACGGCGCTTCCGCCGCGTTGTCCGCCGTTTCCGCCAAAGGAGAACGCTCTTTTAACAGCGTGTCCATTTCTTTGTCAAAGGAATCGGTGTTTTCATCCGGTTCCGGCGGCTGGGAGGGGAAAGCTTCCTGGGAGTTAAAATGAAAATCCGGGAACGAGGACGCCGTTTTCCAGTTGTCCTCGTTCTCGCTGAAATTTTCGGGGCATACCAGGCTGGTTTCGGCAAAGCCCGGGCGCGCCGCAAGCTCTTTCGGCGTGAACGGGCCCACTACGTCGTTTCCGTCAAAAAACCAGTATTTCATGGCATCCCTTGCCCGGTTTGGGGCGGAACTATTTGCAGTGCTGAAGCGCGTTTTTAAGCCGCGCGGTTACGGTTTCCTTGCCCATATATTCCAGCATTTTAAACAAGGTCGGCCCGTGGGTGCGGCCCGAAACGGCCACGCGGACGGGGTGGAAAATCTGTCCGGCCTTCATGCCGTTTTCTTTGGCATAGGCGCGCGCGGCGGCTTCCAGGCCGGATTCGGTAAAATCCGCCAGGCTGCCGTACACGGCGCACATGCCTTCCAACACTTGTTTGGCTTCGGGTTTGGAGAAAACTTTATCCACCGCTTCCTGCTCAAACACGGGTTCTTCAAAGAAGAAGCGGATTAAATCCGGAATTTCAGTCAGCAGTTTGTATTTTTCCTGCTCCAGGCCGATGATGCCTTCCAGCTTGGCGCGGTCCGTTTTGGACACGTCAATGCCGGCTTTTTCAATAAACGGCATAGCCAGGTCGGTCAGGCGGCTAAGCGGCGTGGCGCGGATGTATTCCCCGTTCATCCAGTTGAGTTTTTCGGGGTCCATCACGGCCGGGCTCGGCTGACAGCCGGCGATGTCAAATTTTTCTTCCAATTCGCCGGGGGCAAACAGCTGCTGGGAATCGGGCGTGGCCCAGCCCAGCAGCGCGAGGTAGTTTTTAAGCGCTTCGGGCAGGTAGCCCATGTTGCGAAACTCTACGACGTTCGTCGCGCCGTGGCGTTTGGAAAGTTTTTTGCCGTCCGGCCCGTGAATCATGGACAGGTGCGCAAAAATGGGTTCTTTCCAGCCCAGCGCGCGGTAAATCTGGATTTGGGCGGGCGTGTTGGAAATGTGGTCGTCCCCGCGGATGACGTGCGTCATACGCATTAAGTGGTCGTCCACCACTACGGCAAAGTTATAGGTGGGGTAGCCGCTGGTTTTTTGAATTACGAGGTCGTACAAATCTTTGCTGGCGAATTTAACGTGCCCGCGGATGAGGTCGTCCCACTCCACGTCGCCTTCCTGCGGCATACGGAAGCGGATGACGTATTTGCGGCCCTGGGCTTCCAGCTCTTTTTGCTGTTCCTCGGTCAGGTGGCTGCATTTGCCGCTGTATTTGGGCGGACGGTGTTCGGCCAGGCATTTTTGGCGGTTGGCTTCCAGTTCTTCTTCGGTGCAGTAGCATTTGTAGGCTTTGCCTTCGGCGAGCAGCTGGTCAATGTATTTTTTATAAATGCCCTGGTCGGCGCGGATGGCCTGGTAGTAGGGGGAGTCGGGCCCTTTGTCGGCGCCGTTTGGCATGGGGCCTTCGTCCCAGGTTAAGTTCATCCACTGCATACCTTCAAAAATGGCGTCGGTGGACGCTTGGGTGGAGCGTTCTTCGTCGGTATCTTCAATGCGGAGCAAAAACGTGCCTTTATTTTTTTTGGCGAAAAGGTAGTTGAAAAGCGCGGTGCGAACCCCTCCGATATGCAAAAATCCGGTCGGAGACGGGGCAAATCTAACTCTTACGGTCATAAGGTTTTATGTCCTCTGTGTATTTATAGTGGTACGTATATAAATATATTATACTTATTATGGTAAATTTTTTAAAATATATAAAAGTGATTTTCTGTCGGTTTGGGGGTAGTTTGTGAGTATGTTTTTTATTGTGGCTTCCGTTATTTTGTGGCTGATGCAGGTAACTGTAGGCGCGTGGCTGTATTTTGCGTTCCCGCAGGTCGGGTGGAAAATCCCGGTGGTGCTGGCGCCGGCGGCGCTGACGCTGGCCATCCGTTTTTCTATGGAATACACGCGCACCCACTGGGGCGCGTGGGAAGGCTGGGCCTATTATCTTTCCTATACCTGGGGCGGGCTGGTGTTTCTGGCGTTTTGCATTTGCGCGCTGTGCGCGCTGGTGCAGTGGGCGCTGTTCTTTTTCCATGTAAACGCCCGCGCGTGGCTGGGGCCCGTAAGCGTGGGACTGATGGCGCTGGTATCGGCGATGGCGATATACGGCGGAGCGTCTTCGCCGCGTGTCAAACGCGTGGCCGTGCCGGTGCCCGGCGCGCCCAAAATGAAAATTGCGCTTCTTTCGGATTCGCATTTGGGGTTGGGGGTGTCGCTTAAACGGTTTGATAAAGCCATGAACACGCTGGAGGCCGAACAACCGGATGTGCTGTTGGTGCTGGGCGACGTGTTTGAGTACGGCCCGCACCGCCGCGCGTATGCCGAGCGGCTGGCGCAGGCCGACATACCTTTGGGCGTGTACGGGGTATTCGGCAATCACGAGTATTATGTGGGGTATGAAAACTCCAAACAGTTTTTTAAAGACGCGGGCATTACGCTGTTGGAAAACGAAACCGCCGAATTGCCCGGCGGCGTGCAGGTGGCGGGCGTAAAGGACGTTCGCACCGCGCGCGTGAGTAAAAAAGACGTGGAAAATTTGCTGGCCAAAACGGATAAGTCCCGCCCGCTTATTTATTTGAGCCATACGCCGCTTTACGCCGAAGAAGCCGCCGCCGGCGGCGCGGACTTGATGTTCAGCGGCCACACGCACAACGGGCAGATTTTTCCGTTTAACTATTTGGTGCGCCTGCAGTTTCCGCGCGTGTACGGATTGTTTGACGTGGACGGCATGAAATTTTACATCACGTCCGGTATGTTCTACTGGGGGGTGCCGCTGCGGTTTCTCGCCCCGGCGGAAATCCCGGTGATTGAGGTTAATGAATGAGAATTCTCCTGCTGGCCGCTTTGCTTCTGTGCCCTTTCGGGCTTGCGGCCGCGCCGCGGTTTGAAGATTTATCCTACGAAGAAAAACTGGGCCAGACCCTGGTGGTGTTTGTGGATGTGGACAGCGCCGAACTCGTGCGCCCGGCCGTGGAATCGGGCAAGATTGGCGGGGTGCTGATTCAGTGGGGGAATTATTCGCTTAAACAAACCAAGGAGCTGGTGGACAAACTGCAAAGCTGGGCCGCCAAAAGCCCGCACCAAATTCCGCTGCTGATTTCCATTGACTACGAAGGCGGCACCGTCTACACCCCCATTACCCTGGGCTTTGACTATCTGCCCACCAATATGATGCTCTCCGCCGCGCGCGACGAAGAAGGCGCGGCCGTCATTGCGTATCTGTCCGGGCTGGAACTGCGCCGGGCGGGCGTGCATATCAATTTTTCCCCGGTGCTGGATGTAAACAGCAATCCCCACAACCCGATTATCGGCGTGCGTTCATTCGGGTCCGACCCGGCAAACGTAACGAAGATGGGAATGTCGTTGGTGAACGGTTTTAAGGCGGCGGGCATCGTAAGCGTGGTGAAGCATTTCCCGGGGCATGGGGATACGTCGGAAGATTCGCACTACAACGTGCCCGTGGTAAAAGCCAATTACGCACAATTGCAAAAAGTGCATCTGGCGCCGTTTGCCGAAGCCGTGCGCCAGGGTGTGCCCGGCGTGATGACGGGGCATATTTTGTATCCGGCGCTGGACAGCCGGAACATCGCCACTTTTTCCAAACCGATTCTGCAGGATTTACTCCGCACGCAGATGGGGTTTAACGGGCTGATTGTAACCGATAGCCTGGATATGAAAAGCGCGACGTCTTTCTGCACCATTGCGGGCTGCGCCGTACGCGCACTGGAAAGCGGCGCGGATATGATTTTACTGGGGCGGTACGTACGGCCTGTGTCGGTTTTTAACCAGGTGAATAAAGAAACGCGGGAAAAGAAATTGGAGCCGCGGGTGGAAGAAGCCGCGCGCAAAATTTTTACGCTCAAGGAAGAGCTGGGGCTTTTGGACGGCACCCGCACGATGCCCTCGCCCATTGAGCAGGCGTATAAGACCGCGCTGGAGAAGATAAGCGAGCAGTCCGTCACCCTCGTGCGCGACCGCAACGGCCTGCTGCCTTTTACGCCGCCGGCGGATAAAAAGGGCAAGCCCACGGTGTGCGCGGTGTTTTTTGCGCCGTCCCGTTTTGCCGACCAGCTGATGAGTTTCTCCAAACCGTTTTTACAAAAAGGCTGGAAGATACGCAGTTACAACGCCGCGCTGACGCCCCGTAAAAAAGACAGCGCCCGCGCCGCCGAATGCGCCAAAGGGGCCGATTTGCTGATTTTGACCAGCCTCCAATGGGCCGACAAAACCAATATCAACCAAAAGAACGCCATCAACGGGCTGATTAAAGAAAACAAAAACACCGTATTTATTTCCACGATGAGCCCGTACGATATAAAAAATTACCCGGAGGCGGACGTGGTAATCGCCACCTACGGGTTAAATAAATACGTACTGCAAACCGCCGCCGACATTATTTTGGGCAGCGTAACGCCCAAGGGTATTCTTCCGGTGGATTTGATGCTGCCGGAAAGCGTCAGCTCTTTTTCCGGTGAGCGTTCCAAAACTCGTACACAGCAGGCAGTACGGAAATAACAATAATCGCCACCACCACATAGTGAAAATGGTTCTGTACCACCGGCAGATCCGCAAAGAAGTATCCGCCCAGCGTAAACAGCAGCACCCATAGCGCCGCGCCGATGACGTTGTAAGACGCAAAATGCAAATACGTCATTTTGCCGATGCCCGCCACAAACGGCGCAAACGTGCGGATAATGGGAATAAAACGCGCGAGGATAATGGTTTTGCCGCCGTACTTTTCGTAAAACGCGTGGGCTTTGTACAAGTGGTTTTTGTTGAGGAAGATGCTGTCCTCTTTGGTAAACACTTTGGGCCCCAGCCATTTGCCGATTTCGTAGTTGCAAAAATCCCCCAGCACCGCCGCCGCAAACACCACGGGCATCAGCCAGTACAAATTGATGGAGCTCCCTTCCGCGGCCGCCAGCGCGCCGCAGGCAAACAACAGCGAATCCCCGGGCAGAAACGGCGTAACCACCAGGCCCGTTTCACAAAACACCACCGCAAAAATGACCACATAGAGCCAGACGCCCATCCAGGCCGCCCAGGCGTTTAAATGCACGTCCAAGTGCAGAAAAATATCCATTACCTGTGATAAAAATTCCATACATTAATTGTACAAAATAGCGGGGAGGGGTTTTGTGCCCGGCGGAGAAAAAAGAAACGGGATGACAAAGCCGCCTTTTTTGTGCTATAATAAATTAACTTACTTACCGGTAAGTAATAAATTTAGGAGAATGTTTATGACGTTGCGGAAAGTGTGTTTGATGTTGTTGTGTGTATTTTTGGCCGCGGGCGCGCAGGCGCGGGAATACCGCGCGGGCGACGTGGTTGTCGGGCTGGGGGCGGTGTTTTCTCCGCTGGGCCTGGGCAGCGACTGGGGGGAAGTGAACGTGGAAGACCAGACGGCCAACATCTCGCACGACGCCAAGTTGGGCCAGCCCGGCATGGGGGTTGAAGTGCAGGCGTTGTATTTCGTTCATCCGCGCGTAGCCGTAGGGGTGGGGTTTGAGGACCAGTATTTCTCGCGGGACCTTTCCAGCGGCTGGGAACTGGACTCAAGCACCCGCGAGCACAGTTATATGGCCGTCGGCCGCGTATATTTAACGCCCGAGGCCGGCTACAAATTGTATATTCCGCTGGCGGTGGGCGTGAGCGATACGGACATTACCGTAGATTTCGGCCCCAGAGAGCATTTCCGCTATACGGGATTTGCGTACTATGCGGGCCTGGGGGTGGAGCGGCCGCTGGGAGAGCGCTGGGCGCTGGGGCTGGAAGTGCGCTACAACGGCAATAAATTCCACGATTCTAAAAATATCACCAACGGCGATCACGTAGTGGTCTACCGGAAAGACAATTATATTTCCGCCATTTTGCGCGCCAACTACCGCATTTAACATACATGGACGGGGGGTAAACCGGTAAACCGTGAAAAAGGAGCTCTTTTAAGAGCTCCTTTTTTGTGTCCTGCGGGGCCGGCCAAACCTTCGGGGATGACGCCCGTGTTAGCTTTTCAAACCCTGCGGGCCGCCTAAGCGAGTTTTTTGTCTACTTTTTGTCGGCACAAAAAGTAGGGAAATAGTTTTGAAATCCTCTCAGAAAAAGGAAGTAAAATCTTTTGCTTCTTTTAGAAATAAAAGAAGAAAGATA